>ERZ809296.739-NODE-739-length-47526-cov-5.532873_pt1 | contig 47526 bp, 41 predicted proteins | sample MGYA00520511_ERZ809296 | MGnify/ENA primary metagenome ERZ809296 (study PRJEB31576, sample SAMEA3212662) | Homo sapiens | biome: human-gut; feature: human gut; material: fecal | place: Sweden | collected 2012 ...
TTTTCCGCCGTCAAAATGGGCGGGCCTTTTTCCCTCCGCTGCCTATCGCCGCTCTTCTCCGCCGCAGCTTGGGTGGGGACGAAGGGCAAATAGCGCGGGTTGGGATGTTGCCTCGTTGCCCGGCTGATTTTGCGACGCAAAAGGCCGATGGGGTTTCTAAATCATGCTGGCCGGTGGTGCGAGCCGGAGGGCCTGTCGCCCAACGGCGGTCTGTACAGGCCAACTGGCAGGAAATCGCACCAGACCCGCGAGCTGTGGCACCCGTCGTGCCACGGCGGTAAAACCCCGGCCAAGCTGCATGTCCCTCTACGCCCCTGCGCGCCTCAGGCGCGCAGTCCGGGGTGCAGGGGTACTACCCCTGCAAAAAGGGGTTCATGGAGGAAAGGCGGTCGAAGATCAGGTCGGGCTTGACGTCGCTTTTCTCCACGTCCTGCAGGGTGGCTTCGCCGGTGAGCACCAGAATACTCAAAATGCCGAAATTGCGGCCGGTGGCGATGTCGGTGTACAAGCGGTCGCCTACCATGGCCAGCTCGTCCTTCTGAAGGCCGGTGGCCTTCAGGGCTTCCTCCACGATGCCGCCGTAGGGCTTGCCGATGATCAGATCGGGGCGGCGTCCCGTGCTGGCCTCGATAAAGGCGATGATCGCGCCGATGTCCGGGGCGAAGCCCGTCTCTGTGGGGCAGTTGAAGTCAGGATGGGTGGCGATATATGGCAGACCCGCCCGGACAAAGTCGCAGACGGCGGTCATTTTGGCATAGTCCAGCGTGGTGTCGTAGGCGATAAGAACGTAGTCCGGGCGGGCGTTGTCGATGGCCACGCCCATCTGTTCCAGCTCGGCCCGAAGCATATCGTTGCCCAGAAGAAACGCCTTTTTGCCGGGCATTTCCCGCAGACACCAGCTGCCCGCCGCCTGCCCTGAGGTGAGCACGTTGCGGTAGCGCTCCGCCACGCCCATACGGGCCAGCTTCTGCCGGTATACCTCGGCAGACTTGCTGGAATTGTTGGTCAGAAAGAGATTCGTCCGGTCAGTCTCCCGCAGCTTTTCCAGAAAGTCCAGCGAACCGTCCAGAAGATTGGCGCCCAGATAGAAGGTCCCGTCCATGTCCAGCATAAAACACTTGATGCGGGACAGTTTTTCGCGGATCGTGCTTTCGTCCATGAGTCATCCTCCGTGAAGAAATCAATCGCCGTTGATACTGCTCCTATTGTAGCATATCAACGGCGATTTTTCCATATACAATGCGCGGGGAAAAGCGGCGCGGAGCTTACTCCGCAGGGGTGGAACGGGCGCTGCGTTCGTCTTCCAGCGCCATCTTCAGCAGATCGACCTCCACCTTGAGCCGGTCGGCCTCCTGCCGGGCCTCCAGCCATTTGGCGTGAAGCCGGGCTTCCTCCGAAGCGGGGGTGGGAGGTGGGGCGCTGTCCCGCTGTTCCAAAAGATGATTCAGCGCGTCCAGCATCCGCCGCACCTCCGGGTCGCTCTGATGACGATTGAGCGCGCCCAATTCGCCGTTTCCCGGCACAGGCTGGCCGTACCGGCGGAAAACCACCACCTTCTCCGGGCAGGGCAGCCCCTCCTGCCGCAGTTCTTCCGCCGCCTCCATCAACAGCTCGGGGCGGTTTTTGAGCACAGAACGATACTTGTTCTGCATCCGCAGCATTTGGGAACGGTCGCCCCCGGAAAGCCGGGTGACGCAGGCGCGGACACTTTCCCCCTGTCCCCGGCCCATGAGCACCTCCCGCAGCAGGGTATGCAGCTCTTCCGGGGTAAAGGCGCGGAAGGGCGTGGGCCGGGGAGAAAGATCCGGCGTTTCCCGCACCCGGGCATAGTAATAGTTGCGGATGGAGTTGGGCTTGCGCTGCAGCTGGCCGCCCACCTCTTGAAATACCTCCCGCAGGGAACGCCCGTCCTCCGCGGCGGCACGGACGGTATCGAACAAAAGCCGGGCTTCGTCTTCCTTCCAGCCGCTGCGGGGATGATGCGTCGTGATCTGAGTCATGGTATCGCCTCCGAAGTTTCATTCATGCCCTTAGTATGGTAATTTTCGGGGGAGCTATGCATGGAAATCCCGGCCCGGTCAGCGCAGCCGAAGCAGGATTTCCACCGGGTCAAGACCCCGGCGCAGGCCGTCCGCGCAGAAGGCGTTCAGTTCCTCCCGGGTGTGGGCGAAGGCGTTGGGCAGGGAATCCGCCTGTTCGGCGGGCAGGAGCCCGGCGGCTTCCGCTTCCTCCCGGCAGGCCTCCGAGCGGAGAAAGGCAAGCAGGGCGTGGGTCTCCGCCGTGTCCCGGCAAAGGGCCGCATATCGTACCCGGTCGCTGACAGCAGGCCGCAGTGAAAAGGCTGTCAGGGCTTCCTTTTGAGCGGCGGCCAGATGCTCCCGACGCGTCCAGACCCGTGCCGTACCCTTGACCGGCTTTTCCGCCGAATGAAGCGCCGCCGAGTCCAGTTCCTTCCGCAAAGAAGACGGCGCGGTGAACGCCAGCTGCGGCCCTGCCGTGCCGGGGCTGACCCACAGCGCGTTTTCTGCCAATAGCCTCCGCCACGGGATAGACGGTTCCTCGTCCGTTTCCGGCTTTGGGGTGGCGGCGGTCTGTCCCAATAAGGAATGGGGCTGGACGGTAACGGTGGGCGTTCCGTCTTCTTCCAGCCAGCCGTTCGGAACGCTCAGCACGTTTTCCTCGTACCAGAGGGGCAGGGCATAAGTCTCGCCGCCGCTTTTCCCGGAGGAAAGATTCCCGTCGTCCTCCGAAAGCGTCAGCGGAAGAAACAGCTGCTCGGGATTGACCACGTCCCCCGTGCCGAACAGCACCGCGTCCGGCAGAAGCGCGTCGGGAGCCGTCAGCTCCGCCGCGTCCGCCCGGCGCAGAAAGACGCGCAGTCCGGGGGTTTCCTTTTCCAGACGGGTACACAGGCGGCTGATACAGCGCTGATCGCCCATTTCCCCGGGGAGCCACCACAGGGTCAGGGTGCGGCGCTGGGCGGGACGCAGCTCGCCGGCCATTCGGTTGTCCGTGTCCGTCCACAGCCCTTTCAGCAGTCCGGGCCATAAATAGAGAAGCAGCGCGGTCAATAACAGCGCGCTGAGCACCGCGCCACGGCGCATGGCCATTCCTCCCCTCGTTCGCCACAGGGTATGCGGCAGGGTAGGGAAAAATGCTTGCCCACGGAACGGGTTTGTGCTACATTGAAGAGGCGTTTCATGCTTTTTATAAGGAGGCGCTTGGATTGACGAAGCTTTCTGCCCGGGAACGGGCGCGGATCGGGCTGCTGGCGCTGATCATCGCGGCGGCGGTGCTGTTTTTCTGCTCCAAATCGTCCCCGGCCTATCCCATCAACGACTGGTCAGACGCGAATATTTATTTTTCGGCGGGCAAGGGGATGCTGGCGGGCCGGGTGATGTACCGCGACCTGTACGACCACAAAGGCCCGCTGATCTACGCTCTCCATGCCCTGTGCGCGCTGGTCTGCCCGGCGGACTTCACCGGCGTGTGGGTGCTGGAAATTCTGTTTGCGGCGGTCTTTTTGCTGGAAGGCTACCGGGCGGTCAAGGCCATGGCGGGCCGACGGGCGGCGCTGCTCTCCATCCCGCTGACGGCGCTGTGCGTGTACACGTCCTACTGCTTTCAGGCAGGGGACAGTGCGGAGGAACTGGCTCTGCCCATGATCCTGCTGGTGCAGCTGCACTGGCTGGAGTCGCTGAAAAGCGAAAAGCCCGTTTCCCTCGGGCGGCTGCTGGGGGACGGTTTTCTCTTCGGCTGCGTGTTCTGGATGAAATTCACCCTCTGCGGGACGCAGGGAATGGCCCTGCTGCTGGGCTGCCTTCTGGCCGCCCAGCGAAACGGGGCGAAGGGATTCTTCCGCTCTCTGGGCGGGCTGCTTCTGGGCTTTCTGCTGTCCGCCCTGCCGTGGCTGATCTATTTCGGTCTGAACGGCGCGTTGGCCGACTGGCTGAAAACTTATTTGTATGATAATCTATTCCTTTACTCCAGCGGCGAGGGCGGGCTGCTCTGGCGGGCGAAGCAGATGCTGAAAAGCGGCTGGGAATGGCTGAGCCGAAGCCCCCTGTGTGCCCTGCCAGTCTGCGCCGGGGTGATTGCGTCCTGCTTTGGCCGGGGCAAGACCGGCTGGCAGCGGATCGGCTGGCTTCTGCCCTTCCTGCTGGGAGCGCTGGGCGTGTTCATCGGCGGCAAGACCTACCCCTATTATCCGCTGGCGCTGGCGGCGTTCCTGCCCTGCTTTTTCGGCTGGCTGGGCGCTCTGCTGGAAAAGCGGCTGGCCGGGCTGTCCAAGCGGGCCTATCCCCTTCTGGCGGCGGCTTTGTGCGGGCTGTGCGTGCTGCTGTGCCCGGTTTTCAGCCCCAATGTGAAGGAGTCCTTCGGCCTGCCCCGGGAGGAGACCATGCAGTACCAGTTCGCCGCCAAGATCGCTGAAACGCCGGGGGCCACGCTGCTCAATTACGGCTTTATGGACGCGGGCTTCTACACCGCCGCCCAGATCACGCCCAACGTGAAGTATTATCACCAGACCAACGTCCCCCTGCAGGAGATGCTGGACGAGCAGGTACGCTACATTCGCGACGGCGTGTGCGACTACGTCGTTACCCGGGGCCGTCAGCCGGAGGACATTTTGAAGACCTACGACCTGATCGCCGCGGCGGAGACCCCGGAGGGCTTCTGGTACGACGAGGTGTACCTGTACCGCAAAAAAGGCCTGATCGGGGAAGAAAAAGATCGTTCTTGACATTCTGTCAGGGGGTCTGTTACAATGTGCTGGAACGCAGACGATGGCGTTCCCCGAATTTGATAAACGAAACGGAGGGTCGGGATGCGCAAATAACACTGCCATGAACCCATTTGAATGGGGGAGGAAAAACAGACCCCGGCGGATGAATGTTTCCGCAGGGCTTGTTTTGCCGTGGCAGTGAAAAAGCGCAGTCCCGAGGACTCCGCTTTTTTTGCGCGTTTTTCAGACGCGCCGCCATGCCTCCCCCTGCCCTATCAGGAAGGAGGCTTTTTTCATGCGCTGTTCGATTCAAAATTTGACTTTTACCTATGACGGAAGCAGTGAGCCGGTATTCCCCGGCTGGAGCGCGGAGCTGGACACCAGCTGGCGGCTGGGGCTGACCGGGCGAAACGGCCGGGGCAAAACCACCCTTTTACGGCTGATGATGGGCGAGCTGCCCCACGGCGGGCAGATCAGCCTGCCCCTTCAGCCTGTCTATTTTCCCTATTCCGTGTCCGATCCGGAGGACATGACCCTGAACGTGATGCAGGAGGCCGCGGGAGGGGAACCGGAGTGGAAGCTGATGAAGGAAATGCGGCTGCTAGAAGTGACGGAGGACGCGCTGTACCGTTCCTTCTCCACCCTGAGCCGGGGTGAGCAGACCAAGGCACTGCTCTGCGCTCTGTTCGCCCGGGAGGACGCTTATCCCCTGATCGACGAGCCTACCAATCATCTGGATCTGCTGGGCCGTCAGGCCGTGGCGGAATACCTGCGCCGAAAGGACGGCTTTCTGCTGGTGAGCCATGACCGCGCCTTTTTGAACGACTGCGTGGATCACATCCTCAGCATCAACAAAACCGGCTTTCAGGTCATTCAGGGCGATTATGACACCTGGGAGGAGCAGTTTGACCGGCAGAACGCCTACGAGCTCAAGCGGAACGAGGGGCTGAAAAAAGAGATCGGCCGGCTGAATCAGAGCGCCCGTCAGGCTTCGCAGTTCGCCCAGAAGGCGGAGAAGGACAAATTTCACGTGCCGGAAAGCGTCCAGGCAGCGGTGGACCGGGGCTACGCGGGCGCGCGCAGCGCCGCCATGATGAAGCGGGCCAAGGCGGCGGTGCAGCGCCGGGAACGTGCCGCCGAGGAAAAGAGCGGCCTATTGCACAATGTAGAACGGGTGGGCGATCTGAAGCTGCGCACACTGCACCATCCCAAGCAGGAGCTGATCACCGTGGAAAACGGCGCGGTCTGCTACGACGGACGGGAAGTCTGCCGGGGCGTGCAGTTCATCCTCCGTCAGGGCGAACGGCTGGCGCTGACCGGCCCCAACGGCTGCGGCAAGAGCAGCATCCTCAAGACGCTGGTGGGCGAGGGCGAAGCGCTGCACGGCAGCGTCCGTCTGGCCTCCGGGCTGGTGGTCTCCTACGTGCCGCAGGACACGAGCGGCCTGTCCGGCCCGCTGGAAGGAGCCATCGCCGCCCGGGGCGCGGACGAAACGCTGGTGAAAGCCATTCTGCGCAACATGGATTTTTCCCGGGAGCAGTTTTCGCTGGATATGCGGGACTACAGTCAGGGGCAGAAAAAGAAGGTGCTGCTGGCTTTGAGCCTTGCAACACCTGCGCACGTATACATTTGGGATGAGCCGCTGAACTACATCGACGTTTTGAGCCGCCGCCAGATCGAAGAACTGCTTCTGGCCTCCGACCCCACGCTTCTATTGGTGGAGCACGACCGACGCTTTCTGGAAACGGTCATGACCGGGGAGATTCCCCTTGCCGGGCTTTCAGCAACTTGAGTATATCCACATCCGCCGGGCAGAACTCGTATCGGTCGATCTCCTCCGGGGGGATCCACGCGATGGCGTTATGCTCCAGCAGTGTGGGTTCGCCCTGGGTAATGGCGGCGTTGAGCAGCGTCAGGTGGATGGTCAGGTCCGGGTAGACGTGATCGACCTCGCAGAAGACCGTTCCGACCTCCACCTGCACGTCCAGCTCCTCCCGGCATTCCCGGGCAAGGGCCTGAGCTTTGGTCTCGCCCGGCTCCACCTTTCCGCCCACAAACTCCCACAGAAGCCCGCGGGCCTTATATTCCGGACGCTGGCAGATCATGAAGCGGTTATCGCGCCAGATCAGCGCGGCTACGACTTGAACCATCGGGAAGGACTCCTTTCGGGGATGGGATTGGGTGGAGAAGTATCTTTGCCGGTCATCCCCCGCCGCGCAGAGAGTTCGGCGGGGGAACGGGATGACAGGCTTGACGGAGCTGCTTGACCCTCGACGGCCAGCACAGAAAAAAGAGGGAAAAGCGTCGGGCGCGCCCCTCGGCATCCATCCGGCGTTTTTTCGCCGTCCTACACCCCAGCAGCACTCCGCCGAGATGATGAAGCAGGAACGGGCCGTTCGATCAAGAGCGGCTCGTCTGTTATCATTGCACAATCATTTGCCCAAAATGCTTTTGGATAATGCCTGTATGATGCCCTCCTCCTGCTCCTTCAGGGGCTGGGCGGGGTCGTAGGGCACGGGCTTGGATACCGTAATGCGCCGGGCGGCCCGGTCCACATGGACGGGATAAAACTTCAGCGCCTTGCCCGTGCGTTTGCAGATCAGGGGCGCCACCTGCAGGAAGCCCCGGTTCAGCTCCATTTCGCTGCTGCCGTGGCCGGCGGGCTGCTCGGAAAAGATCACCAAATGCTCTCCCTGCGCCACGTATTCCAGGCTTTTGCGGAAGGTGCGGATGACCCGGTTGTCGTGGTACACCGGTACGCCGGGCACGCTGCCCAGAATGGGCGGCAGCAGCAGAGCCATCAGGTAGGGAAGGGTCATATTGAGCAGCGGCTCGAAAAAGCAGCCCGGCTCCCACCAGTAGTCCTGCCGGACATAGGCGGGGATCTCCTTACGCTCCATGATGCCCGCGTTCAGCCATGGGTGGCACTGATCCCGCAGAGAGAAAAAAGCGCACATAGCGATAGGGCCGAAGGAGGCGGCGTGATTGGGGCAGAAGACCGCCGCTTCGCCGTCGAAAGGTTCCTCCCAGACCGTTTCCATATCCGGCAGGGCAAAGCGCACCAGCCGGATCAGTGCGTTGTAGAATTTGCTCATGCGTTTCTCCCAACGCCGGAGACCAGCGCCCGGCCATGGCCTTCCAGCCCCACCTCCGGGCAGGCGGCAGGCAGCAGCACCGTGTCTCCCGCCTTCAGTTCCATCTCACCCTCCAGCCAGCGCAGAGTCAGAGGCTCCAGCGCGGTCAGCACCCGGAAGGTCTCCGCCGCAGGCAGGATGCAGGCGCCGTCCGCGGCCACGCAGTCCAGCGTAAAGGCGGGCACGTCCAGAAGCCGGGTGATCTCCTGCGCGGGATGCTCCGGCATATGGGCCCGCAGGCCCTTCAGCTCAGGGCGGATCACGTCCAGCGACTGCTGAATGTGCAGGGGTCGCTTTTCACCCTTGGCGTTGACCCGGTTAAAGTCCCACAGACGGTAGGTCACGTCGCTGGACTGCTGAATTTCGTAAAGCAGAATGCCTCCGCCGATGGCGTGTACCATGCCTGCGGGCATATAGAACACGTCCCCCGCCTTGACCGGAATCCGCTGAATCAGCGGCTCCACGTCCTCGCCGCCGGTCAGCGCCCGGCGCAGGTCTTCGATGGTCACGCCCTCCCGGATGCCGTACAGAAGGGACGCGCCCTCTTCGGCATGAAGGATCACCCATGCTTCGGTCTTGCCCAGCTTGTTCTCGTGCGCTTTGGCGTATTCGTCGTCCGGGTGAACCTGTACGCTCAGGGTGCCCTTGGCCGCCAGCAGCTTCAGCAGCAGGGGGAACTCCGCGCCCTCCGGCAGGCCCGTCAGCCGGGAACCATAGCGCTCGATCAGCGCCGTCAGGGTCACGCCGTCGTCATCCGTGCTTTCCAGTCCGGGAATCACGCTCATTTCCAGCGCTTCGCCGGTGCGCTCGTCGGGGATGTCCTTGCCGAAGACCGTCTTCAGCTGCTCGCCGCCCCAGGGGGTCATGTCGCCGTGGCGGTAGGCCGGATGCATCCGCATCGGGGGAAGGAAACGGTTCTGCTCCTTTATTTCTGTCATCTTAAAGATCCTCCGTATACATGCTGTACAGTTCGTAATACTTGCCTTTTTTCGCCATCAGCTCCTGATGGGTGCCCTTTTCCACAATGCCGTCCTGGGTCAGTACCCAGATGGAGGTCGCCCCGCGGATGGTGGTCAGCCGGTGGGCGATGGTGAAGGTGGTGCGGCCCTTGCTGAGCTTTTCCAGCGAATCCTGCACCAGCCGTTCGCTCTCGTTGTCCAGTGCGCTGGTGGCTTCGTCCAGAATCAGGATGGGCGGATTTTTCAGGAACACCCGGGCAATGGAGATGCGCTGCTTCTGCCCGCCGGACAGCTTCACGCCCCGCTCGCCCACATAGGTGTCGTACCCGTCGGGCAGCTCCCGGATAAAGCCGTCGGCCCCCGCCTGCTTCGCGGCAGTCTCCACCTGCTCCCGGGTGGCTCCGGGCAGGCCGTAGGCGATATTTTCATAAATGGTGCCAGAGAACATATAGACCTCCTGCTGCACCATGCCGATGTTCTCCCGCAGGCTGCGCTGGGTCAGCTGGGCGATGTCCTGACCGTCGATCAGGATGCGTCCGCCGCTTACGTCGTAAAACCGGGGGATCAGGTTGCAGAAGGTGGTCTTGCCGCCACCGCTGGGGCCTACCAGCGCGATCTTGTCGCCCGCCTTCACCGTTTCGTTGATGTCGGCCAGCACGGTCCGGTCGTTGTCGTTATAGTGGAAGCTTACGTGGTCGAAGGTCACATCGCCCTTCACGCCGGTCAGTTCCTTCGCGCCGGGCGCATCGTTCACGTCGGGCTGCACGTCCATGATCTCGCAGAAGCGCTCGATGCCCGTCATGCCCCGCTGGAACTGCTCCGCGTAGTCCACCACCCGGCGGATGGAGGTCAGCAGGGTGGAAATGTAGAGCAGATAGGCCATGTAGTCCGCCGCCGTGATCTTGCCGTCGATGATGAACAGCGCGCCCACGATGACCACCACGATGTACATCACGCCGTCAAAGGAGCGGGTGGTGGTGTTGTAGCCCGCCATGTAGCGGTATTTGCGGCGGCCGATGCGGACGAACTCCTCGTTGCCCCGGTCGAACTTGTCGATCTCCATGGGCTCGTTGGCGAAGCTCTTCACCACCCGGATGCCCAGCAGGCTGTCCTCCACCTGCGCGTTGATCTCGCCCACCTGATGGCGGCTTTCCTTGAAAGCGGCGCGCATCTTCTTGTTGAAATGCCGGGCCAGCACCAGCATGATGGGCAGCATGAGGAAGATAATCAGCGTCAGCACCGGGTTGATGCCCAGCAGGATCACAAAGGGCACGGTGATCTTGATGGCGGCGATCAGGAACTCCTCCGGGCAATGATGGGCGAACTCCGTTACGTCGAACAGGTCGCTGGTGATGCGGGCCATGATCTGCCCCACCTTGGCGTTGCTGTAATAGGCAAAGCCCATCTCCTGCAGATGCTCAAACAGGGCGTGGCGCATGTCTCGCTCGATATAGGTGCCCATCACATGGCCCCGGGCCACCATGATGTAGTTGGCCACGGTATCGACCAGGCGCAGAAGCACGTATACGCCGCCCACCTTCAGCACATAGGCCACGGTCAGGGCGGTGGCGCTGCTGCTGGCCAGTCCGGTAATGCTGCGCACGATCATGGGCAGCACCAGGTCGCACAACGTGGTCAGCATGGCGCAGAACAGGTCCAGCGCCAGCATGCCCCGATAGGGACGGAAATAGGGCAGAAAGCGCCGGACCAGCTCGGAGGTTTTCATAGTGCGTTGGTTGCCGTTGGTGGATTTCGTTTGCATGGGAATGATGCTCCTGTTCTGAATGCTCCTTTGGTATCGGTTGAAAAAATTATTCTGCGGACGGCGCGGCAATCAGGGTCGTCTGCTTCAGCAGTACTTCCAGATCGGCCTTGTGCCCGATGGGGCAGCGGACGGCGTAGGCCGCGTCCGCCGTTTGGCCGAAGACCAGCACGTCCGTTCCGTTTTCCATCCACGCCGCGTCCATGCCGCCGATGTAGTACAGGCTGTCGCCATTGAGATGATAATCCTCGCCGCGCAGCAGGGCAATGGCGGAAACGGGACGGATGCTTTCCAGCGTCAAGGCCTGTCCATCCTCAAAGGCATAGGTCAGCGTGACCCGGCGGGCGTATTCGCCCCGGAAGGCGGTGTCGTATACCCGGGAACGGGTCATGGACAGGGCGCTGCCGTACAGGCACAATACCGGCTGGCCGAAAAGCTCCGCCAGCCCCTCCGGGCTGGTATCGCCGGGGCTTTCCACGGCGCTCATGGGCAGGGTGATGGGCTGCGCCTGCGAAGGCTGCTGGGTCAGCTGCTCGTCCTCATCCGGCTCGCCCAGCAAAAGGAACAGATAGCACAGCACCAGCGCCAGCACGACGCCCAGCCACAGAAGCACCTTTTTGACGATCTTGCGCCAGCGGGGCGGCTGCTTCGGGGCCGTCTCCTCGTCGGTCAGCGGCTGCTGGGGCGGAAGCGCGTCGCCGGGCTTTTCTTCCTTCAGCTTCGGCTGCTGGGCTTTGACCTGCCGGGGCATATCCTCCGGCCGCTTGTTTTGATTCTCCATGTTGCTCCTTTCCGGCGTTTCTGGCCGGTCAGTCCAAAGCGCCGTCCATCGAAACGCCCCGCCGGTCCAGCTCCTGCCGCAGCCATTCCGTCTGGCCGTCCATCCGGCGGCTGAAGCCGCGGTACAGGGCATGGGTCAGCATCCGGCGCTCGTCCGGGGTCAGTGCTTCATCCGCAGCCATGTTCTCCATCATCCGTGCCACCGGCTCCGCCAGCAGACGGGGCGCGTTTTTGCGGGAGGTGAAGCCGAAAAAGCTGCGCATGTAATAGGTGCTGCCTTCCAGAAACAGCCGCACAAATTCCTCACTGAGCCGTTCCAGATAGTGGCTGACGAAAGCGTCCGCGTCTGGGGCCAGCGCCTTGCACCGTTCCAGCTGCTCGTGATGGAACAGCTCCTGCCGCATAGCGTCCCACTTTTTGGGGGTAAATTCCTTCGGGGTCAGATAGGGGTGCAGCAGGAAGCATTTGATCACGTCAAAGGTGGGATTCTTCCCGTCCCGCTCGTGCAGCCGCCCCAGAAAAAGCAGTTCTTCCTCGATGGGCAGGCAGTTCGGGAACGCCTCCCGGGCGTCACAAAGCAGCCTGTATTTTTTCACCGGGTCGTTTTCCTTCCCGGCGGCGTCCAACGCGGCGCGGACCGGCTCCGGCAGCTCGTCCCCTTTTGCAAGGGCCGCGCCGCAGTACGGGCAGAAAGTGCCGTCAGCCACGGGCAGCTCCCGGCGGCAGGAGGGGCAGCGGTTTTCACTCATATTCAGGACTCCCTTCACTGTTCGTTCCTGTTCAGGGAAAGAATGGGTCCAAAAACCCTTCCTCTTATTCTAACACAGGGCCGGACGGTTGAAAAGGGGCGCTAGTTGCTCAAAAAACGGCGGATGAGAGTACGGTTCCGCTCCAGATCGGGCCGGAGCACCTGCATCCCGTCGATGGTCGCATCCTCATAGGCCCCATCAAAGGGCACCCGGCCCATGGAGATATTCGTCTCCCCGCCGCCGGCGGCCAGCGGCAGCAGGGCGTTCAGATCGCCCAAAGTCAGATCGGTACGAACTTCCCGCAGACAGGTCCACGCCAGCCGGGCCAGCGTGAAGAAGTTCATCTGTTTGGCGCTTTCCAGCATGGCCTGCAGCACCTTCTGCTGCCGCCTCGCCCGCTGGAAGTCGCTGTCGAGCTTCCGAATGCGGCTGTAGCTCAGGGCCTGCTTGCCCGTCAGATGGACGACCCCGCTGCCGCTTAGCCGCCCGTCGCCGGGCTCCAGCCCCAGCCTTCGGTTGTAGGCCGCCAGAATGTCGTTAAGCTGCTCCCGCTCCGGCTCCGTCACTTCCAGCTCCACGCCGCCCAGCGCGTCCACGATATGGCACAGGGAGTCGAAGCTGACCGTCACCGTGCGGTCGATCTCCACTCCGAAATTGTTTTTCAGCGTGGTTTTGAGCAGCTTCTCCCCGCCGAAGGAATAGGCCGCGTTCAGACGGGTGGTTCCGCAGCCGGGAATGGGCACGTATAAGTCCCGCAGGAAGGACAGGGCCCGAATCTCCCCCACCGCCGGGTCAGCCTGCACCAATACCATGGTGTCGCTGCGTCCCCGCGCCTGATCTTCGTAAGCATCCACCCCGATCAGCAGAATGCGCAGGGGCTTTTCCTCCGCGTGGCTTGTCCCCGTTCCTCCCAACAGACAGGCGGCGCACAGAAAAAACGCCGCGGCCCGCCGCAGGGCCGTCCCCCAGCGCCGGTTTTTCCTCGTTTCTTTCATTTCTCAAAGACCTCCTTTCCGATCAGTATATGAACGCCGGAGAAGGAAAATTTCGTGCTTTCGGGCCTATGGCAGGTTTTTCCCCTCTTTGGAACCAAAAAACATTCGACAAAATGCCATTTTGGTATATAATGATACCCGGAAAGTCTTACATTTCTTTGTTTTCATCACAGAGAATGGCATTTTCCATGATTATCACAGCAATCAGGAGGCTCTCCCATGACCGTTCGTACTCGTTTCGCTCCCAGCCCCACCGGCTACCTGCATCTGGGCGGCCTGCGCACCGCCCTGTATACCTACCTGTTCGCCCGTCAGAACGGCGGCCAGTTCATCCTGCGCATTGAGGATACCGACCAGGAACGGGAGGTTCCGGGCGCGGTGGACATGATCTACAAGAGTATGCGTCTGGCCGGGCTGGACTATGACGAAGGCCCGGACGTGGGCGGCGATTACGGTCCCTACATCCAGACCCAGCGGCGGGAACTGTATATGCCCTACGCGCTGGAGCTGGTGGAGAAGGGCGCGGCCTATCCCTGCTTCTGCACCAAGGAAGAACTGCAGGAGCGCCGGGACGCGGCGGCCGCCAAGGGCGAGCAGTGGAAGTACGACAAGCACTGCCTGCACATTCCCAAGGAGGAGGCCCTGCGCCGCATGAAGTCCGGCGAGCCCTTCGTCATCCGGCAGAACATTCCCCTGACCGGCACCGCCAGCTTTGACGATGCGCTCTACGGCCATGTGGAAGCCCCCTGCGACACGCTGGACGACAACGTGCTCATCAAGCAGGACGGCCTGCCCACCTACAACTTCGCCAACGTCATCGACGACCATCTCATGGGCATCACCCACGTCATGCGCGGCACCGAGTACCTGAGCTCCACGCCCAAGTACAACCTGCTCTACGAAGCCTTTGGCTGGGAAAAGCCCACCTACATCCACCTGAGCCCCGTCATGAAGGACGCCAGCCGCAAGCTGAGCAAGCGCTACGGCGACCCCAGCTTTGAGGATCTGCTCTCGCAGGGCTACGTCAAGGACGCGATCATCAACTTCATCGCCCTGCTGGGCTGGTGCCCGGACGTGAAAAAGTACGGCGACAAGGAGTTCTTCACCAAGGAGGAGCTGATCGAGGCCTTCGATCTCAGCGGCCTGAGCAAGTCCCCCGCCATTTTCAACACCGAAAAGCTGGACTGGTTCAACCACGAATACATCACCCGCATGAGTCTGGACGAATATCTGGAGCTGGCCACCCCGTGGTTTGACAAGGTGCTGGCGGGCAAGAACATGGACTATCGGATGCTGGCCAGCCTGATGCACACCCGCACTGAGGTCTTCAACCGGGTGCCCGACCAGATCCGCTTTCTGGCGGAACTGCCGGAGTACGACATCGATATCTACACCCACAAGAAGATGAAGACCGACCCGGAAATCAGCCTGAAGGCCCTGAAGCTGGCTCTGCCCGCGCTGGAAGCCCTTGAGGACTTCAGCGAGGAAAACGTCAAAGCCGTGCTGATGGAGCTGGCCCAGAAGAACGAAATGAAGACCGGCCAGATCATGTGGCCCGTCCGCATCGCCATTTCCGGCCTGCAGTCCACCCCCGGCGGCGCCACCGAGATCGCCTACCTGCTGGGCAAGGACGAGACCCTGCGCCGCATGAAGCTGGGCGTGGAGAAGCTGGAAAACCGGTAAGAGCACAGGAGAGAAAAATGAAGTTATGTCTGCGGACGCTTCGAAAACAGAGTCATTGGCTCCTTCTTGGGCTTGTCATTTTGCTGACACTGTACATGGATGTGTATGTGGCACGAAACGTTTTGGACGGCGATGTGTCTGATTTCCTGTACTGCGGCAATATTTTTGCCCGGGAGAAGAATCTGTTTTCGACCAATTATTACTATTCCACCGAGGTGCGGCTGCTGGACCTGTCCTCTGTATTCTCCTTTTTCTTTCTTTTGACCGGGCAGTGGACGCTGGTGCACGTTCTTGGTACGATCACCGTCCAGACCATTTATGCGCTGAGTTTCCTGTTCATGACCCGTCAGGCGGGTCTTTCCAGAAAAACCCGGGTAACGGTCGCTGCGCTTTCCCTGCTGCCCTTCAGTATTCCTTACGCTCGGATCGTTCTTTACCACCTGTATTACACCCTGTATCTGGCCAATATGTTTTTCATCATAGGCCTGACGCTCTGGACGCTGCGCTGCGGAAAAGAAGGGCTGAAACAAGCCCTTCTCCCCGCCGTCCTGCTGGGTCTGCTCTGGATTTTTGTTGGCCTCAACGGCATACGCCATATGCTGTTGATCGGCATTCCCCTGTTGGTGGGCTGCATCGTCGAACTGCTTCGCGCGTTCCGAAAAGCTCCGTGGGTGTACGGAAAACCTTGGAGACAGCAAGTGCTTCTTCATACGGAAGCCTTTCGGCTGACGCTGCTGATGATTGGCTCGTGCCTTTGCTTTTTGGCGGGTTTCGTCGTAAACCAGCACGTGCTGCTGCCCTATTATGGGATCGTCAACAGTTCCTCCGCGTGGTATGCGCCGATTCAGACGGCTCAGCGCTATGCCGACATCTGGAACGGCTGGCTGACGGCTATCGGCGTGCGAAACAGTGCGCTGTCACTGGTCGGGATTCGCGGTTTGTCTCTGGCGGCAGCGCTGGTCAGCTTTGTCTGGCTGCTGTATCGCTCCGTCTGCTTCCTGCGCAAAGGCGGCACGATGGAACAGCGTCTCCTGGGCGGACTGTATGCGTTAAGCATGTTCTCCACCACGCTGGTTTTTGTGTTTGACTCTGGCTGCCGTTTTTACGAATTGTATTATGTGCCGGTCATTGTTCTCGCGCTGCCGACGCTGGCGTTGGAACTAGACGATCATCCGCCCGTACTTACCGCTCGAAAAGCCCTGTGTTTTCTGGTTTCCCTGTGTTTCCTGTTTCAAGGCGCTTACAGCGCGTGGAGCGCCGCAACATGGACACCTGGAGCGGTCTGACCCATCAAGATCTGACCTGTGCGGACGAATGCCGCGATTGCGTGGCGTTTATGCAGGAAAACGGCTATCAGTACGGCATGATGCCTTATTGGCACGCAAACGTGATGATCGAGCTTTCCAATGGCAGCCTGACCATTTTGCCCTATGAGGACGCTGCTCCTCCAGAGGAAATTCAGGTATACCATTGGGGCACAAGCAGGTTCTATTGTCAACGGGAGAATCTGCCGGATGAACTGGTGGTATTTGTCCCGCACGGGGAGGCGGATCGCTTTGCCGCTTCTCACGACGGAGCCCGTCTGGTTTGGGAAGGATGGCGTTACGCTGCCCTGCTCGTTCCGACAGACGAAGTCGTGCAATGAAAAAATCCCCCTTCATTTGTTTTTCTCAGGCGTCCGCGCCATACTAACCCAATCGTAAAGGAGTCGAAGACCTATGCAGGAGCATCCCCAATACAACCCGGAAGCCATTGAAGCGAAATGGCAGAAGAAATGGGCCGACAGCGGCGTGTTCAACGCCCGGTTCCCCTCGGACAAGCCCAAGTATTACTGCCTGATCGAGTTCCCCTATCCCAGCGGCAACGGCCTGCACGTGGGCCATCCCCGCTCCAACACGGCGCTGGACATCATCGCCCGCAAGCGCCGCATGGAGGGCTACAACGTGTTGTATCCCATCGGCTACGACGCCTTCGGCCTGCCCACGGAGAATTTCGCCATCAAGAACCACGTGCATCCCGCCGTCGTCACCAAAAAGAACATCGATCACTTCCGGGAGCAGTTGCAGCGGCTGGGCTTCAGCTTCGACTACAGCCGGGAAGTGAACACCACCGATCCCGCCTATTACAAGTGGACCCAGTGGATCTTCCTCAAGCTTTTGGAAAACGGGCTGGCCTACAAGGCGGAAATGCCCATCAACTGGTGCACCAGCTGCAAGTGCGGCCTGGCCAACGAAGAAGTGGTCAACGGCGTGTGCGAGCGCTGCGGCAGTCAGGTGGTGCGCAAGGTCAAGAGCCAGTGGATGCTGAAGATCACCGCCTACGCCCAGAAGCTGCTGGACGGGCTGGATAACGTGGACTTTATCGACCGGGTAAAGGTGCAGCAGCGCAACTGGATCGGCCGCAGCGAAGGCGCGGAGGTGGACTTCCGCATCGCGGGCAAGGACGAGAAGCTGCGGGTCTACACCACCCGTCCCGACACCCTGTTCGGCGCGACCTACATGGTGGTCAGCCCCGAGCATCCCATGATCGAGAAGTACAAGGCGGACATCCGCAATTTTGACGAGATCATGGCCTACCGGGCCGAGGCCGCTAAGAAGAGCGACTTCGAGCGCACCGAGCTGAACAAGGACAAGACCGGCGTACAGATTGACGGCCTGAAGGCGGTCAACCCCGTCAACGGCCGGGAGATCCCCATCTGGGTCAGCGACTATGTGCTGATGGGCTACGGCACCGGCGCCATCATGGCCGTGCCCGCCCACGACACCCGCGACTATGCCTTCGCCAAGAAGTTTGGCATCCCCATGGTCGAAGTGGTGGCCGGCGGCGATATCACCAACGAAGCCTACACCGACATCGTGGACGGCACCATGGTGAACTCCGACTTCCTGAACGGTCTGCGGGTGGCCGACGCTAAGAAAAAGATCATCGAATGGCTGACGGAAAACGGCGTGGGCGAGAAGAAGGTCAACTTCAAGCTGCGCGACTGGGTGTTCAGCCGTCAGCGTTACTGGGGCGAACCTATCCCGGTGGTGCACTGCCCCCACTGCGGCACCGTGCCCGTCCCGGAGGATCAGCTGCCCGTGCTTTTGCCCGATGTGGAAAACTACGAGCCCACCGACAGTGGCGAAAGCCCCCTGTCCACCATGACCGACTGGGTCAACACCACCTGCCCCCACTGCGGCGGCCCCGCCAAGCGGGAGACCGACACCATGCCCCAGTGGGCCGGTTCCAGCTGGTACTTCCTGCGCTACTGCGACCCCCACAACGACAAGGAATTCGCCAGCAAGGAAGCGCTGGACTACTTCATGCCCGTGGACTGGTACAACGGCGGCATGGAGCACACCACCCTGCACCTTCTCTACAGCCGGTTCTGGCACCTGTTCCTCCACGATCTGGGGCTGGTCTCCGCACCGGAACCCTACCAGAAGCGCACCAGCCACGGCATGATTCTGGGCGAGAACAACGAAAAGATGTCCAAGAGCCGCGGCAACGTCATCAATCCCGACGACATCGTCAACGAGCTGGGCGCGGACGCGTTCCGTCTGTATGAAATGTTCATGGGCGCGTTCGATCAGGCCATTCCGTGGTCCACCAACGGCGCCCGGGGCTGCCGCCGCTTCCTTGACCGGGTCTGGCGGCTGATGGACATGATCAAGCCCGGCGAAGGCTACTCCAAGGAGCTTACCCCCCTCATGCACGAGACCATCAAGAAGGTGGGCGACGATTACGAGGCCATGAAGTACAACACGGCCATCGCCGCTATGATGAGTCTGGTCAACGAATTCTACGCCAAGAACGGCTGCACCCGCGACGAGCTGCGCACCCTGATCCTGCTCCTGAGCCCCGTGGCCCCCCACATCTGCGAGGAAATGTGGGAGGAAATGGGCTTCGGTTCCGAGCTGGCCTTCGAGCCCTGGCCCCAGTACGACGAGGAAGCCATGAAGCGCCACGAAGTGGAGATCGCCCTGCAGATCGCGGGCAAGGTCAAGTCCCACATCATGGTGCCCACCGACATGACCCGGGAGCAGGCCGAGAAGGAGCTGCCCTCCGACCCCGAAGTCCAGCGCCTGGTGGGCGACCGGCAGATCGTCAAGCTCATCTTCGTCCCCGGCCGTCTCTGCAACCTCATCCTCAAGGGCTGAAGCCCTTGACCCATCACCGCGCCCATAGGGCGCGGGGCTACTCGAACGACATGCGGCTTGGCCGGGGTTTTACCGCCGTGGCACGACAGGTGCCACGGCTCGCGCAAGGGGCAGTGCCCCTTGACCCCACACCGCGCCCATTGGGCGCGGGGCAGCTCGTGAGACATGCAGCTTGGCCGGGGTTTTACCGCCATTCGGCGACAGGCCTCATGGCTCGCAATAAAGGCCAGCATGGCTTCGAAACCACGCTGGCCTTTCGCATTCCAAATCGTTCAAACCATGAACGCGGGGGAGCAGAAGCCCTCATTCCTTGACGCTGCAAAACAGCCAAGCCACGGGAGTCATCCCAACCCGCAAGGGATAAGCCTGCCCGCCGCCGACTGCGGGGGAACAGAAGCCCTCATTCCTTGACGCAGCAAAACCGCCAAGCCACGGGAACCATCCCAACCCGCAAGGGGTAAGCCTGCCCGCCGCCGACTGCGGGGGAGCAGAGGCCCTCATTCCTTGACGCTGCAAAACCGCCAAGCCACGGGAGTCACCCCAACCCGCAAGGGGTCAGTATGCCCACCGCCAACTGCGGGGGAGCAGAGCGGCGATAGGCAGCGGAGGGAAAAAGGCCCGCCCATTTTGACGGCGGGAAAAGGCGAGCTCCGAGCGCGCACGACTGTAGGCGTAAGCTGGCCAACTCCGCTGCGCGCGACATAGCGAGCCCCGCCGTCAAAATGGGCAATAAAGGGCTTTTTCCCGGAGTCGCCGTGCCGCTGGCTTTCTTTTGCACACTTTTCTTTCGCCATCGAAAGAAAAGTGTGAACGCCCCATGGGACGGCAAGTCCCAATTCGCGCCGGAGTCGGCGCGTCAGGCCCCTTGGCAGGGATTTTTTACAACAAAGTTGGCTTACACCACTGCTTGCAGGGGGCTTTCCGCTCGCCCCCTGCACCCCTTCGGTTCGCCTGCCGAAACAAAGACCCCCATAAGGCTGCAAACCCTGCTTTGCGCCGTGGTCGGCCTATTCCCTATTGGGGAAGGTGAATGCGCCTGCGGGCGTATCCCCCCTTCTCCCTTAATCCCTTTGAAAAAGCCCCACCCGGCCTTTTTCAGAAAGGAGTTTTCCATGATATCCACTACCGCACTGGAAGTGCAGAACGTCACCCGCCGTTTCGGCAGTATGACCGCGCTGAACGGCCTTACCTTCTCCGTCGCCCCCGGCCAGACCGTGGGTCTGCTGGGCCGAAACGGCGCAGGGAAAAGTACCCTGCTGCGCATCCTCTCCGGCCAGCTTCGGGCCAACGAGGGGGAAGTCCGGCTTTTCGGGCAGCCCGTCCGCCCGGAAAGCAGCTTCTCTCAGCTCTGCCTCATCGGCGATACCCCTGACTTTGGCAAACTGAGCAATATCAAGGAACTGTTTTACGTGTGCGGCGGCCTGTTCCCTCATTGGGACCAGAGCCGCGCCGAGGAGCTTCTCAGCCGGTTTGAATTGCCGGAAAAGAAACGTCTGAAGGGCTTCAGCCGCGGAATGCAGACGGCTCTGCTGCTGAGCGTGGGGCTGGCCTCCGGCGCGCCCCTGACCGTATTCGACGAGCCCAGTCTGGGGCTGGACGCGGTGATGCGGGAGCGCTTCTATGACCTGCTGTGGCAGGAGACCCACTCCCCGGACGGCGCGTCCGGCCGAACCTTCCTCCTCAGTACCCATCTGATCGAGGAAGTGGCCCGGGTGCTGGATTCCGCGGTGCTGATCGACTCCGGCCGTCTGCTGACGCAGGGTACGGTCGCGGAACTGACGGAAAGCTACCTGAGCGTATCCGGCCAGCCAGACGCGGTGCGGGCCGCTACGGAAGGGCTCACTGTGCTGCGAGAGGAAGAAATGGCCGGTTCGCTGGTGCGGCACCTTCGGCTGAACAGCCCCGCCGACCGGCAGCGTCTGACGGCGGACCCCTCCGTCCAGACCGCGCCCATGAGCCTGCAGCGGTTGTTCGTATTCCTGACAGAAGCAAAGGAGGCGGAACGACATGGCTGAAAAACTTTCGGTCTATCGCACCTCCCGGATGAAGGGCGCGCTGCGCTATTCCCTGCTGCGGCTTGGCAAGCTGGCACTGGGGCTACTGGCGTTGATCCTCCTTTCGGATATCATCGCCCTGATCATGGGGCTGACGGGCTTTTCCACCTGCGAGGGCACCGGCGTTTCAGCCAACTGGGCGCTGACCCTGTTTCTGATGCTGGTGCTGAGCTGTATGCTGGCCAAAAGCGGCGCTACGTTCCTGTGCCGCTTCGGCACGTCCCGGTTCACCGTATGGCTGAGCCAGATCGTCAGTCTGGCCCTGTGCATGGTCGGGTTTGTGCTGGGTACGCTGCTGCTAAGCCTCGCCAACAACTACCTCATTCTGGCTCTCAGCCGACACAATGAACATTTCAGCATCCTGTGCGGCTATGATTTCGCCTTCCTGCCGGAGGCCTATCTGGCCCAGTCCTTCCGGCAGACGATGGGGGATTTTCCCCGGCTTCTGTTGGACTGTCTGGAAGTATTGTGCCTGATGTATCTGTTCGCCTGCTGCCTGCGGCGGAATAAATGGGTCACGCTGGCCGTGGTCATTCTGGGGCCGCTGCTTTTGTGGGTGCTGACGTTGGCTCCCGTGTTCCGTCAGGCCATCGATCTGGTGCAGTACGGCAGTGAGGGCGAAATTTTCATTCAAAGCCTGCAATGGGTCAACTGGATCCAGAAGGCGTGGAATTTCTTCACCGACCATTGGCGGCTGATACAGGGATTGGCCGCGCTGGTCAGCCTGCCCTTGAGTTATCTGTGCGTGCGCTCCACGCCGCGACCGTAATTCCTTCCCTCTCCGAGTTTTCATCGGAGAGGGAATTTCTTTTTCCGCAAGGAAATTCGCCTTTTTTCGGAGAAAACATAGGAGAACGTCAAAAAAAGGGGAACGCGCCTATGGAACATACGCCCTGCTGGATCTGGTATCCCGGAGACTTCGAGCTCCGTCACTCTCTGAAACTTCACGCCCGCCGTCAGGAGCGGGATTACTACCGGCTGGCGATCTGGCCGGTGTACGACTGCTGGCACAGCGTCCGTTTTTTCCGCCGCGCAGAGCTGACCGCCCCGGAAGGGCTGACCGTCCTTGCCCGGGGCAAGGGCAACGTAGGCGTGGACGGTAAGCTGTACCCCTTCGGGAAGGAAATCCCCCTGTCCGCCGGAACGCATGAGATCGTGGTGGAAGTGTTCCGGGAGGACGGGCTGCCCTGCCTGTATGTGGAAAAAGGAAGCCTGTCCGGCACGGAGGGCTGGACGGCCCAGCCCTTTGCCGGGGAAAAGCTACCCGTGGGTTTCAGCCCCCTATTTACCCTGCCGGAGCAGGACCCGGAGGTCTTTCCCTTCGTCTATGAGAAACTCCAGCCCGTCGAAGTCATTCAGGACGAGCGGGGAACGCTGTACGACTTTGGCCGGGAGACCTTTGCCCGGGTCTTTCTGGAAATGGAGAACCAGCCGGAGCTGACGGTCTGCTTCGGTGAATCGGAGACCGAAGCGCGGGCCGTATCCGACTGTCCGCTGATCGAGACCGTGCCCGCTGGAACGGCTTCGATCCAGTTCCCTGCCCGGGCATTCCGCTATGTTTTCGTTCCCGGCCAGGCGAAGCTTTGCCTGCGGGTGAAATACGAACGCACGCCGCTGAAGCGCCGGGGGCGCTTTTCCTGCTCCGACCGGCTGCTGACAGATATTTGGAACACGGCGGCCTATACCTTTGAACTCAACAGCCGGGAATTTTTTCTGGACGGCATCAAGCGGGACCGTTGGGTCTGGTCGGGCGACGCTTATCAGAGCTACTTTGTCAGCCGGTTTCTGTACATGGACGCGGACATTTGCCACCGCACCATGTGGGCGCTGCGGGGCAAGGATCCGCTGCTGCAGCATCTGAATTCCATTGTGGATTATTCGCTCTACTGGCTCCTGTCCATCCGGGAGGATTACCAGACCTACGGCGATTTGGACTTTGTCCGGGCCATCTGGCCGCGGCTGCGGAGTCTGACGGACTTCTGTCTGGAACGCACCAATGAGGAAGGGTTCCTCGTTGGCCGGGAGGAAGACTGGGTCTTTATGGACTGGGCCGACATGGACAAGGACGGCCCGCTTTGCGCCGAGCAGATGCTGTTCATCCGGGCGCTGGAAGCGGCGGCAGACTGCGCTTCGCTGGCTGGGCAGGACGGCAGCCGGTACGCAGCCCATGCCGAAAGGCTGTCGAAAAAGCTGGACAAGTTTTTCTACGACGAGGAAAAGGGCGCCTACATCGACACCTACGCCTCCGGGCGGCGGAATGTGACCCGCCACGCCAATATTTTCGCCATCCTGTATGATTTCGCGGACGAATCGAAGCGGGCTTCCATCGTCCGAAACGTGCTGGACAACGACGGCGTTCCGGCCATCACCACGCCCTACTTCAAATTTTTCGAGCTTTGGGCCAACTGCAAGCTGGGCCGGGTGGAAAAAATGCTGGATCAGGTGCGGGACTACTGGGGCGGGATGCTGGCGCTGGGCGCCACCACCATCTGGGAGGAATACGACCCCCGGCAGACCTTCCCCGGCCACTACGCCATGTACGGCGATCTCTTCGGCAAGAGCCTGTGCCACGCGTGGGGCGCGGGCCCCATCGACCTCATCGGCCGGTATGTAGCCGGTTTCCGGGCCGAGGCTCCCGGCTACAGGGCCTTTGCGCTGGAGCCCCGACCCTCCGGGCTATCGGCGCTGGATACCGTCATTCCCCTGCCGGACGGCGGACAGGTACAACTGTGCTGGGACGAGCGGGAGCTGCGCGTCCTGACCGATCGTCCCGGCGGCGCGCTGATCTGGCAGGGTCGGCGCATCCCGCTGGAACCGGGACAGGAGCTGCGCGTCAGCCGGTAATCCCCCTTTGGTTTTCCACAAGCATTGCTTTTTGAAAGGAGTTTTCCACATGGATACTGCTTCCCATGAAATGCTGAATTTGCTGAAGACCCGCCGGAGCGTCCGGGCCTACAAGGCCGACCCCGTGCCGGAAGAACTGCTGGATCAGGTGCTGGAGGCCGGAACTTACGCGCCCTCGGCCATGGGCAGGCAGTCGCCCACCCTCATCGCCGTGACCAGTCCCAAATATCGGGAACAAATTTCCAAGCTGAACGCCGCCGTCATGGGCACGGACAAGGATCCCTACTACGGCGCGCCGGTGATCGTGCTGGCGCTGGCAGACCCGGCCATCGGCCCGTGGGTGGAGGACGCCAGCTGTGCGCTGGAAAACATGATGCTGGCCGCTCATGCGCTGGGGCTTTCCACCGTGTGGGTGCATCGGGAGCGGGAAATTTTCGACAGCGAAGCGGGCAAGGCGCTGCTGCGGAAATGGGGTCTGCCGGAGACCCTGCGGGGCGTAGGCTCCATTGCGCTTGGCTACGGCGCCGCCCCGGCTCCCCAGCCCAAGCCGCGGAAGGAAGGCTATATCCTTAAGGTCTGAACCTGCCCGACCCTCGGCAGGGAAGAACGTCCCTTCCCATTCGATTCCCCTATAATGAAAGCGAATGGCACAAACAGGCGCGCAAAAATAAGGGAACGCGCCAAAGGACGAGGACAGCGGCAAACCCGCTCCGCACCCCCGAATCTTAATTTGTCCCTAGGGAAAGCTGGTCTGCCTTTGACAGACTGAACTTTTCAAATGAAATTTGAAAAGTTCATCATCGCCCAGTGGGCACAACTGCCGAAGGTACTTAGCGACTGGCAGCCCTGAGTAAAAGCGCGGCAGTACCCGGCACGCCGATATTTATGAATAAGGCGCCAGCGGGGCGGGCCGTATACACCGGCCATCCATTTCAGGCAATTCAAAAAACCAGGTGCAGAGGAAAAACTATCCTCTGTACCCGTTTTTTTCCATAAAAATTTTACGCCCGCGGCTTGGCACGATCCGCCATGCGCTTCATCAGCAGTACGCCGACGATCATCAGCAGGGGGAAGCCCAATCCGCACAGGATGCCCGCCCGCAGGTTATCGCCCAAGGCGCTGGCTACCGCGCCCGCCACCGTCGGCCCGGCGGAGCAGCCCAGATCACCCGCCAGCGCCATCAGCGCAAACAGAGCCGTACCGCCCCGGTGCATGGAGGCCGACGCCGTGCTGAACGTGCCCGGCCAGAAAATTCCCACGGAGAAACCGCACAGGCCTACGCCGATCAGGCCCGTCAGCGGACTCTGCGTCAGGCCGATGAGCAGGTACGCCGCTACGCACAGGCCGCAGCAGCCCAGCATGGTCTTGGTCAAGTCCATTTTGTCGCCCCGTTTGCCGTAGATCAGACGGCTCAGGCCCATCAGCAGGGAGAACACTGTGGGGCCGGTCAGGTCGCCCAGCGCCTTACTGACGCCCAGCCCCTTCTCCGCGAAGGTGGAGGCCCACTGGCTCACCGCCTGTTCGCTGGCCCCGGCGCAGACCATCATCAGCATGATGACCCAGAACATGCCGGAGCGGAACAGTTCGCCCACTGACATCCCCTTTTCTCCGTCCTCCACCAGCGGCGCAAGGGGCACCTTCAGGAAGAAAATGCCGTTCGTCACGGGCAGCAGCGCCCAGATCAGCGCCAGCACCCGCCAGCTGCCGCTGCCGAACACTGCCAGAAACAGGGTGGACAACACCACCACGCCCGCGCTGCCCCAGCAATAGAAGGAATGGAGCAGACTCATGGTCTTGGCTTTATGCTCGGATGGGCAGGCCTCCACAATGGGGCTGATAATGACCTCCAGCAGGCCGCCGCCAACAGCGTAGAACAGGACGGAGATCAGCAGGCCCGCAAAAGCGCTGGGCAGGACCGACGGCAGCACCGCCAAAAAGATCAGCCCCAGCGCCGCGAAGCCATGCGCCAGCAGCGCCGAAGCCCGATAGCCGATCCGATCAATGAAGAACACGGACGCGCCGTCCACAGCCAGCTGCAGAAGAAAATTCAGCGTAATAAGCAGCGTCACCTGCGACAACGGAATGCCGAACTGTTTCTGAAAGGTCAAAAACAGCAGGGGAACGAAGTTATTCACCACCGCCTGCACAATATATCCGGTGAAGCAGGCGCGTTCGGTGTGCTTGTAGGTCATGGGAAATCCCTCCTTGGTACGGGTGGAATACGCCGCATTATAGCACTTCCCGTGCGCCGGGAAAAGGGGATTAAGAAAAATGAACAGCATCAAAAAACAGGACGGTCTTTTCTACCATCCTGTTTTTTGATGACTTACAGCACCTTTTCCAAAAAGCTGATGAGCCGGGGACTTTCCGGGTGGCTGAACAGCTCCTTGGAGGGCTTATCCTCCTCGATGCGGCCGCCGTCCAGGAACAGCGTCCGCGTACTGACCTCCCGGGCGAAGCGCATTTCGTGAGTGACCACGATCATGGTCATACCCTCCTCGGCCAGCGCTTTCATAACCGATAGCACCTCGCCGATCATTTCGGGATCCAGTGCGCTTGTGGGCTCATCGAAAAGCATGACCTCCGGGTTCATCATCAGAGCACGGACAATGGCGATCCGCTGCTTCTGACCGCCGGAAAGCTGGCTGGGATAGGCCGTCAGCTTATCCGCCAGCCCCACCCGGCGCACCAGTTCTTCCGCCTTGGCTTCCGCCTCGGCCTGAGGCATTTTATGAATGCGCATGGGGGCCACGGTCAGGTTCTTCATCACGTTCATATTCTCGAACAGGTTGAACTGCTGGAACACCATGCCCATCTTCTGCCGATGGACGTTTATATCCGTCTTTTTATCGCAGATATCCACGCCGTCAAAAATGATCTGCCCATCGGAAGGCGTTTCCAGCAGGTTCAGGCACCGCAGAAAAGTGCTCTTGCCGCCGCCGGAGGGGCCGATGATGCTGACCACTTCCTTTGCGTCGAAAGAGGTGCTGATATCATTGAGAACCGTCAGCTTGCCGAAGCGCTTGGACAGGTGGCGGACTTCGATCATTTTATTTTCTGCCATGAGCCATCTTCCTTTCCATCAGGGCGATCAGCCGCCCGCCAATGAAGGTGAGGATAAAGTACATGATCGCGGCGATCGCCAGACATTCCAGACTGTTATACGTCTTGGCGATAACGCCCTTGGCCCGGTACATCAAATCGGCGATACCGATGACCGACACGATGGAGGACTCCTTGATGATGGTCACAAACTCGTTGCCCAGCGCGGGAAGGATATTCTTCACCGCCTGCGGCAGGATGACCAGCTTCATAGCCTCGCCGTGATGGAAGCCCAGACTGCGGGCCGCCTCCATCTGGCCCTTATCCACGGCCTGAATGCCGGAGCGGATGATCTCCGCCACATAGGCGCAGCTGTTCAGGCTCATGGCCACGATACCCGCCGCGAAGCGGTCGAAATCAGGAATAAAGCTGACGCTGGGGAAGGTAACGCCGATCATGGGCAGGCCATAGAAGATGAACATCAGCTGCACCATCAGGGGCGTTCCGCGAAAGAACTCGATATAGGCGGTAGCGATCCACTTCAGGGGCTTAATGCGGCTCATGCGGGCCATGGCCATCAGCGTACCCAGCAGGGTGCCCAGCAGGACAGCGAAGAATGCGATAATGAGGGTATTGCGCACGCCTTCCAGAAAGAAGTTATAGTAGCGCAGCACCAGTTTTTCCATGGTTGCTAAGAACTGCATTTCGTTGGCTCCTTCCGATTAAAGAGAAGAGGGAGAGAGGGGGAGGGTTCTTTTGGAAAGAAGCCCTGATAGAAGAAAGGGTTCGACGCGGAGGTGGGGGATGCCTGCACCAGGCGCGGCCATTTTGCCGTAGAAAATTTCCTGTCGGGTGCTTGACGCGCCGACTCCGGCGCGGACGGCGGGGCTTCCGCCCCGATGGGGGCAGTACTTTCTTTCGAAGCGAAAGAAAGTACCAAAGAAAGCACGCGGCACGGCGACTACGGGAAAAAGGCTTCTATTGCCCATTTTGCCGGCGGGGCTCGTTATGTCGCGCGCGCCCTAATTGGCCAGATTTCACTTGCGATCGTGCGCGCTCCGAACTCGCCTTTTTCCGCCGACAAAATGGGCGGGCCTTTTTCCCTTCGCTGCCTATCGCCGCTCTGCTCCGCCGCCGCTTGGGTGGGGGCGGAACTGAAACGGCGTGGGTTGGAATATTTCATCGACACATGGCTGCTTTTGTAGGGCTTGCGTTCGACAGGATTTAGGTTCCTTCTGCCCATACCTCCAAAGGAAAGCCAATTTTCCCCGAAGACAGGCGCGAGCCGTGGCACCTGTCGTGCCACGGCGGTCTGTGCGCGATTGTTACAGGGAACCCGACCAACCCGCGAGCCGCGAGGCCCGTCGCCGAGCGGCGGTAAAACCCCGGCCAGCCTGCTTTCCCTTGAGCACCCTGCGCGGCTGTGCCGCGCAGCCCGGGGTCAAGGGGTACTACCCCTTGCGCGAGCCGTGGCACCTGTCGTGCCACGGCGGTCTGTGCGCGATTGTTACAGGGAACCCGACCAACCCGCGAGCCGCGAGGCCCGTCGCCGAGCGGCGGTAAAACCCCGGCCAGCCTGCTTTCCCTCGAGCACCCTGCGCGGCTGTGCCGCGCAGTCCGGGGTCAAGGGGTACTACCCCTTACTTAGTCGGCGTTGGCCTGCCAGATGGTGTTGTAGTCGTCGAAAGCCTTCAGATAAGAGCCGTCGGCCACTACCTTATCGATCACTTTGTTGACCACTTCCATGAAGTCGTCGTTGCCCTTGGCGATGACGGCAGCCTTGCCGAAAGCGGCTTCTTCAGCGGAGAAGGCAAGCTCAGCGGCTTCCAGATTGTCGTTCTGGGAGATCATGCCTTCGCCCACAGCCTTGTCGCAGACGAAGCCCACGATGTTGCCGTTGATGACTTCCATGGCCAGATTGGGATAGGTGTCCAGTTCGAACAGTTCGCTGTCCGGCAGAGCGGAGGTGATCAGTTCGGACTGAATGGTGCCCATCTGCGCGCCGACCTTCTTACCGGCCAGAGATTCCTTGGTGGCGTAGGTAGCACCGTCGCCCTTCTTGACCACCAGCAGCTGCTCGCTGAGCTCGTACTGATGGGTGAAGTCGATCACCTCAGCGCGCTCGGGGGTCACGGTGAAGGCCGCAATGCCGATGTCCACATCGCCGATCATGACGGAGTTGATGATGCCGTCAAAGGCCATGTCCTGAATCTTCAGCTCCACGCCCAGCTCGTCGGCGATCTGCTGAGCCAGCCAGATGTCGCAGCCAATGGGGTTGGCGTTGTCATCCAAAAATTCGTAGGGGCCGTAGGTGGCTTCGGTGCCTACCACCAGCACACCGGCGTTCTTGATCTTTTCCAGTACGCCCTCTGCAGAGGCGGACACGGCGCAAATGATCAGACACAGGGCCAACGCGATCGCGAAAATTTTCTTCATCATGGTTTCGTCCCTCCAAAATCGTTAGAATGTTTATTCACCTTACGTGAATGATTATACATCCGTTTTGCATATTGTCAAGAGGAAAAATGAAAAAAGTTTCACTTTTTTTGCGTGGAGTTTTTAGCCGGTCAGAAGCAGGCGCTCAAGTCCTCCAGGCGCTCCATGGCTTCCCGAAGCTTTTCATCCGAAACGGTGCAGGCAATGCGGAAATGTCCCTGCCCTGCCTTGCCGAATACGCTTCCGGGCACGGCCAGAATATGGGCCTTTTCCAAAAGGAACTGACAGAATTGGCCGTCGGTCATGCCGGTCTTGGCAATGCCGGGGAACAGATAAAACGTGCCCCGGGGCCGCAGCAGGGTCATGTAGGGCAGCTTTTCTATGCATTCGGATGCATAAAATACTCGATCCCGATATTTGCATATGTACTCCTCGGCGATCTGGTGCCGCAGGGCCAGCGCCCGGATGGCCGCCCGCTGGGAAATGGAGGGAGCAGTGTACGTCAGCGCATTGCTGATAAACTGAAACACCGAGATCAGCTCCGCCGGGGCGATGACCACGCCGACCCGCCAGCCGGTCATCAGGAAATTCTTGGAGAAGCTGTTCAGCGTCACCGTGCGCTCCGCCATACCGGGCAGGGTGCGCATGGGAATGAACTCGCCCTCGTACAGATACCGGGTGTAGATTTCATCCGCCAGCACCAGCAGGTCGAACTCCTTGGCTATGCCGGCCAGCATTTCCAGCGTGTCCCGGTCGTAGGCCGCGCCAGTGGGATTGCAGGGTGTGTTGATAATAATGGCCCGGGTACGGGACGTAATGACCCGGCGCAGCTCCTGCTCGTCGGGGCGGTAGGCGTTTTCCTCATAGGTGGGCACTTCCACCACCACGCCGCCCGCCAGTTCGATCTGTTGGGCGTAGCTGGCAAAGTACGGGGCCAGCACGATCACTTCATCGCCGGGGTTCACGATGCCCAGCAGCGCCTGCGCCATGCCGATGCTGCTGGAGGTGGTCACCAGCACTTCCTCCCGGGGAATGTCCTGCCCGAAGTCCTCTTTCCACGCCTGAATGACCGCGTCCACCAGCTCCGGGTCTCCCTTGGGGTCGCCGTAGTGGGTGTAGCCGTTCAGCGCGTCGGCATAGGCCGCGTCGATGATGCGCTTGTCGGTGGTAAAGTCCGTGTCGCCGATGCTCAGGTCGATCACGTCCGCATAACGGGCCAACGCCTCGGTGTCAAGGCTCAGCCCTGCCGGGCGGGTTTCAAAACGTTTGGCGATAAAGGAACGCATCTTTTCCTCTCCCCTTTTACTTCTTTTCTTTCACGTAGGGCACCACGGTGCTGCCGTTGGGAATAACGTACAGGCTCTTGCCCTCCAGATGAGCGGCCTTCATCAGCTCGTCCACGTCGGAGAAGGCTTTCAGCCCCATGGGGGCCACTGTCTCCTGCGGCACAGAGGTCAGCATGAGGATGTTGTAGCGGTGCGCCTGTTCGCAGTTCAGCAGGAAGATATAGCCGGGCACGGTGAAATGCTCCCGCAGGCGCTTTTCCATCGTGCCGCCCAGCAGATCGTCGATCCATCCGAAATACTCGGCGGGGCCGCCGCCGTCCCGGGCCTCGATGAGCAAAATCAGCGTGCCGCCGGGCTTCAGGCCGGTTTCCACGTTGTCGATGGTCTTGGTGCCCTGATACAGGGACATATCCTTGGGGAAACCGCCGCAGCTGGCAATGATCGCGTCGGCCTTCTCCGGCACTTCCACCCGGTAGATGCGATCCACCGCCTCGCAGGCCTTCTGCCATGAGGTCAGGTAGTGACCGGCATAAATTTCCGCCAGCTGCATTTCCGCGTTCATCACCAGATTCACCATATACAGCTGGGGAACCATGGCCGCGGCCTCGCACATATCGTCATTGAGGGGATTGTCCTTCACCTTGCCGTTGCCGATGCGGGGATTGCTCATCAGGCAGGCCGGGTCCAGCGAATAGGCATGGTTGTGGCAGATGGTCTCCATGCCGCTGATGCCGGGCAGGATGCTCTTGCGTCCGCCGCCGAAGCCCGCCATGACGTGGTGGGTGCAGGCGCCCAGACAGATCACCCGGTCGGCGTGGGCGGCTTCGGCGTTGATCCACACCGGGGTGTCGTGGGCCGTGGTGCCCAGATACACCAGATCCTTCGCCAGACAGTCGTGGTTCACCACCCGCACCCGGTCGTATACGCCGTCCGTCACCAGCGTGCGCAGCTCTTTTTCATCGCCGCCGTCGTGAGTGCCGCTGGCCACGATGATGGTCACGTGATCCTCCGGGATGCCGCACTCGTCCCGCAGATAATCCACCAGCGGCGGGATCACCTTATCCTGCCGCATCCAGAACCGGGACATATCGCTGATGACCAGCGCCACCCGTTCGCCGGGCTTCGTCCACTGCCGGAGGGGCGGCAGGCCGATGGGATTTTCCAGCGCGGCCCGCAGGGTATCGGGAATGGAGGCGGCTGCGGGCACATGATTCCCGTGCAGCTCCCCCAACACCTGGCCTTCGTCCAGAGGAATGACGACCTCCCCGTCGCCGTAGCGGAACCAGTACTCTTTCATGCCCATGCGCCTCCATGAATCCATTCATATCTATGCATCGAAATGCATATGCGAAATTTTATCACGGGCGGCGGGTTTTGTCGAGGAAAAACAGGAAGAGTACAATTTTCATTTTCTTTCGGGAAAATCCCCCTCAATGTCCCTTTACACGCCCACTTCAGCTGGATTATAATGAAAGTACCCGTCAGAGCGGGTGATCGGCTTTCATCAACTAAAATTGGATATGGAGGATATGCCTATGGATCGCAAACTGCATATCGGTATTATCGGCTGCGGCGGCATTGCCAACGGCAAGCATATGCCCTCGCTGAAAAAGATCGACACGGTGGAGATGGTCGCTTTCTGCGACATTGTGAGGGAACGGGCGGAAAAGGCCGCCAAGGAATACGGCACCCCGGACGCCCGGGTGTATACCGACTACAAAGAGCTGCTGAAGGAAGATGGCATCGACGTGGTGCATGTGCTGACCCCCAACAAGCAGCATTCCTTCATCACGGTGGACGCGCTGGAAGCGGGCAAACACGTCATGTGCGAAAAGCCCATGGCCATCAACTCCGCCGAGGCCAAGAAGATGCTGGACGCGGCCAAGCGCACCGGCAAGAAGCTGACCATCGGCTATCAGAGCCGCTTCCGTCAGGACAGCATGTACCTGAAAAAGGTCTGTGAAAACGGCGAACTGGGCGATATTTACTACGCCCGGGCGCAGGCCATCCGCCGCCGGGCCGTGCCCACGTGGGGCGTGTTCCTGGATGCGGAAAATCAGGGCGGCGGTCCCCTGATCGACATCGGCACCCATGCGCTGGACCTGACCCTGTGGGAAATGAACAACTACGAGCCCGCCATGGTGACCGGCTCCACCTTCCGCAAGCTGGCGGATCACGAAAACTCCGCCAATGCGTGGGGCCCCTGGGATCCCAAAAAGTTCACGGTGGAGGATTCCGCCTTCGGCTTCATTAAGATGAAAAACGGCGCGACCATCTATCTGGAAGCCAGCTGGGCGCTGAACACGCTGGATGTGAACGAGGCCAAGACCATCCTCTGCGGCGACAAGGGCGGCGCGGATATGCTGGGCAAGGACGGCGGCCTGCGCATCAACGGCGAAAAGTACTCCAAGACCTTCGTCACCGAGCCTGACCTGAAAGCAGGCGGCGTAGCCTTCTACGACGGCACCACCGGCGGCGACCCGGCGGAGCTGGAAGCCCGCGCATGGATCGCTCACGTGCTGGACGATTCCAAGCCTCTGGTCACCAAGCCCGAGCAGGCCTACGTGGTCACGCAGATTTTGGAAGCCATCTACCGTTCCGCCGAGACCAACCGTCCCGTCTACTTTGAGAACGGCGAACTGAAGCTGGACTGATCCCTATCAAACCATACGCAAGGAGAACCATTATGGAACAGATCAAGATCGGTACCTGTATTCCCGGACAGCAGGCGGAGCAGTGGCTCCCCGGCATGAAGGACAAGGGCTTTGAGTGCTTTGCCATCAACTTCCACATGACCTACAGCGGCATCGACCTGAAGGAACTGGCCCCCAAGGTGATGGGAATGCTGGAAGGCACGGGCACCTATGTTTCCACGGTCGGCTACTACTGCAACGCCCTGCAGAACGAATCCCAGCTGCACGACCTGGAATACGCCATCGACAATGCTCATCTCTTCGGGGCCAAGACCGTGGCGACCTTCGCGGGCGCGCTGGAAGGCCAGAGCATCGACGCGGCCATTCCGCGGTTCAAGGAAGTCTTTTCCGAGCTGGCCAAGCGCGCCGAAGACCGGGGCGTGAAGCTGGCCATTGAAAACTGCCCCATGCACGGCGACTGGCGGCACGCCACCTGCAATATCGGCATCAACCCCGACGCATGGGAGCTGATGTTCGACGCGGTTCCCTCCGACGCACTGGGTCTGGAATGGGAGCCTGCCCATCAGCTGATCCAGCTGATCGACCCCATCGCCCAGCTGCGGGTGTGGGCCAAGAAGATCGTCCATCTCCACGGCAAGGACACCTCTGTGGACTGGGATGCGGTCAGCCACCACGGCATCTTCGCCGCCAAGGATTTCGCCCCCGAGCGCACGCCCGGCTTCGGCGACACCAACTGGCGGGACGTTTTCTCCATTCTGCATGAAAACGGCTACGAGGGCGACGTCTGCATCGAAGGGTACCACGACCCGGTATACGCCGGCGATTGGGAAATGACCAGCCAGATGCACGCGCTGAAGTACCTGAAATTCTGCCGCGGCGGCGACTTCGTGCCCAACCCCTGGGATGTGAAGTAATTTCAGACAGGCGAAAGCCGTCCGGGAAACCCCGGGCGGCTTTTGTATTTTCATTTTTATCAAAAAAGGAGGAGCTTTCGCTCCTCCTTTTTGAATTTGCCCTATGGCTTATTCGTAGATGATGGTCACGTTCTCCAGACCAGCGTTCACGACTTCGTCGTTGTTCAGCGCGGCGTTGTCGATCGCGACGGTGCCGTCCTTGATGGAGGCCAGCAGCGCTTCGTACTCTTCCACGGTGAACTTGGTCAGGGACCAGGTCTCGGTGGGCAGGCCCACAGCGTCGTTGTTGGCGCCCAGAGTGGTAGCCACATCGCCGACCTCAGCCCAGCTGTCAGAGTAGAACTTGTCGATAGCCCATTCGGTGGCGGAAACCAGGCCCTTCAGGGCGGAGGTCACGACGGTGTCGCTCTCGTAGCTCTGGTCAACGTCAACGCCGATCACGCTGGCATCGTTGGCGGAAGCCGCAGCAACGATGGAGGCGAACATGGAGCCGCCGCAGGCGAAGATGATCTCGGTGCCGTTCTCGTACCAGCCGCTGGCCATGGTCTGCAGTTCAGCAGAGGCCTGGAAGGAAGCGCCGTACTGCCAGGAGTACTTCAGCTCCACGGTGACGCCCATTTCCTTAGCGGCAGCGCTCACGCCCTGAGCGAAGCCGTAGCCGTAACGGCAGCAGGCAGGATTGGTGCCGCCGCCGCCGCCCATGAAGCCCAGCTTGGTGTAGCCTTCCTTCACAGCGGCATAGCCGGCCAGATAACCGGACTGCTCTTCAGCGAAAGCGATAGGAGCGACGTTCTCCAGACCCAGCTGCCAGCCATCGATGAAGACGAACTTCACATCGGTGAACTCAGCGGCGGCCTTGGCCAGAGCGGTGCCCTGCATGAAGCCGGCGCACACGACTACCTTGGCGCCGCCCTCGGCAGCGGCCTTCATGGCGTCGTAACGGTCGTCGTCAGTGGCCTGATCGCCATTGGCGGGCTGATAGTACTTGTAGGACAGGCCGTGAGCGGCAGCATAGCCCTTCACGCCGTTCCAGGTGCCCTGGTTGAAGGACTTGTCCTTCAGCTGGCCCACGTCGGTGACGAAAGCGAGTTCGTACTTGTTGTCGGCGGAGGTCATGTTGTCTTCGATGTCGTCAGGATTGACGGCTTCGGCGACGGCGCTGACCGCGACCAGAGACAGAACCATGGTCAGAGTCAAAAGCAGAGCCAGAAACTTTTTCATGGGTTTTTGTTCCTCCTTCATGAATTGCGTCCTTATACCAGGACCCTTGCCGTTAGTATAGCATGACCGGAACGGTTTTTCAAGCGGAGAGACGGAATGTTCGTATTTTTTCCGTTGTAAAAACAGGAACTTTTTATGAAGATGTTTTATTTGTAACAAAACAGGTCTGATTTGCTATCGTCAGTCGTACATTTTGCTTCTTCAAATGAGAAAATCGTCAAAAAAACGGCTTTTGAAAAGTCTCCCCCAGCATCAAAAGCGAAAAATTGTCAGCGCAGCCGGGGAACATTCCCGCCCGTCGGTTCGTCCTTTCAGTGGAACCCAAAACGGAAAGGAGTTACTTTTATGATGATGAAACACAAACGGATCGCCGCGCTGCTGCTGGCCCTGACCGCCGCCTTTTGCCTGACGGGAGCCGCGAACGCCGCGGACGAGAGCCCTGTGGTATGGGAAGGAACCCTTACGGAAGTGCTGGAGGACGGCTTCGTGATGCAGGAGGCCGACGGCCGGGAAATTCTTTTCAACGTGGACGAGCAGACCGCGCTGGACGGCTTTGAAACGCTGGAAGATCTGGACGTCGGCATGTATGTTATCGTGGAAAGCGACGGTCGCCTGACCAAGAGCATCCCCCCGCAGGCCCACGCCGACCGCGTTACCTGCTACTGGCTGGCCGGTCAGGTGGAAAGCGTAGACGCTGAGGAAAACACCTTCCTGATGCAGACGGAGCTGGGCGAGGTGATCGTCCATCAGGGCGACCTGACCACCCCCGTTTACGCGGGCATGACCGTGACCGTTTACTTTGACGGCGTCATGGCAATGAGCCTGCCCGGACAGATCGCCGCCCGGAAGATCGTGGCGCCGGAGCTGCAGGGCACGGTGCTGGAAATGACGGAGACCGGCTTCGTGCTGCGGACGGACGATGAAATGGAGTACGACGTGACCCTGACGGACGAAACGGTTTTCGGCGTGCTGCTGTCTGCCGACGAGGTGACGGAGAACGAAGCCGAAGAAGCCGTGGAAGGCGAAGTTTCTGAAGAAAACAAAGAAGAAGGCGCCGTTGAGGACAAGGGCGAAGAAAAGGCCTCCGCTGAAGACGAAGCCGAAAACGAGCCGGCCGAAACGGCCGATGAACAGGAAGACTCCGCCGAGTCTGCGACCCGCCCCGCCATGGGCGACCGGGTCACGGTCTATTTCAGCGGCGAATACACCGACGAGGACGGCCACGAGCTGACGGCGCTGGAAGTGCTGACGGAAAAGGCGGGGGAATAAGACCTCCTGCTTGACTTCCCCCGCCGGGCGTGCTATGCTGGACGGGCAATGGGGCGGCCAGGCGATCGCGTGGGATACCATGAGGAAAGTCCGAGCATCACAGAGCAGGGTGCCAGCTAACGGCTGGTGGAGGCGACTCCAAGGAGAGTGCAACAGAGATATACCGCCCGGGCTTTTGCCCGGGTAAGGCTGGAAAGGCGAGGTAAGAGCTCACCCGGGCCGTGGCGACACGGTTCCGCTGTAAACCCCACCCGATGCAAGATCCGACCAGAAGCGATACGGCTGCTCGTCGTGCTTCTAAAGAGATCGCTAGAGCCTCGCGGCGACGCGGGGAGTAGATAGATGATCGTCCAACGACAGAACTCGGCTTACGACCGCGCCCGTTGCCCTGCGGCCCCGAGGAGAGGAAAACCATGGGTTTTCTTCCCTTCGGGGCCGCTTTTGCCCCTGCTTTTCCAGCGGGATTTTCCGGATTGACTTCCTTCTTTTGTTGTGCTATGCTACCTTCCGTTAAAAGGGAGTAGTTGTCAAGGCATGGCCAACATCTCCCGGCCTCCGCCGGTGGCCATGCGCCTGATTGACAGGTAATGAGACTTTTAGCACATCACATAGGATGATCGTGCGGAAAGTCTCTTTTTTTGCATGATTTCATCCCAAAGAGGAGCTTGTTATGAGCCTGAATTTCACCGGCAGTACCCCGCTTTGGATCGTCCTTCTGTTTGCGGCGGGGCTTGTATGCATCATCAAGGGCGGCGACCTGTTCGTGGACGCGGCCGGATGGATCGCCGAAGCGTCCGGCATTCCCAAATTCATCATCGGCGCGACCATCGTCAGCTTCGCCACCACCCTGCCGGAAATGCTGGTGTCCGTCTTTGCGGCGCTGGAGGGCAACGCGGATATTGCCGTGGGCAACGCGGTGGGCTCGGTAACGGCCAATACGGGGCTGATTATGTGCCTGTCGCTGGTGTGCATGACGTGTCTGATGGAGCGCAGGCAGTTCGGCGTGAAGGCCTGCCTGCTGCTGGCGGCTATTCTGTCGCTGTTCGGCTTCACCCGGGACGGCCGGCTTTCCGTCGCCGAGGGCCTGCTGGTTCTGGTGATCTTCGCGGGCTTTCTGGCGGAAAGCCTGATCTCCGCCCGCCGGGAGCAGGGGACGGAGCGGAAGGCGGACGAGGAGCGCCCCGCTGTCAGCGGCAAAACCGTGGCGGGCAACATCGTCAAATTCGTGCTGGGCGCTGCGGGCATCGTGCTGGGCGCACAGCTGCTGATCGACAACGGCTCCGCCATCGCGTCCCTGCTGGGTGTGCCGGACGCCATCATCGCCGCCACCATGATCGCCATCGGCACCTCCCTGCCGGAGCTGGTGACCACCCTGACCGCCATCCGCAAGAAGGAATCCTCCCTGTCCGTGGGCAACATCATCGGCGCGAACATCATGGATCTGACGCTGATCCTGCCCCTGTGCTCCCTGATCCTCGGCAAGCCTCTGCCCGTCCAGAGTCAGGGAATGCTGCTGGATATTCCCGCCTGTCTCATCATCTGCGCCGCCGTGCTGGTTCCCGCCCTGTGGAAGGGCAAATTCCAGCGGTGGATGGGCTTTCTGGCCGGAGGCCTGTACGCGGCCTATCTGGCGGTGATGCTCCTCTGCTTCGGCGCGTAACGGGCGGCGTTCTGGACATTTGCCGAAACCTCTGTTATAATCGGAACCAACCTTTTCATCCGGATGTCACGAAGGCGTCCTTTTTCCCTTCCGAAGAAGGGAGAAAAGGGAATTTTGCATGTCTTCATGACGGAAGGATGATTTTTTGATGTCTACGAAAACCAAACGTCTCGTGATCTCCGCGCTGCTGCTGGCGGCGGGTCTGGTGCTGCCGTTCCTGACGGGCGGCATCCCCAACTTTGGCCGGATGCTGCTGCCCATGCACCTGCCGGTGCTGCTGTGCGGCTTTGTGTGCGGCTGGAAATGGGGCCTGCTGGTGGGCTTTGTGACGCCCCTTCTGCGCAGCGTGCTGTTCGGAATGCCGCCCATGGTGCCCACGGCGCTGGCCATGGCCTTTGAACTGGCGGCCTACGGCGCGCTGGCGGGCGTGTGCTACAGCCACTGGCACGGCGGCGTGAAGGGCGTTTACCTTTCCCTGCTGGCCGCGCTGGTGGGCGGCCGTCTGGTATGGGGACTGGTCAGCATTCCGATCTACGGTCTGCTGACGGAGCAGGCCTTCACGCTGGCGGCCTTCTGGATGGGCGGCTTCGTCAACGCATGGCCGGGCATCGTGCTGCAGATCGTGCTGATCCCCGCCATCGTGCTGGCGCTGGAAAAGGCCAAGCTGTTCCAACAGCAATAAGTTAGGAAGAAATCAACGGAAGGGAGGCGCGTTCCATGAGCATGACCGAAGCGCTGCTTCATAAACGGCTGGCGGAAACGCCGGAAATGGAACCCTGCGACGGCGTGAAGCTGTTGTACCAGAGCCGGTTCGGCTGCGGCCACCTGCTGCCGCCGGACGGACAGCTGGCGGAGCGGATCCGGGCAGAGCGGGACGAAACGCCGGAAAGCGCCGACCTTCCTCCTTTTACCTTCATCGGAAACGGGCTGTGCCGGATGAATCTGGCCGCGCCCGCCGTCCGGGCCCTGCCGCCGGAGCGGCTGGCCCGGATGATGACCCTGACGTCGGAGGACGTTCCGCCGATGCAGCCCGGTGGCGAGCGTCTGCCGGGCTTTGAGCATGATTTGAGCCTTCTGCGTGCGGCCGCGCTGGCGGGACGAACCCGCTTTTCGGCGGCTGCGCTGGACGGCTATCTGGCCGAATACCGCGCGGCCGGTTATCCCCCGGCGAGCCATTCACCCCGCTACCGGGCGGCCTACCAGCCCGCCTATCGGGTGGTTTCCAGCGACTTTGCCGTTCTGCTGCCGCTGCTTTCCGCCATCGAAGACCGAATCGCGCAGGGCAAGCCCGCGCTGGCCGTGCTGGACGGCCCCTGCGGCTCCGGCAAGACCACGCTGGCCGAAAAACTGAGCCGCCTGTACGGCGCGCCGGTTGTCCACATGGACGAATTTTTCCTGCCGCCGGAGCTGCGCACCCCGGAACGGCTGAGCCAGCCCGGCGGGAACATCCACTACGAACGTTTCCTTTCGGAAGTGCTGCCCGGCTTGATAGCGGGCAGGGCCTTCTCCTACGGCAGCTTCGACTGCCACCACGGCGTGACCCGTCCCGTCTTCCTTCCCCAAAGCCCTGTGCGGATCGTGGAGGGCAGCTACGCCCTTCACCCCCGTTTTGAGGAAAGCTACCGGGCTGCGGACGCGCTGACCGTCTTTCTGTGCGTTTCCCCCGCCGAGCAGCTGCGGCGCATCGAAAAACGCAGTCCCGCCCTGCTGGAGCGGTTCCGGGAAGTGTGGATCCCCCTTGAAAATTCTTATTTTCAGGCGTATGATATACAGAGCCGGGCCAGAATCCGGCTCAAAAGTATGCCCTGGGAGGGCGACGCATGAAGATACTGGTCATCGACGGACAGGGCGGCGGCGTGGGCAAAAGCCTGATCGCGGCCCTGAAGCGGGAAATGCCGACCCAGCCCCTGATCGCGCTGGGCACCAACACTCAGGCCACCGCCGCCATGCTCAAGGCGGGGGCGGATCAGGGCGCCACCGGCGAGAACGCTATCCGCTATCAGTGCAAAAGCGCCGACGTCATCGTGGGCGTTACCGGTCTGCTCAACGCCAATTCCATGCTGGGCGAGGTGTCTCCCGCCATCGCCATGGCCATCAGCCTGAGCGAAGCCCAGAAGGTGCTGGTGCCGCTGGAGCGCTGCGGCCTGTACGTGGCCGGGGTGGGCCAGCAGCGGCTGGACAGCCTGATCCGGGAGGCGGCGCATCTGGCGGCTTCTCTGGCCGGACAGACGGAAGCGGCGGACGAGTAAAACGGTCTTTTGCGAAAAAGCCTGCTGAAAGCGGGTTTTTCCGACAATCACTTACGGAGGGAAACAAATCATGAGCGAATGTACACACGACTGCTCCACCTGCGGGCAGAACTGCGGCCAGCGCACCGAACCGGAAAGCCTGCTGCAGAAGCCCCATGAGCAGAGCCACATCAAAAAGGTCATCGGCGTGTGCAGCGGCAAGGGTGGCGTGGGCAAATCCATGGTCACGTCTCTGCTGGCCGTGGCCATGCAGCGCATGGGCCTGAAGGTGGGCATTCTGGACGCGGACATCACCGGCCCGTCCATTCCCCGGGAATTCGGCCTGAAGCAGAAGGCCGAGGGCAACGACACGGGCATTTTCCCCGTGCGCACCACCACCGGCATCGACGTGATGAGCCTGAACCTGCTTTTGCCCAACGACAGCGACCCCGTAGCCTGGCGCGGCCCGATCATCGCCGGCGCTGTGACCCAGTTCTGGACGGACGTGATCTGGGGCGATAAGGACGTGCTGTTCATCGATATGCCTCCGGGAACCGGCGACGTGATGCTGACCGTGTGCCAGTCCATCCCGGTGGACGCTGCGGTGCTGGTTTCCACGCCTCAGGAGCTGGTGGGCATGATCGTGGAAAAATCCATCAAGATGGTGGATATGCTGAACATCCCCGTCATCGGTCTGGTGGAGAACATGAGCTACGTCCAGTGCCCGGACTGCGGCAAGAAGATCGAGGTCTTCGGCGAGAGCCATGTGAACGAGATCGCCAAGCAGTACGGCATTCCTCACACCGCCGCCCTGCCCATCGACCGCAAGCTGGCCGCCAGCGCGGACAAGGGCATGATCGAGCTGACCAACGGCAACTGGCTGGATGAGATCGCCAACGCTATTGACGAGCTTCCGGCCCGGGAGCACAAGTAAGCCATGAATCCCAACGAAAAAGCGGAGCTGGCTCGAGAACTGTTCCTGTCGGGAAGCAACTGCGCCCAGTCGGTATACGCCGCCTTTGCCGACGAGATAGGCATGAGCCGGGAAACGGCTCTGCGCCTGTCCGGCGGACTGGGCGGAGGAATCGGTGGGCTGCGGTTCACCTGCGGCGCGTTCACGGCGATGGTCATGGTGTTGAGCGCCCTGCGGGGCTACACCGACGGAGCGGATCTGGACGGCAAGAAGCGCCTGTACGCGCAGGTGCAGCAGCTGCATGAGCGTTTTGTGGAAAAATACGGCACCTCCGTCTGCCGGGAGCTTTTGGAGAAAAACGGCGTTTCCGTTTCCAACGTGCCCTCGGAGCGCACGCCGGAGTACTACAAAAAGCGGCACTGTGCCCAGTACGTGGCCTTCTGCGCCGAACTGGTAGCGGAAGAACTGGAAAAAAATTAAATTTTCGCCCTGCTTCGGCAGGGCTTTTTCTTGATCGTTCGTTCTATGCCCGTACCAGAAAATGAGAGCGGGGAGGTTTTTTCATGAAGCGTTTCCCATTCCGCCGTTTCCTTTCCCGGCTGGCCGTCCTGTGCCTGCTGGGGAGTCTGGCCGCCTGCGGGGCCGGGGCAGAGGCCGCCGGGAGCGGCGTTGAAAAGCTGGCCCTTACCGGCGGCGGCGCCATCTACCGCTATACGGCCCCCGACGGGCAGGAAATCTACCTTGTCGCAGACGAGCGGCAGGAGCCCGTGCTTCACAGGGAGGATGTGAACTTCGACGGCGTGGAGGATGTAGTGGCGCTCACCCGGCTGGGGGCCAGCAACGCATTTTATGATTTCTTCGTCTGGGACGGGCGGCAGTACGTCTACGCCACGCCCCCCGGGCAGGAGGCCGGGCTGGCCAACTACGGGCTGGATGCGGATAGGGGTTATGTATGGACTCAGGCCAACAACGGCATGGCGGGGCTGGAATGCGAGTACGGCGTGTACCGCTGGCAGGGAACGGAGCTAGCGCCCGTGCGGGTGCTGAGGGCTGAAACCAGCTCCCGCTGGCAGGATTCCCCTGACGGCAGCTACAGCTTCGCCATCGTCTACGACAACCGGATTCTCCGCGCCACGGTGACGGACTATCCCGACGGCGTTTACGAGGGCCGCGTGATCTGGGAGAAGGAATTTGAGTTGGAAGCCGAGGACTTCGACGGCGCGGAGGTGTGGGAGGAAATGCGCGGCGCGCTGACGGCGGGACTGTAAAAACAGAAAAAAGCCAGTGTCTATCCGGGCTCCCGGCAGGGAAAACCGTCCGGCGCGGGGAAAAGAAAGGCGTTCCGATTTTTGTGCGGAACGCCTATTCTGTTTTTCAGGAGGATTTTTCCATGAATAACCTAAACACGACCGTCTCCGCCGACCGGCCCCATATCGGCTTTTTCGGTCTGCGGAACGCGGGCAAATCCAGCGTGGTGAACGCCGTGACGGGGCAAAACCTTTCGCTGGTCTCCGACGTAAAGGGCACCACCACCGACCCGGTGCAGAAGGCCATGGAGCTGCTGCCGCTGGGGCCGGTGGTCATCATAGACACTCCCGGCATGGACGACGAGGGCGAACTGGGCGAAATGCGGGTGCATCGGGCCCGGCAGGTGCTGGCCAAGACCGACATCGCCGTACTGGTGGTGGACGCGGTGCGCGGCCTGCAGCCCCAGGACGAAGCCCTGCTGAAGCTGTTTCAGGAGCGGAAGGTACCCTACCTGATCGCCCTGAACAAATGCGACCTGCTGCGGGAGCTTCCCTCCGCCGGGGAGCACCAGCTCTACGTCAGCGCCCAGCGGGGCGACCACATTCACGAATTGAAGGAAGCCATTGCCGCCGTGGTGCGCCAGCCGAAAAATGAGCGGGTCATCGTGGGCGATCTGCTGCAGCCGGAGGATATCGTCGTTCTGGTCACGCCGGTAGACTCCGCTGCGCCCAAGGGTCGGCTGATCCTGCCCCAGCAGCAGACCATCCGGGACATTCTGGACCATCACGCCCTGAACGTGGTGGTACAGGTTCCGCAGCTTAAGACCGCGCTGGCGGCGCTGGGCCGGAAGCCCCGGCTGGTCATCACCGACTCGCAGGCCTTCGGGCCGGTCAGCCGGGACGTGCCCGAGGACATTCCCCTGACCTCCTTCTCCATCCTTTTCGCCCGCTACAAGGGCCAGCTGGAACAGATGGTGCGGGGCGCGGCGGCGCTGGATCACCTGCGGGATGGCGATACGGTGCTGATCTCCGAGGGCTGCACCCACCATCGCCAGTGCGAGGATATCGGCACGGTGAAGCTGCCTGCGTGGATCAACGGCTACACCGGCAAAAAAGACCTGCAATTCCGCTTCACTTCCGGCGGCGAATTTCCGGAGGACTTTGACGGCATCGCGCTGGCCGTCCACTGCGGCGGCTGTATGCTCAACGACCGGGAGATGCAGTCCCGGGTGGAGCGGGCCGTGGCTGCCGGGGTGCCCATCACCAATTACGGCGTGGCCATCGCCCAGATGCACGGCATCCTGCGCCGCTCGCTGTCGCCCTTCCCGAAGCTGCTGGAGCTGCTGAAATAAAAAGCAGCGGACAGACATTTTCCGACATGGCGGCTACTGCCGCGCGCCCGGAGTGCAGCTGCTGGTGGAAAAGAAACCCTTCCGCTCTAAAGCCTCAACACTGGCTCAGTTCTCCGCCGGGAAAGGACAGCGCCTCAGCCGCTTCGCAGTCCGTTTCCGCAGGGAAAACAAACCGCAGCAAAATTGGCGAAATGCCGGGGCGGCATTCTACACAAAAAAAGGAAGATACAGATCAAAAGCGGGAATGTCTCAAATATGGAGACATTCCCGCTTTCTTTTATGCTTTTTCTACCGCGTCCCAAAGCACCTGCGTCAGGTCGTCCCGCACCACCAGACCGGCGGCGCGGTCGTAGTCGGTCGCGTCCCGATTCAACAGAGCCAGACGGCAGCGGGGGCTGCGGTAGCGGATCAGACCGGCGGCGGGGTAGACCACCAGCGACGTGCCTCCCACGATGAGCAGGTCACAGCGGGCAATGGCGCTCAGGGCTTCTTCCATCACCATGTCGTCCAGCGGCTCGCCGTAGAGCACCACCTCGGGCTTGATCACGCCGCCGCAGGAGCAGTGGGGCGCGCCCTCGCCCTGCAAAAGCGGCTCCAGCGGATAAAAACGCCCGCACTTCATGCAGCGGTTGCGGTGGACGGAGCCGTGCAGCTCCAGCACCTTTTCACTGCCCGCCGCCTGATGCAGTCCGTCGATATTCTGGGTAACGACCGCCTTGCACTTGCCCCGGCGTTCCAGCTCCGCCAGCGCCAGATGGGCGGCGTTGGGCTTCGCGTCCGGGTAGAGCATCACCCGGCGGTAGAAATCCCAAAATTCGTCGGGGTGAGTGACAAAATATTCATGAGAAAGCATCTCCTCATAGCTGCGGCCGCCGGGGGTATTGTAAATGCCCTGATGGGCGCTGCGAAAATCCGGGATGCCGCTGGCGGTGGAGACCCCCGCGCCGCCGAAAAAGACGATGTTTCGTGCCTCCGCGATCCACTGGCGCAGGATTTCCGTTTCCTGGGTCATTTTGCTTCTCCCCTTTCCGATGAGACGATTTAGTGACAGGTATCTTTTCGATTTTTGGATGGAAAAAACCTGTTTTCTGTCGGTTTTTCCCTTTGATTGTCCTATCCGCCCGAGTCGGAATGAAAACCCTCCCTTTTGCCCATACTTCCTGTTGAAAGCCGGCAAGGGAGGAAACCAACATGGCGATCAACAAGGTGGAAATTTGCGGCGTAGATACGTCTACCCTGCCCGTTCTGACCAACGAGCGTATGCGGGAGCTGTTTCCGCTGGTGCACAGCGGCGATCTCAACGCCCGGGAGGAATTTATCCGGGGAAATCTGCGTCTGGTGCTGAGCATTATTCAGCGCTTCGGCAACCGGGGCGAAAACGTGGACGATCTGTTTCAGGTGGGCTGCATCGGGCTCATCAAGGCGCTGGACAATTTCGATACCACGCTGAACGTGCGCTTTTCCACCTATGCCGTGCCCATGATCATCGGCGAAATTCGCCGGTATCTGCGGGATAACAATGCCATCCGGGTCAGCCGCAGCTTGCGGGATATTGCCTACAAGGCCCTGAAAGCCCGGGATCAGCTGTCCGAAAAGCTGGGCCGGGAGCCCAACGTGAACGAGCTGGCCGAGGCCCTGCACCTGCCCCGGGAGGACGTGGTCTTTGCGCTGGAGGCCATTCAGGACCCGGTCAGCCTGTTCGAGCCCGTGTTCAACGACGGGGGAGACTCGCTGTACATCATGGATCAGATCACCGACGAGCGCAAGCCGGACAACGGCTGGCTGGACGAGATCGGCGTGCAGGACGCCATGAGCCGCCTGAACGAGCGGGAACGGCACATTCTGAAGCTGCGGTTTTATCAGGGCCGCACCCAGATGGAGGTCGCCAGCGAGATCGGCATTTCGCAGGCGCAGGTCAGCCGGCTGGAAAAGAACGCGCTGGTCCATATGCGCAAAAATATGGGGTTATGAAACAAGGCTCCTCCGGCCTGACGGAGGAGCCTTGTTTTTTGCATGAGCAATGGGCTGAACAGCCACAGTTTCGTTCCTTTTCCACCGTTTTTCCCATATAGCTTGAAAATTTTTCTCCAAAAAAATCTGTTACATATTGCAATTTCATTTTCTATTTATTAAAATAATGTCACATTTTATGTTTGGAAGGAGGATGGGTGTGAAAAGCGCCGTTCAGTTTCTGATTGCTTTGTTCATTGTTTTGACGATGGTCATTTCAACAGGCCTTGCCGCTGCGGATGAATCATTCATTGTTTTCACGGGCGACCGGGAGGAATACAAGTATTCAGATCCGCTGTACGTCCGGAACAACGGAGAGAATCGCGTAGCGTACTGTTACAACGCCTCGAAGAAAGTACCGCCTACCTGGCAGGAGGGCGGACAGACCGTGTACAAGATCGAAAGCGCCACGGCGGAAGAGTTCTACCAAATGACCGACGAAAACGTCCGGGTCATGGAACCCGAAGCGTTCAAAAAGGCCATATTGTCCGTCTGCTATCAGGGTTTCCCACAAAACGGATCAGGCCTGATGGAAAAATACGGTCTAACCCGTGCCACCTTCCGCTGCATTACGCAGCTGGCGGTCTGGTATTATACGGACTCGCTGGATATTTCCCAGCATTACCAGCAGTATCAGCCGTTTGATACCTATCCCGGGGCGTGGGCAGCTTATCAGGAGCTGATTACGCCCTTGGATACCCTGCCGCTCGGTTATCAGCTGGATCTGTACCGCAACCGCAATGAACAGTATCAGCATGTGCTGTGTACCCGTCTGGCGGAAATGCCCGTGCAAACGTCCATCCAGCTGAAGGGAATCAAGCTGCTGGAGGGCCGCGCCCTGCTGGCCAACGAGTTCCATTTTATCGTCACGGACGAACAAGGCACGGAGGTCTCCCGGGGCGTCAATCACGCGGATGGCAGCATCGCCTTCAACTATATCGAGTACCGTCACGAGGACGTGGGGCTGCACCGCTATACCATCCGAGAGGTACAGGGCGATCTGTCGAATGTTACGTATGACGGCGCGTCTTATACGGTGGAGGTATTGGTCGAATACGTAGACGGCCAGCTGACGGCCACGGCGCAGGGAGAACCAAAACTGGTTTTCCGCAATGTGTACGACGCTTCTCCTACGGCAACGCCAAGTCCAAGTCCGACCGCGACCCCAGGCGTAACTCCGTCTCCAACCCCGGCCCAGACCCCGGTTCCGGGCACGCCTCCTGCCACTGGAGACGAAAGTCGTCCTGTGTTGTGGGCCCTGCTGGCACTGGCCGCGCTGAGTCTGCTCGGCGTACAGGCAGTCCTGAGCCGAAAAGCCCGTAAGAAATGAGCTTCCGCAGCTTATTCCATACGCTAAAAGCCCGCCCTTCCGCATGGAAAGGCGGGCTCAGACTGTCGAAAAACCCCGATTGGTCGTCATCGCCCGCGAACAGCGCTCTGCGGCCCGCTCCCCTACGGGGCGCGGGCTT
>ERZ809296.744-NODE-744-length-47267-cov-48.794480_pt1 | contig 47267 bp, 39 predicted proteins | sample MGYA00520511_ERZ809296 | MGnify/ENA primary metagenome ERZ809296 (study PRJEB31576, sample SAMEA3212662) | Homo sapiens | biome: human-gut; feature: human gut; material: fecal | place: Sweden | collected 2012 ...
GTCCCCATCATACACAAGGGCAATTTCAATCCACGCCCCCCGCGAGGGGGGCGACCTGGTGGCCTCGTGACGGGTATGCCCCCGAGACCGACATTTCAATCCACGCCCCCCGCGAGGGGGGCGACGACAGCAAGCGCACTCGCAGTATTTGACGTACTGATCATTTCAATCCACGCCCCCCGCGAGGGGGGCGACGGCGGCGGCGATGTCCCCATCATACACAAGGGCAATTTCAATCCACGCCCCCCGCGAGGGGGGCGACGTATCCCAGCGGCGGATTTGTCCGCCTGCCGACCATTTCAATCCACGCCCCCCGCGAGGGGGGCGACCCTGTTGGAGGTAAATAAAATGGTTAAGATCAGGATCATTTCAATCCACGCCCCCCGCGAGGGGGGCGACTCGGTGAAGTGTAGATCTTCAGCCAGTTCCTCGAACAATTTCAATCCACGCCCCCCGCGAGGGGGGCGACGGCCCATTGAGTAATACTGAACAGATAACTACTATTTCAATCCACGCCCCCCGCGAGGGGGGCGACAGTACAATGGTTAGGACATCAGTCTTCCAAGCTATTTCAATCCACGCCCCCCGCGAGGGGGGCGACGCTATCGGTTGTTTGATGGCTCTGGTTATCAGTATATTTCAATCCACGCCCCCCGCGAGGGGGGCGACTACGAAGCCGCCGAAGTCCTTGCTAAAGTTACTATTTCAATCCACGCCCCCCGCGAGGGGGGCGACAAAAAGGATTAGTCGGGTTCTTCAACCTGATAAAATTTCAATCCACGCCCCCCGCGAGGGGGGCGACAGTAAATTGTAGGCTGGCTCCCGGATGTAGTCAATTTCAATCCACGCCCCCCGCGAGGGGGGCGACTATAAGGGGCATATTGCGGACCAACAGCAACAGATTATTTCAATCCACGCCCCCCGCGAGGGGGGCGACCGCACGAATTACCACCCCCATAATGAAAATAGCATTTCAATCCACGCCCCCCGCGAGGGGGGCGACCGTGTTTCCCGCCTGTTCGATAAATTGCGTTAAGATTTCAATCCACGCCCCCCGCGAGGGGGGCGACCGTGTTTCCCGCCTGTTCGATAAATTGCGTTAAGATTTCAATCCACGCCCCCCGCGAGGGGGGCGACGGTGGGGGACGTGGTGGGACTCACCCGGGACCAAATCATTTCAATCCACGCCCCCCGCGAGGGGGGCGACCGAAGAAAGCACACTACCATGTGTTGTGGCGTTATATTTCAATCCACGCCCCCCGCGAGGGGGGCGACGACTGAAGTTTCCGCTATGGGTTCCCTGCTTGCAATTTCAATCCACGCCCCCCGCGAGGGGGGCGACTATGTTTTTGCGCCGGGGCTCCCGTCATTTTCTGATTTCAATCCACGCCCCCCGCGAGGGGGGCGACACCTTTCCCGGATTTAGAACCCTTGCCAGCAGCGCATTTCAATCCACGCCCCCCGCGAGGGGGGCGACTATTTTATGGCCGCTTTGCTTACCAGTCTGGGCATTTCAATCCACGCCCCCCGCGAGGGGGGCGACATGTTTTTGCGCCGGGGCTCCCGTCATTTTTTGATTTCAATCCACGCCCCCCGCGAGGGGGGCGACGACCCAGAAGACGTAAGGGCCTTAAACTGCGAAATTTCAATCCACGCCCCCCGCGAGGGGGGCGACCTGACGGTGAAACGTATTGGAAAGATAAAAATACGATTTCAATCCACGCCCCCCGCGAGGGGGGCGACGTTATCCAGCCGGAACCAATATATGGCGCAAATTATTTCAATCCACGCCCCCCGCGAGGGGGGCGACGGTGTATTTTATGGCCGCTTTGCTTACCAGTCTGGGTATTTCAATCCACGCCCCCCGCGAGGGGGGCGACCAGCAGAATACCCATAGTCAGCAACAGGATCGGCTATTTCAATCCACGCCCCCCGCGAGGGGGGCGACCGTGAAACATATTGAAAGGAGGTGTTATGCAGACCATTTCAATCCACGCCCCCCGCGAGGGGGGCGACTCAAGCGCTAATCGGTGCCGTTCCTGCTGGATTCATTTCAATCCACGCCCCCCGCGAGGGGGGCGACGCCCATCAACAACCATATCATCATCAATACGGGCAGATTTCAATCCACGCCCCCCGCGAGGGGGGCGACAGTCTACCAAAAAAACACCTCCAAAAAAATTACGGATTTCAATCCACGCCCCCCGCGAGGGGGGCGACGATTTTCCGGAAAAGTCTTGTATATTTATCGATGAAGTATTTCAATCCACGCCCCCCGCGAGGGGGGCGACGCTATCGTCTGTATGATGGTTCCGGTTATCAGTATATTTCAATCCACGCCCCCCGCGAGGGGGGCGACGTGATTTTGTGGCCGCTCTGCTTACCAGTCTGGGCATTTCAATCCACGCCCCCCGCGAGGGGGGCGACGCTATCGTCTGTATGATGGTTCCGGTTATCAGTATATTTCAATCCACGCCCCCCGCGAGGGGGGCGACTCAGTTTGCATCATTATTTGGTCGCCGACCTTTTATTTCAATCCACGCCCCCCGCGAGGGGGGCGACCAAAGTTTCCCGCTTGTTTGATAAACTACGTTAAGATTTCAATCCACGCCCCCCGCGAGGGGGGCGACAGCACGTAAAGCCGTCATCAAACCGTTATCAAAGATTTCAATCCACGCCCCCCGCGAGGGGGGCGACATTATTATTGCAATCGGGGTCCCTAAACTATCCTATATTTCAATCCACGCCCCCCGCGAGGGGGGCGACATAATAAACAACCTTTTCAATTCCGATAATAACATTTCAATCCACGCCCCCCGCGAGGGGGGCGACAAGGAAATTCTGGATAGGGACAAGTCCGCTGCTATTTCAATCCACGCCCCCCGCGAGGGGGGCGACTGCATACTATCCGAAGAAGATCGACAAATCATGATTTCAATCCACGCCCCCCGCGAGGGGGGCGACGTGAAACCCACTGATGATATGGCGGCGATTATGAGCCAGATTTCAATCCACGCCCCCCGCGAGGGGGGCGACTATACCTTTGTCGCTCCAGGAACAAACCAGTTTGATTTCAATCCACGCCCCCCGCGAGGGGGGCGACGTAGTCAAAGATGCTACTACATCCCAGTACCTAATTTCAATCCACGCCCCCCGCGAGGGGGGCGACTGCCAAGTGGATTGTTGAGCACACCACAGATATCGGAATTTCAATCCACGCCCCCCGCGAGGGGGGCGACGTTTACTTTTTTTCCCAGACTTTTGATATTGATAAATTTCAATCCACGCCCCCCGCGAGGGGGGCGACTACTTGTTTCTTCCGCTTATCCGGTTCCCTGGAATATTTCAATCCACGCCCCCCGCGAGGGGGGCGACAGTTGGCGACCAAATAATGATGCAAACTGATGGTATTTCAATCCACGCCCCCCGCGAGGGGGGCGACAGCAAAGATGCACAGTTTTATCTGTGAATCTTTGACAAATAAGTAGAATTTTTGCGTTTTTGGGGAAAAACACGGGGGGTGGCATCCTAAGAAACCCGGGAAAAGAACGGCGTTGCATCGAGAAAAGCCTTGCGAACCTCCCGGCAATCACTGGTCACTTGGACTTCGCGGGGACGGGAGAGAGGATATCCGCGCACCGTAACCTCCACTGTGCCGGACGGTGTGCGTCAGAGGATCAGGGAATCCTCCGGCAGATAGGTGCTCTTCGCACCGAAATGCTCTACTTTTTTCTCATATTGCTTCCCCAGATAGTAAAAGCGGAGACTGTCCTTCTCAGGATCCATGATGGACAGAAGCTGCGCCTGCAGACGGCGGCATTGCCCTGCGTCCAGCAGACACTCAAACACGGAATTCTGCACCCGCTGTCCATAGTCCACGCACTTTTTGGCGATCTGCCGCAGGCGCTTGCGCCCGGCGGCGTCCTCAGTGTTTACATCGTATGTGATCAGCACCAGCATAGTGTCACTTCCATAAAAACGGCGGATAGCCGTCCAAGTCGCCGCGGAGGCAGCGAGCCAACAGCAGCGCCTGCACATAGGGGATCATGCCCCAGCTCAGCTTTTCCCCCAGATAGGGGTGGGTCAGTGTGTCCCGCTTCCGCTCCTGCCAGGTCTTCAGGAATTTCCGGCGTCCGTCATCGGACAGCAGCACCGCGCCGCTGTCCTGCATCTGAAAGTCCTCCGGGCGCAGCATCCGATTGTTCACGAGGGTCAGCACAAAGCGGTCTGCCATACAGGGGCGCAGCTCCTCCATCAGATCCAGCGCCAACGACTGCCGTCCCGGTCGGTCGCGGTGGAGGAAGCCCACATAGCTGTCCGGTCCCACGCTTTCCAAGGCGCTGGCACAGTCGTGCGCCAGAAGACTGTAGGCGAAGGACAGCATGGCGTTTACCCGATCCAGCGGCGGACGGCGGCTTCTGCCGTGGAAGAAAAACGCCTCCTTCCGGTTCAGGAGCATATGGTCGAAGACGCCAAAATACGCGGTGGCGGCAGCGCCCTCTATTCCACGCAGGGTATCTAAGTCGGCGGCAGCCAGCACCTGTGGCAGCATATCCCGGATGTTGGCAGCGGCGTTTTCCAGTCCGCAGTCCGCTACGCGGGGCGCGTGATCCCGCAGAGTACGCTGGATGCTGGCGGCACCGTTGCATAGCTTGCCGAAGATCATGGTGCGGGCTATTTCACAGCTGCGGGCGGGGTCATCGGCGATGCGGTACTGTTCACGACGGAGCAGCACGTTGCCGCTGCTCTCGCCGCAGATGCGGGCAAGGAAACGTCCGTGCGGGGAGCAGAAGGCCAGACCGATCCCGGCCTCCGCACATTTGCCCATCAGCGCAGGGGAGGCACCGGCGTAGGAGAAGCTGACGATGGCTTGCAGCGTGTGCAGCGGGTAGCGGGCGATAACTGTCTTATCTCGGCTTGCCAGCACATTTTCCCCCTCCAGCGAGAGGTAAATGTCCTCGGAGGTGACAAATAGCGTGTTGAGAAGCTGCTTCATGGTGATTCCTCCATGGCCGCCCGGAGATACGCGGAGACGGCTCTGCTTTTCATCAGCTTGGGCAGGCACAGCTCCTTCAAGGAGCAGGCATTGCAGGATTTGGTGGGCTTGACCTTGGGGGTATAGCCCCGACGGTACAACTCGTGCATCTCCACCAGCAGCTCTCGTACCTCTGCGCGCAGCTCCGGGGTGAAGGACACCCGCTCCCGTCGGCGGATTTCCCCATAATAGAGTGCGCCCTCGGGGATGTCGCAGCAGAGCATGGACTCCAGGCACATGGCCTGCGCGCATAGCTGCAGGGTGTCACCGGTGTCCTCGCGGGGGCGGCCCCGCTTGTACTCCACCGGATACGGCTGCCACAGGCCCTCTTTCCCGGAGAGAGGGATTCCCGCGGCGCCCCGATGGTATTCCAGTACATCGCACTGTCCGGATACACCCAACTCTGCGGAATAGACGCTGACGCCCCGCGTGATGAACCGGTCGCCCCGCCGCTCCTGAAAGGCCGTGTCGTGGGCATTTTCGTGGAGGATCGCGCCGTCAATGGTGCGGTAGTTTTCCGCCCACTGGTGCTCGATGTGGATCAGCGCCCACCGCCGCCTGCAAAACCGGAAATGCTGTAAGCCGGAGAGCTGTAGGAAGTCCTCCTCGCTATACGCCATCGATCACCTCCGGCTCCAGCCCCGGCAGCGCCTCCAGCGAGATCACATAGTCGTCTGCGGAGGTGGGGATGGTACCTGCGTCCCGCAGCGCGACCTTGACGGAGCGGTGGACCTTTGCGGAGGAATACTGCCCGTCCTTGCAGCTGTGCTGCCACCAGAACAGCTTCACCACCTCCATGGAGCCGTCGGGCCGTGCGGAGGAGGCATCATTCACAAAAAGGGTGCGCAGACATTCCTTGACCGTGTCGGCGTCCTCCTCGGAGAAGCCGGTCTTTTCCGCCAGCTGGACATTGATGGAGCCCTTGACCTCGTACAGGCCGAAGCGGACAAAGTGCTTCATGCCCATGGTGTCGGAGGCGCGGTTCTCACCCTTTTCCTTCTTCTCACCATTCACGCTCTTGGTGATCTGGAGGGACTCGATCTCCACGGGGGACAGGCTGGACGCCTGATGGATAGAGACGGGGCCGCGCACACCGCAGGAGAAGCCCTTGGCATCCTTGAAGGCAAAGACCTGCCCGAAGGTACGCACGTCCAGCCACGTTTCGCAGGCGTGCCGGGCATATTCCTCCCGATCCTTGATGCCCTTCATAGCGGCGGAGGCCCGCTCGCTGAGGCTGCCGCAGCCGTCGCTGCACCGATCCTCCGACTGAACGAAGATGGGCTCGCCCAGATCCTGCATCCGGTTGCGGATCTTGCGCTTGATGCACACGTCGGAGATCTCACCGAAGCCGTTCAGGTCGGTGCGGGGGCGATTGCCGTTCAGAGGGTCGCCGTTGCTGTTGGCGTGGGTCACGGAGACCAGTGCCACAAAATCGATCTTGTTTTGCAAGCTGCTCATTTATTCTTCCTCCTGACTGTTTTCGGTCTTGCCGGATGTGTACAGCGCACTGCGCTGCAGATAGTACCCAAAGAGATAGGTGTCCTTCAGGGCCTCCTCCTGTTCCGCCTGCGGGAAGGAGGAAATTTCTTGGATGATCTGCTCGATGATGCGGTCGTATTTTGTTCTGGCGCCGGGCTTGAGTTTGGGGTAGTACGCCTTTTTCAACTGCTCCCAGATGATCCGGCTGGCGTAGAGTGGACGCTTTGCGAACACGGACTGCATCCGGATCGCGTTGGGTTCTCGCTGTTCATTGGGGTCATAGGTGTCTCGCTCAAGTTTTTCAAACACGGCCAAAAGCCGTCCATACTGATAGCTGACATCCTTCTTCTGCGGTTCCAGTGCCATGCCCCATTCCTCCTTGTACCAATCATATTTGTATTTCCGAAGCACCGCGCAGGCGGTGAACAATACCGTTTCCCGCAGGGCGGCGTCCATGATCTGCAGGTTGGACGCCTTGGCCGCCGCAGCGCGGGCGATATCCGCCGGCATTTTGCCCCGGTCCACCCGGCAGGAGAGCAGCCGCTGTACCTGCTGGCGCATGACGCGCTCGTCCGTTTCCAGCTTTGTCTGCTTGTCGGAGACGCGCACCGTGCCGAAGGCGCAGTCCGCGATCTGCGAAAGCGAGGGCGACTGTATGCCGAAGGAGGAATGCTCCCAGCAGCAAAGTGCATCCCAGTTGTGCAGGCGCTCCAGAAAATCAGAGACCGGAAGCTCGCTGTAATAGGTGAGGGAAAGGCGTCCGGATGTGGCGGCGTCAAAGGCGGCCACCACGGCGCCGGCGTCCCGCGGGATCGTCTCCTGCCAGCCCCGGAGAGTCTCCGACAGCGCCTTTCGGTAGTCGGAGTATTTTATCTGCTTGGCGGTGCTCCGCCGCAGGAAGGCGGCCTGCGGTTTGGGGATCTCGATGCCCTGCGGATTCCAGCACAGGAAGGTGCGCCCACCGATGAAGACGCCTTGGGTCGCCGCCAACCAGTGCAGCGCGCTGTGGATCTTCTGCGACGCCTCATAGCTCATGGTCACGGCCTGCGAATCGTCTGTGAAGCGGCCCCGATAGGTAAAGCCGCTGGTGTCATTGGCGGAGATCAGCTTGGCGTTGGCGCACAGGTTGATGATCTTCTTGGGGTGCTGGCTGGCGGGCGGGGCGTTTTTGCCGGTAACCATGCAAAACGCGGGCTTCTCAGATTTCGTGGATGCATAGTAGTCGATAAAGGCTTGAAAGAGGCTCTGGTCCTGCCAGCAGGCGGGCGTTTCATTTTCCGCGCCTGTCTCTACGCGCCAGCGGACCATCTGCTTTTCCTTGGCGGGAAGCCCCTTTTCGTCCAGGGAGATCACGCCCCGCTGCGCCAGATCTTCAACAATTGTCCCCCTCTCCACATAGCGGGCGATGGCGGAGAGCTTGGGGAGGCTGTAGGGTGATAGCTCCCAGCGGTGCAGCTGTGTCAGATAGCTTTCATATTTGGCGGGATACAGCGGGGAGAGAAACTGGATCTGGTCGCACAGAGGATGTGCGCCGGGGGCTTTGCCGGTTCGCCCCGAGGAGCTCTCCGTCACAGGGATGATGGTGGCGGCCTGCTCTGCCTCGACGGAGCGGGCGTCCAGCAGATGACCGTCCGCGTCCAGAGTGAGCTCCAGCTCTGCGTTTACGATTTGGTGCGAAACAGGAACCAGCGGCTCCTTCGCCTTGCCGTAGATGCCGGCGTATTGCGGCGCCATGGCACAGTAGGTGTCATAGGCCTGCTGCATCAGTCCCATTTACTCCACCTCCCCAAATTCCCGCAGACCGATAAAATTGCCCTCATCGGCGGAAAAACTCTTCATAGGCATCTCCCGCAGAGGTTTCTGCCCCGGACATTCCTCCGGCGGGAGAAAGTGGATGACGCCGTTTTTCATGACCGGGTACCAAAACCGGGCGGTCATCCGTCCGCGGGTCGCCTCCGAATAGGCCTCATCCGGGTAGGTGATACCGTGGTACATCAGCCCGAAGCCCAGCTCCGGCAGATCGTCATAGGCACCTGCGCCGTTTCCGAATACGCAGGGCTCTACATAGCCCTGACATTCCCGGGTACCCAGAAAAATGTCCCGCCGCCCGCCCTTTTCGATCATTCGACGGGCAATGCAGTGATGTTTGTTCTCATTTCGGTCGCCGCACAGCTCCGGACGGTTGTCATTCCACGCAAAGCATGCCCGCACTTGATAGCGGCAGTTTTTCAAATAGGTGTAATAGGCCAGATCGTTGCCGCCGCTGTATTTGATGGGGCGGATACCTTTCACCTCGGTCTGAATCGGGTTCATGACCCGCACGTCCATGATCCGCCAGATGAAGGTGGGCTTCCAGTATACGGAGGATAAAATGCCCTTCAGCGCCTCATAGGTGGGTACCTGATAGCTGCACTTTTCACCGCCCAGACGCATGAGAGGGTCGGAGAAGAGGGCGTAGTCGCCAAATACTTCAAATTCTACGATGTTGGGATGTTCCGTTTTCAATCACTACACCTCCTGAAAATCACGGGTACCGGCCTCCAGAGAAAAACCGGTATGTTCGTTATAAAAGCCGTCGGACAACAGCAGTATGCCGCCGTCGAACAGAGAGGTCACGGCGCCGAGAGCCTCAAGCCGCTCCAGCTGATAACGGTAGACGCTGACGCAGTAGCCTTTGGCCTCGTCAATGCAGCCGCGTATGACCGCCCAATCTTTCTGCCCGTAGACCTGAGCGGCGTTTCGCAGCGTGTTTTGCAGCTCGCGCCCTCTTCCGTAGGGTACGAGCAGGGACCTCGTGTCCTCGTCGAATACCTGAAAAAGACTGCCTGCCAGCCGGAACGCCTGCCGCAGAAGGTAGCGCTCCGCCTGCGCGCAGTTGGCGTCTGCATACCGGGGGTTGTCCGCCAGCAGATGATAGAGGGAACCGTGCGCCGGAGTTTGGTTGTCCTGAAAGCCGGGCTCCATCTCTGCGTATAGCCGGCGATAGTAGAACCGGATGGCCTCCTCGGAGGACAGATCGTATCGGAAACCCTCTGGCGTTTTGGAAAAGGCGGTCAGCAGCGCGGTGGTGGCGTTCTGCCCGCGCACGATGTCGTCCAGACCGCGCAGCCGCTCGTCGGTACACCGGATGAGGCGGACAGGGGCGGGCTCCTTTTGCTCGGCGTGCCGGTTGCACCGCCCCGCCGCCTGCACGACGCTGTCCATTCCGGCGGAGAAGCGGATCACCCGCTGGAAGGAGATGTCCACACCGGCCTCGATCACCTGCGTGGAGACACAGACCACCCTTTGCCTGTCGGCGGAGGGCTTGTCCAGCGCGGACTGTAAGGCTTGCAGAGTCTCCCTGCGGTGTTGGACGCACATGGCGGCGGACAGATGGAAGCAACGGCAATTCGCGGCTTGCAGCGATTCGAACAGGAACGCCGCCTCCTTTTTCGTGTTGCACACCACCAGCAGACTGTCACACGACGACAGCGCCCCCATGACGATCTGCGGGAGTTCCTCCAGTCTGGCACATCCGGCATTTTGGATATCGGTGCGCTTGAAGATGTCCCACAGCGCCTTTTGCTGCGGAACCAGATCGACGGGCTGGCGGCGCAGCGGATGGTCGACCACCTCCAGACAGGGTTGGGTGGCGGAGCATAGAACAATAGTGACGCCGCAGATCTCAGACAGAAAGTTGACAGCCAAATTGAACAGCGTCAGCATTTTGCCGGGAACCGTCTGCACCTCATCGATCACGATGACGCTGCCGCACAGCGCGTGAAATCTGCGGATGGCGCTGGTCTTTCCGCTGAAGCAGGTGTTCAGCAGCTGCACCAGCGTGGTGATAATGATCGGCGCCGACCAGGAGGCGGTGAGCAGCTCCAGCTCCTGCAAGCGCTCCGGTGCCTCCTTCGGCTCGGCAAGGTTGGAGTGATGCTCCAGTATCAAGGTGTCGTCTCCCATGTAATCGCGGATGACATGGGCATTTTGATCCAGGATCGACAGCAGCGGCGCGGTGAAGATAATTCGGGAGCAGTTCCGCTTTGCCGCGTGTGTCAATGCGAAGCGGAGACTGGCCAGCGTTTTTCCACCGCCGGTGGGAACATTCAGGCGGTAGACACCTCCGGACCCGGCGGCGCCGGCGGCACAGGTGTCGGAGATGGTCTGGCGCGCCAGATCAATGGGCGTTTTTCGCGGGAATGCCGCCAGCTTCTTCTCCATAAACGCCAGCCGTTCTGCCCAGATCGGCCGCATATCCTCTGGGAACACGGGCGGTTCTACCCCATCCATAAAAGCGGCGGTATCTGCGCGATCCCCCTCGATCACGGCGGACAGGAGCATCCGTGCCAGAAGCCCGATATAAAATGCGGTCTCCCGATCCGCCTCATTGTCGTCCGCTTGGGTGGACAGAGCCGTCAGCCGATCCAGCATCGGGGTCATCTCCCGGATGGCGTCGCGGAACAGATGCTCCAGCTCCTCCTCGGCGGCAACCTGTGCCAAAAAGCCCTGTCGGGATTCGTCGTAAAAGATTCCCTCCTTGGTCTGGCGATGAAAAAAACCGCTGTGCTGCTGGGGATCGATACAGTCAAACAGGCCGTGATGTGAGCCAACGGCAAAGGCCAGCAGCTCTGCGGTCACGTCGGAATAGGAGAACGTACCGCAGCCGCCGTGCCAACGATCCAGCAGAAGGCGCACGCCGGCGAAGGTATGGTTGACACTGCCACGGACGGCGTTCCCGCCGCTGACAGCCTCCGAAAGGTATTGCGCATACTCCTGTTTGTTTTTTCCGGCGTCGTGGAGCAGACCGACCAGATAGGCGCTTTTTTCCAGACCCAGTGGCCGCAGTGCGGTCGCGGCCAGCGCCGCCGTGTTCCGGCAATGCTCCTGGACGGTTTGCCGCTCTCCGGTTTCGCGGATATGGGCAGGATACATGGCGATCACATCCTGTCATATATTTTTAACGCGCATATGTTGATGCTTTAACCATACCACACTCGCTGAGGCTTGTAAAGACTTCAGTAATAAGGATAAGTGCCAAAAAACATTGACTTTTTTTGTATGCTATGCCATACTGTGCGGGTCGGGTATTCCCGTGGATTGAAAGAGTAAAAAGGAGAAGCTGCGCAAGGCCTGGCAGGGGAACATCCCCTGCCGCGCCCTGCGCAGCTCCATTTGTCAGATATTGTAAATCTGAGAAATAGTCGGGGGTGTGGATGGTGTCATACATACCGCCTTGCGTTTACGATGCCTCCCGCGTCCCTCAAAGCACGATGCTGCCGGTTTCCTTGCCGTCCAGCGCAAAGTTCAGCAGCGTCCCCTTGCAGATGGCGGCGAAATACTGCGTCGCCTCAAGCTGTGCAGGGTAGTTCTTCTCAATGAGTTCCAGCGTCTCCCTCAGCTGCAGCATGGCTGCGAATTTATGCTTGCACGGCTCGCTGCAGAAGCAGTCGCAAACCAGATTTCTGATCTCGCCGTTAGCATAGTCGCACGCCAGCTCGTAAGGCCACGATCCCTCCACAATGGCCCGCACATGGGTATTGTCCAGAGAAATGTACCGTATCCGATTGTCCGTGTAGTAATCGTGGCCGCGATCGGCAGTTGCCCTGCTGATGCTCATGGCGCTCAGATCATGCAGCAGGAAGCCGCAATCATCATTGCCGGAAACAAATATCTCATCCTCCGTGGCGGGTGACTTAAACCAGGTGATGACCTTTTCGTAAGGAAGAGTGCTGCGGTCGAACGTGACGAAGTGCGACCCGGCGAAGAAGAACTCGCCCTGTACATTTGTGTCGGCCACGCTGATGACCCGCTTGTAGTCAGATAGCTTGATCTTGAAATTGTACGCGACATCCACCACGCGGCCACGCAGGCCCTCCAGCTTGCCCTCCACAAAAACGATATCTCCGCATTTCAGGTCAAAGGCGTCATTGTAGTAAGACAGATTCATATTCCGCGCCGGAAAATGGACGCGAACGACCGATTTTCTCGGCGTAACTGCGGGGCAAATGGAGTGCGCCTCCCCAGGTGCCTTGCGATGCTCTTCTGCGGAACCATTAAAACCGATCTTGAACATGTTGCTTCCTCCCTTTCCGATCTGTATCGTTCTTTACAATACCCATTCTACAGAAAGAGGTGTCCCATAAACTGGACAGTGCCCTGTGCCGCCCCCTGCCGAGTAGACAAAACTTAGGGTACTATCTGTGAGGGGTGCCAAATCGAACTTCCGTAGGGGACCATTTTTGTAGCAAGCGGTATGTGTTCATGGTTATAAAAGTATATACTCGCCCACCAGTTCGGCAGCAGCTTGAATTGTCCGCGGTTTCGCTCGGTAAATGTGCAGGTGCACGGCAGGGCGATGGAGAAGCAGCCTTCCACCGCCTTACCCGGTGAGCTGCCTGTGTAAGGCCGCGGGTGCCGCCGATACCATCGGCAGTGTCATCAGTCAGACCATGTAGCCCGCAAAAAACAGCCGGAGAGGGACGGATGATGCCATCCGCCCCTCTCCGGTGCTTTCCTGACCTCTTGGCTTTTGGGTCACGGAAAAAGACATAATAAACTGTGTCACTCCTCCACTGCCACATATCGCTGCTTGGGACTGCGGGGTTTATCGGGCAGCGTCATCCGAATCGCTCCGCACTCTACGAGAGGATCAAGGTAACGCCGCAGGGCATACTGCCCTGACGCAATATTTAGATATGCAATGATCTCGCTGCGGCTTCGAGGTGTACGGCAGAATTTCAGCAGACCTTTTTCGTCTTGCACGTTAGCTTGTTTTACATCCTCGTCGCCGACACTTCCCGCTGCACCATGCTCACCATTGTACAGCGTCACGACAAATTCGCTGCGCCGATCCGCGAATACCGGCTCTGGCAGGTTGCGGTTTTTCATGGCAAACCGAATCGTAGGAATCCCGGAATAGCGATTCTCAGTTTCCCCCAGGGTCTCCATTACGGTAACAAGAACCGGGTTTCGGGTATCCGGCTGGGCATTGCCCAACTGGTCGAGAGTCAATCTACCATAAAGCCCACCCGGATTTGTGATCTCGATCCGATTGGAATACATGACCAACTGGATCGGCATTCCCTCGGTATGCAGACTATAATCCCGGTGTACCAACGCATTGAGTATCGCCTCGCGGACAGCGTCCATAGGGTACTGCGGAATATCAATTCTCTCGCCTGTTTCTTTGTCGATCCTTGTGGCCGTCCGCATATTGGCTCGAACAAAGGTCAACGCACCCTCCAGCATATCCGGAAGCGTACCTTCGATCCGCTTTGTGTCGCTGAATCGGTTGCCCTCTGCGTCAAGAACGCCCATTTGCTCTGCGGGTACACAGGTGGCAATGATGCTCAGTTGCGGATAAAACGCCTGCGGGTAGAGTCCGAACAGCAGCAATGCCGCCATGGTGATTTTCCCATCCCGCGTGATGCCGGTCAGTTCATACTGCTGTGCCTCCGACATACCCGCCAAATTCGGACGCGCACATGTTTTTCTCTCCAAATACGTTTTTACCTTAGACATATCCAGCGATTGGAAGGACACCCTCTCCACTGGACGAATATCGTCTTGATATTTCTTTCGGAACGCCTCGTAGCTGTATACTTCGTACTCCGTCATGGGCTTGTCTCCGTCACCTACGCGGATATAGGACCCGTGCAGCCGTCCCTTGGCTGTTTTGAAGCAAGGGCGTTCCGCAATATCAACGGGTGGGATCTCCGCAGAGACAAATGTAAGCCCATCTTCATCCACCTCGGTAAATTGCGGTCGAACGATCGGCGTCATTTGTTCGCAGTATTCCATTACCTTGCGCTCCAAGTCCTGTGCGTCGTAGACGCCCGCCTTTGCGAAGCCGTTCTTTTCCTCCAAGCCGAACACAAAGATTCCCCCGCTATTTTGATTGGAAAACGCAGAGATCGTATCATATAACCTTTCAGGACAGCCCTGCCGTGCCGCCTTTACTTCTATGGTTTGTCCTTCACAGCCACGAACCCGAATGCTTTCAATCAGATCGTGAAGCTCCTTTTCTACCATACAAATCACTCCTTTGCACCCATTCTAACATATAGAACGCAAGAAGTGAAGAAAATTCGCAAGACATTCCTTGACTTTTTTCGAGCTTTTCTTATGTTATTAAAAATAACGTAAGATGTTCTTGCGTTATTTCTTGGGTTATTGGCTTGCATCTTGCGACAAGTACCGAAAACTACTACGCTGGTCATGGTATGCGTAATTTGACCCCGCTGTAACCAAAGAATAGGCGTGGCAGCCGTGCGCTCACAGCTTCTTCAGCCACGCCAGAAACTCCGCCGTGATCTCCTCCTCTACATCCTCATCCTGCTGCTTGCTGGCCGTATCGTCGTCTTTCCACAGCAGCAGCACCTGCCGCACCGCCTGCTTATCACGCCGGAACGTGCGGGCGTCCAGCCCCTCATACGCCGCGTGGTAGTCGGGGTAGTGCAAATCATAATACCGGTAGTCCTCGATGGCGTTGTCAAATGCCGACAGTTCTCCATCGGGCGCAAGCACCGACGCCGCCATGCACACCAGCCGCGCCAAACGCCGCAGGTGGTCATCCTCCCAATCAAATCGTATCTCCGGCGCGAAGTCCTCTACCGGTGGGTCGGAGATGAACCGGCGGTTATGCCTGCAGTCCCGGTCATCTCCTCGCAGCTTCATGCGCGGTATAGCGCCGATCTTCTACAGCTCCTTGGCGTAGCGCCGATAGGAGGCGGTTGAATGCTGACCATACCAGGCATACGCGCCCAGCTCCACCTCACCGCAGTGGGTCAGCCAAAAACAGAAAAACAGCAGCTCTGCCGTCAGCTTATCCGAATGCTGGCGGTTTTTTCGACGCGGAATGTCCATGAAACCTCCTCCTCTCAAAAATATCTTACAGAAAAATTTTCGCAAGTCAAGATTTCGGACAGCAGTATGCAACGATTTCAAAAACACGCGTGCTATGATGCAGTCCCGCGAGATGCTTGAGATGCCCTCTCATCCATCTCGTCACCCCGTTGTATGATATGATATACAAAAGCGTCGGGAGAAACTCTGACGCGATTGGTGAAATGCTGAGAGTTCAAAGAAAGAGAGGTTATGAAAATGGATATCCAGAGGGCGGCAGAACTGCTGGCAGCGCGCAGCACGAAAGATTTCGGTAATGCACTGAAAGATCGTGGCGATCCGTTCAAGGATTTTTATAAATCCTTACCCATCTGCATTTTGGATGCCGTGTTTTCCATCGGCGTTCGGTACACCTCGGTCGTAAACGTGGTTAACAGCTATATGGCGACATTTGATCTCACCATATCCAGAACGCAGACGGACGAGACGGAGCATACGATCCGTGATTTCCTCACGAATGTCGCGAAGTATGATACGGTTGAGGACTTTTCAAAGAACGTGCTCCACAATATGCAGCGGACTTCCAGCCGCAACGGGATTTTGAAGGCGGAAGCGTGCCGGGAGGTCGCGCTGGTCTGCCAGAAGCACGGCATCAATAAGTCGCTCAGCCAGTATGTGCGGGACGCCGCCATGGGCAAGGACGTGACGGTCATCGACGGCATGGATGACCTCATCCGCGAGCTGCGCCGGCAGGGCAATAACCTGAATCAACTGGTCGTCATGGCGCGGCAGGGTCACGTCGAGCTGGCCAACATGGAGCCGTTCATGGAGGTGTATGAAAACACATGGCAAACGTTAAATTCATTGCTGTCTCGCGTGGGCTGAGGGGCATCGTTGACTATGTCACCAACCGGGAAAAGACGGTGGAGCAGCTTATCAGCGGCGTCAACTGTGTAGCGCGGACGGCGGTGCCGGAATTCGAGGCAGTGAAAAAGCAGTTCCGCAAAACGGAGGGCCGCGGCTACTACCACATCGTGCAGGCGTTCGCGCCGGATGATCCGCTGGACTTCGCAACGGCGCACGAGCTGGGCGTGAAGCTGGCAGAGCATTTCGCGGGCTACCAGTGCATCGTGGTCACCCATATGAACACCGCCCACATCCATAACCACATCATCATGAACTCCGTCAATTTCGAGACGGGCATGAAATTCCATCAGCCCGCAAGGGAGATGCAGCAGGTCATGGACTACTGCAACCAACTCTGTCGGGAGTACGGCTTGTCCGTCACGGAGTCCAAGGCCGACCCGTTCCGCATCCCGACATGGAAGAGGCGGCTGACGGATCATATCAAAGAGGCTATGGAGCAGAGCCGCACGCAGCAGGAGTTCATTGCGTATATGAATGCCTATGGCTACGATGTGAAATGGGAGCCGCATCAGAAATACATCACCTACACCACGCCGGAGAACATCCGCTGCCGGGACAGCAAGCTGTTCGACCAGACGCTGAAGCGCGAGAATATGGAGCTGTACTTCCGGCTGGGCGGCGCGGATTATCTGCAAGCCTGCCGGGAAATTGCCTATGACCATCGTGAGCCGACACCCACACTGGAGGATGCCGTCTGCGGCATGGTGGGTACAGTGGCCGCCATCTGCGCCCTCTGCGAGGACGAGGACAGCGAGGTCAGTGACCTTGCCCGTGAGCTGTATTACAGCAGCCTCTTGCTGCAGGAGCTGGTGGAGTGGTATCAGTCCCGCCGTCAGGAACAGGAAAATTACGAGGAAGAATATGGGCAGTATCACGGTTTCGACATGACCATGATGTAAGGAGGAGCGAATGAACGAATGTGCCTATAAGAATTACGATGAGCTGCCCCTGATGCTGAATGTCGTGCAGGTGGCGGCGGTGCTGGGCATCTCCCGCGCCGGAGCGTATGAATTGGTTCACAGCGAGGGTTTCCCTACGCTGAAGATCGGCAGCCGCATCGTGGTGCCGAAGGACAAGCTGCGGGAGTGGATCGACGCCAACACAGCGCAGAAATGACCACGCTGTAATCAAAGAATACCCCCGCTGCGGAATTGATAACTTTCTCTTAACTCTGCCCATCTCCGATAGATATTAAGGTCGGCTTGTGGTATGTGTGTTGACTACCAAAGAAAAGGAGTTGATACCATGCCGAAGAAACGAGCAAATGGAGAAGGGAGTCTGCGCAAGCGGAAAGACGGCCGCTGGGAGGGGCGCTACACCGCGGGCAATGATCCTACCACTGGCAAGCCCATCCACAAAAGCGTCCTCGCTAAAACCCAATCCGAAGCCAAGGAAAAGCTCAAGCAGGCCATCGCGGAGGCTGAAAAGCTGGACATGAGCCGTGCAAAATCGTACACGCTGGGCGCTTGGATCAAGCTGTGGTATGAGGTCTACGCCGAGCCACGCCTGCGGGAGAAAACCAAGGACTACTACCTCAACTACATTGACAACCACATCATTCCCGAGCTGGGCAACACGCCGCTGGAAAAACTGACCACCATCCAGATCCAGAAGTTCTACAACGACCTGCAAAAATCCGGCCGCATCCAGCGATATACCCACATCAAACTGAAAGACAAGGGTCTCAGCACCCGCGTGGTACGGGGCATCCACACGCTGCTGAACAACTGTCTGGAGCAGGCGGTAGCGGAGCGGCTGCTCCTCACCAACCCTGCCAAGGGCTGCCGCCTGCCGAAGCTGGAAAAGCGCGAGATAAAGATACTGCCGGAGGACAAGATCGGCCCGTATCTGGCTGAAGCAGAACGGCGCGGGCTGCTGGCGGCATTCTATCTGGAGCTGACCACCGGCCTGCGCCGGGGCGAGCTCCTCGCCCTGCTGTGGACGGACTTGGATGTGGAGAACATGACCATCTCCGTCAGCAAGCAGGTGAACCGTATCAACGGTGAACTGGTGGTCAGCCAACCCAAGACGCCTAACTCCGTTCGCAAGCTGGCCATCCCGCAGCGGGCGGTGGAGCTGCTGGTGGAGGAACACGCAAAGCACCCACACAGTCCCTACCTGTTCGTATCGCCCAAGACCGGCACCATGTTCGACCCGGACTCCTTCCGCCACACCCATGAGAAGATCCTGAAGGCCATCGGCGCGGAGCACATCAGGTTTCACGACCTCAGACACACCTTCGCCACGCTGTCCCTCAAGTACGGCGTGGACATCAAGACGCTGTCCGGTGCGCTGGGACACTATGACGCGGGCTTTACCCTCAGCACCTACACCCACGCCACGGAGGGGATGAAGCGCTCCGCCGCCGACACCATCGGCAGCGTCATCAGCCAGACCATGTAGCCCACAAAAAACAGCCGGAGAGGGACGGATGATGCCATCCGCCCCTCTCCGGTGCTTTCCTGACCTTTCGGCTTTTGGGTCACGGTTTGGGTCAAGCGAAAAACGCCAAAATGCAGCGTCACTATTTGGGAGCATAAACAGAAAAAGTTCCCGATTTCCTGCGAAACCGAGAACTTTTTGGTGGAGACTGCTGGACTCGAACCAGTGACCTCCTGCGTGTGAAGATACGATGCGCGCCGGAAAGCGTTGCTCCGCAACACTTTCCGGCGCTTTTGCGTGCTTTCGGCTCGGTGGGCGATCCACTGTGTCCGCCTGTATCCACCTGCTTTTTTCCGTGTTTGGGTCACGGTTTGGGTCAAGCCCTGCAACGGCGCAGAAATGACCACGCTGTAATTAAAGAATAGGCGTGCCGCCTGTCAACTCCCTTCAAAATAGTCAAATCCTGTGGTCGCGCACCCATTGGAGAAGCGAGTCGTAGTCCATTGTGCCGGAGGCAACGGATAATCCGACCTCCACAACTTCCTCATTGGTACACTCCATGTGTATCCCGTTCACTTCCAGAAACGTCAGCATAACGTACATACCGATGCGCTTGTTGCCGTCCACAAAAGCGTGGTTGGAGATGAGCGTATAGCCGAGCCGTGCGCCCTTTTCCTCCTTGGTCGGATAGAACTCCTGCCCGCCGAAGCCGGCAAAGGCGTTCTCCAATGCGGAATCCAACAGGGCTTCATCCCGGAGGCCGATACTGCCGCCTGTTTCCTGGGCGATGAGCTTGTGGAGCAGCAACACCTTATCTTTCGAAAACTTGATCATTTGGCAAGCTCCATAAATGCGGGCTTATACTTTTTCAGGATGCGCGCCGCCACAACGTCGATCTTCTCATCATCGGTCATATCGATCATGGGGGAAACATCCAGATCCACCAGCATATATTTGGGCTTGTTATTTTTGAAAATCACGACCTGCCCGTTCTTCTCGGCAATGCGCGTTACACGCGAGAAGTTCTGATTCGCTTCGGTGACCGAAACGATTGTCTTTGTATCAATGGTCATCGTGAACACCTCCTATGCTTATTATACCCGTATATAGGTAAAAATCAACCTATAATTTACACGTTGTTTGGCGTTCGTAACCAACCGCAGGATGTAGGTGAGCCGGTTGCAACGGCGCAGAAATGACCACGCTGTAATTAAAGAATAGGCGTCAGACCTTCGGGAGGTCATCGCAGGACAGCAGCTTTTGTTTTGCCTCGCGGAACCAGCGGTTTTCCGGCTCGATCTGCAGCACATACTGGACTCGTCCCAATAGCTGCTGCCGGTAGCGCTCCGTATCAGGAACGCCGTCTGTGCGAAGCGCTGCGTGGCCACCCCGCAGGATACTGTCCGCCAGACCAAAGCGCAGGGCGTAATAGACCTCTTGTCGAAGTGATCGCTTATAGCCGGCCGGCACGGATACCTTCTCATTGACGGTCAGACCGGTCACGCTCTGCCGTCCGGCGTTGGTGATAAAATGGGTCTTGGCCTCATTCAGGTCAAAGCCCATCTCCGCCAGCATATTTTTCGCCTTCGAATAGACGGCGAACAGCGGACCATCGGCGGAAAAGGTCAGGTCATCACAGTACCGCGTGTATACGATGGCGCGCCGCTGGCACCAGCGTGCCATGTTCGTATCAAAATTCCGCATGACCAGATTGGAAAGCGCGGGAGAGGTGGGCGCGCCCTGCGGCAAGACACCGTCTTTGCAGCAAAGAGAGGTCAGCAGAAAACCCACCTGCCGGGAGAAGTACCGGGTGTGAAAGGCGGTGGAGTGGACCTGCTCAAAGCAAATGCTGCCGAAAAAGTCGGAGATATCCAGCTTCAGGAGATACCGCTTGCCCACATGGGGCGCGGCGTTGCCGCTGAGAGTGCCGCCCTTCCGATAGGCGGTGGCCTGCGGTGCGACAGGCAGATAGGCGAGGAGATCCCGGCAGATCTTCCGCTGCCAGCGACGCAGCGTGTCGTCCGGCACGGACAGTATGCGCACATCGCCGTTACGCTTGGGGATGGTGACGGGGTGATATGCTGCCGCCGTGTGCCGCGCATAGTAAAGGAGCTTCTGCCTGCTGGTAGAGAGAAACGCCGCCAGCTGCCGGGCGTCGTACAGGAACGGCAGCTGCGGGTGAAAGCAGTGAAAATCCAGTACCATATCCGCCGCGGCCTGCATACCGAATTTGGCCACGAAGTCTGCGTCCGGCATTTCGAAGGTGACCGCATCTTTCTCGATTTTCATAGAGACCCCCCTAACATAGAATCAGCCCCGTGCAGTACAAAGTGACCTGATATAAGCGGAGTCGAATTCCTAATCACGGCGTGATTCTCGATTCGATGGAGCGGTATCAGGCGGTCGCTTCGCTTGCGAAGCGTGCGTCCTCTTGGCAAACAGAGCGGCGACTCGCCACCCTCCTCAAAGTACGAAACTTTAAGCTGTACACTACTGCGCGGGGCTGATCTTCGGTTGTGCTTATATGGTAAAGCGCTTTGGCGGGAAAGTCAAGCGGATGGCTGCGCCTCCTGCCCGTACCGGGTCAGCGCGTCCATGACCTTGTGATACACCACCTGATTGGGGTAATAGCGGTAGTCGGCAAAGATTGAGATACCGGTGCCGTCGAAATACTCCAAAATCGCGGCGGCGCAGGCGGCGCTGCGGCTCTGCCCGTACTCACACTGGCAGAGGATATCCAGCCCGTCCGCCCTTGCCTGACAGATAAACGCCGCCAGCGCGTCCGCCTCCGGCATATAGGTGTCGTAGTTCAGCCCCACATCCGGCAGAGCTGTCAGATCCAGATCGTGAACGACCACGGTGAACACCCGCGCTGCTTTGCCGGCGTAGTCCAGCGGGGGCGTCGGGGCAGGCTTGCCGACGGAGGGTGGGTCGCAGAAGGAAATCACCGCCGTGCGGGAGAGCGTGTCGGTACGCAGCAGTTCCTCGGCGGCTTTGCGGGAACAGATGGTCACGTTCATAGATATACCTCCAGTTTTGTATAGTTCGCGGTATGCCCGCAGGGACATACCGTTGCAGGGAGACTCCTCATCCTCCGTCTGCAGCTCGATGTCATACTCCCAGCCGCAATGCTCACAGATCCAGTACATATCCAGCGTGGGATAGCCGCAGACGGGGCAGGTGACGATGCGGAACATACCGGAGCGGTACTCCGGCGTGTTCTTCAAATCCTGTTCATTATGCATGAGGTCCCTCCCAGCTGATGCAGTTCAGACAGCCGCCCTGTTGGGCGATCTCCCGGATGTTGACGGGCACGATCTCTTTGCTGAAAAGCTGCCGTGCGAAAGTCTCAGCCTCGGCATCCTGCTCAATGCCAAACACCGGCAGGAAAACCACCCGTTCCGTCTCCAAATAGTTCAGGTAGCAGCCAACGGCGCTGACCCCACCGGTCGGGGCAAAGGGAAAATCCACCGCGTCCAGGCCGCAGTCCTGCACCGCTCGGTTCACCTGCTGCTCAAAGCCGCAGGATGACAGCGGCCGATTGCACAGCACGGTGCGGTCGTCGAGAAATCGCGCCATGCCGTCGGCGTGGCCGGTCATGTCGCTTTTCAGAGAGGGAATGGTCAAAACCTCCGCCTCCAGCAGCTCCGAAAGCTCATGCACCAGCGCGGCAGACGGATACTCCGGGTTTTCGGAAAAGACGCGGTCGCTGATCAGGACGCACGCCCCGGACGGCGAGAACACCACGTTCCCGCCGTCGAGGCTGATATTGCTGTATGTAACCGGCAGGCCAAGCTGCGGAGCAAGATCCTTACGAAAATCAGTCCTCAGATCAGGATCGTTTTTCAGATAGGACGGCTCATAGCGGAAGGATACCAGCTTTCCGGAGCCTGTCCGCACCGGCATGAAGTCTCGCACCCAGATGTCCCGTGTGCCATCCAGCAGCGCATAGGGGACATCGTGCGCCGCCAGCGCCGTGAACAGCGTCTCTGCGTCGGTTGGATAAAGCACAGGGAGGAGTGCAGAGAAATAGATCATTCAAACAGACCTTTCCAATACTCGCCGACTAATTTACGGCTGATAGCTGCTTTTTGCTCCTCTGTGTTGATTTGGTCATCCGAATAAACGGCGTCGATATATGCCTTTAATAGTTCCGTTTTTTGCGGCAAGGATTTCTTCTCCCCGGAATCTGTCACAAAACGCTGGTTGATATCCCTCGCAATAGCCAGATCTGCATCCTTGTACGCACTGGACATGATGCCGATGCGTTTCGTGCAAACCATTACCTCTGCGGGATTTTGCTCCTTTACAAGAACATTCTTGGCATCTTCCCGTAATTCGTGCGGGATCATACTGCTCAGCTGTGCCTGCGATTTGAAGACACCGTTGACCAGTGTGTATTTCAACAGATAGGAAAGATAGTAATTGCCGCACGACAGGCAAATATCTACACCGCTGCGCAGGTCATCCGTTTTATGGTGAAAATAGAGAGCACCGTACTGATTCTTCTGACATTCGTTACCGTGAACAGCTTCGTCAACAAATCCGGTGTTCGTGTCAGAATAGTACGCTTCGACCCATAGCGGCTTGATTGTGATATCACCGATTTTGATGACATACTCCGTCAACAGTTTTTTACCGATTTCCTGCAGAAGCTTCACCTGTGCATCCTTGTCGTGTGTACTTGTCAACTGGTTAATCAAGTTTTCCATCGTTCATTCTCCTTCTCATCATATTATTTTGCGTGCCATTGCCTGTACGTCCATTATAAGCGCCGTTGTCGAAAAACGCAAGTTCACCAATTTCTTGGAACTTTTTTCACCAATTCAGCCGCTGGTTGCGCCAGCGGATACGCTCCGCCGCATAGCGGCGATACCATCTTGCCGCCTCCTTGTAGTGCTTATTCGCTTCGTAGATCCCCGCCAGCCGCGACATGGCGGCATCGCTGCCAGCCTCGGCGGCCCGGTGATACCAGCGGATGCCCTCTGCCTGGTCGCACGCCACATCCCGCCCGCAATAGTATCGATGCCCCAGATACAGCATCCCGGTGGCATCGCCACCCACCGCCGCCTCGTAATCGGCCATAAAGCTATCCTCCCGCTCCTGTGCGTCCAGCAGCGCGTCCACCGCCGCCGCGTAGGACTCGCACTCGAAGTACAGCCGAAGCCGGGCATTCTCCGCCTCACCCACAGGGTCAAAAGCGCTCATTACATCGGAAGTCACGTTGTTCTCCGCCCGCTTATACCAGCGGATAGCCTGCGGGTAGTTGCGCTTTGTACCGCAGCCGTGCTCACAGCACCATCCGGCGGCGAACTGCGACTCGGTAAAGTTGTGGGCTCCTGAGCGCTTGAATAGATCGAATGCCTTTGCCATAGCGTCGGGCGTGCCGCTGCGGATATGTGTCAACGCCTGCGCGAACTGTGCGTCCGCCGCCCGTCGCCGTCCGGCGATCTCCCACATCTCCGCGTACACACGGAGGGCGGGTGAAAAAGTAACATCCATGGTCATTTCCTCCTGCAATGTGATTTGCGGTCAGTGTAGCACCTTTTTTAATAAGACCTAAATATTTATATTATTTTCGGCGGTTTGGGGGTAGAAATCGGCCTCCACCGCCCATTTTTTTCGTGTGCAGGCAGCAAAAACCGCCGCATTTCGGGAGCATAACGCTGCAAATATGTCGATTGCAGATGTGCTGGATTGTGCATCTATACGAAATTTTGCAGAAAACCGCCTTTTGGCCTATATATGCTTATATAAATTAGGTCTTAATTATATGGGTGCTATACTGGCGGTAAAATTCGAAAAGGAGATTTTACCATGAACGCATTTGACAAGGTCATCGGATACAAGGCCACCAAGCGCGAGCTGCTGCAGCTGTGCGATATGCTCCGCAACCGGGAGATCTATGAGGAGATGGGCGCCCGCCTGCCCCATGGACTGCTGCTGTATGGCGACCCGGGCTTGGGAAAGACACTTTTGGCAAGGTGCTTTGTGGAGGAGAGCGGGCTGCACACCATCACGGTACGCCGTGACAAGGGCGGCGACGCCTTTATCGATGGAATTACACAGGCCTTTGCCAGCGCGAAGACAAAAGCACCGTCCATTGTCCTTTTGGACGACATGGACAAATTTGCCAACGAGGATGATACCCACTGCGACGCGCCGGAATATGCCGCCGTGCAAGCAGGTATCGACGATGTGAAGGACACCGGTGTGTTTGTGATCGCCACGGCAAACGATATCCGCAAGCTGCCGAGCTCCCTGCGCCGTTCCGGACGGTTTGACCGAAAAATCGGGCTTCAAGCGCCCACGGCGTCCGATGCGGAAGAGATCATCGCCCACTATCTGAAAACGAAACGAGTTTCGGACAGTGTCAACATGGAAGACCTGACGAGGATGATGCGCTACAATTCCTGCGCCGAGCTGGAGACTATTTTGAATGAAGCGGCGGTTCGTGCGGCCTTTACCCGTAAGACCGGCATCGACATGGAGGACATGGTGAGTGTGGTGCTGAAGCAGCAATATGGCGCACAAGAGGATATGCCTCGCGTTTCGGATGAAGTTATCGAAAAGGTGGCACTTCACGAGGCGGGGCATCTGGTGGTATGCGAAGCGCTGTGCCCCGGCAGCGTCGGCTTTGCCTCCCTGCTTCCCTCCGACGAAAACCGGTGCGGCGGCTTTATCCACTGCTGCAAAGGTGTCTCCGATTCACAAAGCGCCATCATCGCCCTGGGCGGCAAGGCCGCCGTGGAGACGCGGTATGCGGGGCAGGTCGCGGAGGGATGCAGCGACGATATCGCCTGTGCGGTCAACTGTATCCGCGAGGCGGCAGCCAAGGAGGGTACGCTGGGATTCTCCCTGCTGAATGTCGAAAGCGATTCCTCCAGCGATATGTCCGAAAGCCTGAATGCCCGCAGCGAGGCGGCGGTACAGGCGGAGCTGGAGCGGTACTACGGCAAGGCAAGGGCGCTCCTTGCTCAAAACGAGGCGTTTCTGAAAGAGATCACAGAGGCGCTGGTCATGAAGAAGACCCTGCTCTATTCCGATATTCAGGCTATCCGCGGCACCGCTGTAAAGAGAAACCCTGCGGTGACCTGCGAGGCGGCTTCAAGGTATGACGCGGCGGAGATCGAGAATTCCCCGCCGGAGGATCCGGAGGAGGCGATGCGCCAGAAGATCATGCGCAAGCTGGAGGAGGCGGAGCGACGGCGCTGCTCCTGATGCTTCAGGCGCGCGCCGTGGAGGACAAGTCCGTCGCGCATTAGCGCACAATAGGACCAAAATTTCTTTGCTGACGAAACATGGGGAGGGTGCGGTTCTGCTGAACCGCACCCTCCTTGTATTTACGACTCCTTCAGCCACCGCTGGAAATCCTCCGCGGTGATAGCTCCCTCGTCGCATTTCTTTTTCTGCTCTCTGGCCTGCTCGCTCCACGCATAAAACTCGCTGTCGCTGATACGACCGGCCTTGATCCACGCAAAGCGGCGCTTGTACTCCCGGCGGTAGATCTTGAACACCGGGTCGTCCGCCTGTTTCAGCGTCCACTGCTGGAATGCGCCCATCGCACGGCAGCTGGACTGACCGTCGAGCGGCGTGCGGTCGCAGTACTCCGCGCTGACGCGGCCTGTCTGGGCGAAGTACCGCCCGCAGTTCTTACAGCGACGCACGGTGATGCTACGCTCCACGCAAGCCTGCAAAGAAAAGCTGATCATATCCGCTACGGTATTCGCATATAGCACCGGCGCGCAAGTATCGCCATCCACCGGCTCAAAGCGCGTGGTCAGCAGGCGGAATGGAAACAACTCCGGGGCGCTGGGCTGGTCAGGCTGGTCAAAGTGATAATACCGCATGACCTGCCGACTGGGCTCACGCCCGGCCTTGTCTATATCCAGTATCAGCTCGAAGAAACGCTGGATTTGCTTTTGGTACAGCGGCAGATTCTCCGGCAGCGTCCGCAACTCATCCAATGCATCCGATACCACAGCCTCAGTATTCCCGAAGCCCACGGAACGGAAGTAGAACCACTTGGTATACAGCACGCGAAAAAAACTGTGCATCTCTGCCAGCGCTCCCAGCCTGACCATGGCGTTGGTCACGCGCTCCCGGTCGAGGCTCTCCAAGTCATCGGAGATACACCGCAGCGCGACGGCAACTTTCCCGGTGTCCAGTTCGGTGAAGGACAGCAGCGACTCCAAAAAAGGAAATGCCTTTCGCTGCGACGGTGCTCCCTGCGTGCCGAAAGCATCGCTCTCGATGACCTCATGCCTTCCGGGGAAATATATTTTACAGTACCACATAGCATCCTCCAATTATGGACTAATTGTAAATAATAATCGACAGCGTTGACAGGATATGCCGCCTCTGTTATGATAGACTCAAGCTAAATGTCTAATCGATATTGCAATTAGTCTACACTGTTCGCGCAGCTATGTCAACAGGAATCGGAGGTATGTATTGAACTTACAAAACAACAAGCTGAAAAACTTCACACCGCTGCCCAACGAGATCTTCTCTCTGCATTTAAGCACCGGCGAGCTGGCGACCTACGCTGTACTGATGCGGTTGGAGGATCCGCGCACCTACGAGTGCTGGCCCAGCTACGAAACCATCGGTAAAGCCATCGGCAAAAGCAAAAGCTCCGTCAAACGCTATGTGGCGGGGCTGGTAGAAAAGGGTCTCATCACCGTAGAGCCGACGTCGGTCACCATGCGGAACGGCCTGAAGAAAAACGGCAACCTGCGTTATCACATTCGCCCCATCCGCGAAGCGGTGGAGTGGTACACGCAGCATCAGCTGTACCTCGCCGAAGCCGCCGCCGAGCGACATCGGGTACAGTGGAAACTGTCGGCGCAAGCCGCAGAACCGCCGCATTCGCCCCGGTGAGCCGCTGTGTGGCCTCGCAGGGCGGAGCAAGTGTCACAGGACGCTGGGAGTCGGGGAAAGCGGAGCATCGCGCCTTCGGCGCGATGGCAAGTTTCGCGTTTGTGGTACGGTTTTCGACCCCTGGCCGAAACCGCTCCCCAAACGCTGCATGCGGGCTAAGCCCACACCCCTTTTCATGGAGGAGCAACGTATGAAGAAAGAAGAATTTATCCGCATCCGCGTAGCGGGGTGGCAGAAGAAATACATCTCGCTCCAGGCGGAGAAGGCGCATAAGTCACTCAGCGAGTATGTACGGGACGCCGCCATGGACAAGGATGTGACAGTCATCGACGGCATGGATGACCTTATCCGCGAGCTGCGTCGGCAGGGCAACAACCTGAATCAACTGGTCGTCATGGCGCGGCAGGGTCACGTCGAGCTGGCCAACATGGAGCCGTTCATGGAGGTGTATGAAAACACATGGCAAACGTTAAATTCATTGCTGTCTCGCGTGGGCTGAGGGGCATCGTTGACTATGTCACCAACCGGGAAAAGACGGTGGAGCAGCTTATCAGCGGCGTCAACTGTGTAGCGCGGACGGCGGTGCCGGAATTCGAGGCAGTGAAAAAGCAGTTCCGCAAAACGGAGGGCCGCGGCTACTACCACATCGTGCAGGCGTTCGCGCCGGATGATCCGCTGGACTTTGCAACGGCGCACGAGCTGGGTGTGAAGTTGGCGGAGCATTTTGCGGGCTACCAGTGCATCGTGGTCACCCACATGAACACCGCCCACATCCATAACCACATTATCATGAACTCCGTCAATTTCGAGACGGGCATGAAATTCCATCAGTCTGCAAGGGAGATGCAGCAGGTCAAGGACTACTGCAGCCAACTCTGTCGGGAATACGGCTTGTCCGTCACGGAGTCCAAGGCCGACCCGTTCCGCATCCCGACGTGGAAGAGGCGGCTGACGGATCATATCAAAGAGGCTATGGAGCAGAGCCGCACGCAGCAGGAGTTCATTGCGTATATGAATGCCTATGGCTACGATGTGAAATGGGAGCCGCATCAGAAATACATCACCTACACCACGCCGGAGAACATCCGCTGCCGGGACAGCAAGCTGTTCGACCAGACGCTGAAGCGCGAGAATATGGAGCTGTACTTCCGGCTGGGCGGCGCGGATTATCTGCAAGCCTGCCGGGAAATTGCCTATGACCATCGTGAGCCGACACCCACACTGGAGGATGCCGTCTGCGGCATGGTGGGTACAGTGGCCGCCATCTGCGCCCTCTGCGAGGACGAGGACAGCGAGGTCAGTGACCTTGCCCGTGAGCTGTATTACAGCAGCCTCTTGCTGCAGGAGCTGGTGGAGTGGTATCAGTCCCGCCGTCAGGAACAGGAAAATTACGAGGAAGAATATGGGCAGTATCACGGTTTCGACATGACCATGATGTAAGGAGGAGCGAATGAACGAATGTGCCTATAAGAATTACGATGAGCTGCCCCTGATGCTGAATGTCGTGCAGGTGGCGGCGGTGCTGGGCATCTCCCGCGCCGGAGCGTATGAATTGGTTCACAGCGAGGGTTTCCCTACGCTGAAGATCGGCAGCCGCATCGTGGTGCCGAAGGACAAGCTGTGGGAGTGGATAGACGCCAACACAGCGCAAAAATAACCACGCTGTAACCAAAGAATACCCCCGCTGTGCAATTGATAACTTTCTCTTAACTCTGCCCATCTCCGATAGCTATTAAGGTCGGTTTGTGGTATGTGTGTTGGCTACCAAAGAAAAGGAGTTGATACCATGCCGAAGAAACGAGCTAACGGAGAAGGCAGCATCCGCAAGCGGAAAGACGGCCGCTGGGAGGGCCGCTACACCGCAGGCAATGATCCCACCACCGGCAAGCCCATCCACAAAAGCGTCCTCGCTAAAACCCAATCTGAAGCCAAGGAAAAGCTCAAGCAGGCCATCGCGGAGGCTGAAAAGCTGGACATGAGCCGTGCAAAATCGTACACGCTGGGCGCTTGGATCAAGCTGTGGTATGAGGTCTACGCCGAGCCACGCCTGCGGGAGAAAACCAAGGACTACTACCTCAACTACATTGACAACCACATCATTCCCGAGCTGGGCAACACGCCGCTGGAAAAACTGACCACCATCCAGATCCAGAAGTTCTACAACGACCTGCAAAAATCCGGCCGCATCCAGCGATATACCCACATCAAACTGAAAGACAAGGGTCTCAGCACCCGCGTGGTACGGGGCATCCACACGCTGCTGAACAACTGTCTGGAGCAGGCGGTAGCGGAGCGGCTGCTCCTCACCAACCCTGCCAAGGGCTGCCGCCTGCCGAAGCTGGAAAAGCGCGAGATAAAGATACTGCCGGAGGACAAGATCGGCCCGTATCTGGCTGAAGCAGAACGGCGCGGGCTGCTGGCGGCATTCTATCTGGAGCTGACCACCGGCCTGCGCCGGGGCGAGCTCCTCGCCCTGCTGTGGACGGACTTGGATGTGGAGAACATGACCATCTCCGTCAGCAAGCAGGTGAACCGTATCAACGGTGAACTGGTGGTCAGCCAACCCAAGACGCCTAACTCCGTTCGCAAGCTGGCCATCCCGCAGCGGGCGGTGGAGCTGCTGGTGGAGGAACACGCAAAGCACCCACACAGTCCCTACCTGTTCGTATCGCCCAAGACCGGCACCATGTTCGACCCGGACTCCTTCCGCCACACCCATGAGAAGATCCTGAAGGCCATCGGCGCGGAGCACATCAGGTTTCACGACCTCAGACACACCTTCGCCACGCTGTCCCTCAAGTACGGCGTGGACATCAAGACGCTGTCCGGTGCGCTGGGACACTATGACGCGGGCTTTACCCTCAGCACCTACACCCACGCCACGGAGGGGATGAAGCGCTCCGCCGCCGACACCATCGGCAGCGTCATCAGCCAGACCATGTAGCCCACAAAAAACAGCCGGAGAGGGACGGATGATACCATCCGCCCCTCTCCGGTGCTTTCCTGACCTCTCGGCTTTTGGGTCACGGTTTGGGTCAAGCGAAAAACGCCAAAATGCCGCGTCACTATTTAGGAGTATAAACAGAAAAAGTTCCTGATTTCTTGCGAAATCAGGAACTTTTTGGTGGAGACTGCTGGACTCGAACCAGTGACCTCCTGCGTGTGAAGCAGGCGCTCTAACCAGCTGAGCTAAGCCTCCGTTTATTCGGCAATCCCGTTTACGGATTGCCGAAGTGGTGACCCGTACGGGACTCGAACCCATGTTACAGCCGTGAAAGGGCCGTGTCTTAACCACTTGACCAACGGGCCGTCTTTGTTTGCTGAGGGGGTGACCGGCGAGACGCTCCCGCGTCTCACCGGTCGATGGTAGCGGCGACTGGATTCGAACCGGTGACACTGCGGGTATGAACCGCATGCTCTAGCCAACTGAGCTACGCCGCCATGTCGTCTCCCCGACAGGCAAGAATTAATATACCACAGCGCCGCCCATGTTGTCAACACTTTTTTTCAAAAATTCCCCCTATTCCGGGAATTTTTCTTCCGGGCCGTCCATCTCCGCCTCGGCCCAGTCGGACAGACTCTCCAGCACCGGCAGCAGGCGTATGCAGCGCTCCGTGGCGCTGTACTCCACCCGCACCGGCACCTCCGGATAGGCCTGCCGCCGCACCAGGCCGTCCCCCTCCAGCTCCCGCAGGGCCGCCGAGAGCACCGTGTTGCTGATGCCGTCCAGCTTGGCCCGCAGGGCGTTGTAGCGGATGGTCCCGGCGTTGGCCACGGAGCAGAGGATCTGCACCTTCCACTTGCCGCCGATGCGGCTCATGGCCCAGTGCAGGGGACATTTTTCCATACAGGGGCAGTCGTAATGGGACATGGTAAGCTCCTCCTGACCTGCTCATAATTTTCTGCGCTCTTGCTTTTTCCCGGGATTATGATACGATTATAGCAGATAAAAAAAAGGAGTAAATAGCAAATGCGTATATATCTTCAGGGCCTCACCATGGGCCTGGCGTATGTGGCCCCCATCGGGCTGCAGAATCTGTTCGTCATCAACAGCGCCCTGACCCAGCGGCGCAGCCGGGTGTATCTCACCGCCCTGATCGTCATCCTGTGGGACGTGTCTCTGGGGGTGTCGTGCTTCCTGGGGGCCGGGGCGCTGATGCAGGCCCTGCCCTGGCTGCAGAAGGTCATCCTGGGCATCGGCAGTCTCATCGTCATCTGGATCGGCATTGGCCTTCTGCGGTCCAGGGCCTCCCTGGAGGGCGGCCGGGACGTCAACGTCCCCATCTGGAAGCTGATCTCCTCCGCCTTTGTGGTCACCTGGATCAATCCCCAGGCCCTCATCGACGGCACCATGATGCTGGGAGCCTTCCGGGCCAGCCTGCCGGAGGGCGGCGACCTGCCGTTTATCTGCGGCTTCGGCAGCGCCTCCGCCCTGTGGTTTCTGACCCTGTCCACGGTGGTGTCCCTGCTGGGCAGCCGCTTCAACGAAAAGATCCTCAACGTCATCAACAAGGTCTGCGGCGGGGTCATCATCTTCTATGGCTGCAAGCTGCTGTGGAGCTTTGTGAAGCTCATGGGTTGGCTTTGATCCGCCGGGAGGAGGCGATGTACAGGGGGATGGCCGCCAGCTGGGCCGCCACGGACACGGCGATCATGGCCGGGATGCTGACGTCGTACAGCACCCCCAGCAGCCAGCTGCCCAAAAACCAGAACACGCCGAAGGCGCACTCGAACACGCCGTAGCCCGTGGCCCGGCTGGCCTTGGGCACCATGGAGCTGACCGCCGCCTTCAGGATGGACTCCTGGGCGCCCATGCCCACGCCCCACAGGGCGATGCCCACCAGCAGGGAGGCCACCGAGTGCCCGGCGAACACGAAGATGGCGAAGGGCGCCGACAGCACCGTGCTCCACACCAGGGCCCGGACCCCCTTCTTGTCATACAGCAGCCCGAAGAACAGGGCCGCCACCGCGTCCACCAGCATGGCTCCGGCATACAGCAGCGGCAGCGTTCCGCTGGAGATCAGACTTCCCGTTTCCTGCAGGCCCGCCGCCACACCGGTGAAGGTCCGGGAGACATGCATGATGATGATGGAATAGTCGATAAAGCCAAAGGCAAACAGGCTGATGCCGGCGATATACAGGATGAACTCCTTTTTCATGTGGAAGGGGACATACTCCTTGGGCTCCGACTCGAAGTGCTCCGGGTTGGGGAACTTCCGCCGGGTCACCAGCAGCAGGATCAGCGTGATGGCCCCGGGAATGGCCAGCACCGCAAAGCACGTGGCATACACCTGGAAGGTGGTGCCGCCGGTTTTCAGCAGCATCACCACATACAGCAGCACCGGCCCCAGGAACGCGCCGATCTGGTCCAGCACTTCCTGGATGCCGAAGCTCTTGCCCACCCCCTCCTGGGAGGCGGCAAAGGACATGATGGTGTCCTTGGCGGGCTTTTTGATGGCCTTGCCCATGCGCTGGATCACCAGCAGGGCACAGGCCCAGATCCAGCCGTGGTCCCCTACCAGGGCCAGGGCTGGAACCGCCAGAACGTCCAGCACATACCCGGCGATGGTCATGGGCCAGTAGTGTTTGCTCTTATCCGTCAGCTTGCCGAACACATACCGCATGGAGCAGCCCACCAGCTCCCCCAGGCCCGAAATGAACCCGATGGTCCCGGCGGAGGCCCCCAGCAGGGCCAGATACGCTCCCCGGATGCTGGACGCGCCCTCGTGGGTCATGTCCGAAAACAGGCTGACGATGCCGAACAGCACGATGAAGACCATGGCCTGGGACATTTTCTTACCGCGCATAATGGTTTCCTCCCTGCCGGCTGCTTTTCTCACAGCCCATGATACCCCAGCCTCCCGGTTTGTCAAGGGCCTGCGGAAAAAAGGAGCCGCCCTGCTTGCAGGGCGGCCCAAGCGGGTGGGATATTGGAAAGCTTCCGATGCTTATGATACGCCGTTTTGGCCGCCGTGTAAATAGGAACCTTTGTCATATGCTGTCGAATGACCAAAAAATCTTAAATTTTTGTGAATAACTGCCAAAAATGCACGGGGCTACTTTTCAAGCGCCCGGCAATATGTTATAATACGTCCAAGGATAAGGGGAACCATCTCCCCGACCCTTGCCCCGAAAGGGATACCTGCGAAAGGAGCAACCAACTATGAAGTTCACATTTACCTGCAAGAAGATCGCTCTGAATGACTCCATCAAGGAATATGCCGAAAAGAAGATCAGCAAGCTGGATCGGTATTTCCCGGAGGAAGCGGACGCATTTGTGACCTTCGCCGTGGAGAAAAAGAACCGCTGCGTGGTGGAGCTGACCATCCGCACTGCCAACGGCACCCTGTTCCGCGCCCAGGAGGAGGACCCCGACGGCGACATGCGGGGCGCCATCAACGAGGCCGTGGCCTTTATCGAGCGCCGCATCCGCAAGAACAAGACCCGTCTGGCCCGGAACCTGCGGCCCGACGCCCTGACCTCCAACATCCCCGCCGAGTTCGACGTGGTGGAGGAGCCGGAGTTCGACGTGGTGCGCACCAAGCGCTTCGCCGTGAAGCCCATGACCACCGAGGAGGCCATTCTCCAGATGAACCTGCTGGACCACACCTTCTATGTGTTCCGCAACATGGATACCTCCGCCGTGTGCGTGGTGTACCGCCGCAACAACGGCGGCTACGGCCTCATCGAGACCCAGGACTGATTCTTATATAACCTCCCGGGGGCGGACTTTCGTCCGCCCCCGGTTTTTTGACAAATAAATCCCCCTTCGGAGAACCTTTCCGAAGGGGGATTTGCGTGCTTATGCACGGTTGTTGAGCTTTCCCAGATAGCGGTAGATGCTGGCCTCGGAGCTGTGCAGCTCCTTGGCCACATAGCTGACGGAGCCCTTCAGTAGGAACACGCCCTTGCGGTTCAGGGCCGCCATGATCTCCATCTTCTCGTCCTGGGTCAGCCGCTCCACCGGCACGGGATAGCTGGACACCACCTCGGACACGATGCTGGCGGTGGCCCCGGCGATGGAGGTGGGATAGGTCTTTTCCGGCGGCTCGGCGGTAGGGTCGGTGTCGTCCTCCACGATCAGGCGGGTGCCGCTCTGCACCCCCGGCGTCAGCATATTGCTGCACAGGTCCATGACCCGGGCCGACAGCTCCTGATAGCGGCTGCTGTCGAAGTTGATGCACAGCAGGCCCGCCAGCTCGTTGTGGGGCCCCTTGATGAACAGGGAGTTGGAGCACATCTTCTTGCCGGTGATGGCGGTGGACTCGAACCGCAGCACATAGTCCTGGGTCTCGTACAGGTGGCTGGTGAGATACTCCAGCATTTTGTTGCTCAGGGGGGAGCCCAGGTGGCGGCCGGTCAGCTCGCCGTTGGCAATGGCGATGATCTCGTTGGAGTCGTCCTTCAGCTCGTGAAGGGCCACCTCATAGTCCGGGCCCAGAATGTGGCCCAGGAAGTCCACCAACACCGTGTATTGCCGTCTCATTTCCCTGTCCATTGACAAGCCTCCTTGCTTTATTCCTTGGGGGTTTCAGCCTCTTGGGCCTTGGCCTCGTCCTTGTCCGGATTTTTTGCCTTGGCCTCGGCGGCCTTCTTGGCCTTGCGCTCCTGAACGGCGGCCTTGCGCTCCTCCTCCAGCTGGCGGCGCTGGGCGTCGATCTTGGCATTTTCGGCGGCCTTGGCGTCCAGCTTGGCGTTTTCTTCCTCCTCCAGCACCCGATAGGCCACCTTGCCCACCAGGGTCTTGGGCAGTTCCTCCCGGAACTCAATGTCCGAGGGCATGGCATACTTGGCGATGTGCTTGCGGCAGTAGTCCATCAGCTCCTGCTTGCAGGCCTCCGTGGGCACATAGCCGGGCTTGAGCACCACGAATGCCTTGACTCGCTGCATCTTGATGGGGTCCTTGACGCCGATGACGCAGCTCAGGTGGACGTACTCGTGGCCGTCCAGGATGTTCTCCAGCTGGGAGGGATACACGTTGTAGCCGTTGGTGACGATCATGCGCTTGATGCGCTGGCGGAAATAGATGAAGCCCTCCTCGTCCATCATGCCCAGGTCGCCGGTGTGGACCCAGGTCAGGCCGTCGGCGTGGGTCTGCTTGGTCTGGGCCGTCTCCTCGGGGTGGTTGACATACTCCAGCATCATGGTGGGGCCGGTCAGGCAGATCTCGCCCTCCTCGCCGTAGGGGACCTCCTCCTGGGTGCCGGGCTTGACGATCTTATAATAGGTATCCGGGAAGGGGATGCCGATGGAGCCCTCCTTCTGCTTGTGGATGGGGGTCAGGCAGCTGGCGGTGACGCACTCGGTGGTGCCGTAGCCCTCCCGGACGGTGATGGATGCGCCGTGCTCCTTCAGGAAGGCGTCGAACCGCTTCTTCAGCTCCACGGACAGGCTGTCGCCGCCGGAGAACACGCCCAGCAGGCAGCTCAGGTCCGCCCCCTCGATCTCCTTCACCCGCAGCAGGGCCTCGAACAGGGAAGGAACGCCAGCGATGAGATTGGGCTTGTGCTTCTTGATGAGCTCGGCATAGCTCTGGGGCGTGAAGCGGGGGATCAGGATGCAGTGGCCGCCGTTGGCCACCATGGAATGGATGGACACGCCCAGGCCGAAGCCGTGGAACATGGGCATAATGGCCAGCATCTTGTGGCCGGGCCGGAAGAAGGGGTTGGTGGCGATGATCTGGGCGGCCAGGGCGTTGAAGTTGCGGTTGGACAGCAGGATGCCCTTGGTCACGCCGGTGGTGCCGCCGGAATACAGGATGGCGGCGGGGTCCTCGGCCTTGCGCCGGACCTGATAGATCTCCACATATTCACCCCGGCGCAGGAACTCCTTCCAGGACAGAACGCCTGCCCGGCCGGCGGGGATCTTGGGATTCTTGCGGCCCTCGGTGAGCTTATAGCCCACCTTCAGCAGGGGCTTGAGCTCGTCGGCCACGGAGGTGACGATCAGGCACGGCAGGTCCACGGCCTTGCGGACGCTTTCAAACTTGGGATAAAACTGGTCCAGGGTGATGGCCGCCACGGAGCCGGAATCCCGCAGATAGAAGGCGATCTCGCTTTCGGCGGACAGGGGGTGCACCATGTTGGCGATGGCGCCCACCATATTCACGGCGTAGAACATGCACAGGGTCTGGGGTGCGTTGGGCATGCAGATGGTGACCTTGTCGCCCTCCCGGATGCCGATGGCCTTCAGGCTCTTGGCGCAGGCGTTGATCTTCTTCCACATGTCGGCATAGGTGGTGCACTTGCCCATGAACTCATAGGCGATGTAGTCGGGATAGCGGCGCACCATCTCCTCCACCCGGCCGCACATGGACAGGGTGGAATAATTCAGGGTAGCGGGCACCCCGGGGTCCCTGCTGTTGAGCCAGGGCGCTTTTACCTGAGCGGCTTTACTCATAAGATACTTCCTCCTTCAGGGGCTTCTCCAGCTCCTCCGGGTGCTCCAGCAGATACTTCAGCAGCCGGATGGACTTGGAGTAATAATAACCGTCGGCCAGGCGCTCGTCGATGGTCAGACCCAGATCCAGGGTCTCCCGCATGGTCACATTGCCGTCGGCGTCGTAAAAGGGACTCATCTTCTTCTCGCCGATGATGCAGAACACGGAGCAGGTGCCCCAGTTGGTCAGGTGGTGATAGCCGCACTTGAGTTTGATGGAGCCCAGGTTCGACAGCACCACGGAGCTGTAGTAGGGGTCGTTGCAGGTCATGCTGTCGGGGACCCAGCCGTGCTTGTCCAGCCACATGATGAACCGCACCGCCGCCTTGCCCAGCCACCGGGGCAGCTTGTTGAGGATGTCCATCTCGCCGGTGGTGCTGTCCACCTTGTCGGAGCGGCACTCCGTCACCTGCTGGCGGATGTATTCATGGACCGTGTCGATGTTGTCGTCGCCGGTGGTGTGCAGCATGGCCAGGGCCTCGGCCCCCTTGTCGGAAAACTGCTTTTTCACCACGAAGGACGCCGTCACCTCATTGCGCTGGAAGAAGTTGCCGTTGACGATGAAGCGGTTCATCTTGGGCCGCAGGGTGATGGTTTTCACCAGGGCCGTCAGCAGCAGGTGGAAATAGGTATAGGGGAAGTCCTTTTCCGTCTCGTTCCGGCGGGCCATATAGGCCTTCACCGGGGTCAGGTCGATGCGCTCGGAGATGTATGCCTCGTTGTCGCAGCGGTTGGGGTAAATAATGCCGGTGATGAAGTGCAGGGAATCCAGTTCCCGCAGCAGCCGACCGTCACGGCGGTCGCCCCGCCGTCTTTTCTGTGTTTCCATTGGTTTCTCCTGTTTTTTTATTCGCATTTTTACAAGCAAAAGTAATATCTCATATTAGATTATAAGATTCCCTTATTATAACAGATTCTTTGCGGCATTTCTACCCTTTTCTGTCAATTTTCTTCGTGAATTTGCCTAAAATGGCGGGAATCTACCGCAGCAGTCCGCTGGAGGCCATGGAAACATAGTCTCCATCGGCCACAATAATGTGGTCGATGAGCCGGATATCCAGCCGCTTCAGGGCGTCCCGGACCTGGACGGTGGCCTGAACATCCGCCTGGGAGGGCAGGGCCACGCCGCTGGGGTGGTTGTGGGCCAGGAACACGCCGCTGGCCCCGGACAGCAGGGCGTTTTCCACCGCCTGCCGCAGGCTCAGCACCGTCATGTCCGCCTGCCCCTGGGACAGCATCCGGCAGGACAGGACCTTTCCCTTGCCGTCCACGCACAGCTGATACAGCTGCTCCGTCCGCTGTCCGTCCAGCAGCCGCAGGAAATAGGCCCCGGCCTGGTCCACGGAGGCCACGATCTTCTCCTCCCGGCCCGGCCGCCTGGCCCGGTCCCCCATGGCGCCTATCAGCCGCAGCAGCACCGCCGCGTTCTGCCCCACGCCCTCCACCTGCTCCAGCTCCTGCTCCGGGGCGGTCAGCACCCGGTCCAGGGAGCCGAACTGCTCCAGCAGCCGGTGGGCGGTCTCGTTGGTGTCCCGGCGGGGGATGGCGTAAAACAGGGCCAGCTCCAGCAGCTCATGGTCGGCCATGCTCTGGGGTCCGTGGGATAAAAACTGCTGGCGCATGCGCTGGCGGTGCCCGTCGTGCAGACCCATTTTTTGTCCCCCCATTTCCCGGCTTTGTCCCGATAATATCTCGCATTGTATCACATTTTCCCGGATTTTACAAGTACGGCCCCGCCGCCCTTTACGGAGAGAAAAATTTGTGCTACAATAAAAAATACTATTACCAAAAGGAGCGTATCATCCCATGACCACCGCAGAATGCATCCGGCAGCGGGTCAGCTGCCGCCGTTTTCAGGAAACCCCCATCCCCCGGGAGGACATCCGCCGGGTGGTGGACCTGGCCCGGTTTTCCCCCAGCTGGAAGAACACCCAGCCCGTGCGATATATCGTCATTGATGACCCGGCGCTGAAGGAGCGGATGGCCCGGGAGTGCATCCCCGGCCAGGGCTTCAACACCAAGACCATCAACCGGGCCGCCGCCCTGGCGGTGATCGCCTATGTGCCGGGCCTGTCCGGCCAGGGGGACGCCCCGCTGACGGAGAGCCAGGCCGCCGGGTGGGAGATGTTCGACGCCGGGATCGCCGCCCAGACCTTCTGTCTGGCGGCCCGGGACCTGGGCATCGGCACCTGCATCCTGGGCATATTTGACGCCGGCGCCGCCGGGCGTCTGCTGGAGCTGGAGGGCCTGCGCCCCGCCTGCCTCATCGCCATGGGCTATCCCGAGCAGTGGAAAAACGGTCCCGGCCGCAAGGAGACGGAGGAGCTGCTGTCCTTCCGATAAAACGATCATTCGATAAGGAGCGATAAAATGACGGACCACGAACCATTTCAGCGCGAACCCCAGAATCCCCAGGACCCCCAGGTCGTGGTCTTTTCCCCGGAGCTTCTGAAGCTGGCGGACCGCCGCCGTCAGGCCCTGGAGGACTGCCGCCAGGCGGCGGAGGACGGCGACGCCAACGCCGTGGTGCAGATGGGCATGAACTGCCTGTACGGCATTGGCGGCGCGGCCAAGGACCCGGAAAAGGCCTTCCGGTGGTTTTCCCAGACGGCCCCGGACGACCCGGCGGGCCTTTACTGGCTGGGGGTGTGCTACGACAACGGCTTCGGCGTGGAGCGGGACGAGGACCGGGCCTGCCGCCTGTATCAGGAATCCGCCGCCGGGGACTACGCCCCGGCTCTGTGCAACCTGGGCGTGTGCTATGAAAGCGGCCAGGGGGTGGAAAAGAACCTGGAAAAGGCCGTGGAGCTGTACCGCCGGGCGGCGGAGGGGGGCTATCCCATGGGCCGGTGCAACCTGGGCGTGATGTATTTTTTCGGCCAGGGGGTGGAGAAGGACCTGAAAAAGGCCGCCTATTGCTTTGCCCAGGCGGCGGAGCAGCGGCTGCCCCGGGCCCAGTATCTGCTGGGGGTGTGCTGCGAGTTCGGCGACGGCGTGGAGCAGGACGTGTCCCGGGCTCTGGCCCTGTACCGGGAGGCCGCCGGGGCCGGATACCCCGACGCTCAGTGCGCCCTGGGGGTGCTGCATCACCAGGGCAAGGGGGTGGACCAGGACGACCGGGAGGCCGTCCGGCTGTTCCGCCAGGCGGCGGAGGGGGGCTATCCCCGGGCCTGGCACTTTCTGGGCCTGAGCTATGACCAGGGCACCGGGGTGGAGCAGAACGCCCAGGAGGCCTTCCGCTGCTTCCTGGCTGCCGCCCAGGGGGACTATACCGAGGCCCTCTGCCAGACGGGCATGTGCTATTACTTCGGCCACGGCACGGAGCGGGACTATGACCGGGCGGCGGAATACTTCTGCCGGGGGGCGGAGCGTGAGCATCCCCGGTCCATGACCCGGCTGGGGGTGTGCTATGAAACCGGCCACGGCGTGGAGCAGGATGTGCAGCGGGCCGAGGACCTCTATCGCCGGGCCATGGCGCTGGGCGAACTGGAGGGCCAGTACTGCCTGGCGGGGCTGCTGCGGCGGAGAAAGGACCCGGAGTCCCACCGGGAGGCCGCCCGCCTGCTGCAAAAGCCTGCCGCCGTGGGAATGCCCCGGGCCCAGTATCTGCTGGGAGTGTGCTACGAAACCGGCGACGGGGTGGAGAAAAAGCCACGGTACGCCGCGTACATGTATCACCGGGCTGCCCTGCAGGGCCACCCGGAGGCCATGCTCCGGCTGGGCATCTGCTACGAGACCGGCGTGGGGACGGAGAAGGACCCCGCCATTGCCGCCAACCTGTACCGCCGGGCGGCGGAGCAGGGCAGCGACCTGGCCCGATGCCGCCTGGGGCGGCTGTATGAGCGGGGCCTGGGGGTGGAGCGGGACCTCCGCCGGGCGGAGGAGCTGTATGAGGCCGGGACAAGGGCCGGAGTGTCCGGGGCAAAGGAAGCCATGGACCGGGTCCGGGCCGCGCTGGCCGCCCCGCCGGAGCCCCAGCCGGAGGACAAACCGGTGGACAAGAAAAGTCCCCTTCGCCGTCTGCTGGACCGGCTGAAGGGACCGAAATCAGAGGAATAACGGGAAAAGGGGCATCCCCCGGCGCATCGCGCCGGGGGATGCTGTTTTATGGGTTCCTGCGCTGGGTGCTGCGGCTGTCAGCGGGCCTTTTTCCGGGTGGTGAACACCGCGGCCATGCCCATGGACAGAACCGCTGCGGCGATCCACGCCACAACGTTCATGTCGTCGCCGGTGCGGGGGCTGCTGGGCTCGGGCACGGGCTCGGGGACGGGCTCATCCTGTCCGGCGTCCGACACCGTGAAGTCGGCGCCCAGGAGCTTGCTGTAGATGGCGTTGGTGGCCAGACGGTAATCGTCGGTCTGGTGGGCCTTGTTGGTGATGCTGGTGCAGAACACCGTCATGTCCAGTCCGCCGGACTGATAGTCGATGGCAACCACCTGGCCCTTCAGGCCGCCGTCGGGATCGTCGATGCCGTTCCACCAGCCGGCCTTATAGAAGTCGTCCTGGCTGCCGGCCCGCATGAGGACGGTGGCCTCCTGGGGGTAAGCGGAGATGATGGAGCCGCCCTTGGTATAAGTGGTGAAGTCTCCGGCGGCGGCGTAGCTGGCGGTGATGAGGCTGTCGCCGTATTCCACGTTGAACAGCGCCTCATAGTCGTTATAGACCTCCTCGGGGCCGTACATGCCCTCTTCAATGATCCACTGGATCTTGAAGTCGAAGCCGGGGATGGTGGCCTTGGCATACTCCAGGATGTTGACGCTGGCCCCCACAAAGGGCAGACCGTTGGCCACGGCGGCCTTCACGTCCTCCTCGGGCTCGTTGCTGGAGAACACCACGTTGGCCTGGGACACATCGGCCACGGTCTTGAAGTTCATCTGCCGGGTGAAGGCGAAGCGGTCGAAGCTGTCGTCGTCCACATAGACCTTGGGCTCGGTGATGACCCTGGCCTGGGGCACATCGGCCACATGGGTGATCTCGATGACATACTGGTCGCTGATCTGGGCGGCGTCCTTGTGGTCGATGACGAAATCGCCCTTGCTGTAGTGGTCGCCGGCCTCGGTGATGAAGCCCACGGTGACGCCCTTGGCCAGCAGGTCGTTGACGGCGTTGACGGCGTCGAGGCCGTTGTTGCTGATGACGGTGGCTTTGGCGCCGTAGGTGGTGACCCAGGCGGTGCCGCGCTCCACCGTGTTGGCGTCGACGGTCTTACCTTCGAACACGCCGGGCTGGGTGATGGGGGTGCAGTCGAAGCCCCGCAGCTCCGGGAAGTTGGTGACGGACTCGCTGAACAGGCCCGTCCAGTTCTTCACGATCTTGCCCTTATAGAGCACGGCATTGGCGAAGCTGCGGCTGATCTGGTGCATGTCGATGACAAAGGCCCCGGCCTTGTAGGTCACGCCGTTTACCGTCACGTCCTGGGTGAGCTTCTCCACCTGCACTCCGTTGCGGATGAAATACTCCTGCATGAAATAGGCGTCGGCGATGTCCCGCTGGGAAGCGGCATCGGTGGGAATCACGTAATACTCGGGATAGAACTTGCCGTATTCGTCCTTTTCCCGGAAGTTCTCCTCCACCTGGTTGTCCTGGGTGACGAACCACTTCTCCGTCTCCGGGGACTCCTCGTTGTTCAGGGCCCGGCGGAAGAACTCCAGCTGGTTCAGATACAGGTCGTTCTTGTTCTCGGCCACATAGGCGGTGTGGCCGATGAGGCCGTATTTGCCCATGGTGACGGAGGCCTCGTTGTTTTCGCCGCACTCCACCGTGTAGCCGATGGTGCCGTGGAACAGGGCATAGGTGGGCGTGTAGTTGGTGGACATGTCGTCGGAGGGGTACTCATACCGGCCGGTGGCGGGGTCGTAGCCTGCCTCCATGGTGATGTCGTACCAGGGCTGGTTGTCCTCGGTGGCGCCGTTCTCCTTGGCGTATTCGCTGGAGGAGTTATAGATGGAGTTCATGGAGGCCACGTCGCCGAAGGCCCGGGCGCCCTCCAGGGCGTAATTCATGAACAGGTCATACTCCAGATTGGGCTCGTGGGGCGGGGTGCAGGGCTCGATCTGCAGCTGGGTCCGGGCATAGTAGATGAAGCCGTGCAGCTCCATCAGGGTGACGGGCTTCCACTTGACCAGGTCGGCGGTGGCCACCTGGGACTCGATCTGGGTCTGATAGGTGCTGTCACGGTTCAGGTCAAAGCCCTCCACGTTGCCCCGCTGATAGTGCTCCAGGGCATAGGGGTTCTCCGTGGGGCGGATGATGAAGAACACGTCGTTGAGCACGTCCTTCACGTTATAGGTGCAGGTCTCGTTGTCGCCGTTGAGATAGGGGATGGTCTCCTGGGTGGCCACGGCCTTCAGGAACTCGATCTGCTGGTCCACGGCGGGGCACTCATTGGGGTGGATGTTGGTGATGTACACGGGGACCTGATAGTCGCTGAGGCGGCCGGACCTCACGTCGGCGGCCACGGCCTCCGGCTCGGTCTGGGCCCGCTTCAGCAGGGCCAGATAGTTATCCACCACGGCCTTGTCCCGGGCCACGATGACCTCCATCACGTCCTTGCCGTCGGTGGACAGACCCGTGGACTCATAGGAGATGTACAGGCCGTTGGTCTGGGTGCGGATGATCTCCTGAATCTTGCTGTCCAGCTCGCTGTAGGGGGTGTAGGAATCATACACCTCATAGCGCATGGTCTGGCTGGCGCTGCGGCCGGTGGACTTGTCCGTCACCGTCAGGGCATATTCGCCGCGATAGCTGTACCAGGGACGCCAATAGGCGGCGTCGTCGCCGTCGAACAGATAGTCCACGCAGAGGGTGGCCGTCACATCGCCGTTATCGGCAATGGTCAGGTCCTTCACGGTGAACACCGGCTCGCCGTCGTCCCCCTCCCAGTTCAGCCACTGGCTGAAGGGCTGGTCGCCGAAGGACCACTCCAGGTTGGCCGCATCGGGCTTATAGCCCAGGTTGAAGGACAGGGCCACCTCCCGCTGATCCGTCATGGACAGCCGCTTGGTGCTGACGCTGATGGTGGCCTGGGGCTCGCTGCCGGTTTCGGCGGCGCCCACGGTGACCGCCATGGGGATGAGCATCGCGATACACAGGATGGCCGCCAAAGCCTTGGTCAAAACTTTGCTCTTTCTCATGTTTCCTCCTCGATTTCTGGTTGATATTGCGGAGTATAGGGTCTATACTGGTTATTATAAGGCAATCTGCTGGAAAATCATGCAATCTGTAAGAATTATAATGAATTTCCTTGAAATCTTAAAATTCTTACCGTCCGGCGGTTCCGGCGGCGGCCTGTGGGATAATAAACCATCAAGACTTTTGGAGAAGATTGGACTATGGCGGGGAAAATACTGATTATCGACGACGACAGGGACATCACCCAGATCATCCGGATCCTGCTGGAGGGGGAGGGCTTCGAGACCTGCACCGCATACAGCGGCGCTCAGGCCCTGGCCAGCCTGGACGAGACGGTGGAGCTGATCATTCTGGACATCATGATGGACGGCATGAACGGCTTCGAGGCCTGCCACAGAATCCGGGAGAGCAGCTATGTCCCGATCCTGTTTCTTTCGGCCATGTCCGGCGACTCGGAGAAGGTGGCGGCCCTGATGGCCGGAGGCGATGACTATCTGTGCAAGCCCTTTTCGGCGGCGGAGCTTACCGCCCGGGTCAGGTCCCTGCTGCGGCGGTACCGGGTCTATCAGGGGGCCGACCGGGCCGAGCCGGAGCGGGAGCGCCTGGTGCTGGGCATGGACAACAAGGTCACGGTGAACGGCCGGACCATCCGGCTGTCCTATACGGAGTATGAAATCCTGCACCTGTTTCTCAAGCACCGGGGCCAGGTGCTGTCCATTCAGGATATCTATGAGGCCATCTGGACCGAGCCGTACAGCTATGCCGCCAACAACATCGTCATGGTGCACATCTTCAAGCTCCGGCACAAGATCGAGGCGGACTGCAAGCATCCCACCATTCTGAAAACCGCATGGGGAAAGGGGTACTACATTGACTAAGCTGTTTCACCGGCTCAGCACCCGGATCGTTCTGGAGATCCTGCTGGCCGTGGCCGTCAGCGCCGCCATATACGCCGGAGCCAACGCGGCGCTGACCCGCTTCTTCCAGCAGTATGCCACGGAGCCTGCGGTGTTCCGCCGCCTGTCGGACCGGCATTTTCAGGACCTGCAGCGCTTTGCCCAGGAGAATCACCTGGTCAGCACCGACGGCAAGCCCTTCACCCAGTGGAACGACCGGTATCACTACGTCTCCCTGATGGTCATCCGCCAGAACGAGGCCCTGTGCTACAACTCCTTCGTGTCCTATAACATGACCTATACCGAGGAGGACCAGGAGCACTTCTATTGGGGCTCCAAGGTCCTGCCCACCTATGAATATCGCCTCCGGCTGGCGGACGAAACCTGCAAGGTGTATTTCAGCGGCTATTTTGACCAGGCCTATACCTCCCTGCGCAAGGGCATATGCGCCGGTCTGTTCCTGATCTCCTTTGTGGCGGGGTTCTATCTCCTGTTTCAGAAGCACATCCGGTACATCGAGGAGATGGAGCAGAACGTCTCCTCTCTGTGCAGCAAGAATTTCAGCCGCCAGATCCCCATCCGAGGCAGCACGGAGCTGTCCACCCTGGCCGCCAACATCAACCACCTGGGGGACACCATCCAGCTGCTGCTGCTGACGGAGGACGCCAAGCTCAAGCAGAAGGAGCAGTTCGTCAAGTCCATTGCCCACGATATCCGCACCCCGCTGACGGTGGTCATCGGGTATCTGGAGCTGCTGTCCAAGGGCTATGCCGGCAGCCCTGAGAGCGCCGCGCTGTTCATCGACCGGGCCCTGGAAAAAACCAACCACATCCGCCGTCTGACCGACGACCTGTTCGCCTTCGAGGAGAACTGCCGGACCCTGCCTCTGGATACCTACAACGGCCAGGAACTGCTGGCCCAGGTGTCCTCCAGCATCAACAATTTCCTCACCAGCAACCGCTTCCGCCTGGACTACGCCGACCGGACCGGCGGGCCCTTCCGCATGCGGGCCAACATCACCCTGCTGATGCGCCTGATCGACAACATATGCGCCAACATCGTCAAGCACGGCTCCCCCAGCCAGCCCGTGGAGCTTACGGCGTCTGTGGAGGAGGACTTCCTGGTGCTGCGGGAGAGCAACGCCGTCCTGCGCAAAACCGTCAAAACCGCCGCCGGTGACAGCGGCTATGGCCTGGTGATCTGCGAGGACGTCATGAGCGCCCTGGGGGGCAGCGTCTCCCACGGAACGGAGGGCGGGCGCTTCTGCATCGTCCTGCGCTTTCCCATCCTGCCGGGCCGGGAATAGTCGATGCCGGAGAAAAAATTGTCCGTTCACCCTTGCCAACCGGGGAAAGACTGCTGCGATATAGTCCTCGTCTTGTCAAAAAGCCGTTTTTGACAAGCTGAAAACCGGCGCCTGCTATGCAGGCGCCGGTTTTTGTTATGCGGTTATGCCCTTGCGGGGGGATTAATACATGCCGCCCATGCCGCCCATGTCGGGTGCGGGGGCTGCGGGAGCCGCGGGCTGGGGCTTATCGGCCACCAGGGACTCGGTGGTCAGCACCATGCCGGAGACGCTGGCGGCGTTCTCCAGAGCGGAACGGGTGACCTTGGCGGGATCCACGATGCCGCTGGCGATCATGTCGCAGTACTCCTCCTTATAGGCGTCGAAGCCGTAGCCGTTCTTGCCGGAGGTGCGGACCTTCTCCAGGATCACGGAGCCGTCCAGGCCAGCGTTGGCAGCGATCTGGCGGATAGGCTCCTCCAGAGCCTTGGCAACGATCTGCACGCCGGTCTTTTCGTCGCCCTCGACGTTGGCCAGCAGGGCGGTGACGGCGGGGATGATGTTGACGAAGATGGTGCCGCCGCCGGCCACGATGCCTTCCTCAACGGCGGCCTTGGTGGCGTTCAGGGCATCCTCGATGCGCAGCTTCTTCTCCTTCATCTCGGTCTCGGTGGCAGCGCCTACCTTGATGACGGCCACGCCGCCGGCCATCTTGGCCAGCCGCTCCTGGAGCTTCTCGCGGTCATACTCGCTGGTGGTGTTGCCGATCTGGGCGCGGATCTGGGCCACGCGGTCGGCAATGGCCTGCTTGTCGCCCATACCGTCCACGATGATGGTGTTCTCCTTGGTGACCTTCACCTGGCGGGCACGGCCCAGCATATCCACGGTGGCATCCTTCAGGGTCAGACCCAGCTCCTCGCTGATGACCTGGCCGCCGGTGAGGATGGCGATATCCTGGAGCATCTCCTTGCGGCGGTCGCCGAAG
>ERZ809296.749-NODE-749-length-46930-cov-7.692053_pt1 | contig 46930 bp, 45 predicted proteins | sample MGYA00520511_ERZ809296 | MGnify/ENA primary metagenome ERZ809296 (study PRJEB31576, sample SAMEA3212662) | Homo sapiens | biome: human-gut; feature: human gut; material: fecal | place: Sweden | collected 2012 ...
ACCTACCAAGGATTAGCCCGTCCAGTTAATACCAGCTTTAAGGCTTCTTATAGCAATGGAAGCGGAACGACATTTGGAAAAGGCATGAGCCTGTCTCAAGCCCTTCAAGAGCGCAAGAGACAAGCATCCCCAAGTGCTCTCACGTCATCAAGCCTACCTTTTGGTAATAGTAACCGAGCTGCTGCTAAAGAAAGCGTCGCTTGGTCCATTGGTGATATTGCCATTCACAAGAAGTGGGGAGAAGGAACTGTGCTTGAAGTATCTGGTAGTGGCAACACCCAAGAGCTCAAGATCAACTTCCCAGAAGTGGGTCTCAAGAAACTCTTGGCCAGTGTCGCGCCGATTGAGAAGAAATAAACTAAAGCCAGTAAGCTAAGTCCACTGTTTCAGATTATAAATAAGCAACATCTTTTCAGAAATCTAAAGTTATTACTGAATGAGACTATTGAAAAAAATATTTTGGAACTAGTGCAAAATAGATTGAGACTTTTCGCCGTGAGGAAAGCATCAGAAACGCATTAGTTTCTGGTGCTCGGTAGATTTGAGACGAAAGGCTCAAATCTAAGGTATGGAATCCCAAAGGGAGTCGCTACCGTCCGTCCTCACCTAAGGAAAGTCTCTATAAAAGAATGAATATTTACTTAAAACCAGCAAGCTTCGTTTGTTGGTTTTGATTTTACTGGTGGCATGATATAATATACTAAGAATAGAGAAAGAGGCATACTATGAACGAAATCAAGTGTCCCAACTGTGGGGAAGTCTTTACAGTCAATGAAAGTCAATACAGCGAACTCTTGTCACAGGTACGGACAGCAGAGTTTGACAAGGAAATTCATGAGCGAATTCGGCAAGAGTTGGCTTTAGCAGAGCAAAAGGCCCTTAATGAGCAGCAAGAGAAGTTAGCAAAGAAGGATCAAGAAATTGCTCAGTTACAAAACCAGATTCAACAGTTTGATACTGAAAAAGAATTGGCTAAAAAAGAGGTGGAGCAAACAGCTAGCCAAAGCTTGCTAGAGAAAGAAAAAGAAGTGCAAGCACTGGAGAATCAATTGGCCACCTTGCGCTTGGAGCATGAGAACCAGTTGCAAAAGACGCTTTCTAATTTGGAGAAGGAGCGTGATCAGGTACAAAACCAATTACTCCTTCAAGAGAAGGAAAATGAACTGTCCCTAGCTTCTGTCAAGCAAAACTACGAAGCCCAGCTTAAGGCAGCCAATGAACAGGTCGAGTTCTACAAGAATTTTAAGGCCCAACAGTCGACCAAGGCCATCGGGGAAAGTCTGGAACAGTATGCGGAAAGTGAATTCAACAAGGTTCGCAGTTTTGCCTTTCCAAATGCCTATTTTGAAAAGGACAACAAGGTCTCTGCACGTGGGTCTAAAGGCGACTTTATTTTCCGCGAGTGCGATGAAAATGGGGTGGAGATTATCTCCATTATGTTCGAGATGAAGAATGAAGCTGACGGGACAGAGAAGAAGCATAAGAATGCGGATTTCTACAAGGAATTGGACAAGGACCGTCGAGAAAAGAACTGTGAGTATGCGGTTTTAGTGACCATGCTTGAAGCAGATAACGACTACTTTAACACAGGGATTGTCGATGTCAGCCACGAGTATGAGAAGATGTATGTCGTCCGTCCTCAGTTCTTTATCCAGATCATTGGGCTCCTGCGTAATGCGGCCCTTAATTCCCTTAAATACAAGCAGGAATTGGCGCTTGTCCGTGAACAAAATATTGATATTACCCACTTTGAAGAGGACCTAGATGCCTTTAAAGTAGCCTTTGCTAAGAACTACAATTCGGCTTCTGTCAACTTTGGCAAGGCTATCGATGAAATCGACAAAGCCATCAAGCGGATGGAAGAAGTCAAGAAATTCCTCACCACATCAGAAAACCAACTTCGCCTCGCTAACAACAAGTTGGATGATGTTTCCGTTAAAAAATTGACTCGGAAAAATCCAACTATGAAAGCGAAGTTTGATGCCTTGAAGGAAGACTAGGAGGCTTCTATGCAGATACGAAAAGCAACCATGAAAGATGCGGAAGTCTTACTGTCTTTATACGAAGACTTGGGCTATCCAACGACCGCTTCTAAGCTGTCTCGACGCTTAGAAATGATTCTTTCTCAACCACATTATGGCTGTCTTTTAGCTGAAAGAAACGGAGAAATTTTAGGTTTCTTAGGTTATGCAAAACTCTTCTTTTTTGAAGCAGATGGGTCTTACTATCGTATTTGGCTTTGTCAGTTGCAAAAGAAACAAGACGACAAGGAATTGCTAGTAGGCTAATCGATGAATTGAAAAAACAAGCGGTAAAAGAAGGAGTAAAGGCACTGGCTCTAAATAGTGGATTAACCGCTGAACGAAATGCTGCACATCAGTTTTATCAGGCAGTTGGATTTGAAAAAGTGACTGCCGGCTTTGCTCTGCATTTAAAAACTCAACATGAATAAACATGATAAAATAGGAGAGAAAACGAAGTAATGTCTTCGACAAAAGGGAAAACCTTATATTTTAACGAAAAGAGCATGGACTATGTAACATTTGGAAAAGGTAAACAGCCATTAGTAATCATACCAGGCTTGGGGGATGGGCTTCAGACCGTTAAAGGAAAGGCACAGCTCTTTTCTCTCTCGTATCGTCTACTTGCTAAGCGATATAAGATCTATGTTTTTTCTCGAATCAATGAGTTGAGGCAGGGCTATACGACGCGGGATATGGCAGCAGATGTAGCAGAAGCAATGGAGACACTAAACCTAGATATCGCCTATGTCATGGGGATTTCACAAGGTGGAATGATTGCCCAATGGTTGGTGGCGGATTTCCCTGAAAAGGTTCAAAAGCTCATCTTAGCCGTGACCACTGCAAAACCTAGTCAACTTGCTAGAGAACGAATTGAGCATTGGCAAAAACTTAGTCAATCTGGAAATTTTAAGCATCTCATGCTGGATATTGCAAAGCATTCCTATACGCAAAAGAGCTATCAAAAGTGGCGGTTGCTTTATAATATCATGGGGCGCTTGGGACGAATCAAAGATGAGAAACGAATTGCCATTCAGTCTCAGTCTTGCCTTACTCATGATAGCCTTGAGGTCTTAAAAGAAATTCAATGTCCGACTTTGGTTCTTGGTGCTCTTGAAGATGATGTGATTGGTGTGGACGGATCTAAGGAACTGGCAAAAGCGATTTCGGGTTGTCAACTCCTCATTCTTAAGCACTCTGGGCATGCTCTTTATGAAGAAAAAAAAGTATTTCAAGAGGCTGTCTGTGAATTCTTAAACTAAAAAAGAGAGTGGGACAGAAATCGGTAATTCGTTAGAATTCGATTTCGTCGTCCCACCTCCGCACAGTTGAGTAGGGCTGTAAAAGCTGATGAAATCAGCGCAGTAGAGCCCACTCAACCACTGCGTCTTGCTCGACAATCCAAAAATAATTGAGAGGCTAGGACTTTTGTCCCAGCCTCTTTTTTATGTTATTTAAATCGCAAAGAGATCGTTTAGGTTTTCTGCCATGGTTGGGTGGGTAAAGATTTGTTTTGCGATGTAAGTATAAGGGATCTTGTTGTCCATCGCCATGGTGATCAGGTTGATGATTTCGCCTGCAGCTTCTCCAAAGAGCGTCACCCCAAGAATTTCTTTAGTTTCTGGGTTGACCACGGCTTTGAAGGCACCTCGAAGGTCTGCATTGACGTGTCCGCGTGGCATAGCAGCAACTGGCAATTCTTTGACAGCCACTGGAAGTCCTTTGTCGCGTGCTTCTTGCTCAGTCAAGCCGACTTGGGCCAAAGGAGGAGCAATGAAGAGTGTTGTCGCATAGTTTCCGCGTGTTTCGAGATTGTAGCTACCATCGCCTGTGAGGTAGTTGAAGACGATGCGGAAGTCATCGAGGGACATATAGGTGAATTGAGGACCACCATTGACATCCCCAACTGCAAAGACACCAGGGACGCTGGTTTCCAAATGACGGTTGACTTGAATCGCTCCACGATCAGTGACTTGGATGTCTGTGTTCTCAAGACCAAGACCAGCTGTATTTGGCTTACGTCCTGTTGCGTAGAGGAGGATATCGAACTCGAAGTTTCCTTTATCGGTTACAAGGGTTAAGCTGTTTTCGCCATCCTTAATTTCTTGGGTATGAACGCCTTGCAAGAATTGAATGCCATCTTCTTCAAGGTAGCCTTTTGCAAGAGCTGCAATGCTTGGCTCGATCCGTGGCAAGAATGCTTCAGAAGCGTCTAGTACCGTTACTTGGCTGCCCAAGGTATTGTAAAGGTGGGCAAATTCCAATCCGATTGGTCCACCACCAAGGACACCGAGGCGTTTAGGTAGGTTTTCCAAACGTTGAATACCGGTTGAATCCACGGCAAATTTACTTTCAGCTAATCCTGGGATCGGAAGGACATTTGGCACAGCACCAGTATTAATAATAATGGTTTCAGCTGTCAATTCTTCCTTTTCCTCACCAGCTTGAATTTCGATGACCTTGTTAGAAACGAAACGAGCCGTCGCATCGATAATGTCTACACCAGTTCCAGCAATCGTTGCGTAGTTCTTACCATTGAGACGAGTAGTGACTGCATTTTTCTCATTCATGGCTTGCTCAAAATCCAAGCCTTTTTCTGCTGCAACAATCAAGGTCTTGGTGGGAATACAAGCGATATTGATACAAGTACCACCGTACATAGATTTGCTCTTTTCAATCAGAGCGACTTTTTTTCCTTGGCTTGATAATTTCGCTGCGAGTGTTTTACCAGCTTTACCAAATCCAATCACAATAACATCATACATTAACATATGTTACACCTTCTTTCGCTTTCTATTGTATCAAATCCATTTTAAAAAGTCTGAAATCTGCTACGGGATTTTTTAGGAGCTCATGAGAAGGGGGAAAGAGGGACAAGAAGTCTTGTTTCATGGTATAATAAAGGGTCGGTGGACCGGATGGTCACACAATCAGTTAGAAAGAGCAAATCAGATGGACGGAATTATCAATGTAAAAAAGGAAGCAGGCATGACCTCACATGATGTGGTATTTAAACTGCGAAAAATCTTAGGAACTAAGAAGATCGGCCATGGGGGAACGCTGGATCCGGATGTGGTGGGAGTGCTTCCAATAGCAGTTGGCAAGGCGACCCGGATGGTCGAATTCATGCAAGATGAAGGCAAGGTCTATGAAGGAGAAATCACTCTGGGATTTTCTACCACAACGGAGGATGCCAGCGGGGATGTCGTGGAGCGGACCCCAGTGGAAGTGCCTTTAGATGCAGAAGAGGTCGATCGTATGATTGCCCAAATGGTGGGAGAGATCGAGCAGGTACCGCCTATGTACTCCGCGGTTAAGGTCAATGGGCGTAAGCTCTATGAGTATGCACGGGCAGGAGAAGAAGTGGAACGCCCTGTCCGACAGGTGACGATTTATGAATTCACGCGTACCAGTGAGATTGGCTACGAGGAAGGACTAGCCCGTTTTCGCTTCCGGGTTAAATGCAGCAAGGGCACCTATATCCGGACCTTGTCGGTGGATTTGGGTCAAAAACTGGGTTATGCAGCCCATATGTCTCATCTGACACGGACCAGTGCTGCCGGTTTGTCACTGGAAGATTCCCTGACCTTAGAAGAAGTGGCTGAAAAAGTAGCACAAGGAGATTTGAGCTTCCTTCACCCACTTGAAATTGGCACCGGGGATCTGGAAAAAGTAGAGCTGACAGTAGAAGAGGTTGGCGAAGTTCAAGTGGGACGCTTTATTCCAGTTGAGAGTGACTCCAAAGAGTTAGCTGCTTTTTACCAAGGAAAATTGGTAGCCATTTTAGAAAAAAGAGAAGAACTTTACAAACCTCGAAAAGTCTTTCTAACAGAAAGTGTGTTACAATAAATTCATGAATATTCGTACGATTACTACTGCTAACCAGATCCATTTGGAGAATGAGACAGTTTTGGTTCTGGGCTACTTTGATGGCCTGCATCTGGGGCATCAAGAACTCTTTAAAAAGGCGCGTCAGATCGCGGATGAAAAAGGCTTGAAGGTCGCTTTGTTAACCTTTCCTGAATCTCCTAAGTTAGCCTTTGTTCGCTACCAACCAGAATTACTGCTTCATTTGCAGAGTCCTGAGGATCGGTTCCAAAAATTAAACGAACTAGGAGTGGATGAGCTCTTCCTCATTGATTTTACGACCGATTTTGCTTCTAAAACCGCCAAAGAATTTGTTGATCAATTTGTCAAAGCCTTGAGGGCCCGAGTTTTAATTGCTGGATTTGATTATAGTTTTGGCTCTGATAAGAAAACGGCCTCTGACTTAGCTGATTATTTTGATGGTCAAGTGGAAGTCATTTCTCCTGTATTGGATCAGGGGGAAAAGATTAGTTCAACCCGCATTCGTCAAGCTATCCTAGAAGGACGCGTCCAAGAAGCTGCCCGTCTACTTGGTCACCCTTTATCTAGTCGAGGAATCGTCGTGCATGGGGATGCGCGTGGTCGCACCATTGGCTATCCTACCGCCAATTTAGCGCCGATTGACCGGACCTATCTCCCATCAGATGGCGTTTATGTAGTTGATGTCGATTTTAAAGGGCAGACCTACCGTGGCATGGCTTCTGTCGGGAAAAATATTACCTTTGATGGGAAAGAGCTTCGTTTCGAAGTCAATCTCTTTGATTTTACAGGAGATATCTACGGTCATACTTTGACTATTCATTGGTTGGATAAGATACGAGAAATGGTCAAATTCGATGGAATCGATCAACTAGTGGCGCAACTAGAAGAAGATGAAGCAGTTTCACGAAACTGGACCAAGAGAGTGGGACAGAAATCGGTAATTCGTTAGAATTCGATTTCGTCGTCCCACCTCCGCACAGTTGAGTAGGGCTGTAAAAGCTGATGAAATCAGCGTAGTAGAGCCCACTCAACCACTGCGTCTTGCTCGACAATCTAAAAATAATTGAGAGGCTAGGACTTTTGTCCCAGCCTCTTTTTTCGGGCCTCTTCTTGGGAAAAATGAAAGGGATTTCTTTTTTCCACTGAAATTCAGAAAAATCGTCTAGAAATCAAAAAAGCGCTTTTCAAGCACCTAATTTTTTTGTATAATAGAGTTAGATAGTTATATATAAAAAAAGAAGTGAACCACATGATTACATTATTTTTATCACCGAGTTGTACATCATGTCGAAAAGCTCGGGCTTGGTTAAAAAAGCACGATGTTCCATTTAAAGAACACAATATAATGACAAGTCCTTTGAGCAAACAGGAGTTGACAAGTATATTGGCCTTGACCGAAAACGGAACAGACGACATTATTTCAACTCGTTCAAAAATTTTTCAAAAATTGGATGTTGATGTTGAAGATTTATCGATCTCAGCCTTGATTCATCTGATTGAGGAAAATCCAAGTCTCTTAAGGAGACCGATTATTTTAGATAACAAGCGCATGCAAATCGGCTTTAACGAAGACGAAATTCGGGCCTTCTTGCCGCGGAGTTATCGAAAACAAGAGTTACGCTCTGCCACTCTAAGAGCAGAAATAAACTAAGAAGTATGTCGAATGCAAAAAAATTATAGTTACCCACTGGACTTATCGTGGAGCACTGAAGAGCTTGCTTCAGTGCTTTCTTTTTTCAATAAAGTTGAAGAAGCCTATGAAAGTAAGGTAGAGGCCAAAGAATACATGGAAGCCTACCGCGCTTTTAAGAAGGTCGTGCCTAGTATCGGAGAAGAAAAACGTCTCGGACGGGAGTTCGAAGAAGTGAGCGGTTATTCTCTCTATCGTGCGACCCAGGCTGCAAAGCAAAAAGAGGAAGGATGGTTTTCTCTTGAAGAATAAATTAGAGTTTGCCAAACAAATCGTTTTAGAGGCTGGAGACTACTTGCGTCTTCATCTCCATGATGACTTGATGATCTCAAAAAAGACTGGGCCGACAGATTTGGTGACCCAGATGGACCAACAGGTTCAAAAGGATTTGGTTGAAAAAATCACAAATCGCTACCCAGAAGATCGGATTTTTGCGGAGGAAGATGGCCTTCGTTCACCGATTTCAGAAGGATCCGTTTGGGTGATTGATCCCATTGATGGGACCAATAATTTTGTGACCCAAAAGGAAGATTTTGCGGTCATGGTGGCCTATTTCGAAGACGGAATCGGTCGGTTTGGCCTGATCTACGATGTGATGCGGGATCACCTTTTTTTCGGGGGTGGAGAATTCCCAGTTTATCGCAATGAGGTTGAATTGACGCCCTTTGTAGATCAGCCTCTGGAAAACCTTTTGATTGCGTCAAATGTCGGTATGCTTGAGAAAAATGACTGGGGAATGGCCGATCTTGGCATGGATTCACTAGGAATCCGGGTCTATGGCAGTGCCGGTATTAGTTTTTCAAAAATTCTCTCAGGTGGGATTTTAGCTTACTTTAGCTATATCTGGCCATGGGACTATGCAGCCGCAGCGATCATGGGCGAACGGTTAGGCTATACCGTCCTAAATCTAAATGGGGATAAACCTAATTACCAGACAGTCGAACCCATTATGATGGTTCCAAAGGTGAAGTTAACAGAGATTCAAACCTATCTTAAGAAAGGGAGAAGTTAAATGAATTTTCCCCATGGTTTTAAAGAAAAATACCAGCATCTTCTAGGTGAGGATGCTGCTGCTTTTTTTGCGACCTTTGATCAAGAAGCAGTAGCAGCCTTTCGCACCAATCCTTTGAAAGAAGCACAAAAAGTATTTGATGATCCGATTCCCAATACTCCTTGGGGTCATTATGGAAAGGTCTCAGGGAAATCCATCGAACACGCAACGGGCTTGGTCTATTCACAAGAACCAGCAGCTCAGATAGTGGCCCAAGTCGCCCAGCCGAAGCCAGGGATGAAGGTCCTAGACTTGGCCGCAGCACCTGGTGGTAAGACGACGCAACTCTTGTCTTATTTGGACAATCAAGGACTCTTGGTCTCCAATGAAATCCACAAGGGACGCTCGAAAATTCTCGTAGAGAATGTCGAACGTTTCGGTGCCCGAAATGTATTGGTGACCAATGAGTCTGCCGATCGTCTGGCCAAAGTTTTCTCAGGCTTTTTTGATCTGATTGTACTAGACGCCCCGTGTTCAGGTGAGGGGATGTTCCGTAAGCAACCAGATGCCATGGACTATTGGTCCATCGATTATCCTCGAGAGTGTAGTCTTCTTCAAAGAGAAATTCTAGAGGATGCTCTCAAGATGTTGGTTCCAGGTGGTTCCTTGGTTTATTCAACCTGTACCTGGGCTCCTGAGGAAAATGAAGAGATCGTATCCTGGCTCTTAGATAATTTTGATCTAGAATTGGAAACGATCGAGAAGATCAATGGTATGGCAGAAGGCATTGACCATCCAGAAACGGCGCGCATGTATCCTCATCTCTTTAAAGGGGAGGGACAATTTGTTGCTAAGTTCCGTTATCTAGGAGAGAATCGTCCTGCCAAAATCCCTTCCAAAAAGGACCAATTATCTGCGGAGCAAAAGAAATGGTGGCAGGAGTTTTCTAAGAAACATTTGAAGATCACTCTAGAAGGTGTCCTCGAAACTTTTGGTGACGAACTCTACTTGGTTCCACTTGGTTTAACAGATTTGCGCAAAGTAAAAATCGCCCGAAATGGCTTGCACCTAGGGACCTTCAAGAAAAATCGATTTGAACCTAGTTTTGCCCTTGGTCTTGCTCTGAAACCGAGTGAAGTCAAAGAGACCGTTTCGATCACGCCTGAGGACTTTGTTCATTATGTGGCGGGAGAGACGGTTCAATTGAAGGAAACGCATCCAAATGGATGGTACCAGGTCCTGGTTGAAGGCAATGGTTTGGGCTTTGCCAAAGTGACCGGACAGACCCTGAAAAATTTCTATCCAAAGGGGCTTCGTTTTAGGTAAAATGCTGGGCAAAGAACCCGTTCTATGATATAGTGGAAGTACAGGTTTTTTTGAAAAAAACTTGTCAAAATCATAATTGAAATAGTGAAATATCAAGGAGACATGATTTGAAAAAGTCTAAAAAGCTGATCCTAGGACTAGCGACGATCGCATTAGCAGGAAGTTTATCTGCTTGTGCTTCTTGGATCAATCGCGGAGAATCCATCACTGCTGTTGGTTCGACTGCCTTACAACCCTTGGTTGAAGGAGTAGTAGATCGCTACATTGAAGAACATCCTGGTAAGATTGTAAATGTACAAGGAGGAGGTTCTGGTACAGGACTTTCACAAGTTCAATCAGGCGCTGTGGACATCGGAAATAGTGACCTCTTTGCAGAGGAAAAATCTGGGATTGATGCCTCTAGTCTGGTCGATCATCAGGTAGCCGTAGCAGGGACAGCCATCATTGCCAATAAAAATATCTCAATCGACAATTTGACAACGGAGCAATTGCGAAAGATCTTTACGGGTGAATATACCAATTGGAAGCAATTGGGAGGTCCAGATCTTGAAATCACGATTGTGAACCGAGCGGTTGGTTCTGGTAGCCGTGCTGTCTTTGATGCCATCATCATGGATGGCAAACAACCCAAGCAGGCCCAAGAGCAAGACTCTAATGGAATGGTGAAAAACATCGTTTCTCAAACGCCAGGAGCCATCTCTTATCTGGCCTTTACCTACTTGGATAGCAGTGTCAAAACCATGAAGCTTAATGGCTATCAACCAACCAAAGCCAATGTTGTCAACAATAACTGGCCAATCTGGTCCTACGAACACATGTATACTAAGGGAAAACCTAATGAGTTGTCTAAAAAATTCATTGACTACATGATGACCGATGAGATCCAGCAAAAAGTTGTTGGCAAGATGGGTTATATCCCGATCAACGACATGAAAGTCACCCGTGATTTAAAAGGGAATGTGACAAAAAAATAAAAGAATTAGGTAAAAAATGAACGAAGTAGCAAAAAAAATGCTGACGAAATCAAAAAACTCCCGCCTAGAAAAATTTGGGAAAACCATTACTTTTCTATGTATGAGTTTGATTGTTGTCGTCGTTGCCATGATTTTGATTTTCGTGGCCCAAAAAGGTTTATCGACTTTCTTTGTCAATAAAGTCAATATCTTTAGTTTTCTATTTGGGAGTACTTGGAATCCTGCTGCAAAGGAATTCGGAGCCCTACCAATGATTCTAGGTTCCTTTATTGTAACCTTGCTTTCTGCCCTCTTGGCAACACCGTTTGCCATTGGTGCAGCAGTTTTCATGACAGAAGTCTCTCCTAAAGGAGCTCGTTTCTTGCAACCAGCGATTGAGCTCTTAGTGGGAATTCCTTCAGTTGTTTACGGATTTATTGGCCTTCAAGTGGTCGTCCCATTTACGCGTAGTCTCTTTGGTGGGACTGGTTTTGGGATTCTCTCAGGGGTCTTTGTCCTCTTTGTTATGATCCTGCCAACTGTCACCTTTATGACGACCGATAGCCTCCGAGCTGTTCCCCGTCATTACCGGGAAGCTAGTATGGCCATGGGAGCAACCCGTTGGCAAACCATTTGGCATGTCACGCTCAAGGCAGCCCGCTCTGGAATCTTTACAGCGGTTGTCTTTGGTATGGCGCGTGCTTTCGGGGAAGCCTTGGCTATCCAGATGGTAGTCGGAAACTCGGCAGTGGTACCAACCTCGCTCACAACACCAGCTTCCACCCTCACCTCTATTTTGACTATGGGAATCGGAAATACCGTCATGGGTACGGTCAATAACAATGTTCTTTGGTCACTCGCCTTGGTATTGCTCCTCATGAGTCTTGCCTTTAACAGTGTGATTAAACTGATTACGAAAGAAAGAGGTAAGAAGAACTATGCACGCTAAACGAATGGATAAAATTGCGACAGGAGTGCTGTATGCTATTTCAGGGATCATCGTTGCGATTCTTGCCTCATTGATCCTTTATATCTTGGTCCGTGGCTTGCCCCATGTATCTTGGCACTTCTTGACTGGGAAATCTTCTTCTTACCAAGCAGGAGGAGGGATCGGAATTCAATTGTATAATTCCTTCTTCCTCTTGGTCATTACCTTGGTGATTTCCTTCCCACTTTCTCTTGGAGCTGGGATTTACCTCTCTGAGTATGCTAAAAAAGGTCGTTTGACCAATTTGGTTCGTACCTGTATTGAGATCTTGTCTTCTTTGCCATCTGTCGTTGTAGGTCTCTTTGGTTACTTGGTCTTCGTTGTCCAGTTCAAATATGGATTTTCGATCATTTCAGGGGCCTTGGCCTTGACCGTCTTTAACCTGCCACAGATGACCCGCAATATCGAAGATAGCTTGCAGCACGTCCACCATACACAGCGCGAAGCAGGTCTAGCATTGGGCTTGTCTCGCTGGGAAACTGTGATTCATGTCGTGGTACCAGAAGCTCTTCCAAGTATTATCACTGGGGTCGTTTTAGCCTCAGGACGGATCTTCGGGGAAGCTGCTGCCTTGATCTATACAGCAGGTCAATCGGCTCCAGCCCTTGATTGGTCAAACTGGAATATCTTTAGTGTGACCAGTCCGATTTCGATCTTCCGTCAGGCTGAAACCTTGGCTGTTCATATCTGGAAGGTCAATAGTGAAGGAACCATTCCAGACTCGATCGAAGTCTCAGCCGGTTCTGCCGCAGTTCTTTTGATCTTTATCTTGATCTTTAACTTTGGAGCACGCAAACTCGGAAGTTATCTCCATAAAAAACTAACATCTGCTTAAAGGAGAAGAAATGTCAAAATACAATTGGGATGAGAGACACATCATTACTTTTCCTGAAGAAAAGGTGGTCCTATCGACCAAAGATTTGCATGTCTATTATGGAACGAACGAGTCCATTAAAGGCGTTGACATGCAGTTTGAAAAGAATAAGATTACAGCCTTGATCGGTCCTTCAGGATCTGGAAAATCAACCTACCTTCGTAGTTTGAACCGGATGAACGATACCATAGATATTGCGCGTGTAACGGGTGAAATTTGGTATGAAGGAATCGATGTCAATCGTCCAGATATCAATGTTTATGAAATGCGCAAGCACATTGGGATGGTTTTCCAACGGCCCAATCCTTTTGCCAAATCGATTTATAAAAACATCACCTTCCCGCATGAACGCGCTGGGGTGAAAGACAAGAAGATCTTGGACGAATTGGTCGAAACTTCTTTGAAACAGGCAGCTCTATGGGATCAGGTCAAGGATGACCTTCATAAATCAGCCTTGACACTTTCAGGCGGCCAACAGCAACGACTTTGTATCGCGCGGGCCATCTCTGTGAAGCCAGATATCTTACTCATGGATGAGCCTGCTTCAGCGCTTGATCCGATCGCGACAGCTCAATTAGAAGAAACCATGCTTGAGTTGAAGAAGGATTATACCATTGTCATCGTGACCCACAGCATGCAACAAGCAGCGCGTGCTAGCGATTATACCGGTTTCTTCTATCTTGGAAACCTCATTGAGTACGATAAGACTTCGAATATTTTCCAAAATGCGAAATTGCAATCGACCAACGATTATGTATCTGGTCACTTTGGATAAAGTAAAATGACAACAAAAAGGAAAATAGAATGACAGAACCAATTTTGCAAGTCAAGGACTTGTCGGTTTATTACAATAAAAAGAAGGCTCTTAATAGCGTCTCCTTGGACTTTGCTCCAAAGGAGATTACAGCCTTGATTGGTCCTTCAGGATCAGGGAAATCTACCCTTTTAAAAGCCATTAACCGCATGGGCGACCTCAACCATGAGGTCACCACTACAGGAACCATCCTCTACAATGGACATAATATCTACGGACCACGGACCGATACGGTCGAATTGCGTAAGGAAATCGGAATGGTCTTCCAACAGCCCAATCCTTTCCCAATGTCCATTTATGATAATGTGACTTATGGATTGATGATTAATGGTGTCAAGGACAAGGCTGTCTTGGATGAAGCAGTTGAAACCTCTCTGAAACGCGCTTCCATCTGGGATGAAGTCAAGGATCGCCTGCATGATTCAGCGATCGGACTTTCCGGTGGTCAGCAGCAGCGGGTCTGTGTGGCGCGGGTTCTTGCGACCAGTCCAAAGATTATTCTTTTGGATGAACCAACTTCAGCGCTGGACCCAATTTCAGCTGGGAAAATTGAAGAAACCTTGTATGGACTAAAAGACCGCTACACCATGCTCTTGGTGACACGTTCCATGCAACAAGCAAGTCGGATTTCCGATAAAACAGCCTTTTTCTTGGATGGAGATTTGATCGAGTACAATGACACCAATGAAATGTTCTTGAACCCAGCTAAGAAAGAAACAGAAGACTATGTCTCTGGTAAATTTGGATAGGAAGAAAATAAAATGTTACGAGTTCAATTTGAAGAAGATTTAGAGAAGTTGCATAACCAGTTTTATGCAATGGGAAATGAAGTGTTGAGTCAGATCAACCGTACGGTTCGTGCTTTCGTGACCCATGACCGTGAATTGGCCCGCCAGGTCATCGAAGATGATGCGGAGATCAACGAATACGAAGTGAAGCTTGAGCGCAAGTCTTTTGAGATTATCGCGCTTCAACAGCCCGTTTCACAAGACCTTCGTGTCGTGATGACTGTCTTAAAAGCGGTCTCTGACTTAGAGCGGATGGGTGACCACGCAGTATCAATTGCCAAGGCAACGATTCGCATGAAAGGGGAAGTCCGTATTCAATCTGTTGAGGAAGAGATCAGCAAGATGGGCCGTGAAGTCAAAGATTTTGTCGAAGCGACACTAGATGTTTACCTCAAAGGCGATGTGGATTTGGCCTATGAAGTTGCGACACGAGACGAAGTCATCAACCATTACTTCGATAGCATCCAAGAATTAGCAACAGAAGAAATTCGGAAAAATCCAGAGTCCATCGTGACCGGACGGGATTATTTCCAAGTGATCAACTTCTTGGAACGCATCGGAGATTATGCAAAAAACATCTGTGAATGGGTGGTTTACTTCGAAACAGGTAAAATTATCGAAATGTAAGATCATGAGTCTTTTCGATATCAGACAGGCATTCTAATGCTTGTCTTTTCTTTTATCTTGACTTTGTGATAAAATAGTTTTATGAGGGCTTTTCATTGGAAAGCATGAAACCTTTAAAGGAGGAAATTATGCAAGCAGTTGCACATTTTGTAGAAACATTCGTTCCAGAACATTACGAAGTGTTTTTGGATTTAAGTCGTAAAACCAAGACCTTTAGCGGTCGTGTGGTGATCACAGGTCAAGCCAAGGCGGACAAGATCTCGCTTCACCAAAAGGATTTGATCATCGAAACAGTAGAAGTAGCAGGTCAAGCTCGTCCATTTACGGTTGATAATGACAATGAAGCAGTCTATGTTGAATTGGAAGGAACAGGTCAAGTAACGATTACCTTGACCTATTCTGGCAAGATCACAGACAATATGACAGGAATTTATCCTTCTTACTACACAGTAGATGGTGTGAAGAAGGAAGTCCTCTCTACTCAGTTTGAGAGCCATTTTGCGCGTGAAGCTTTTCCAAGTGTGGACGAGCCTGAAGCCAAAGCAACTTTCGATCTTTCTGTGAAGTTTGACCAAGAAGAAGGAGAAATCGTTCTTTCTAATATGCCTGAAATCGATGTGGAAAACCGCAAAGAAACAGGTATTTGGAAATTTGCTACGACTCCACGGATGTCTTCTTACCTCCTTGCCTTTGCAGCTGGAGATCTTCAAGGAGTGACAGCTAAGACCAAGAATGGAACCCTAGTCGGTGTCTACTCTACCAAAGCTCACCCATTAGAAAACTTGGACTTCTCATTGGATATTGCCGTTCGTGCTATTGAATTTTATGAAGACTACTATGGCGTGAGATATCCAATCCCTCAATCCCTTCATATCGCCCTTCCAGACTTCTCTTCAGGAGCTATGGAAAACTGGGGCTTGGTAACCTACCGCGAAGTCTACCTCCTTGTAGATGAGAACTCGACAGCTCAAAGCCGGCAAACGGTAGCCTTAGTGGTGGCTCACGAGTTGGCCCACCAATGGTTCGGAAACCTCGTGACCATGAAGTGGTGGGATGACCTCTGGTTGAATGAAAGCTTTGCCAATATGATGGAATATGTCAGCTTGGATGCCATTGAACCAAGCTGGAATATCTTTGAAGACTTCCAAACAACTGGAGTGCCTGCTGCCTTGAAACGCGATGCTACAGATGGCGTTCAATCCGTCCATGTGGAAGTCAAACACCCTGATGAGATCAACACCCTCTTTGACCCAGCCATCGTTTACGCTAAGGGTAGCCGTCTTATGCACATGCTTCGTCGATGGTTAGGCGATGACGCCTTCCGTAAAGGGTTGAAGATTTACTTTGAAAAACACCAATACGGCAATACCATTGGTCGTGACCTTTGGGATGCTCTTGGGCAAGCTTCAGGTCGTGATGTGGCAGCCTTTATGGATTCTTGGTTGGAGCAGCCAGGATACCCTGTTGTCTCAGCTTCTGTAGAGAACGACACCTTGATCATCCGTCAAGAGCAGTTCTTTATCGGAGAAAAAGAAGAAAAAGGCCGCAAGTGGGTTGTTCCTTTGAACAGCAACTGGACAGGTATTCCAGATACTTTGGAAACAGAAGTCTTAGAAATTCCAAACTACAGTGCTTTGAAAGCAGCTAACAGCGGAGCTCTTCGCTTCAATACAGAAAATACAGCTCACTATATCAGTGACTACCGTGGGGAATTGTTGGAAGACATCCTTGCTGAACTTGCTAGCTTGGATAGCACTTCGAAACTACAAGTGGTTCAAGAACGCCGTCTCTTAGCGGAAAGTGGTCAAATTTCTTATGCAAGCCTTTTGCCAGTGATTGAACACTTGACAGAAGAAAGTTCCTACTTGGTTGTTTCAGCTGTTTCGAGCGTCTTAGCTGGAATCAGTCTCTTTGTGGATGAAGGAACTGAAACAGAAGCGGCCTTCCATGAGTTGTTGAAACGCCTGAACCGTTACAACTTTGAACGCTTGGGTCTAGAAGCTAAGCCTGGTGAAACAGAAGAAGACGAAAAAGTTCGTCAACTAATGATTGCTAATATGATCAAGGCCAATGATGAAGCTGCAAAAGCTCAAGCGAGCGCTATCTTTGAAGCGCATGCAGATGATTTGGAAAAACTTCCAGCGGCCATCCGCTTGCAAATCTTGGTCAACCAAATCAAGCACCAGGAAACCAAGGCGCTTAGCCAACAATACCTGGACACCTATGTGAAGACAGTTGATGGAAACTTTAAACGCCAGTTGGCGGCTGCACTTTCTTATACCAAGGATAAGGAAACTTTGGAAGCTCTATTGAAGGAGTGGAAGAACAAGGATGTGGTGAAACCACAGGACTTGGCTATGAGCTGGTACTACAACTTCTTGCACGATGACTTTACCCAAGGAAGAACTTGGACTTGGGCGCGTGAAAACTGGGATTGGATCAAGAAAGCACTCGGTGGTGATATGAGCTTTGATAAGTTTGTCATCTACCCAGCTAACTGTTTCAAGACTCGTGAACGGTTAAATGAATACAAGGCCTTCTTTGAGCCTCAATTGGATGATATGGCGATCAGCCGCAATATCAAGATGGGAATCAAAGAAATTGCTGCTCGTGTGGATTTAATCCAACGGGAAAAAGCAGCAGTAGAAGCTGCTATCCTTGCGACAAAATAGATTGAAAAAAGATGCTACAGAATTCATTCTGTAGCATCTTAGAATGTAGACAACGTCATCTTTGAAACTTTCCTTAGGTGAGTACGGACGTCAGCGAACTTCTTTGAAGTTCCATGACTTAGTTTTGAGCCTAAGGTCTCAAAACTCCCGAGTGCCTGAAACAATTGTGTTTCAGGCACTTTTCTCACGGCGGAAAGTTTCAGTGTAAATTTGATTGAGACTTAAAAAATATATTATTTTAATTTTTGGGGCATCATTTAGGTTGGTTAATGATAGTTTAACTACATCCTAATGGAATGGGAAAGAAGTCCTCTCTTTTCAATTTTTCCACCCCCGCATAGATACAACAGTCTGGAAGAGTGTTGGAGGTTGCAGATAAAGGAAATACTGTTTGCGTCACCTCAAAGCAGTGCTATGAGCAATCAACCAATGTGTCAAACTGTTATTTCTATCTAACATCAAAGGCTGGACAGATTTTGCCCAGCCTCTTTTTTATAAATGACCTGAATAAGACCTCAAAGGAGAAGAATCATTAGTTTACTGGACTTGGTAAGAGGATCTCCGTTCGATAATGGCTATTTTCTTTGAATCGCTTGATAGTTCCTTGGTATTCTTGTACTAGGGCATCAACGTTTCGCAAGCCCCAACCATCTCTTTGACGTGTTTTACGAGTCTCTTGTTCCTGTTCATTAAAGGTATTGTTGATCGAAATAAATAGATTTTGTTGAAAATAACGTATATTCAGAGACAATGTTCTCTCTGATTTATCAGTCAATCGAAGACAGGCTGAAATACTATTATCTAAACAATTTCCTAAAATAACAGCTAGCACATCTGGCTGAATAGATAACTCTTGTGGGATAAAGCAGTTAATTTCTAATGCAATTTCATCTTCCACATCGTGCAGTTTTTGATTCAGTAAATAATTAACCGTTGGATTTTTAGAGTAAAAGGTTTGTTTTCCTGAAATACTATCGGTTAACGATTGAAGATACTCTCTAGCCTCATCAGGATTTTCTTCTAGAAGTGCCAAGAGGGTTAAATGTTTATTTTTTAAGTCATGCCGAAGACTTTGCAATCGTTGGTATTCTTCTTGAGACTGTTGTGTTTCTCGTAATTGGAACTGAAGCTGTTCTTTATCTAATTTATTTTGATAATAAGCGTGCTGTTGTTGAGAAAGATGTAAGGTAAAATACAGCGAGGAAAACGACAATACAATAAGAGACAAGAGTGAAATGACAGAAAGATAATCTGGTCCAAATACTTGCCCTTGAATAGCAGATACAGTAAAGGCAAAAATAATCGATAAAATCGGCACGATAAATTGATAAAGCCAATTTCTTCTAGAAGTTGCCATGCTTAACTTTTGATGTGTTCGAAATAGCTGTCGAAGAACAAGAGTGATCACAGTTGAAAAAAGAAAACTGATGGCAAGGTAACCACTAATCAGTTCTAAATTTTTCGATACTTTTGACAGTGGAAGAAATAGTTGGATAGCTTGATTGAGGACAGCTCCTGCTAATAATGTCAGGCTTGTTTGTAAGAATATCCAAAAAGAAGAATCACGAAAGGAGTAGCCGAAATAAAGTCCTACAAGAGAGGATTCTACAATACTCAGGAAGAGATTGCTAACTAAAAACACACGACTTTCTATAAATAGAAACACAAGAGCCACATGAAAAAGAAAGCAACAACAAAGGACTAAAAGTGTCTCTTTTGAATGTTTACTTTTGGATATTGGCCTATAAAATAAAACACTTGCCAGAAATAAGTCAAACAAGATACTAATGATCCGCAATCCTATTAGCATTAGAAATTCCTTTCACTGAGATAGTTATAGTATTTTTCTTTAAAAGAAGACTGGAACTTACGACTAATTGGAAGTGAATGCTCCTCGGTTCCATTGAGCAAAATAGTTACTGTTTTCGCATCAAAATCTTTGATATATTTGGGATTTACAATATAAGAAGCATGAATTTGAATAAAATAATCAGGTAGTTTATCTAAAATTTCTTGAGTTTTCAGTAAGGACTTATAGGTATCTGCTAGTGTGTAAATAAAAACGGAACGCTTATCTTTCTCAAAATAGGTAATGTCACTTAAAGGAATAGAGTAACTTTGTTTTCCAAATGAGAAGTTAAAGATGGTTTGTCCTAAATCTAAATAGCGTAAAATTCTGTCTACTACCTTATTTAGCCTTTGAGGTTCAATGGGTTTTACTAAGTAATCAAAAGTCTGTACTTCAAATACTTGTTCCATGTAATCACGATAGCTGGTCACAAAGATAATAGGGATAAAAGGATTGAACTGACGAATTTCACGTGCAAGGTCAATTCCAGTAATTTGTGGCATATCAATATCCAAAAAAACACAATGTGTATCCCTTGTTAACTGTTCTAGCATTTTTTGTGGATTTGTATATAGTTTTGTTTCTACAGGAACCTTGTCGTAAGAAAGTAAATACTGTTCTAACTGACTAGCATCTCTAGTTGAGTCATCACAAATAACGACGTTTAACATAAGTCCCCCTTATCAAATTGAGTTGGCTAATTATGACACTAAAATGGTAAATCATGACGTAAACCATGGAAAGTCATATGTTTATTATACAATAATCTTATCAAAAATGAAGGAAGCTGGGACAATCTTCTCAGTTTTGAGTGATAAGATGAAGACATTTGCGACACTGACTATTAGAGATTTGACAAAATCATTCGATAAGCAACATTTTGCTAATAATCATATTTCCTTAGAAATAGAAGCTGCTAAAATTACAGCTTTTTTAGGACACAATGGCGCTGGTAAGTCCACCCTCTTAAATCAAATGATTGGTTTTACCAAACCTGATCAAGGAGACGTTTGCTATGGAGATATTTCTTTTGTTCAAAATCGTAAACGAGCTCGCTCAATGATGAGCTATATGTCTCAACAGTATGCGCCACTTGAGAAATTGACGGTGGAACAAAACATAGAAATGCTTGGAAGAATGAGAGGGTTAAACACCTTGGATTTGCAAAAAGAAATGGATCAGCTCTTAACCGAGTTGGAAATTAAGGAGTACCGGGCAAAACAAGGAAAGGACCTTTCAGGTGGTTTAAAGCGTCTGACCTCTTTTGCAATGGCTTTAATCGGATCTCCGACCATCATTCTTCTTGATGAGCCGACGAACGATGTTGATCCAATACGTCGTGAAAAACAATGGCAATTATTACAGAAGCTAGCGCATAAAGGTCATACCATTATTATCGTGACGCATAATCTCTTAGAAGTTGAAAAATATGCTGACAACTATGCCTTATTTAACCATGGGAAGTTAATCAAATCAGGACCAGTTCAGCAAATAACCTATCAAAAACAGTATCAAATATCTTTTGAGTTTAGGAATAAAGATAGCTTAGCTCTATTTCAAGATAATACCATTATCAATGGTTCGATTTGCCAGATTGAAATGGAAGAGAAGGAGATAACGAGACTGCTACCAAAAATAACACAGGAATTGGATAGAAAGAATATTTTTAATCTGTCACTTGCTCAGAAAAATGTATCCATTTCAGATCTTTATAGAGAGGAGTTGACAAACTGATATGACTCAATTTTTTTACTTACTTCGTTGGAACTATCTTCGTCAAAAAGATCTATTTCTACTCTTTACGCTGGCTCAGGTTCTGTTGTCCATTTCACTTCTTTTTGGTTATCCACTAGTGATCGGTGAGATTGATACGACAGCTGCCTACTATCTCTCTTCTGGTTCAGTTCTGATAGGAATTATTTCTATTGGCTGTACGATCTCATCCCCTGTTATAGCAAATGCGAAGTCAGAAGGACATGTAGACTATGTACGAGCCCTTCCAATACCACGAATTCTGATTTCCTTAGCAGATCTTTGGATGTGGATGATAGCTATTTTGCCTGGAGTATTCATTTCTGTTATACTGGGCTATTTTCGTTTTTCTGTCCGCCTAAATGTATCTGTTCTGGCTGTTTTCATCCTATTTCTGATCTGTCTTACGATGATCAGTCTTGGATTTGCCATTGCTTATACTTTTTCTCCTAATATTGTCACGCTGATGTCTCAGTTGATTCTCATGATTGGGTTGATGTTTTCTCCAATCATGTACCCAGCAAGTCGTCTTCCAGATTGGATAAACCATCTCTATCATGTTCTTCCATTTGTCCCTTCTGTCAACCTCCTACGAGCTTGTGTCTATAGTCATGGTCCCGTCTCATTTTTTGACTTCACCATTCTGATCATTTGGATTTTGTTAACACAGTTACTGATCTTGAGAGTTCTTTATAAGGAAAAATAAAGGAAGGAGGATCTATGTTTTTCATCATTAAAACAGTGTTCTCTTTAAAAGGAGTTCAATTGAAGAGATTATACATGTTTCCCCACAACAAAAATCAACATCTGCGTTCAGATGTTGATTTTTTAATATATCCGCTAAGCCCTTTGTATCTTATTTGAAATACCAGTGGTGTTTGAGGCTGGCAAAAATCGCCTTGCTGGTGATCGTGATGATGACCAGTTTGATGAGGTCGGCAAGGATAAAGGGAGCAACGACCAAAGTAAATGCTTTTTGGAGATCGGTATGCGTGACCAGCATAAAGCCGATAGCTCCTGACACAAAGAGGAGAGCACTACTGAGGAGATTGGCCAAAAAGATAGTGACAAGGCTGGATTTAGCACTCGTGAACAGAGACGTGATCCATGCTCGGAATGGGAAGAAGAGGAGGAAACCAGCAGTAGGACCAAGGAAATGCGAAGCACCACCAGCACCTCCGGCAAATACTGGAAAACCTAAGAAGCCTAAAAGCAGGTAAAGACAGACTGTGACAAAGGCATGGCTGGGTTTATAGATGGTCCCGATGATCCCGATCATGAGTGTCTGTAGGGTCAAAGGAATTGGTCCAAAGGGAATGGTGAATTGAGATAGGACGGAGATCATGGCCACTCCAATGGAGATGAGAACTAAGGGAAAGATTTTCTTCATAACAGTTAACCTCTGATTTATTTTATGGTAACTATTCTACAATAAGGAGCTCAACCTGTCAATAGCCACGCTTGTTTTAGGTTTTTTTAAGTAAAAATTTAGTCAGGCTTAAGACTCCTGAAGTATAATCGCCTTACTAAAGGATCGAGCTCCCTTTAAATTTTAAAAGACAAGTACTTGTACAAAAAGATAAAAGGTAAAAAGATGAATCAAAAAGAAACAAAACAAGTTGTCGAAACGCAAGAATCAAAAGAAAAAATGGTTGTCCTCAAACGAAGCCCTAAGTGGTGGATTGGCATGGCAGCAGTTGGTGGATTGTTGGTTGGTGCTGGAAGTGGCTTTGGTGTCGGTGTCATCGCCTCACAATCTTCCAATAATCAACAATTTTCTCAACCGGTCCAAACGGGTCAGAACCAAGGATCCAATCAGCAACAAAATAGTCAAAATGGCCATGCTTCACAAGGAAACCAGCAAAATGGTGGCCCACAGGATGGTGGCCCACAGGATGGCGGTCCTCAAGGCGGTAGTCCACAAGGTGGTTGCCAAGGACAAGGCGGCCCACAAGGTGGCGGACCTGGTCAGATGCCACAGGAAGGCAATGGTGGCCCACAAGGGAATGGTCCAGATAACGGCATGAACCAATCTGGCGGACAAGAAGGGAACCAGGGTTCCTCTAAAAAGTCCAACAAGAAGAATTCAAAAAATAAAAACAAGACGAGTGATAGTCAAAGTAACAAAGAAAACACGACAAACTCATAGAATTAGCCTTCCTCAGGCAGGCTGAATTTGATCATAAAACCAGGTTCTAAACTATAGGAAATGAAGGCAAGTCGTGTTATAATGGTTAAGAATAGATTAGAAAGACTCACTCACGAAAGAGAAGAGGATACGACGATGATTAAAATTCTATTGGTCGAAGATGACCTTGGTTTGTCAAATTCAGTATTTGATTTTTTAGATGATTTTGCGGACGTCATGCAGGTCTTTGACGGAGAAGAAGGTCTTTATGAAGCAGAAAGCGGGATCTATGATTTGATTTTGCTGGACCTCATGCTTCCTGAAAAGGACGGGTTCCATGTCTTGAAAGAATTGCGTGAAAAAGGCGTGACAACCCCTGTTTTGATCATGACAGCCAAAGAAAGTCTGGATGACAAGGGGCACGGCTTTGAGCTGGGAGCAGACGATTACCTCACCAAGCCTTTCTACCTAGAAGAGCTTAAGATGCGGATTCAAGCTCTCTTGAAGCGCTCAGGAAAGGTCAATGAAAACACCCTTAATTATGGCAATTTGAAGGTCAACTTATCTACCAATTCGACTTATGTGGATGGGAAAGAAGTGGAACTTCTTGGGAAGGAATTTGATCTTTTGGTCTACTTCCTTCAAAACCAAAATGTCATCCTTCCAAAGACACAGATCTTCGATCGTCTTTGGGGCTTTGATAGTGACACAACCATCTCTGTTGTTGAGGTCTATGTTTCAAAAATTCGTAAGAAATTAAAAGGTACTGATTTCGTTGAGAACTTGCAAACATTGCGCAGTGTGGGGTATATCTTAAAAGATGCTAACCAGAATTAAGAAAACCGTCGGGGAAGATGATTTTTCCTACTTCATCCGATATTTTGGGCTCTTTACTTTGATATTCTCAGCCATGACCCTGATTATCATCCAGGTCATGCGCTCGAGTCTCTATACAACGGTCGATGAGAACCTCAAGACTCTCAGTCAGGATCCCTACTCACTTGTAGCGATTGCTTATCGAGACCAGCGACAGTCAAATACCAAAGGAGATGATAATGATCATGAGATGATGATCCCAGATCATGATAAATCAGAACCTAAAGGGGATGTCACATCCAATACCACTGTTGTTTTGCTTAATAAAAAATATGAAAACTTGACAACCGGTAATGGGTTTTTAAACTTCAAAACGGTGACGTTTGGTCGGAAGCTCCTCAACAAGGTTTCCCAGCTCCAAATTACAAACAGCTATGGGAAAAAAGAAAGTTACCGGGCCTATATGGCAGAGTTGAGTTTATCTGATGATGAAAGTGATAGTGATATCAAGTATGCGGTTGTCATGACCAATATCAGTCAACTAGAGCAGACCAGTGAAGAGCACGAAAGTCAAATCGCCCTCATCATGATCTGCTTCTGGGGAATCTCCTTATTCGCTAGCCTCTTCTTAGCACGTCTCAGCGTTAAGCCGCTGCTTGAGAGTATGCAAAAGCAAAAGGCTTTCGTGGAAAATGCTTCCCATGAGTTGCGGACGCCTTTAGCAGTTCTGCAAAATCGCCTCGAAACGCTTTTTAGAAAGCCTGAAGCGACCATTATGGAATCGAGTGAGAATATTGCATCCAGCTTGGATGAAGTTCGAAATATGAAGCTCTTGACCACCAACCTTCTTAATATTGCCCGAAGAGATGACGGCTTGAAGCCGGAGATGGAAGATATCGAACCAAGCTTTTTCGATCAGACCTTCTCGAATTTTGAGATCATTGCGGAAGAAAATGATAAACTCTTCCGAGGAGACAATCAGGTGGACAAAGTCATTTGTTCTGACAAGACACTCCTCAAGCAATTGATGACCATTCTCTATGACAATGCCTTGAAATATACCGATGAAGATGGCGAGATCCAGTTTGAAGTTCAATTGAAGGATAAAAATCTTCTTTTGAGAGTGCTGGATAATGGTCCAGGGATTCGAGATGAGGATAAGAAACGGATCTTTGATCGTTTTTACCGGGTCGACAAGGCCAGAACCCGTCAAAAAGGTGGATTTGGCTTGGGGTTATCCCTCGCTAAGCAAATCGTAGAAGCCTTTAAAGGGACCATTCAAGTCAAAGATAATAAACCAAAAGGGACCATCTTTGAAGTGAAATTATCCATTAAGACGGAAAGTCGTAAAAAAAATCGTTCATAATCTTTTAAAAATAGAAAAGAGGAAAACCTATGAGTTCAAAAATGTTGCACACTTGCCTTCGTGTGGAAAACTTAGAAAAGTCAATCGCTTTTTACCAAGATGCTTTTGGTTTTGAAGAAAAACGTCGGAAAGATTTTCCAGACTACAAGTTCACGATTGTTTATTTGGCCTTGCCTGGAGATGACTATGAGTTGGAATTGACTTACAATTATGATCATGGTCCATATGTCATCGGAGATGGCTATGCTCACGTCGCCTTGAGTACTCCTGATCTAGAAGGTTTGAATGCTGAACACAAGGCTAAAGGCTATGAAGTAACGGAACCAAAAGGTCTTCCAGGAACGAAACCGAATTATTATTTCGTTGTAGATCCGGATGGTTATAAAGTAGAAGTCATTCGCGAAAAATAAGAGGGACTAAAAACAAGGGCCGCTGTCGGCGACGACAGTCGCCCTCTTTTTATGAAACCATTTACAAAAAAGGAATGTTTTTTCGAGATAAATTTGCTATAATAAAGTTATGAGATTCAAACACACGAAAACTATTTTATTAATCATTATAAATCTCCTTTTTCTGAGTCTTTTGTATATCGGATATCAAAAGATTCAAAGGCTTCGTGAACAAAAAGCCTATCAGGATCAGTTTGCCAAGGTCACCCAACTCGAGAAAAGCTCTGAAAAAGGGAAAGATGTTCAAGTTCAGGAAGGGATTTTAGGAACTTCTTATGTGACGGCTTATTATCCTACTAAAGATGGACAGCCTGTTGAGATTGTGAAAGAGAAGATCCAAGAAGACCTTCAGCGTCTAGGATCGGATGAGAAAACCAAGGAGCCAAAGCATTTGACCTTCTACCATAGTGAAGAAGCAGAAGCGCCTTTTGTTGGTTATCACCCTATCCAAATCAAACGGGCTGAATACCAGTACAAAAAAGGGAAATTCATCAAAGATGAGACGGTGAAGTTGCCCCTCTTTTACTTGGATGATGATAGTAACCCTTTGACCCTCAGCCAGGTTTTTGCGGATCCAGATGGAGCCAAACAGATCTTTTTGGAGGAATTACGGGGGAATCTAGCCTTTCGTCAGCTGGACGAGGAAAGCATTGATCAAATGGTTGCCCACTTCTCAGAGTTGGATTTGAGCCAATGGGAATTCCAATATGAAAAAGGAAATTTCACCATTCCATTTCCAACCAAGGTTAAAGGAGACGATACCTTCACTGTTCCCTTGTCTAAATTCTACGACGTGATTGATACAGAGCGCTTGCTTCCTGATGATCTAGCTTCTTATGAATCCTATATTGAAGAACGCCACCGTAAGATGATTGCCCTGACCTTTGATGATGGACCAGATCCAACCACGACTCCTCAGGCGCTGGCCATCTTAAAGAAATACAATGCCAAAGCTACCTTCTTTATGGTCGGAAAAAATGTCAGTGCGAATCCGGATATTGCTAAGCAAGTCCGCAAAGAAGGTCATCAAATCGGGAACCATACCTGGGATCACCCTCAATTGCCAAAATTGAGCTTGGATAATGCCAAAAAAGAGATCTTGGATACCCAAGAAGCTATTCAAAAAGCGACAGGTGTGCAGACCAAGATTACCCGTCCTCCGTATGGGGCCATCAATAACGCTATCCAATACGGTGTCGACCAATCCTTCATCATGTGGGATGTAGATAGCCTAGATTGGAAGACACATAATACGACGGCTATTCTCAATGAAGTGAAAAAAGAAGTCAAACCGGGTTCGATTATCCTCATGCATGATATCCATCAAACCACGATTGACGCTCTACCGACCGTCCTTGACTACCTCAAATCACAAGGCTATACCTTTGTAACGGTGGATGAATTGTTGGATTATCAACTTGAAAGTCATCGCATTTATTACAATGGAAATTAACGTAAAAATCCTCTGCAGTTCATTCACTAGCAGAGGATTTTCTTATTCATTTAAAAAGAGTTCGGAATTTTTTAAAACCAGTTCACGTACAGAAGCGTATTTTTTTAAGGATTTGAGTTCTTCTGGGTGGGTGATAAAGGTGATTACATAGCCATCACGCCCCATTCGTCCTGTTCGACCGGCACGGTGGGTATAGGTCTCCACATCACGAGGAATATCGTAGTTAATCACACACTCAAGATGTTCAATATCGATTCCACGAGCGACTAAATCGGTGGCCAGCAAGAGGGTCAGCTGATGGTCTTTGAAGCGTTCCAGAATGACCTTGCGGTATTTTACATTGACATCGCTTGCGAGCGATACGGCCTCAACACCACGGTATTGTAGTTTTTCTTCAGCACTACCCAGATCAGACAGGCTATTGAAAAAAGCCAGACCACGAAAATCTTCGACGTAGGCGAGTTTGCGGAGCAATTCGACCTTGTCCCGCTTATCCACTTGCATATAAAAATGTTGGATATTGTCCAAAGAAACTCCATTAACCGTAACGCGAAGAGTATTTTCTTCTAGCTGGTCTGGATCGACCTTGGCTGTGGCGCTCATATAGATATATTGGTGGTCACGGGGAGCATAGTGGCTGATCTTGTCGACGAAGTGGTACTGAGAATCGCTCAGTAATTGGTCGAATTCATCTAAAATGATAGTTTCCACATTCATCATTTTGATCTTTTTCAGCTTGATCAGTTCAAAGATCCGACCAGGCGTCCCAACCAGGATTTCGGGTCCTTTTTTGAGGCGTTCGATTTGCCGTTTTTGACTAGATCCTGAAAGGAAGAGTTGTGTCTGGAGACCGAGAGGCTCTGCCCATTGTTTGGTGACATCAAAAATTTGTCCTGCTAACTCTGTATTAGGAGCTAAAATCAAGAGTTGTTGGGCCTTCTTCGGTTTGAGTTTGAGCAAGCTCGGAAAGAGGTAGGCGAGTGTCTTACCCGTTCCAGTAGGACTGATCCCGAGGACATTTTCTCCTTCATAAATTGGGGAGAAGATCTGTTCCTGAATTTCAGTGAATGTATCAAATCCGAGTGTTTCTAACTGGTCTTTCCAGCTTTGTGGAAATTGTTCTTTCATTCTTTTTCATCCTTAAATTGTATTCCAGCGCTTTGACGCATCTGGTAGAGGGTTTCATGGACCTGCTCAGCTGTTTGTAACCATTCAAGATAAGCAACTGGCTTTTGATGAGCGATGGCAAGGGCAAAGGCTTCCGCCTCTTCTTGCATTTGGTGTGAGCAGGCCTGGACCGGAAGATCGATGATCTCTCCGGAATAGCTGACGAAGCGGGCTTGGTTAATGGCTGCCACAGCATTGAGAGTTAGTGTTCCAGTCTTGGTGTAGATTTCAGCAGGTAGATGGCTGGTGATATTTTTCCCTGCCTGAATAGCAACCTGAAAATCTGGGTAAATCAAGACACCTTGACCATAAAGATCAACCGAATTGGGTAATTGCTGAGCGGTGTAGTGACTGGAGATCGGTTTTCCAAAGAAGCCAATGGCCAAGTAGAGGCAGTAGACTCCCAGATCCATCAAAGCTCCACCTGCATAGATATCTGAGAAAATATTGGGCATCTCACCTGAAAGAAGGGCCGGCAATTTAGAAGAATATTTGGCAAAGGTGAAGTTGGCGCCCAGTATTTCCTGGTTAGAGAGGAAGTTTTTAACTACTTGAAAGGCTGCTTCTTGGTAATTTCTGGCAGCTTCAAAGAGATAGACCTGGTGCTCATTAGCAAGCTTGACCAGTTCCTTCCATTCAGAAGGCTTGGTCACAGCCGGTTTTTCAATGATGACATGCTTCTTTGCTAAAATAGCAAGCTTGGCCTGAGCGAAATGAAGAGAATTGGGGCTGGCAATGTAGACCACATCCAGCTCACTGTCTAAAAAGTCGATGAAATCCGTGTAGCAAGAGATCGCTCCATAAGGCTCACAAAACTCTTGAGCAGTCTTCATCTTTCTCGAATACACAGCCTGCAAGTGATAGTGGCCCGTCTGATGAGCAGCTGTAATAAATTCATGTGAAATCCAACTCGTACCAATAATTCCCAGCTTTAACATAAGGTGTCCTTCCGTCATCGATTCACTCTATTATACCATGAAAAGGGGGAGGGGACAGTATAAAGTAGAAAATATGCACTGATTATTGTATAATGAAGTGATATGCTTAGAAGGGAAAACATAGGATTGAGAAATTCAGAATTACTGATCATTATTCCTGCTTATAATGAGAGTGGAAATATTGAAAAAACAATCAAGATGATTGAAGAACATACACCTGAATTTGATTATGTCATTATCAATGATTGTTCTACAGATCATACACTTGAAATTTGTCGCAATAACAACTTTAACGTTATCGATTTACCGATTAATTTAGGAATTGGTGGTGCTGTTCAGACTGGTTATCAATATGCAGTTAAAAATGGCTATCAATATGCTGTTCAAGTGGATGGAGATGGTCAGCATAATCCTGAATTTATCAGAAAGATGCTTCAAGTCCTTCAAGAGAAGAATGTGAACATGGTGATTGGCTCTCGTTTCATTGAAAATCAAGGTTTCCAATCCTCCTTCGCGCGACGGATTGGAATTTCATTTTTTGAAAAATTAATCAAGGTTTTGACGGGTCAAAAGGTAACAGATCCAACTTCTGGTTTACGAGTTGCTGACCGAAAAGTAATTGAGGAATTCGCCAAGCAATATCCAAGTGATTATCCAGAACCAGAGACGATTGTGTCCCTGTTAACCTCAGGCTATTCAGTTGCAGAAGTGCCTGTATTAATGAACGAACGAGAGCACGGGGAATCATCTATCACATTAAGCAAATCTGTTTACTATATGATTAAAGTGACTATGGCAATGTTATTGGCTAGAATTGGTGGAGGATATAAGAAATAAAATGCTAAATATTTGGTTGACCATTATTGTAATTGTTTTTATGCTTTATATTCTACGCCTAGTTGCAAAGAAGCTTGTTGAAATGAGAAATGTCATCTCTTGGCTTATTCTTTGTATCGTCTCGTTGCCAGTCATTTGGTTTCCTAATTTGATTGGAGCAATATCTTTATTTCTTGGTATTCAGACACTAAGTAACTTTATTTTTTTATTAAGTACATTTTTATTAATATTTTTAATTTTTTCATTAACTCGTACTGTATCAAAACAATCAGTACAGATTAAGAAATTGTCACAAACGATTGCTTTATTAAGAAGTGAGAATGAAAATGAACAATAAAGTAAATAGGAGTATTTATTTTTGGAATTTTGCAGGAAATATAGCAGCAGCTGCAGTCTCAATATTGTATTTGATTATTGTCTCTCGTTATACTTCCGCAAGTGATGCTGATAATTTTAGTTTGGCTTATGCAATTGGAAACCTATGGGTTGTAATTGGTATTTTTCAAGTTAGAAATTATCAGGCGACTGATTTGAAAGGAACGTACTCGTATTTGGAATATTGGCTAACTAGGGTTATTACAGTTTGTTTAATGTTAGTTTCACTATTTCCGTATTTATTTTTTAGTGGAAATAATGTTGGAAAAGGGGATTTATTTTTAATTATAATCCTAACAGTTATTTATCGTTCATGTGATGCTTTTTCTGATTTATTCCAAGGATTATTTCAACAACATGAACGTTTAGATATTGCAGGGAAATTAATGGTGCTTCGTTATAGTTTAAGCACAATCATTCTCCTAATTAGTTTGTTACTTTCAAATTCTTTAATTTTTTCTTTAATTTGTTTATGTTTTTTTAATGTTCTTTTTGTTTTTGGGGGTGATTACATCCAATCCAAACAAATAAGAACGATACCTTTTAATCAGATTTCATCTGCTACATTTAAGCGATCAATTAGCATCATGAAAACTTGCCTTCCATTGTTTGTCAACGGCTTTTTATTGGTATATGTATTGAATTATCCAAAACAAGTGATTGATAAATTGCTAGTAGAGGGCGTATTACGTGAAGGTGCTCAAAGGGATTTCAGTATTCTATTCATGCCTGTTTTCTTTATGAGTTTATTTGTATTAGCACTAAGACCGTTAATAACCGATTTGGCAAAACAATGGTCAGAAAAAAGATTTTATACATTTAATGCTATGATTCGTAAGATTTTATTATTGCTTATGATTTTGGGACTAGTAGTATCAATACTGGCCTATTTGATAGGGATTCCTATTTTGAATATTATAAGTGGTATTGATTTATCAAATTATAGTTTATTACTTACTATTTTAGTGCTTTCCGGCTTTTTATATTCTATAGCTTCTGTCATAGGTGATTTTTTAATTATATTGAGGAAACAAGTCTATCTACTCTATGTTTATGTCGCAATGGCGTTATTGACGAATATTCTTACGCCTATAGCGATGAGGGAGTTTGGCTTGTTTGGAGCAGGGCTTAGTTTTGTTATTGTTATGTTGTTTTACACCATTGCTAGTTGGATTGTCTTTGTAATTATGAGAAGGAAGGAGATTCAAAAATATGAATCAGTGGAATGATCATACATTTGTAATCTGTGCTTATGGGGATAGTCCTTTTTTAGAGGATTGTATAAACTCGTTATTAAGCCAAACCGTAAAAAGTAATATCATTTTGTATACTTCTACTCCAAGTGTATTTATCGAAAGTATTTGCCTAAAATATGCCATTCCGTTTAATACAACTGTAGGTGGCGGGATTGGGAAAGATTGGAATAATGCTTTATCTTTTGTTACTACCCAATATGCTACAATAGCCCATCAAGATGATTATTATGTGCCAACCTATTTAATGGAAATTCAAGAGAGGATAAAGAAGCATCAAAATGCTATCATTCTTTATTCTGATTATTTTGAAGAAAAAAATGGAGAGGTCATTAAACCGACTTCAAATCTAAAAATCAAATCATTAATGTTAAAAACAATCTCATTATTCCCTAAAACTAAGTGGTGGAGAAATCGGATACTTGCTTTTGGAAATCCAATTTGTTGCCCTGCTGTAACTTATAATTTAGAATTGGTTAAGGGCTTTAGATTTGATGAGGAATGGAGAGTTAGTCTTGATTGGCTTGCCTGGTACCATTTGGCTAAATTTGATGGCAGATTTGTATATGTTCCAAAAAAATTAATGTGCCATCGTATTCATGAAGACTCTGAAACGAGTAATACCATTAGTGACAATACTCGAACAAAGGAAGATTACATGATGTTTAAACTCTTTTGGCCAAACGGATTAGCGAAATGTTTAAATCGTTTTTATAAAAAGAGTCAGGATACGAATGGTTAAAGATTGCGTTCTCGAGGTTTGATAACAATATAAAAGTTTGAATATCTTAATTATTTGCAAAACTATGGGTTCTATTAAAATATATAAAGGATAAGATTGTGAAAGAAGCGCCTAAGATTAGTGTCATTATTCCAGTATATAATGCAGAATTATATCTCAAAAGATGTATAGATTCCGTTTTGAATCAAAGTTTTAAATCATTTGAAATTATTGCAATTGATGATGGTTCAAAGGATAATTCGTTTAAAATATTGAATGAATACCAACAATTTTCTCCAAATATTAGAACTTTGAGTCGAGAAAATAAAGGTGCAGCCTATACTAGAAATGAAGGTATCAAGCTTGCAAAAGGTGAATTCATCATGTTTATCGATAGTGATGATTATATAAACCCAGATTACTTGCAGGTGTTTTATGATGAAATATCAAGTGGGATAGATGATGCAGTTATTGGTGGTCTTCAGAGAGTAAACCAAGATGGTAAACAACTATTTTCTATCCAATTGGGTAAAGATAAATGGTCGAAATATAGATCGATTTCACCATGTGCTCGCATCTATAGAAAAAAATTCTTACAAGATAACAATCTTCATTTTCCGGAATTTCCTTTGGGTGAAGATTTATTATTTAGTTTAAAAGTGTATTCAAAGTCAAAAAATATAAATACGATTAGTTATTGTGGTTATTTTTGGTTTTATAATGAAAATAGTGCATCTAATACACTTAATAAAGGTTTTAACCCAGATGTAAATATTATTGATCTATTGACTGAAATTTCTAAAATTATTCCGAAAGACTATTACGAACTAGATCTAATCAAATTCTTTATTAAAAAATTCACACTATATTGGTTATTAGATGGCGGAAGAAACTCGAGTAGTGATGAATTTTTATCACAATATAAAAAAATAAATGAGTGGGTGATAAATCATGATATGCAAAGTAAGATTTCAGGTCTAAATCCAAAAATCAAAAGTGAAAGATTAATCGTGAAAGTAGCCATTGTATTTACTGATTTGTTGAATAGACTTAAATTAATGAAATTGTTTTCAAAAGTATATTGTAAAGGTCATATTAAGAATAAAAAGTGATATCTATTATTGCTATTAAATGACCATTCCTTTGGCTATTGTAGAATCTAATTTATATCTATAGTGAGGTTATCTTGAATAAAATATTTAGAAATATTGGAATCGCAGGTTTATTTACTTCTTTGATTTCAATTTGGTTATTATTAACTACTGTAAAAAAAATAGGTGCCCCAGATGCGTCTATTAAAATTATACATTGGATAACAAAATATGAAAACATCTTGTTGATTTTAATGTTATTCGTCGCTTTATTATCTGTTGTTTTTTTGATAAGTTCTTCCAAAAAAATTAGAGAGTTATTATTTAAATATAGGTATATATTAGCTTTAGTAGTATTATTTATTGCTGTTTTATTTAAAATTAATGGGTCATCCATGGGAATTTTAGGTATCTTTTTAAATAATACTGATAAAGATCATATATTACTTGGTGTAAGTAGGACTTTACGATCGGATGAGTGGTCGGTAAGTCTTCCATTTCAATTATCTCAATCATTTAATCATTATGCTTATTACTCATCTTTGATAAGGGGTGGAGGTACAGATACTTTTATTTTGAGTGGTTTAGCATCATGGGATTTTGCTACCTTATTTAGACCAGCGAACTTAGGATTCCTATTTTTAGGTTTTGAGCGTGGCCTTTCATTTTTATGGACCTTCAAAATACTATTTCTATTCATGTCTGTGTTTGAAATGGGCCGGGTTGTGACGAATGATAATAGAAAGTTATCATTGTTTCTATCATTTATGATAACATTTAGTGCCGTTGTTCAATGGTGGTATGGCATGATCGAAATGATTGCGGCAGGTAGTATTTTTATTGTCTTATTTGATAAATATTTGAAAGAAAATAGGCCTTTTCTAAAATTAATTTATACAGTAATTATGTCATGGGCGGGAAGTGTATATATTCTTACCTTCTATCCGGCCTGGCAAGTACCATTGGCTTATATTTTCTTTGTATTATTAGTTTATATTATCATTGAAAATTACAAGACTTTTAATTTCAATTATAAACTTGATTTATCACTGCTTACTTTAATGACAGTCCTTATCATTACTTCCTCATATATAGTATTAAGTAAGGCATGGCCTACTGTTCAAACAACAATGAATACTGTCTATCCAGGTAATAGGGTTTCTTTTGGAGGTGGAGCCTTTAAATGGATATTTGACTATGTTTATCAGATTTTCTATCCTATAACTGATATTATTGATGAGCGTGCAATGGATTCAGTTTATGATCTGTTTCCAGTCACACAGGTTTTAGCAATTTTAGCAATTATTAAAACAAAAGATAAATTGTTAAGTATGCTAATGATGATTGATGCCCTATTCTTGTTATATATCTCATTTTCTATTCCCAAAATTTTTGCAAGAATTACGTTATTGTCTTTTACAACCCCTGCAAGATTACTGAGTGTCTTTGGAATTTTGAATTTAATAATATTAGTTCGTTTTCTAACGATTTCAACAAAAAGATGTTTATCAAGGATTGGCTCTTTTATCACTGCTATCCTGTTATCAGTAGGAATCGTTTTTATTTCTAAAGGGGAGATTAGAGAGTACTTATTGACAACAATAGGTGGAGTTGATCAACAGACTTACTTTAGATTATTTACTTTAGTTGCAATTTTTGTATTGTTTGCTATCCTGTATTTTGTATTTCGTAGAAATTTAAATGGAATCTTAGTTATGGGAATTTCCATTAGTTTCCTAGCTGGTGTACTTGCGAACCCAGTTCGTGTTGGAAGTGATGTAGTAACAAAAAGTCCTTTAGTAGAACGTATTAAATCTATAAATAGTTCTGATCCAGGATTATGGATCGTCGAAGGAGGACTTCCTGCATTACCATACAATAATGTACCATTATTAGGAGGAGCTTCTGTTTTAAATTCTACAAATGCATATCCGAATATAAAATTATGGAAGAAAATTGATAAAGAAAATGATGATTCGAAAGTATACAATCGTTATGCACATATTAGTTTTAATCTAATAGATGAAAATTCTGAAGCAAAATTTAAATTGAATAGCCCAGATTCTTATACTGTTTCACTACCAATCACTGAATTGAAAACACTGAAAATTAAGTATATTATGACTGATCGGAATCTTGAAGATCTTTCTAATGGCATGATAAATTTTGAGCAGATAGCTGATGTGAATGGAATTAAAATATATACGGTTAAGTATTAATTTTATAGTATATAACAAAAAACTAGGGGAAACCCTAGTTTTTTGTTACAATAGAAAGTGAATAAGTCAAGGAGTAAGAGATGACACTATCAGTTGTAGTCCCATGTTTTAACGAAGAAGAATCAATTCCATTGTTTTATAGAGAAATGGAACGTGTTCGGATGAAGATGGGAGAAAAGTTTGAATATATTTTTATAAATGATGGCTCTTCAGATGGTACGCTATCCGTTCTTCGAAAGCTACATGTTACAGATTCAAATGTGCACTACCTTTCTTTTTCTCGAAATTTCGGAAAAGAGGCTGCACTATATGCTGGACTTGAGCGTGCTAGTGGTGAATACGTAACCGTCATGGATGTAGATCTGCAGGACCCTCCGGAGTTATTGATCGAAATGAAGCAGAAGTTGGAGGAACAGCCGAATTTAGACTGTGTCGGAACGAGACGCGTAACCCGTGATGGGGAACCACCGATCCGCTCTTTCTTTGCACGGATGTTTTATAAATTGATCAATCATATTAGTCAAGTGGAAATGGTTGACGGGGCGCGTGATTTTCGTTTGATGCGTCGTCCTATGGTCGATGCGATTCTTGAGCTCTCGGAGTACAATCGTTTCTCAAAAGGAATTTTTGCTTGGGTAGGATTTGATACAGAATACCTCGAATATAAAAATGTTGAGCGCGTGGCAGGAGAGACATCTTGGAATTTTTGGTCCCTCTTTAAGTACTCGATTGAAGGGATTGTCAATTTCTCGGATGCCCCATTAAACATTGCCTTTATTGGTGGACTGTTATCTTGGATTTTGGCCTTTATCATGATGATTTTGATTGTAATCCGTACCTTGGTCTTTGGGGATCCTACTTCAGGTTGGCCATCCCTTATGACAGTGATTCTTTTCCTGGGAGGGTTCCAATTATTGACCATTGGGATTTTAGGGAAATATATCGGTAAGATTTTCATGGAGACTAAGAAACGTCCAATCTATGTAATCAAAGAGAAAAGCAAGTAAAAAGCAGAAAACTTCTGCTTTTTTTGCTATAATGATAGGGATAAAGCATTTGAAAGGAACGTAACATGATTTTAATTACAGGTGCAAATGGTCAACTTGGAACGGAGCTTCGCCATTTGTTAGACGAACGAAATGAAGAATATGTAGCTGTTGATGTAGCTGAAATGGACATCACAAATTCAGAGAAAGTAGACGAGGTATTTGCGGAAGTAAAACCAACCTTGGTCTACCACTGTGCTGCCTATACAGCTGTTGATGCTGCGGAAGATGAAGGTAAAGAGTTGGACTATGCCATCAACGTGACGGGTACGGAAAATGTAGCAAAAGCGTCTGAAAAACACGGTGCAACCTTAGTTTATATCTCAACCGACTACGTTTTTGATGGGAAAAAACCAGTGGGACAAGAATGGGAAGTAGACGATCAACCAGATCCTCAAACAGAGTACGGTCGTACCAAACGTATGGGGGAAGAATTGGTTGAGAAGCATGTATCTAACTTCTATATCATCCGTACAGCTTGGGTATTTGGGAACTACGGTAAGAACTTTGTTTTCACCATGCAAAACCTTGCGAAGACTCACAAAACACTTACAGTCGTTAATGACCAACATGGTCGTCCAACCTGGACACGTACTCTTGCAGAGTTCATGACTTATTTGGCTGAAAACCGTAAGGAGTATGGTTATTACCACTTGTCTAACGATGCGAAAGAAGATACAACTTGGTATGACTTTGCAGTTGAAATCCTCAAAGATACGGATGTTGAAGTGAAACCAGTGGATTCTAGCCAATTCCCAGCTAAGGCAAAACGCCCTCTCAACTCAACGATGAGCTTGGCTAAGGCTAAGGCTACAGGGTTCGTCATTCCAACTTGGCAAGATGCTTTGAAAGAATTTTATAAACAAGAAGTGAAATAAGAACAAATAGAAGCGGCCCTGGGGGTCGCTTTTCTGTTTGGATTAGGCAAAAAGCCTAGAAAATGGTATAATTGAATAGACTGTGAATGATTTGAAAGGGAACTCTATGCAACATGTTTTTATTATCGGAAGTCGTGGGCTTCCGGCTCAATATGGCGGTTTTGAGACTTTTGTGGACCAATTGGTTTCGCATCAAGTGTCTTCAGATATCCAATACCATGTTGCCTGCCTTTCTAATGATCAAGCTTATCAACATTTTGACTACAAGGGTGTCGATTGTTTTACCATTAAAGCCCCTAAGCTTGGGCCTGCGCGTGTCATTGCCTATGATATGATGGCCATCAACTACGCCTTGAAGCTTATTAAGAAACAAGGAATTGAACAGCCGATTTTTTATGTCTTGGGCAATACAATCGGAGCCTTTGTGGCGCCTTTTGCGCGTAAGATCCATAAGATGGGTGGTCGATTCTATATCAATCCAGATGGACTGGAGTGGAAGCGGGCCAAGTGGGCTAAACCGATCCAAGCCTATCTCAAGTATTCTGAAAAGATCATGACGCGCCATGCTGACCTGGTAATTTCAGACAACCCTGGTATTGAGTCCTATATCAAGGAAGCCTACTCTTGGTCTAAGACGACCTATATTGCCTATGGAACGGACTTATCTCCGACCAGCCTAAACAGTCAGGATAGGAAGGTCCGAGAATTCTATCACAAGTGGCAGACACAAGAGAAAAACTATTACCTAATTTTGGGCCGCTTTGTCCCAGAAAATAATTATGAGACCGCCATTCGTGAATTTATGACCTCTTCAACCAAGCGGGATTTGGTGATTATTTGTAACCATGAAGGCAATCCTTATTTTGAGGAGCTCCGAGCTCGGACTGGATTTGATCAGGATCCTCGTATTAAGTTTGTAGGAACGGTTTATGATCAAGACCTTTTGAAGTATATCCGTAAAGAAGCCTTTGCCTATATCCATGGTCATGAAGTGGGCGGGACCAATCCTGGTCTCCTAGAGGCTCTTGCCCAGACGGATCTGAATTTAGTTTTAGGGATCTCCTTTAACCAAACGGTCGCTAAGGACACGGCTCAATATTGGACTAAAGAAACTGGGAATTTGGCACATTTGATTGATCAGGTTGATTCTTTAGAAGATGTATCTGAATGGGGTCAACGTGCCAAGGCCAATATGAAGCAAAACTTTACCTGGGAAAAAATTGTAGGTGAGTACGAGGAATTATTCTTATCATGAAAGTAAATATCTTGTTGTCCACCTATAATGGTGAACAGTATCTAAAAGAGCAGGTTAAAAGTATCCAAGACCAGACTTATCAAGACTGGCAACTCTTGATCCGAGATGATGGGTCAAGAGATGGTACGGTGAAGATTATTCAAGAGTTGGTTGCCCAGGATGAGCGCATTCGCTTTATCAACCAGGGAGCTATCGAAAATCTCGGTGTCATCAAGAGCTTCCATGCCCTCTTGAAATATGAAGAAGCAGATTTTTATTGTTTTAGTGACCAAGATGATGTCTGGTTACCAGACAAGATTGCTCTTCAGGTAGCAGAAGCAGAGAAGCATCCTCAAGAAGAGCCTTTGCTGGTCTACACAGATTTAAAAGTGGTCGATGAAAACTTGAACGTGCAGCATGAGAGTATGATTCGCACACAGTCTGATCATGCCAATACAGAACTGATTCAAGAGCTGACAGAAAATACGGTAACTGGCGGAGTGGCCATGATTAACCACTCTCTGGCGGAGTTATGGACAGGTCAAGAAAAACATGCGCTCCTTATGCATGATTGGTATTTGGCCTTGTTGGCAACTGCCTTTGGGAAGCTCATCTATATTGATCAGCCAACAGAATTGTACCGTCAGCACAGTAGCAATGTTCTGGGTGCTCGAACCCTCAGAAAACGGGTTAAAAATTGGATTCGACCTCATGTGCTGTTTGCCAAGTATTGGAATCTCATAGAGTCTAGTCAAGAACAAGCAAAAAATCTATTGGATCTGCCTGTCAGTTTCCAAACTAAAGAAATTATTGAAAACTTTGTCACCATTATGGATGTTCCACTAAAAGAACGTCTGAGACGGATTCGTCAGTATGGTTATCGGAAGAACCGGGCTTTTCACACCTTTGTGTTTACCAGCTTGATTCTGACAAAGTTTGCATATCGAGGTAAAAAATAATGTTTGACGTTTTTAGTCAGAAAAATCGAATTTTATTACGAGAATTAATCAAAACAGACTTTAAATTACGCTACCAAGGATCAGCGATCGGTTATCTTTGGTCCATTTTAAAGCCCCTGATGACCTTTACGATCATGTATATTGTCTTCATCCGATTCTTACGCTTGGGTGGAGATGTGCCCCATTTCCCAGTTGCCCTCTTGTTGGCCAATGTAATCTGGGGCTTTTTCTCAGAGGCAACATCCATGGGGATGGTGTCGATCGTTAGTCGAGGCGACCTATTGCGGAAGTTGAACTTCTCCAAACATATCATTGTCTTGTCTGCGATTTCAGGAGCAGCCATCAACTTTGTCATTAACCTTGTAGTGGTCTTGATTTTTTCATTCTTTAATGGGGTGACATTCTCTTGGACAGCCTTGATGGTCATTCCGTTGTTCTTTGAGTTATTCTTGATGGCGACAGGATGCGCATTGATTTTAGCGACATTTTTTGTTCGTTTCCGTGACTTAGGTCAAGTATGGGAAGTACTCCTGCAAGCCGGCTTGTATGCGACGCCAATTATCTATCCGATTACCTTTATTGCAGACCGCAATCCATGGGCTGCTAAGTTGGTCATGATGAATCCTTTGGCCCAAATTATTCAAGACATGCGTTATTTCTTGATTGATAAGGCCAACACCCCTGTCTGGCTTTTGGTGGAAAATAAGTTCTTGGTTTTGATTCCTTATGTTTTACCAATTCTTATTTTTGTCGCTGGCTTTGCTTACTTTAACAAACATGCTAAGAAATTTGCGGAGATTCTCTAATGACAGATAAACAAATTGCAGTAAAAGTAGACCATGTCAGCAAGTACTTTAAGTTGCCAACAGAGGCAACCAATAGTCTTCGAACTGCCCTGGTCAATCGCTTCAAAGGAATCAAAGGATACAAAGAACAACATGTTCTTAAGGATATTTCTTTTGAAGTAGAAAAAGGTGATTTTTTCGGGATCCTCGGTCGAAATGGTTCTGGAAAATCGACTCTCTTGAAAATTATTTCTGAAATCTATGTGCCAGAAAAAGGTACCGTCACCATCGATGGGAAACTGGTGTCCTTTATCGAGCTTGGAGTAGGCTTTAACCCAGAACTGACAGGTCGAGAAAATGTCTATATGAACGGTGCTATGCTTGGCTTTTCAACAGCTGAAATTGATGCCATGTATGATGATATCGTAGACTTTGCTGAGTTGCATGAATTCATGAACCAAAAGCTTAAGAACTACTCATCAGGCATGCAGGTTCGTTTGGCCTTTTCGGTTGCCATTAAGGCCCAAGGCGATATCTTGATTTTGGACGAGGTCCTTGCAGTAGGAGATGAAGCCTTCCAACGCAAGTGTAACGATTACTTTCAAGAACGCAAGAAATCAGGGAAAACCACGATTCTGGTTACCCATGATATGGGAGCCGTCAAGAAATATTGTAACAAGGCTGTTTTGATTGAAAATGGCTTGGTGAAAGCAATTGGTGACCCCTTTGACGTTTCTGATCAATATAGTTTTGACAATTTGGAATCGAACTCCCATCATAATGGAAATGAAGATGAGGGTATAGTCACATCGGAAGTTGAAGGTTTCACGGCTAGATTGCTTTCTCCTAAGAAAGTAACTCCTGATGATGAGGTGGTGATTGAGTTTTCATTTAATCTATTAGATGAGTCTGTTAATCCTCACATAGCCTTTTCATTTGTTGATATTTCTACTGGAAATGGACTGTATAACGATAATTCCATGGATATTCCATTATCCGGTATCGGTGCTAAAAAAATCACTTATAAATGTAAGTTGCCGTACTTTAATCATGTGAAGTTAAGACTAGTAGCATTTTTAAGAGATGAAAATCAAGAAAACTTAGCAATATTGTCGACAACGAACCCTCCAGTCTTTTCAATTGATCGGGTTGTGGATCGAACAAATCGTTCGGAGTTGGATTCTTCGACTGGTTTGTTGATCCGTCAAGGTAAGTGGGAATAATTTCTTTGGTGTAGGCTATGAAAATTTTATTTGTATCTCCTGTTGGAGCCATGTTTAGTGGAGCAGAAGTATCGATTGTGAACCTAATGAAATTATTGGTTCAGCAAGGTCACGAAGTTTATAATGTGATACCGGATAATGCTCCACACATTGATAAAGACTATCTCCGTCATATGGATACAACTGGAATTAAACTATTTCAGTTAAAAACCAATCAGTGGTGGTGGCCTGAGTCTAAGACGCTGAACATTTCAGAGTTAGAAATCCAAGCTTCTCAACAAAAGAATATTGAGGAAGTAAGAGAAATCATTCAGAACGAACAGATTGAACTGGTTATTTCGAATACAGTCAATGTGTTTCAGGGGGCCTTTGCAGCTGCATGTGAAAAGGTCAGACATTTTTATATTATTCATGAATTTCCTTTTGGCGAGTTCGGTTATTATAAGGAATTAATTCCTTTAATCGATGATTTATCTGATAAAATTTTTGTAGTCGAAGGGGAATTGTACCAGACTCTAACGAATTATTTTACGACTGACAAATTGATTCCGTTTATTCCCTATACAGAAGTTCAAGAGCGTCCTCTTAAGAATTCTACTATTTCTCGTTTCGTATCAATCGGTGGGATTAACGAACGAAAAAATCAGCTTGAGTTGCTTGCAGCCTATAATCACTTAAATCGGAAAGATATCGAACTGGTTTTTATCGGAGGATGGGATGAGCAGTACAAAAAGTTGATGGATGACTATATTCAAACGCATCATCTAGATCGTGTGACTTTTGTTGGTTTTCACTCGGATCCATGGTCCTTGGTGACAGATAAAGATATCCTCGTCTTGCCTGCTAAATTAGAAACATTTTCTTTAGTATTTGTGGAATCAGTCCTCAATGGAGTTCCGGCAATCATTTCCGATAATTTAGGTCATTTGTCTTCGAGTAAATTTTTAGAATCTGGAAATTTATATCCGCTAGGGGATAGGGATTTGCTAAGTCAACAAATGGCTACAGTGATTGAGAATTTTGATAGCTATAAAGAAAAACAATTACTGGATCAAGAACTTGCTCGAAAGAAATATAATCTAAAGACGATCTATGCCGTTTTTAAAGATAACATTGAAGTAGAAACACCAATTGTGAACCAAAAGCTATCCTCTAAGTATGCTCGATTTTTGGGGATGAAATTCAAGAATCGTGATATCGAAGTGATTGGTAAATCTCAAGTGGTTATCTATGCTTCTAATGATGGGCTCCATTCAACCTACCATGAAATAACAAAAGAGAGAATGGAAAATACGGGCACCGTTATCTTTCAGCTTGAAAATGAAAAAAGTCTAAAAATATTACTTTCAGAATTTCCTAGCTCCTATAAAAGATTGTCATTGATTGCATTGGAGGATCAAAGAGAAATTCCTCTTGTAACTTCAAACGGAATTGATTTCGAGGATGTTTTGGTTTTCTTTAATACCCATCCACATATTCTTTTTGATCTTTCGAATAGTTCAGGTAATCAATTTCAATTCTCCTATAAAAAAGAAAGTGACGAAGAATTTAGCAGACACCTATTCAACTTACATGAGAATCATAAAAAATTATCTCATGAATACAATTCCGTCATCCATTCTCGCCGTTGGACCATTCCAACAAAGATCTTGAAATTCTTTAGAATAAGGAAATAATATGCAACGTTTACTTTTATATGTTCACTACAATAAGTTTAATTTTATTAGTGGGCATGTACTTTACCAATTAGAAAAGATTCGTCCCTTGTACTCACGAGTGGTCTTTATCTCCAATAGTAAGCTACCAGAAGATGTGAAGTCTAATTTAGTAGCACAGCATCTGGTGGACGATATTCTAGAGCGTCAAAATAGTGGCTTTGACTTTGCGGCTTGGCGGGATGGAATGAAGACAGTCGGCTTTGACCAACTGGCTCATTTTGATTCGGTCACCCTCATGAATGACACCTGCTTTGGACCTCTTTGGGATCTAGAACCAATCTATCAGCGGTTTGAAAATGATAATGAAGTCGATTTCTGGGGAATGACCAATTACCGGAAAGACAAGGATTTTAACGAGCATATTCAGAGTTATTATCTTAGCTTTAAAAAACAGGTTATTGAATCAAGTACTTTCCATGAATTTTGGCAGGGAGTTCATGACTTTATCAATGTTCAGGATGTGATCGATAACTACGAGACCAAGGTCACAACGAACTTCTTGGATGCTGGTTTTCGCTATAAGACGGTCTTTGATACCATTCATGAAGACACCACAGGGATGCTCTATCCAGACTTTTCTTACTACAATCCTACAGCGATTCTCAATCATAAGGTTCCTTTCATCAAAGTCAAAACCATTGCAAACAATGAAGGAATTATGCCTTATATTTTTGACGAGTTGGAGCGTGTATCGGACTATCCATTAGACTTGATTCTCAACCACATGTCTATGATTGATCGTCCAGACTTTCCTTATCTCTTGTCTCGTAAGTACTTGAAAAAACAGGAATTAGCTGGAGAGTTCGGTAAAAAAGTTGCGGTTCATCTTCATGTCTTTTATGTGGACCTCTTGGAAGAATTTCTAAATGCTTTTCAAGACTTTCATTTTACCTATGACTTATGGATTACGACAGATATTGAAGAGAAGAAGCGGAATATTGAGCAAATTCTTTCTAATCGAGCACAAGATGCGACGGTTGTGGTGACTGGAAATATTGGACGGGATGTATTGCCAATGCTGCTCTTAAAAGAGCAACTTTCTCAATATGATTATGTTGGCCATTTCCATACCAAGAAATCCAAAGAAGCAGATTTCTGGGCAGGTGAATCTTGGCGCAAAGAATTGATCGAGATGCTGGTCAAACCGGCTGATCAAATCCTAGCCAATATGGAAGCCAATCCAAAAGTCGGAATCACTATCGCAGATATTCCAACCTTCTTCCGTTACAATCGAATAGTGGTTGCTTGGAATGAAGCTCTTATTTCACCAGAGATGAACAAGCTCTGGGAACGGATGGGAGCGACCAAGACGATTGACTTCAAAAATCTCAATACCTTTGTTATGAGTTATGGGACCTTTGTTTGGTTTAAATACGATGCTTTGAAACCACTCTTTGATTTGAATTTGACAGCAGCAGATGTTCCAGCTGAACCTCTACCTCAAAATTCGATATTGCATGCGATCGAACGTTTGTTGATCTACATTGCTTGGGATCAAAAATATGACTTTAGGATCTCTCAAAATCCTCATGTCCTGACACCATTTATTGATAATAAGCAATTGAACAATCGTGAAGATCTCCAACCCCATACCTTTGTGGACTTTAATCAAATTGGTGGGATCAAAGGAGCCTTGAAGTATATCGTGATAGGGCCTGCAAGAGCTGTGAAATATATACTAAAAAGAATGATAAAGAAAGTGAAATAATGAAACGGAAAAAAGAGTTTAATTTTAAAGAATTTATCCTCTCAGCTTTATCGAAAGTTTCAAGAACTCAATGGTATTACATTGCAACTTTATTTTTATTCTATTTCATTGATGTTTTTCTTTTAAATTGTCGACTAATTGATACCATAGGATCCACAACTTCTGTTAGGGAATTGAATAATAATTTTGGATTAATTTTTGGAATAGCCATTTTATTGATTGCTTATTTGAGTTCAAAATTTGATTTTAAGTGGTTCTTTCTGTTGAAATGTATTGTAGGGTATTTTATATATACAAGTTTATCGTATTTAGTAGATGTTACTACTAACATTAATAACCCTAAATTTAAATTATGGAATTTTAAAAATAATCCGTTTCTTCAAACAAATGGATTATGGACTTTGTTTTCAATTATATTAATTTCTAGTCTTTGTTTCATTTTTAGAAAATATTACGAAAATAAAACTCATCGTGGAAGAGTTACTGTTGCAATTAATAAAGAGTTTGAATATTTACTATTAGGACAATTTTTGACTTTATTAATATTTTCGGATAGTAAAATTCCATCATTTATTTCAAAAACAACTACTTTTATAAAGATTGGGGAGAAATATAATTTAGGAAAGTATTCAGAAGCTCAATTTTGGTCTCTCTTTCCAACTACTTTTGGTTTGTTTATTTTATTAAGTTTTGTCACGTTTTTGTTTATGAAAGGTCAAAGTGATTTTATAAAAAACAAACCATCCTTCTCTTTATCTGTATTCTTTAGTGCTGTATTTGCTATAGTATTCAATTTTACTTTGCAAATTGGGATGGGAAATAGTGAAAAGTTTTTAGGTTATTCATTTCTACCAGGAGCTTTGTTATTTCAATTTATAACACTATTTCTTTTATTTATTTCAGTTTTTTTGGTAACTAATAAGGTTGTTTTAAGTACTTTAATCATTCTTTCTTTTGGTACAGTCTTTTCTATTGCTAATGCAATTAAATTTTCAATGAGGAATGAACCAGTTTTGCCAAGTGATTTATCTTGGTTGTCATCTGTTGATCAATTATTTGGTTTTGTAGATCTGTCTATTGTACTTTACAGCATTTTATGTTTAGTATTATTACCATTGCTATATATTATTTTAAGAAAACTTTTCTTTCAAGGACGAATCTTGAGAAGTTTCCTTTTTAGAATTCTGCTATTATTAACCATTATAATAGTTTATGTTAATGTTTTTGATTTATTGAGTAATAAAGAACAAAATGGTCAAGTTAGAGACGGTGTTCCGATTGTTTCACAATTAAATAACTTTCAAAATATTGTTTGGATGGGAAATACTGTTAATGCTAGATATAAATCAAAAACATTAACATAAACTATTAT
>ERZ809296.750-NODE-750-length-46886-cov-32.388354_pt1 | contig 46886 bp, 27 predicted proteins | sample MGYA00520511_ERZ809296 | MGnify/ENA primary metagenome ERZ809296 (study PRJEB31576, sample SAMEA3212662) | Homo sapiens | biome: human-gut; feature: human gut; material: fecal | place: Sweden | collected 2012 ...
CCGTTTTGTCCGCCGGATATGACCTGCTGTTTGTGATGATGCAGCGGTATAACCGCCAGCGGATCATGGTGCTGCTGGAGCGCAAGATGAACCCGTAACCGATCAGCAAAGGGCTGCCATCCCGATCCACCGGGCAGGCAGCCGGTTCTGCGGTAAAAATGAGCATGGCCGAAGCGCGAGATCGTGCTTCGGCCATGCTCATCGTGTCGAAAAAGTCTTTTCTCCCCGCTGAGCAAGTTTTCAGAACCTCATAAAAGTTCTGAAAACTCAGGATTTCAATGGCGCAGGACACCCCTCTTGGGTTTCCCGCACACACCCTTCCTTACCGTCGCGGAGAATCTACCACTTTTATTGATAGTTTCGGCCATGCTGCTTGTTCTGCGCTTGTCATAGCCAGGCGGAACGATGGGAAGAACCGCGCTTACCCGGCAAGGAGGCTGCTGAGCGCGGCGATCAGTTCCTCGATGTTGATGGGTTTGGACAAGAAGCCGTTCATGCCGCATTCCAGTGCGCTCTTCCGATCCTCCTCGAAGGCGTTAGCCGTCATGGCGAGGATCGGAATTTTCGCCAGTGCAGGGTCAGGCAGCGCTCGGATCTGTCTGGTGGCCTCGCCGCCGTCCATAAGGGGCATCTGCACGTCCATCAGCACCAGATCGTAGTCTCCGGGCTTGGACTCCTCGATTTTTTTCACGGCTTCCACGCCATTTTCCGCCGTATCCACCACGAAGCCGTATTTACTGAGGATCTCCACGGCGATCTCCCGGTTCAGCTCGTTGTCCTCCGCCAGCAGGATGTGCTTGCCGCGGAAATCCGGACTGCCGCCGGGGAGGACGCTGTCATCGGTCTCCGTCTGGCCCTGGCCCAGAGCCGTCAGCAGGGTCTCCCGCAGGTCGGACATGAACATGGGCTTGGAGCAGAACGCCGTGACGCCGGCGGCCTTGGCCTCCGCCTCGATATCCGCCCAGTCATAGGCCGTCAGGATAATGATGGGGGTCCCGTCCCCCAGACTGCGGATCTGACGGGTCACCTCAATGCCGTTCATATCCGGCAGACACCAGTCGATGATATAGGCGTGGAACGCGTCCCCCAGATCCATGGACTGCCGGGCCCGGAGGACAGCCTCCTTGCCGGAGAGCGTCCACTCCGAGCGCATCCCCACCCGGACCAGCATTTTGGTCACGCTGTCGCAGGTGTTGAAATCGTCATCCACCACCAAAGCCTTCAGGCCCTCCAGCTCCGCGATCCGCTCCGCACGGTGGTGCTCCGGCTGGACGCGCAGCGCCACACGGATGATAAACTCGGTGCCCTTGCCCGGCTCTGTCCGGATCTCGATGGTGCCGCCCATCATATCCACGATGTTCTTGGTGATGGCCATGCCCAGACCGGTGCCCTGGATCCGGCTCACGGTGGAGCTCCGCTCCCGCTCAAAGGGATCGAAGATCTTTTTCGCAAATTCCGGGCTCATGCCGATGCCGTTGTCCTTGACCCGGATCTCATACTGCTCCCGGTCCCTCCGGGTCCCCGGAAGCTGTCTGAGCCGGACGGAGACCGTTCCGCCTGCCGGGGTGAACTTGATGGCGTTGGACAGCAGATTCAGCAGCACCTGATTCAGCCGCGTCTTGTCGCAATAGACGTCCTCATCGGTGACGTCCATGGCGTCCATATAAAGCTCCAGCTGCTTTGCGTGGATCTGTCCGCTGACGATGGTCTTTAAGTCATGCAGCACATCGGACAGGTTGGTCTCCGTCTCCTCCAGATGGATCTTGCCGCTTTCGATGCGGCTCATATCCAGAATGTCATTGATGAGGGAGAGCAGATGGTTGCCGGAGGCCAGGATCTTGCTCAGGTAGTCCTGAACCCGCTCCTTGTCATCCATATTGCTCACCGCCAGCGTGGTGAAGCCGATGATGGCGTTCATAGGTGTGCGGATATCATGGGACATATTGGAAAGGAACGTGCTCTTGGCCCGGTTGGCGGTCTCCGCGGCGCGGACAGCCTCCGAAAGAGCCTGATTGATCTTCTTGTCGGCAGTCCGGTCCGACATGACCAGAATGTACTTCGTTCTGCCCTCCACATTGCTGCCCATGGCGATAACGTGGAACCAGCGGTGCTCGCCGGTCTTCTGGTGGATATATTCAAAGTCCCATTCACGCTGCTCGTTGACCGCAAGCCCCGTGAGATAGTTCATCGTCTGCGCCGGTGGTTCCTGGGGATGCAGCTTTCCCAGAACATGAACGTCCTCCTGGACCTGTTCCACCGTGATCCCCAGCAGCTTTTCCACGTTCGGGCTGACATAATCCGCCCGATCCGTTTGGGCGTCCAGCATCAGGAACACATCGTCCACGTTCATGGAGAGCTTCATGAACAGCTCATCCCGGTACAGGATCTCCATGTCCTTCCGTCTCAGCTTGACGCTGCTCTTTCGGTGCACGAGCGCAAGGGCCAGCGCGGAAATGCCAAGGACGATCATGCTCACCATCACGATGGTGCTGGATTGCAGCGCGTTCATGCCGGCGTTGACGACCGCCGCCGGAACAAGGCCCACGATCGTCCAATCCAGAATGTGGGCGCTCTGATACGTCATGTAGTACCGCGTACCGTCCAGTGTTACCAGCCGGGAGCCGCTGCGGCCCTGCGTGAAATCGTCGGACAGGGTCTGAATATCCTCGCTGGTGAGAGGAGAGCGCTCCTGCATAGCGGCCAGCAGGTTGTAGACGTCCTCTTCCCTCTGCGCCGCGCAGTTGATGATGATGCGGCCGTCGGGATGGAGCACATATCTGCTGGCAGTCCCGTCAAAGGCGGAGATATCCAGCACCTTCACAATATCGTCATTGTAATAGGAAACCGCCACGGCGTCATACGCGAAGCCCCGATAGGTCCCCTGATTTTCCGGACGGGCAAACACCAGCATCTCCGGCTTTCCGGGCAGCACGGCAGTCATGACGATGTCGCCGCCCTGGGTGATCCGGTCCTCCAGATCATCCTGTATGCCCAGGTACCCCGTCTCCCCCGCAGCCGTCATATAGTTGCCATCGGCGGAGAGGAAGTAAAAGTCGGAAAAGCCCGTCTCCTGCTGAACAGCCTCGATGAGCTGCCGGATCTCGTCCTCGTCGGAAATATGCCGCATGGTGGTTTCCCACAGGTGCAGGTAGGTCAGATTCTTCTCCACCACCTCGTTCAGCATATTGTTGGACTGGTGGAGCACCTCCGCCAGATGGGCGGTGCTCTCCTCGTAGACGGTCCGGGACACGAAGTCGAAATATCGGACGCCGGCAGCGGCGATCCCCAATAACAGGACAAGCACCGCCGCCAAAGCAGCCACCCGCCGCTTCCCCAACGGTCTCATCCTTTTTGCGTGGTAATGCGTTTCTTCCATTGTTGCGGCAAGGGTACACCGTCCAATGTGAAGCATTGGGCGGTGAGGAATTGCCGTTCCCTCCTTTCGTGTATTAAACAGCCATGAGCAAAACTCCGATTTGCTCATGAGACTATACAATAAACAGCGCCATCCGGCTTGCTTAAAGCCTATATATTGTGACTCGGCTTTGCAAAACTCGCGTTTTGCTCAACCCTAGTATTAAAATCAAGCAATTAAATAACTCGTGGATTTTTCTAAGAGTTTTAATTTCTTGAAAGAAATACCGTCCTTTATCATTTTCCCGTTTATCGTTTTAATGGTAAAGATTCCGGTAGTTCTTCTTCCCCAAATGAAGCAGTCCTGTCCGTTAAATTGAACTTTGTCAAAAAGACGATATCCAAAGACGTACTTTTCTGCTTGGTTAGGTTTACGGATGCCTCCCTTGAGAATTGTCGCCTTGTGCAGCTGCCGGTTGTGGTGCCTCACGGGGCAAATCGTGTAAATCTTATCGATTTGTAAGATTCCCGGAAGGTAGCCCACATTGAAGCCCTGCTTCCCCTGTGCGATTGCCAGAGCATCGTTGATGTGGCTCTTGGGAAGCACCAGCAGCTTCTCTCGGGTCGCCTTTGTGATGTAGCCTCTGGTCTCAATGACGGGGATAGGCAACTCAGAGCAGAGCCTCTGCATTAAAGTCTTCCGCATGATGCCCATGAATGTGGCATCCCGTGTGGAACGACGCTTGCGCTTTTTGAAGTCCTTCTCCGTAATCAACCCCTTGTGGAGTTTCTCGTGACAACTCTCGCAAAGGGTAACTTGGTTGTCCGGGGCGTCGCCGCCTACCTTCCTGCTCTCCAGATGGTGGACGTGAAGCCGGACCTCTTTTTTCTTGGTTGCGTGTGCTCCGCAGCACTGACAGGTGTAATCATCTCTCCAAAGCACGTATTGCCGTACATTGTAGTGACCGTACATCTCGCCCTTCTGGTAATCCTCACCTTGCGGAACGGGCTTTCCATCCGCAATGGCTTTCAGCAGCTGCAGGTCGAACTCGGCGGTCTCTATGACCACTTTGCTCACGGGCAGGATGCGGCAAACCATCTTGATTGAGGTGATGTGCTCTTGGATTTTGACCTCCACAGATGGTGCCAACCAACCCTTGTGTTTGCTTCTTACCCGGTTATCGAAGCGTGGCTTGCGATACCGGGTTTTGCGGTTTCTCCGGGCTCTGCGGAACTCTCGACGGGTGGATTGTAAATCCACCACGTCATTTCGAGGTTTTACTTCTGCGGAGAGCAGCTCCTCTTTTGTAGTAGATGCCGACATTCCAATGGTCTTACTTCCAGCGTCCACGCCAAGAATGACTTCTTGGGTGTAGCCACTGCTTCCGTAGACCAGCTGGATGGTAAAGGGCGTCCTCTTCTTTATTTTGGCTTTCCCGGCATCCAGCAGATGACGGGCTTTTGCCGGGGAGCAGGGCATCAGCGGACGCCCGTGCTTGTTGATGACATACACTTTGTTTGGCATGATGCCTTCCTCCTTCTTCTTTGATTGTGGCTAACGAAAAAGCCACGCGGCCTTTCGGCCGTCAGGTATCCGTACCCAATGTTATCTCAAGGTTTTCGTGTGCAACACCGCTCCTTACCCTCAGAGCTTTTAATCACACACCGCAGTGCGGCAGGTTCGGATTCACGCCCGCCGGTGCCTATTCTTACATTCTTGAGTAACGTAGTGCTCGAAACACTTAGGGTAGTCAATCAGGGCTTACGATTTCTCGCAAGCCCCCTCCAAATCGTTAGATTTGGTGGAGGTTATTGACCTATCCTTACCTCAAGCTGATATAAGTCTCAGGCTCCGCAAGAACGGCGTCCTCCTGTGCGGCGTATTCGGTCCAGGTATTCCGCACATGAACGTCTCCGCCTTCAAACATGCGGCTTTCATCCGCAAGGAGGGGCGCCATGTGCTTTGCTGCGGCCAGACAGGTCACGGTAAAGGTATCCTCGTCCCGGACTGCCTCCCCGTCCCGTGTGACCTTCGTCAAAGTAAACGTCCCATGCTCCTCCTGCACTTCCATGGCAATGCCGCTGACCACCGGCAGAGAGCCCCGGTTAAACGGCGTAAAGCCACCCTCACAGCCCTCCACAAAGGCTTTGACGGTCTCCTTCAGCTCGGCGCCGCTCATTTCCCGCTGGTAGGCCAGCAGCCCATTGGGCATGATCATGTACCCGGCCATCTTCTCGGTGTAGTCCGCCTGAAGCACCGAGCCGGTGAAGCTGCTTCCTTCCGCGATCAGCACATCGGTCCCATAGATGCTCCGCAGCGTGTTGGCCATCACGGAAGCGGCCTCATTGCCGCCCTCGGGGCGGAAGGTATTGGAATAGGTCCGCTCCACTGTCAGGACAGTCTCCTCAGAGACGTCTCTTGGCTCACGGAGCTGGCTGTCAAACGCCTTATACGCCTGCGCCGCGCTGTACTTCCCCGCGATCATCTTGGAGACCACGTCCTGCGAAACGGAAAAGAAATCGTTGGAGGCGATGCGGATATACATGTGGTTCTCCTCCACCACCGGCCGCACCTCCTGCAGTGCGTCCGTAAAGCGAAGGGGCACATTCTGACTGTAGCTCAGCGTGTCCTGCCCATTGCAGACGATGTTCTGGGCCTCCGCCGACAGCATCACCTTCAGCACCCTCATGGCCTTTTCCCGGCGCGCCTCATCCTGTTCCAGATCTCGGTTCAGCGCCACCTGAAAATACGGCGTCGTCATAAGCCACTTTTCGCCATTCTCGCCGAAAAACGGCAGGAACACCGTGTCGATGCCCGCCTCCCGGAACAGGCTCACCCCTGCGGAGGAGCCGAAATACATGGCAAGCTGGCCGTTTTGAAACAGCTCGGTAACCGTGTCATAGTTGTTATTCAGGTCCTCTGCAGTCAGATGTACGTCCCGGATGAATTGCTCCATGCGCTCAAAGGCCCCCGGCCACACGGTATCATCCAGGCCCACACGTTCCGTATTGGCGGGGTCGCTGTAAGCGGTGCGCCACTTGCGTCCCGCCGAGGAGGAAAGCGCCGTGGCAGACAGCCCCTGTAAGGTCTCCATACAGGTGTAGTCATAGGAGTAGTCGGCGGTAAAGCCCCGGAGCCCCACGGCCTCAAAGGCGCGGCAGGCGGAAATGAAGCTGTCATAGTCCGTAGGCAGCGGGATCTCATACTGCTCAAACAATCCGCGGTTCACCACAGAGCCGTGGGCGTCCGCGCACACCGGCAGCCAGTTGATGCTGCCGTCCTCATTCATGAAGCTGTTGAGGTAGGTATTATAAACGGTGCCCGCCTCGTTGCTGGTGGAAAGATCCATCAGGCTGTCCTTCAGCGGCTGTGCGTCATGGAGAGAAAACCGGCAGCAGGTGATCACATCCGGCAGCTCGCCGTTTTCGTTGAGGAATTTATAGAAATTCAGATCGTTGTTTCCCACCACAAATTCCACGTCCACATCCGGAAGCTGGGCCTGGACGTAGGGGGCGTACTTTTCATACAGGTTCGCCGTCCACAAATACACCTGGATGGGTTCTTCCTCATCCTCCGCAGTCCTCCCGGCGCAGCCTGCCAGGAGGGAAACGCTCATCGCCAGCGTCAGCAGCAGCGCAGCCATACATCCCCAAGCTCTTTCTTTCATAAAAAATACCTCCAACATAGTTTGGGCGGAAATCCACTGCCTTTAGGCAGTGGGAGGAGCCTTGTTCGTAGAGACGCATTGTCCTTGGTTTTCGATATACTTTTGGATAATTGCTGAGGATACTTCCCCGATACTACAGGCAAAGCGCCGGTTATGCCGATGATATCTGTTATCCATAAGTCACCTCAATGCGCCTTGATGTTCAATGCCTATTATTGTATAATAGCGTTAGTGAAACAACAAAGAAAGGAGGATTGACTATGGCTCAAATGTCCATCACGGCAAAAATCCAAGTAGTGGCATCTGATGAAGATAAGGCGTTACTTGATGAAACAATGTCTGTCTATCGTGAAGCGTGCAACTATGTCTCGGATTATGTGTTTCGCACACATGATTTAAAACAGTTTTCGCTCAACAAGGCTCTGTATCCTACGTTGCGCGCAGAATTCGGACTAAAATCTCAAATGACTCAGTCTGTATTCAAGACGGTCATTGCCAGATATAGGACCATCCTTGAGAATCAGAAAGAATGGATAAAACCGTCGTTCAAGAAGCCTCAGTATGACCTTGTCTGGAACAGAGACTATTCTCTGACGCAAGGCCGGTTTTCCGTAAACACGCTCGGCGGGAGAGTAAAACTGCCTTATTTCTCGGAAGGAATGTCGAAATATTTCGACCGTTCTATCTACCGGTTCGGCACCGCCAAGCTGGTGAACAAACACGGGAAATACTTTCTACACATCCCTGTGACCTATGATGTAGAAGAGAGCGATCTCTCCGACATCTGTCATGTTGTAGGCATCGACCGAGGCATCAACTTCGTCGTCGCAACTTACGACAGCAAGCACAAGTCCGGGTTTGTGAGAGGCCGGTCTATCAAGCAGAAGAGAGCCCACTATTCGGCACTTAGAAAAGAACTCCAGATGCGGCATACCCCGTCTTCAAGACGTAGACTCAAAAGCATCGGTCAACGAGAAAACCGTTGGATGCAGGATGTCAACCATTGTGTATCAAAGGCACTCGTCGTAAATAACCCCGCACACACGCTCTTCGTTCTGGAAGATTTGTCCGCTATCCGTAATGCCACAGAACGTGTCAAAACGAAGGACCGCTATGTTTCTGTATCGTGGGCTTTCTATGACCTTGAACAGAAACTCATCTACAAGGCGAAACAGAACCAATCTTCCGTAATCAAGGTCGACCCTCGGTATACCAGCCAGTGCTGTCCCGTCTGTGGACACACAGAAAAGGCAAATCGCAACAAGAAGATACATCTGTTTACCTGTAAGAACTGCGGCTACAAGTCGAACGATGACCGGATCGGCGCAATGAATCTGTATCGCATGGGAATCAACTATCTCTATGATAGTCAAGTACCTGATACAGTTGCGGCAGAGTAAACTTTGCCGCAAAGGGTGCTGTCAACCACCCTACGATGTAACGCCACTTGAGACAGCAATGCCTCTTGGGGTTAAAGGTCGGAGGCGTAAGCCATTACTACGACTGGGCAGTTATAAGCCCATGGCCTTTAGGCCGTGGGTTGTTGACAGGCTATCGTCCCTCCAAAAAAATCCGTTCCATCCCGCTTGCTTCTGCCCTCAAAAAAACACCTTCAGGACGTGGAACACCACATCCGAAAGTGTTTTGTTCTCAGAATATCAGGTTTTGGACACCGCAAGCACGCGGAGAAGTCTCTGCGCAGCTTTGATCGATCCTGCCGCCAAATAGCTCCATGCCTGCCAGCTCCCGCGTTTCAAAAATCCGCAAAGCAACCGGACCCAGCAAAAAATGACGGCGGCCCGTCGTCGGCAGCTGGCTGACCCGGTGGGTCCCTATAGCTTTGCGTCACCGGCTTGCGCCGGGTTTGCCTGCGATTTACTTATAAAAAATAATAACACAGCCTTGCGCGGTTGACAAGAGTTCGTTAAGAAACATCTAAAGAATTTTAAGCTTTTCGCAGCCTATCGGGCGTGATCCCGGGGCTTTGAACCGTAATTGAAGGGTCTAAGCCCAAAGCAGACCCTGAAAACGCAGATCCCCTTCGGGGTTTTGCCCGGTGCCGGCAGAAAAAGAGTTCCGTTTTTGCCGATCATGGCAAAGGCGGAACTCTTTTTTGCGTTTTCTGCTCCGGACGTGCGGCTCGGCGGCGTTACCGCATCAGCTCCGACAGAACGCGGAACAGCTTCGGCAGGTCCAGCGGCTTGGCAATATGGCCGTTCATCCCGGCGTTCAGCGCATTTTTCCGGTCATCCTCAAAGGCGTTGGCCGTCATGGCCACAATGGGGACGCTGGCCTTCTCCTTGTCCGAAAGGGCGCGGATACGGCGGGTGGCCTCATAGCCGTCCATCACCGGCATCTGTATATCCATCAGGATCAGATCGTACCGGTCCGCAGGGGCATTCTCCACTTTTTCCAACGCGATCTGCCCGTTTTCTGCCGTGTCCACCTCGAAGCCGGTCTCCTGCAAAATAGTGGAGGCGATCTCCAGATTCAGCTCGTTATCCTCCACCAGCAGCAGCTTTTTTCCGGAGAAATCCGGTCCTTTTTCTGTCATGGCCGACGCATCCTCCGCGCCGAAGGGCTTCGCCAACACGCTGCGCAGCTCGGACATAAAGAGCGGTTTCGCGCAGAAGGCCGTCACACCGGCCTCCTTCGCTTCCGTCTCGATATCCGTCCAGTCATAGGCGGTGAGAATGATGATGGGCGTCGCATCTCCGATGATTTTGCGGACCTGGTGCACCACCTCGATGCCGTTCATATCCGGGATCAGCCAGTCGATGATATAGACGCTGAAGGCGTCCCCCTGCTCCATGGCGTCCTTAGCCCGGATGACCGCCTCCTTGCCGGAGATGGTCCAATCCGGCCGCATCCCGATGGACCGCAGCATCTTGCTGACGTTCAGACAGGCATTGATATCGTCATCCGCCACCAGTGCACGGAGGCCCTCCAGTTGGGCGATCTGCTTCGGTTCCCGCTTCTCTCCGCTGACGGGGAACCGCAGCGCCACCACGAATTCCGAGCCCTTCCCGGGCTCGCTCTCCACGGTGATGGTCCCCCCCATCATATCCACAAGGCTCTTGGTGATGGACATTCCCAGACCGGTGCCCTGGGTCTTGCTGACGGTGGAGGTCTCCTCCCGGGAGAACTGCTCAAAGATGTGCTTCCGGAACTCCTCGCTGATGCCGATGCCGTTGTCCCGGATGTGGAATTCATAGTCCGCATACCCCTTCGGTGCGGTGGGCTTCTCCACGATCCGCAGGCTGACCATACCGTCGGTGGGCGTGAATTTCACGGCGTTGGACAGGATGTTCAGCAGGATCTGGTTGAGCCGCATGGGGTCGGCAATGACCTGCTCATCCACAACATCGATGGTGTCAATGAACAGGGACAGCCGCTTGGCAACGATGTTCGACTGAACGATGTCCCGGATGTCATGCACCAGATCCGGCAGATACACCGGCTTTGTCTCCAGGGTGACCCGACCGCTTTCGATACGGCTCATATCCAGCACATCGTTGATGAGGGACAGCAGATGCTGGCTGGCGGTGGAGATCTTTTTCAGGTAATCAATGACCTGATCCCGGTTGTCAATATGGGTGGCCGCCAAAGAGGTGAAGCCGATGATGGCGTTCATCGGTGTGCGGATATCGTGGGACATATTGAACAGGAACTCCCGCTTGGCGCGGTTCGCCGCCGCCTCATGGCGGACGGCAAGCTCCAGCTCGGCATTCTTCTGCTCCAGAGATTCCTTATAAGCCTGCTCGGACTTCTCCTGCCGGAGCTGGAATTTCCGGGCGGTGCTCCAGCGGAGCCCCAGGACCAGCACCAGGATCAGGATATACGCAGCCAGAGCCATCGTCAGGTTCGGCGAGGTGGCGCTGTCGATCTGCCTGGCGGGAACGTATGCGTAAAGATAGTAATTCCGTCCGTGGCTATACATGCCGTAGTACTGCCCCATACCGTTTCCGACGTTCACAAATGTCAGCTTTTCCGACTGATTGCCCTTTCGGATCGACTGGATCAGCCGATCGTCGGAAACGTCCTTTCCGATGAGCTCCGGGTCATTGGACGCCTCCACCCGGCTCCCCTTTACCACAAGGAAGGTTGCCACGGTGTCGACGTCATAGCCGTTCAGCAGAGTCTGGACGGACAGGACGGACTTCTGGGAAAAGGGCGCCTGCGTATGGCGGTAGGCCAGCACCGCGCCGGTGTTATTGGCGCAGCTATGTGCAGCGATATCGGCATAGGAGCCGTCCTCCAGATATACCCGCTTCACATAGGTCTTCTGGGGATAGCCGATGACGTCAAGGACCGACGTCCGTTCCAGGTCGGTCCGGAGCCGGGCGTAGCCGATGCCGTGCTCTGTGTACTCGCACACCACGTTCCCCTGCTGATCCAGTACGGAAATGCCTGTAAGCCACAGCTTGTCGGCATACGCCTTCAGTTCCGCCTCGCTGCAGTCCAGAGAGATCTCCTCCAGCGTCCGAATGACGGTACTGCCCCGCATCAGGCTTTTGGCGACGGCAATATTGTTGTAGTTCACATAGCTGTCCGTCTGATCCTTGATAAATTCGACTGTGGTCGTCAGCCGTTCCTCGCACCGGCGGATATCCACCTTGTGGGAGAAGGTGTACACCACGCTCAAAGCAATGATCCCCACCGCAAGACAGGCATACCAGAACCTTGCGCTGAACATGCTCTGTGTTTTTTCACTGCCCAAGGCTCTCTACCTCCAGATAGGTTTCGGGGTGCTCCAGATATCTGCCGAGAATCTCCTGCAGAGTGCCGTCCTGCCGCATCTGGGCAAAGGTCTCCGTCAGCCTTTGGGCCAGCCCACGGTTATCATTGTTGGAAAAGGCGACGCCGATCCCGGTGACCAGCAGTGGCTTGTCCAGAATACGGAACTCCGCCCCGTAGTCCTCCATATATTGCAGAATGGCCATCTCATGGGTGGCAACAGCGTCCACATAGCCGCAGTCCAGCGCGGCGTACTGCACGCCCCGGTCCTCCAGGCTGATGATGGCCCCGAACTCCGGGATATCGGCGATCCGGTGGTGGAGGAACAGATCCTCCGGCTTTCCGGTGGACTGCACGGCGATGGTCTTTCCGGCCAGATCGCCCATGGTGTAAATATCGCTGCCCGCATCCACGGCGATCACCTGGCGGCTGATCGCGTAGGGCCCGGCCCACTGGTAGTCATTCTCCCGGCCGCTCATGGAGAAGCAGCCCCAGATGCAGTCGATCTCGCCGCTGTCCACCAGTGTTTTCTTCTGTTCCCAGTCGATGGTGGTGAACACCGCCTGATATCCCATCCGCCGGAAGGCCTCCGTGGCGATCTCCACATCGATGCCGGTGGGGTCGCCGTTATCGTCCAGATAGACGTAGGGCGGGTAGGTATCGCTGCCGATGATGATCTCGGGGAGTGCGGGTTCCGGCTGCTGTGCGCCGCAGCCGCAGAGCAGCCCCACGGACAGCAGACAGGTCAAAAAAAGTGCTGTGATGCGTTTCATGTATCTCGTTTTCCTCAGTTTCAAAGCAATTCCCGCAGCGTTTCCCGCAGGATCTCCGTATTGATGGGCTTGGCGATATGGCCGTTCATTCCCACGTTGAAGGCCTTCTGCCGGTCCTCGGCAAAGGCGTTGGCCGTCATGGCCACAATGGGGATCCCGGCCTTTTCCTTATCCGGCAGGCTGCGGATCGCCAGCGTTGCCTGATAGCCGTCCATATTGGGCATCTGAATGTCCATCAGGATCAGGCCGTAGGTCCCGGCCGCCTCATTCTGATACCGGTCCACGCAGTCGGCGCCGTCTACGGCCCGATCCACCGTAAAGCCCATATCCTGCAAAAATGCGGTGGCGATCTCCGCGTTCAGGTCATTGTCCTCCGCCAGCAGCAGCCGCTTCCCGGTGAAGCAGCGATCAGACTGCTCCTCCGTCCCGGCGGGCTTCTTCTCACAGTGCGCCTGATCCGCCAGCTTATGGGTCAGCGTCACGGTGAATTTCGACCCCTTCCCCTGCTCGCTTTCCACGGTGATCGTGCCGCCCATCAGCTCCACAAGGCTCCGGACGATGGGCATACCCAGTCCGGTTCCCAGCACTTTGCCCGCAGTGGTGTTCCGCTCTCTGGAGAAGGGCTCAAACAGATGAGGCAGAAACTCCCGGCTGATGCCGATGCCGGTATCGGCCACCTCGGTACGCAGCGTCACATGTCCCGGCTGAGCGCAGGGCAGCTCCTCAGTGGTGACCGTGACGGTCCCACCGGGTGGGGTGTACTTGACGGCGTTGCTGATCAGGTTTGTAAAGAGCTCCTGCAGCTTTGTAACGTCGCATAGAATATCCAGATTCGACGCCTTCTGCACTCTGGTCAGTGTCAGATTCTTTTTCCGGGCCTCCCCCTGGAAAACGGCGACGATCTTGCCGACGACATCTCCCACGCGGTTGTAGTCTTTATTCAGTTCCAGCCGCCCGCTCTCGATCTTCGTCATGTCCAGCACGTTGTTGATGATGGACAGCAGCAGGCTGCCGGACTCCTCGATCATCTCCTGATAGTGGAGCAGCTTGGGGTCCGTCAGTTCCTTCCGCATCAGGTGCGCGTAACCCAGAATGGCGTTCATGGGCGTGCGGATGTCATGGGACATATTCAGCAGGAAGGCGGTCTTGGCCTCGTTGGCTTTTTCCGTCGCCTGATAGGCGATCTTCAGCTTCTGGCGTTCCAGCTCCTGCCGCTTTTCCTTGGTGACATTTCTGGTCACATAGAGGATGTGGGTGACCTGTCCGGCTTCATCCCGCCGCTTTTCGATAAACCGGGCCATGTACCAGTTGCCGTTGGTGGCTAAATAATCCATCCCCACCGTATCGGTATCCGCCAGCCGGTCCGGCACCGTGGACAGGTCAAAGAACTGCCGGACCGCCAGCCGGTACTCCGGGTCCACAAAGGTGCTGCACAGCTCGTTCAGCTTCTGCTGGGCCATGCCCCGGTGTCCCGTCAGGCGATGTACGGAGTTGTCGCTGGAGATCTCCTCATAGAAGTTCTTTTTCAGGTCGATCCGGAAAATGGAGAAATACAGCCGGCTCACAGAGGAGATGATCTCGTGATCCAGCTCCGCCTCCTGCCGGGCGGTCTGCGCCTCCCGCAGAGCCCGCTGGAAGTGCTCCCGCGTCTCATGCTTTTCATCGGTGTTGACGAAGATCCCGTCAAAGAACTCCGGGGACCCGTCCGCACGGCGGGACAGGCCGCCGGTGGTGTGGAACCAGTGGTAGGTGCCGTCCTTGTGGCGCAGGCGGTATTCCACGTCAAAGGGCTGCTCCCCCGTGGTATCCTCCACCACCGCTTCGTAAGCGCTCAGTACCCGCGCCTCATCCTCCGGGTGAAGCTGTCTGGTCCACGCTTCAAAGGCATTGGGAAATTCCTTTTCCGAGCGGAAGCCCAGCATCTGCCGCAGCGTGTCGGACCATTCCACGGAGACCCGCTCCCACCGGTCATTGAACGTCAGGTGCCAGGCACCGGAGGACATGGACTTGTGAATATTCCGGAAGGAGACGATCTGCTCCTCCAGCTTTTTCCGATAGGTGTCCTCCTTCCAGGAGTTCCGCAGAAGCAGGGCGCACTCACCTGCCTCGTCGATGGGCAGGCAGTCGATATACAGATGAAATTTCCGCGTCTCGTCCCGCACCTCCAGTCTTGCGGGGCTCTTTTCAAAGGCCGCCGTATAAAACGGTCCCATCCACTCGCTTGCGCCATCCGGGCGCAGCGTCAGGAAGCTGTTGCTCAGCAGCTCCGCCCGGGTCCGCCCCGTCAGCGTTTCCAACGCCTGATTGCAGCAGAGAAAGATCCAGTCTGCCGGACGGCCGGTCTCATCCAGCTCCACGCGGATAATGCCAAAAGGCAGGGAGCTGTCTTTGAACATGGTGATCAGGGCTTCTTTTCCGCAATTCTGCACCGCAGTCTCCACCTTCCTGTTTCGATTGAATATTCATGCTTATTTATCGCGAATTTCTATATTTTCTTCCATTTTCGGGGGGGGGGTGATATGTTCCCCTTCTGTATAATATTTCTCTTTATTTTCATACATCAGGTAGTCCGCCTGACGGATGGCCTCCGCAAGGGGATGCACGCCGCTGACGCCGCCGATGCTGACGGACAGGTGCAGCTCCGGATACTCCGGAATGACGATCCGGCGGACCGCCTCCCGGATCTCGTTTTGCTTCCGCGCAAAAATATGCTCGTCCATTTTGGGGAACAGCAGCAAAAATTCATCGCCGCCGTAGCGGATCAGCGTATCCGTACTGCGGATGCAGGAATGGATCGCGGCGGCAATGTCCCGCAGGACGGTGTCTCCGGTCTGGTGGCCGTAGACGTCATTTACCTGCTTGAAGCTGTCCACGTCGATGATCGCCACATGCTCCATGCCCTCCAGATGGGAGCGGTAGGACTCAAAATACCGCCGGGCATAGGTGTTCGTGAGCGGGTCCATGAACAGCTCCATGTTCTCGGCCCGGCTGTGATCCAGCAGGAGCCGGGTGCCGTTGGCGTCGATCCAGCGGCCCTCACTCAGCTTGGACAGCATTTCCAGCACACAGGGCATCCCATTCAGGCACAGGTATTTGGAAATGACGAAGTACATATCCGTATTGGTAAATTCCAGCTTGTTCAGGGTCGTTTTCTGGGCGAGTGCCCGGGAGGAAATGCAGTTGGCGCAGCTGCGGCCGTTGTCCCAGAAGGCCGCGCAGTGGCTGCCGTTGGGATGGAGAACGCCCTGCTCGTCCAATTCCAACACGGAATTGGTAGTGGGGTCTACGAGACGGACAACATCGAACACCATTCTCAGACGGTGCATCTCCGCCGCGAGGGCCTGCGTGCCGTCCTCCGTATTCACGTCTGCGGCCGACAGCAGCAGCGGCTTTTTGACGGAGAGCTGCGAGTCCACCAGTTGACCCACGGCACCCACATAGTGCTCCGGCTGCCGGTCGGACCACAGCGTCCGCACCCGCAGATCGCACCAGTGATGCTCCGTGCCGCAGGGCAGCAGCAGGCTCACGGAAAATTCCGGCGTCTCCTTGGTCGTGGCAGCCATCGCCTCCTGCAGCCGGCGGAAATCCTTCTGACTCAGGCGGTGGAAGCACTCCGGGTGAACAGCGTTCTTCACTGTATGGCGGTACTGGGGCGGTTCATCCCAATTGGTGATGTCCGCCAGACCGGAAAGCGCGTCGAACTCAAACTGGATCCCGCCGCTGCAGGACGCGAAGAAGTCGATGCGCTCCTGCAAGGACTCCAGTATCCGCTGCACCCGGTCATTCCGCGGCAGATCGGCCCGGGCCAGAAGCTCATCGGACAGCCGGTTCACCTCCAGCCGGTAGGGGTCTCCGTCCAGCGGGACATGGGACGTGATGCGGAGCCGGGGCGATACGTCCGCCAGACATTCCAGCAGCAGCGGATTGAAGGCGCCGCACTCTCCCCCCAGGATCATGGCGATGGCCGTATCGTGGTCAAAGGCTTTTTTGTAGCACCGCTCGCTGGTCAGCGCGTTGTAGACATCTGCCAGTGCCACCACCTGCGCGGCGATGGGGATCCGTTCTCCCCGCAGCCCGTCCGGGTAGCCGTGTCCGTCCCACCGCTCATGGTGCCAGCGGCAGATCTCCAAAGCGTAACGGAACAGCGGCTTTTCCTGTCCGAAGGTCATCTGCTCCAGGATCACCGCGCCGGCTGCCGCGTGGGTCTTCATCACGGCGAATTCCTCCGAGGTCAGCTTCCCCGGCTTATTCAAAATCTCCTCCGGAATGGTGATCTTGCCGATATCATGGAGGGCGGAAGCCGTTTTGATCAGGGCGATGTCCTCCTCGGAGAGATGGTAGTCCTTCGTCTTCTTTACCAGCTGGCGGAGCAGCAGCTCCGTTATGCTGCGGATGTTGCGGATATGGTCGCCGCCCTCATGGTTGCGGAACTCCACCACATGACTGAGAATTCCCACCATCAGGTTGCTGTTTTCCTCTTTTTCCCGGATCTGGTCGGAAACCAGATACATCAGCCGCTTCTGGTTGGCATAGAGCTTCAGGGTATTTTCCACGCGGTGGCGCACGATAAAGGTGTCGAAGGGGCGGCGGATATAGTCCGTAACGCCCATGGCGTATGCCTGCTGAATGGCCTGATTGGTCTCATCGGTGGAGATCATGATGACCGGGATCTCATCGATCCACCGGAAGCGGTTCATCTGCTCCAGCACCTGAAAGCCGTTCATCTCCGGCATATTGATGTCCAGCAGCATCAGATCCACCGTCAGCTTCTTTTCCATCAGCCGGACAGCCTCCCGCCCATTTTGAGCCTCAATATAGTGATACTGCTCTCCCAGAATCTCCATCAGCATCATGCGATTCAGTTCCGAATCGTCAACGATCAAGACCGTCTGTCGTTCCATACAGCCATCCCCTCCTGCTTCCGCTTGCAAAAAAGCGTGTCAACGCCCGCTTTTTATTTTTGTATATTCATGCACAGCAGACCTTCGCCGCGATGTACCGCGGCGACGGCCTGCTTCCCTCCCCCGGTCAGTCCACTGCCCGGAGAAGCTCCACCGTTCTGTTGTACGCCTGCGCCAGCTGGCCGTAAAGCGCTTCGCTGCCGTCCAGCCGTCCGGCCCGCAGAAGCTCCGTCAGCTCGCTGGCCGGGGCGGTCAGATGGGAAAAGCCCAACGTCAGGCACAGGCCCTTGATGGTATGCGCCGCCCGGAACGCCGTTTCCACGTCGCCCTGTTCCAGTGCTTTCGTCAGCTCCGCGAAGCTCTTGTCCTCCGGGAATTTCACGGCGAACTTCCGGATCATGGCTTCGCTGGGAATTCGCTGGGAAATCTCCTCAAAATCCGCGCCCATCGCCTGATAACACTGCTTGATCGTCATTTTTGTGCCCCCATATCTGCTGTCAGCAATTTTATGAATGCAGCATTGTAACCACCGGCATAACCGGTGGTTACAATGCTGTCTAATTCGTCTCCTGATTGATCTGCTTCACCTGAAAATCGGCCTCGGCCAGCTTGGTGTCCCGCCGGTCCTCGATTTGGAACGCAACGGTAAAAATCCTTTTCGTACCATCATATTTTACGGAAAAGCCTTGGACCTTCAAGCCCTCCGGATAGGCATATGCACCCAGGAATTTTTTTCCTCCCAGATACACCTGACCTCTGTCATTCACGGTAAAAATCTTGTCAGCCGCAGCTTCCACATAGCCCACGCCCTGAATAAACACCGTGTTGTCGTCCTCCACCGTGCAGTAGCGCAGCTTGTCGCTGATGGCGGTGGTCAGCGTGGAGCAAAGCTCCTGGGCCTGAGAGTCCGCCATGGAAATGCGGAAGCTCCGCACCGCAGCATTGGCTCCCACCGCCACAAGGCTGCTGAACAGCAGCACGATGATCACCGTGCAGAGCATCTCCGTCAGGGTCAGGCCGTTTTGATTCCGCAGTTTTTTCATGACCCGGCCCCCGTTTTATCGTAGCTGTAATAGTAATAGCCGTTGTTTTCGTAGAGCGACACCGGGCCGGAGCCGGTTTTTTTGCCGTTCGCTTCCTCTCCGGTCAGCGTGACTGTCGGAGAATTTTTCGATGTTGTTGCATACTGGAACATAACATTCGTGTTCCGGGTCTTGGCGTTGATCTTTTCCGCTGTGACCACAGACGTGGCCAGAATGCCAAAGGCCAGCACGGCGATCAAGATGGAGACCAGAGACTCCACCAGCGTTTCGCCCCGGTTATTTCTCAGCTTGTTCATGGGCCTGTCACCTCGATCCCTTTGGTGATCCTCTGCGGCTCCCACTTGACCGTGGTCTTGTAAATATACGAGTCGACATCTTCGCTGGAGTAGGATTCCGACTCCTCCGCTTTTGTCAGCGTTCCCTGCATGGTCAAGGTCATGCGGCAGTCATCCGTCTTACCCGCCTCCGGCTTCAAAGACAGCTGTACCTGAATTTTGCCGTCCTCCTGTGCGGAAAAGTCGGCTGTCACCGTCCGGAGGCTGGTGTTATCGTCGATCTTCAGATCCACTTCGATGGTATCGCTGAAAGCCTTGAGACTGGCGTATTTGTCTTTCTTTTCGCCACCCTCAATGCAGGCGGACAGCCATTGACCCATGATCCCCGTGGGGTAGTTTACATTAGTGCTGTATGAGACCGTATATGTTGTATTCCCCTCCGCATCTGTGCTCGCGGTATGGGTCTCCGTCATGGTCCGCTCATACGTGTCCCCCGCAATGCTGTCCCGGATCAGCTCCGCCGCGGAGCTGACCGTCAGGTAGTTCTGCTGGGCTTCCCGGTCGCTTTTCATGTGGTGGGCGGCGCTGACGGCAGCCGTCAGGATCGCCGCACCAACCGCCATGGCCAGCAAAATGAGCAGGAGGGCCATCAGGATCGTAGCGCCACTGTTGTTTTTCAACTTTTTCATCCGGATCGCCCTCCTTTCCTCTCATTTTCCCGGAAATTCCGACGGCAAACGCCGTCCCATTGTGTTTGTTCAGTCTCCACTGCCCGGATCGGGTGTAATCGAGGTACCGTCCCCCTTGACCGATACCGGCAGGATCGCCGTGGCGGTGTAGTCCTTGCCGCCCACTTTGCAGGTCGCTGTGATGCGGAGCTGCGTTTCTCCCGCGGCAACGCCCTTGACCGTGATCTTGCCGTCAGCAGGATCGGTGACCGTTGCCACCTCCGTGTTATCGCTGGCGACTGTCCAGGTGGTGGCTGTAGGCTCTTTGTCCTTCTTGTCAATAGCCTTGATCTGGACGGTCTTTGCTTCTTCTGCGTTCAGTTCAACGCTTTCCGCTCCCAAGTTCACCTTCAGATCAGCCGTGACCGTGACCATCAGCCGGGCGGTATAGTCGCCGTATTTGGCCGTTACTTCGGCTGCGCCGGTCCCTTCGCCCTTCAGCGTGACCGCAAAGTCACCCGTTTCGTTTTTGGTAGCCTCTGCCGTGACCACGCCCTTGGGGCTGTAAGTGAATGTCAGCGGTTCTGTCCCTGTCACCTCGGGTACATTGAGCAGATTCAGTTCCAGCTTCTTCACGGCCCCGGAGGGCGGCACATAGTCCGCGATCAGATCCATAGAGACAATGCCCTCGCTCCAGAATATACCCTCCTTGGGCCACGCGCCGTAGTGGAGGTTGACCGTTTCGCCGAGGCTGTTCTTCTGCGTCAGCACCGTCGGGAAGGGATAATCCTGCCCTTGCAGAGCCGCGTCGCTGCCGGGGAAGCTGTACTTGCCGTGGATCGTGGAGCCGTTTTCCTCATTGGTGACCCAGTCGAAAGCCTTGCCGCCGTTCCGGTTCAGCGCGTCCAAGAAGGTCTTGTACGCCGCCGTGCTTCCGTTTTGTGTCTGGATAAGATTATTTTGGCCGTCCTGGTTGGACATCTGCTCGTAGGTCAGGGCGGTCAGGCCGTTGATGTGGTAGATGTCTGTCTTTGCGTCGTCCCAAGTGTAATGCCCCAAATAGTCCAGCTTGCCCTTCAGCATATTATCCCGGTTCGTTTTGGCCAGATCCGAATCTCTGCCCAGCAGGTCAGTGAGCGATTGTTTCCCGCTGGCATGGAATTTCGGCAGTTGAGTGAAATCAATCTTCGCGCTGCTGTTAAGATAGTAGCAGTTGGTGATCGTCATGCTCTCCGCCTGCCCATACCGATCCGCCACGCTGCCGATGAGGGAAATGCCGGTGATGGTGCCCTGCATCTTCGGGAAGGTCATGTAGGTGTAGCAGTTCTCAAAGTTCGGGTTGCCGTCCTGCGATGCGCCGAAATTCACAAAGGTGGACGAGAAACCACTGCCGCCGATACCGCCCAGGTAAACGAAGGTAGCAGGCTGCCATCCCCCCTGTATGACCGTTTCCTCTTTGTTGCTGAGGCCCACAAGATCCTTGAGCTTTCCGGACACAACACGCTCCTTCAGCGTATCCTCGCTGACGGTGATGGCGCCGCCGGTGTAGCAGTTGCTCACCTTGCCCCGCACGCCGCCTACCAAGCCGCCCACACGGACAAAGTTGCCCCATTGCGGCGCGACCAGTTCACCTTTTGTATTCAGGTGCGTGCAGTTGATCGCAATGTCCGCCACAGCGGAGCATCGGTTCAGTTCAAGGCTGGAAACGCCAACCAGACCGCCTACCACCGCCTCGCCAAGACCCAGTTGGTTTTTGCTGTTATCCTGAATCTTGTAGCCTGCGATGGCGCAGTTCCGGATCTCCGCTTCGCTCTTTCCGCGTTCATCCGCATACTCATAGGCGATACCGGCCAAACCGCCTAACGCGTAGGCGCACTGATTGTCCGTTACAGTCGAACTGCGCTGGATGACACCGCCGTTGTCGCTGTAAAGCACGATGTTTTTAATCGTTGCCCCCGCCGTGGTGCCGAATACGCCCACGTTGTAGCAGTTGGAATTGATGGCGATGTTTTTGATGTAGTAGTTCCCGCCGTCGTACTGCCCGCCAAACCAAGCGTAGAGCGTAACATTGTAGCCCTCGTGTTGAACGACCGCTCCAGCGATGGGGTGGAATAAAGCATTCCTTTTGCCGTTCGTCGGGTTTTCCATGTCCACGCCGTTGACGTCATGGGTCTGGGTCCAGCTTCGCTGGGGGCGGTTCGCCTCCGCGTCGGCTCGTGTCTGCTGCCCTTTGCTTGTGACGGTGGCGTATTGCAGATAGGGGAACTGCTGATAGGTTTTTGAGGTCACCGGGCGGTCCGTTCCGGTATTAAAGCTAAAAGAATATTTCCACGTCCAGTAATCAAATTCTGATGTAACTTCACAGCTCCAGTTGATGAATTGGAGCTGCTCCACAGAGCGGATCTGGTACGGCTTTTTCGCATCCTTCTTGCCGAGGGTCTGCGCGTCGCCTACATCCCCAACCGGGCAGTAGGAGTCTCCGAAGAAGGGGCACACCGCATACTCATACGTCTGCGTCCCCTGCGTCAGTTTCCATGTGCCGTTGGCCGCAAGGGTATAACTGCCATTGCGGCTGTTGGTCTCTGCCGACAGCTGCAGGCCATTTTTGCCGTCGGTCCGATAGCAGGTGAAGTTGTAGCCGGACACCTGCTTGGCAAGCGCTGTTTGTGCTTCGGTGTTTGGTGTTCCAAGGACAAAGTTGATGCTCGGCGTCAGTTTCCCACTTGTTCCGTCCTTGCAGTAGTAGCCGTAGCCGAAATCGGTGATCTTGCCGCCGTCATCGTGGGCGGTGCAAAGGCTGCTGCCCACCTTGCGGGTATTTCCGGTGAAGCCGATGTAGGAGAAGTGATAGCCGCTGTTGGCGCCGCCCTCCTCCTTTTCCCAATAGACCATGCCGATGGTTCCCATGTCCGCGTCGGTGACCCAGTCGCCGTAGTGGACGGGCTTCTTGTCCGCGGCGGTGACGCTGCTGGGATAGGGATACACCGTTTCAGAAGGGTCCGTATTCTGGTGGTTGATGCTGTGCGCTGCATCATCAACCGCGGCAAAGCCGTCCAATTCCGAAGCCAGCGCTTTCATCTGCTTATGATCCCGTGGCTGCGCACCGGAGGAGGTGCCCGCCTTGTAATCGTACAGGCGCACCGCTCCGGCAAAGGTATGGGTACTGCCGTTGAGGTAATAGCACTTGGTCACGCTGCCCAGATCCGTGGAGAAGCCGTTGACGTCCGCGCCCGTCACCGCGTTCAGATCCATGGCGCAGTAGCAGTTCCGAATAACGCCCCGGTTCTCTCCCGCAAAGCCGGAGATCATGGCACTGCCGCGGATCTCCGCCAGTTCGATGCTGCCGAGGGCGTAGCTCTGGCGGATGTAGCCGCTGCCGTCGTTCATACCCACCAGACCGCCGGCACAATAGCTCCGGGCATAGGTGCTGGTGCCGGTGATGCTGGGAATATCGGCGCTGCATGCCTGGATCAGGCCCTCGTTGCAGCCCACCAGACCGCCGAGGTAGTAGGTGCTGCCGCTGTAGGCGCTGCCGGACAGCCGGTAGCCGGAAACGGCGCAGTTTTTGATCGTGCCGCTGTTTTTACCGGCCAATACGCCTGTATACACCGTTTTCCACTGGACATTGCCGCCCAATTTGGAGGTGGGAGCGGTTTTCAGCGGCTCCTTCGTTGTCACAACGATGTTCTCCAGCGTTCCTGTTGTAAAGCCGAACAGGCCGACGGCAGGGCCGTCCTCCCCGCTGGCAAAGGAAACGCCGGTGATGATATGGCTGCCGCCGTCATAGCGGTGCTTAAACGCAGTCTTTTCCGTCTGTCCGATGGGAGTCTGCTGAGTGACTACTTTTTCATCCTTGCCGTACTTTGCCCAGACATAGGCCGCGTAATCAATGTCCCGCTCCTGCTGGAAGGCGGCATCTTTGGGCAGAATATCCCGGTATTTATCGTAATATTCACTCAGGGCGTACAGCTGCCGCGCCGTGCGGATGCTGACCAACTCCGGTGTTCCGGTTTTGGCCGCCAGCGCAGTCTTGGCAAAATGGGGGTTGTAGTAGTAGGCCTTGCCCGCCGCGCCCACCTTCAGCTCCGTGTAGAAGCCGGTCGGGACATCAATGACATTCTGCACCAGCTTCGCAGGCAGGGGCAGCAGGTAGTAGGTCTTTTCTGTACCGGCCTTGTCGGTGACCTTAATGGGGATCTTGTCCTTCGGTTTCAATTCATAGGGGTGGTCATTAACCGTCACGATTACAGGATCAGTAGGCAAGTTCTTCTCATAGACTACGCCGTAGCCGTCGCCTGTCACCGGTTTGTCGGACAGCGCCTCAACGTTCGCACCGAAGAAGCCGTAGCTGTTACCGTCATATTGCTCGTAGTATACCAGTGCGCCGTTTTCAAACTTCGCCTTCCAGTCGCCGTAATGGGGCAGGTTTTTCAGCTTGGGATAGGAGTACAGCGTCAGGCCCAGACCTTTCATCAGGTTGTAGGCATAGGTATCGCTGTTCTGTCTGGTGAAAGCTTTAGAATCGAACAGCGTATCCGCGTTCGGGGCGTTCAGAACATCATAGTCTTTCTGTGTACCGATGGTAGGTTCCACCGATTTGCCGAGATAGTACACTTTTTTTGCATACGATCCGTCACCTTGATTCTTATTTAGGATAACCGTTCCATACGTCAACTTTTCTGCGGTCAGCGGAACACAGGCACTGTATACATTTTGCAGTGTATTATTATCGGCAGACAGGTCGCACGCCACAAGGCCTGCAGTAGTTTTACCCACCAAGAAACCGGCGGCATAACAATCTGTGATTTTTAACGTTGTTGTAGCACCATATCGCCAGCCAATCAAACCGCCGGCATAACCTGCATCCGTTTCAGTGGTATCCGGATCACTGTAAAGGTAGCAATCTGCATAGGAGTGGTCAAGAGAAATCCCTCCATGCCCTATGCCCACCAGACCGCCAGCAGCGGTCTTGCCTTGGATCACCGTGGCAGCCAGGCTGTTTTGGATCGTCAGCGCAGAAAAATCCGTATCACCGACCAGACCGCCGGACACAGCGCCGTCGATCCAAATGTCTTTTTCTGTTTTTTCGTTCAACTGGCCCTTGGCGCGGCTCAGGTACACCTGACAGCCGTCGATCGTTGTCTCGCCGTTCAGCGTTCCAACCAGGCCGCCAACATTTCCGCTGCCCTTAATCTGGGCACCAGCCAGACGGATATTTTTCAATTCGCCGCTAAAGGTCTTGAACAGGCCTGCATCGCCGGAGTCCATGTCGGCATCCGTACTCTTTTTTGCCTCAATGGGCAGATCACAGATCTCCGGATGATATATCCCGCTAGTGCTGTCATAGCTTTTGAGTTGAGTGTTTTCGATTGGTGTAAATTTTCGGTCGAAATACAGATCAAACCAGCCATCGCTTTCATCGCTCTTGAATTGGATATCCCGCTCCTGCACCGCGGCGGTGATGACCTTGTTTGGGGCTTCTTCGTTTTTCAATCCGGAATCTTTCCAATCCAGATTTTGCAGATGCCGTCCGTACTTGATCACCGCCGTCCGGCCGTCGGCTCCGCCGAGCCCGCCGGTTCCATGATCCCGGACCTCCGCGAACAGGCTGTTGGTGGTAACGGTCTTGGAGGTTCCCTGGATCTGGTTGTTCTTCTCATCCTTCACCCGGATCGTCACCGTCAGGTTTTCGCCGGGGATTAGATGCTTGCTTGTCTTAGCATCTTTAAAGCGGTCCTGCTGTCCGAAGCGCAGATTTTTTCCCGCACTGAGATTATCCAGCACCAGCGTTGCCGTGCGGAGGCCTTTTTCCGTTTTTACGGTGTCCCCCGTATTGGTATCGGTTTTAATTTCAAATTCCTGAACAGTGTTGTCGGACTCATCCTTGATGACGGCATAAAATTGCAGGTTATTTCTGGCGCTGACCTTGCAGGAGGCCACCACCAGCAGCTGGTCCTTATTGATGACATCCACCGTAAGGTCCAGGCTTTCGGTCGCCGCCGCGCCCACGGAGTCGCCGCCGTAGTAGCCGACCTTAGCACCATTCTCCAGACGCTTGTCGCGGTAACGCAAATCATTGAATCCATCCGGCGTGTACTTCATGTCCTCCCGACTGAAAAACACCGCGTAAACGCTGCCGCTGGAAGGGTCGAACTCCACCACCCAGTTAGCGTTCCACAGGTCCGCCTCGGCTTCCGTCTCCGGATAGATCCAGGAAGCGGCGGAATCCTTGTTGTTCTTGTCGTCAGAGGTCACGTAGGCCAGCGTGGTCGGCTTGTAGTTTTTCTTCTCCGCGTCCTTGGGAATCATGTTCATCAGCTCGGCAGCGCCTACCCCGCCGGTAGGCTGATAATAGCTGTCCTGACCGGCAGCCTGAAGCCGGGTCATCCGGTTCTGCACGGCGGAGAAGATCATCTCCGCCCGGCTGTCCAGCTCCGTCTGCCGAAGGTTTTTCTGAATTTTGGAGATCGGGATCATGGCCAAGGCAAACAAAATCACCAGGATCAATACCGTCACCAGCATCTCCATCAGCGAAAAGCCGCGCATATTGTTCCGTGTCGCCTTGTTTTTCATGGGGGTCCCTTTCTCCTCCGGCCTTCCGTCAGGAGGCCACCTCAAAATACGTGATCACCAGATCCGTCTGCACCAGATCCCGGTCCTGGCCCTGATTGGTCCGGATACTCAGATCGGAGATCTGGTTCATATTCTCGCTTTCGCTCAGGGCGTCCACAATGGCCCGCGCCTGGGCGTAGGTATGGGTCTGGAAGCTCATAGTCACCGGCCGCAGAACGATGTAGCTGTCCTGCGTGGTGCTCTGGGAAAAGTCCAGAGAGTAGTCCACCGCAGAATCCAGAATGCGGTGAAGGTCCAGCATGAGCCTTCTGCTGTTGTCATACTGAGGGATCGTCCGTTCCTCGCCGGAGGCCCGGACCTCCTCGATCTTGCGCTGCATCTCCTGCTTCCGCGTCAACAGGATCAGATCCTGCTCCAGCTCGCTCTGCTCCTGAGAGGTCGTGTCCTGATACTGGGCCACCTGATCCTGAATCGGCTCAAAGATCAGCTTGAAGTAGCCCAGGAAAATGACCAGAACCACCAAAATCAGCAGCAGGACCGTTTCCCGTCTTGTCAGTTCCCGATTCATTCCGCCACCTCCGTTTCCGGCTGCAGATAAATCTTCACGGAGAAGCTCAAAACGGAAGCCGCCCTGTTTTCCTCCGTGGAAGCCACATTCAGCTCCACGCTCTGCACGATGGGCTGCTCCTCCATCACGGCGAACATCTCGGAGATCTGGTCCAGCCGCATATCGGACATCTCCACCTCGGCAGCGTCATCCAGGATCTCGACGGAGAGCACCTTGCCGCGGGGCATCATCAGGTCCTCCACCAGATCCAGCACGTCCCGCCGGGGGACAGTGACCAGCTTGCCCTCGCTGTCCGCCATGCCGTCCAGAGAGCTGCTCCGGTACTCCGCCAGCACCTGCTCGTAGTCCGTCAGCTGTTCCTGACAGGCGGTGAGCTGGCTGTGAACCTTTCCGTAGGCGCTCTGGGCCTCGGACAGACGCCGGTACTGCTCCATCACGCCGAACCGGGCCACCAGACCCGCCATCAGCAGGATCACCGCCAGACCGATCACTAAGGTCAGCATTTCTCCGGTGCGCTTTTCCCGCTTGTTCATATTGATGCCCGTCTTGCTGGGGCATTTGATCATTTTCCGGGGGGCAGCCCCGCTGGGGGCAGGTTCATAGGGGATGGTTTCCGCCGGCTGTTCCACCGGGACGGAGACCTCCTCCCGCTCTTTTTCCAGAATCATTTCAATCCTCCCTCACAGACGCTGCCGATGGCCCGCAGATACAGCCACGGCTCCTCGGCCGGGCGCATCCCCTCGTCCAACAGCTCCTCGCCGCCCCGGACCGTCAGGTTCACCGTGTCGGCCACGGTCTCCCGCAGCGGCATGATGGCCGCGCCGCCGCCGCAGAGATACAGCTCCTTCAATTCCCGGGCCCGGTTGTTGTAGTGGTAGAAATTGACGGCCTTCATGATCTCCACCGCCAGACGGCTGTAAAATTCCCTGGCGTACTCCGTTTCCAGTACACCGTTGAAATTGTTTTGCTTGTATTCATGGGCCACATGGATCTCCACGTCCAGCTTGTCGGCAATGATCCGGTCCAGATCCGCCAGACCCATGTCGATCTCCCGGACACCCACGCACTCGCCGCCCTGCAGGAAGTGCATCCGGGTCACCCGATGGCCCAGATTCACCACGCAGCGGCCGATCTCCGGCGCGCCGGTGCGGCGGATGTGCTCCGCCATCAGCGCGCCGTAGGCGCATTCCAGAGGTGTCAGCACCTTCAGCTTGAAGCCAGCCCGGCGGAACATGGCCCGGTAGGCCTCCACCCGCTCCTTCAGCATGGCACAGGCGAACAGATCCATCTCCACGGGGATGCCCGCCGCATCCTTCCGGACCTCCCGCACGGAATAGTCGAAGAAATACTTGCTCTTCTCCTCCGTCAGGAAATCGTGGAACTCAAAGGGCAGATTGTAGGATAGCTGCTGCTCCGTCATGGCAGGCATGGTCACATCCCGGGTATAGGCATCCGCCAAGGACAGGGACACCGCCGCCCCCGCCCGCGGAATGCCGTTGGCCCGGGCGGTATCCCGCAGGAAATCCGCCATAGCGTCCATGGACAGGATGCGCCCGTGGGACACCATGGCGTCCGGCAGCTCCGCGCACACCGCCTTTTTCAATTCATTACCGGCAAAATACGCCAGCTTGACACTGTGATCGCCAATTTCAAAGCCTACGATCTTCCCCATGTCACGTCCTCGCTTTCTCGATAAAAAGACTCAGGCAAAAAAACCCAGATACCAGTTGATAAACGGCTGTCCCGCCAGAGCGGTGATCCACGCGCCGACGGCGATGGACGGTCCCCACGGGATGGCCTCGCCCCGCCGTTTTCCGGCAAGGCCCCACACGATCCCCACCACGCAGGCCAGGACCAGACACAGCAGGTTCCCTTTCCAGCCGAAAAAGAGCCCCGTCAGAAACAGCAGCTTGATGTCGCCGCCGCCCAGCGTCTCCCGCTTCATGCGCTTGTCCATATAAAGGGATAGCAGCAGCAGGCCGCCGGCCACGGTCACGCCGCCGATCAGCCCGTCTGTCAGCCGGTGAAAAGGCTCCGGCTCGATCAGCAGCGTCACGGCGAACAGCACAACGCCCGCCGCTATAAAGCGGTCGGGAATGATGTACCCCTCCAGATCCGCGAAGGCGCAAGCCAGCAGCACACAGGCCAGCAGCCACGCTTCGAGGGTTTGGAGCGAAATATCATATTGGAGCAACAGGCTCACGAACACCGCCGCAGAGATCAGTTCCCCCCACACATGGCGGGCGGAGAGCTTTGCGCCGCAGTAGCGGCACTTGCCCCCGGAGAGCAGATAGCTGAACACCGGCACCAGATCCCGGACGCCCAGCACATGGCCGCAGACGTCGCAGTGGGAGCGCCCCCGGAGAACGGATTCCCCGTGGACGGTGCGCCATGCCAGACAGGCCAAAAAGCTGCCCGTACAGGCGCCCAGCAGGGCCGCCACCGCGCAGCAGTAAACGGTGATGAACGGAGACAGGCGCAGCATTTTGGTATCCTCCGAGACTGTCGATAAAGTGGTAAATTTTCCGCAACGGTAAGGAAGGGTGTGCGCGGGAAACCCAAGAAGGGTGTCCTGCGCCATTGAAATCCTAAGTTTTCAGAACTTTTATAAAGTTCTGAAAACTTGCTCAGCGGGGCGAAAAGACTTTTTCGACACGCTGTAGTTCCTTCGTGGGGGATGGCCGCCAACCCTCGGCCACCCCCTTTCGCTATCTTATCCGGTGAAGGATGAGCCCTCTGCAGATCCGGCTCATCCAAGAAGGAAGGGGGCGTTCCCCCGCCGGAGCGACCGCTCCGGCGAGGGCTCGAAAAACTGGAACAACTTTTTAGTCGATTTTAGTGCCAAGAGTCCAAGAAAATGTTTTTGTACCTTCAGGAGTCTCAATTTTCTCCGCAGTATATTCAACCTTTGCTGGAGTAGTGCCCGTTTTTTCCGTGTATTTATATCCGTGGGAATCTCCTTTATAATTCATCTGCTTCTGGATAGCTGTATCATCCCATTTAACATCTTCGCCGCTAATTGCCTTGACCTGATACTCAGCGTAAGCAGCACGGATATTGGCAAGGTCAGCCGCTTCCTTGGACTTGGTCAAAGCGCCGTTGAAGGTGGGAATGGCAATGGCAACCAGGACAGCAATGATGGCAACCACGATCAGCATTTCCATCAGGGTGAAGCCCTTTTTATTGGTGAACTTCTTAAGCATAGTGAAGTTCCTCCTTCTTTTTAAAGTTCTATTTATATCGCCCGGAGCGGGGTGGACGCCCGGGGAGATACCAAAATCAGATACTGCCGTACATGGAGAACATGGGCAGGTACACTGCCAGCAGCAACATGACGGTGATGACCGCCAGCACGATGATGATGACCGGCTCCAGAACCGCCAGCAGCCGCTCCGTCATGGTGGCGGCCTCGTGGTCGAAGTAGTCTCCGATCACGTCCAGCGTTTCCTCCAGAGAGCCGGAGCGCTCGCCCACGGCGACCATTTCCGTCAGCATTTTGGGGAAGCACTCCACGCCCTCCATGCTGTCGGCAATGCCGCGGCCCCGCTCCACGCCCTCCTTCACCTTCCGGACGCCCAGAGAGAACACATAGTTGTCCGAGATCTGGCTGACGATGCCCAGCACCGTCTGCACCGGGAGACCGGCGGAGAGCATGGTGGCCATGGTGGAGGCGAACTGCCCCGACAGGTGCAGGGTGTGAAGCCGCCGCAGGGGCGCCCGCCGCAGCGCGTAGCTCGCGATGGCCAGCTTGCCCCGCTCCGTCCGCTTGAAGGACAGGTAGCCGATGGTCAGCAAAGCCAGAATAAACAGGATCATCCACCACCATTTCGTCAGAAAGGCGCTGGTGCTCATCAGCCACCGGGTCACCGCGGGCAGGTCCGTACCCAGGTCCGCAAAGGCGGAGGTAAAGGCGGGGACTGCCACCACCATGATGATGGCGAACACGATGATGGCCGTGACGATGACCATGACGGGATAGGTCATGGTGCTGACGATCTTGGCCCGGGTCTTGGCGGATTTGTCATAATACTTGTAGAGACGCTTGAAGCACGCTTCCAGCGCGCCGGACTGCTCACCGGCCCGGACGGTCTCTACAAAGGTCTTGGGCAGGCCGGGGATGTTGGTCTCAAAGCTCTGGGCCATGGAGTAGCCCGCGCCGATGTCCTCGGCGACCTTGTGGAGCATCCGCGCCAGGTGCTTGTTCCGGTTCTGGCCCGCGACCATTTCCACGCAGCGCATCACCGGAAGCCCCGTGCCCAAAATGATGGAAAACTGAGAGCAGATCAGAGCCAGATCCTTTTCCTTGATCCGGGTCCGGATGGGGCGGGTAAGAATACTGTCCTTTTTCTCCCGCACCTCCTCCAGCTTGATCACAAACGCGCAGGTATCCCTCAGCTTGGAGACTGCATCATATTCATCATAGGCGCGGATCACACCGGAAACCTTGGAGCCCTCCGGCGTCTGTCCCTTATAACGATAGGTCGTCACGCTGTTTCACCTGCTTTGTTCATTCGTCCAATGTGGAGTTGATGGTCCGGGCGGCTTCCTCCGCCGTGGTAATGCCCCGGAGGACCAGATCCCGGCAGCTGTCCCGCATGGTGCGGTAGCCGTTTTTCTTGGCGGCGGCCAGCAGCTCATCGTAGGCCGCGTCATCGTTCACCAGACGGCGCACCTCTCTGTTGACCATGAGGATCTCAAAGGCCGCCCGGCGGCCGACGTAGCCGGTGTGGCGGCACTCCGGGCAGCCGACACCTTTATAAAAAGTGGTCTGGCTGTCCTCCGGCATCCCCAGCAGGGCCAGTTCCTCCTCGCTGGGCTGATAGGCGGTTTTGCAGTGGGGGCAGATCTTGCGCACCAGACGCTGGGAGATCACGCCCCGGAGAGCGCTGGCCACCAGCCAGGGTTCCACGCCGATGTCCCGCAGACGGTAGACGGCGGAAATGGCGTCGTTGGTATGTAAGGTGGACATGACCAAATGGCCCGTGATAGCGGAGCGCATGGCGATGCCGGCGGTCTCGCCGTCCCGGATCTCGCCCACGGAGATGATGTCCGGGTCCTGACGGAGGATGGCCCGGAGGCCGTTGGCAAAGGTCATGCCGGTCTTTTCGTTGATCTGGCACTGGCTGACGCCGGAGATGTGGTATTCCACGGGGTCCTCCAGCGTGACGATATTGACCTCGTCCCGGGCCAGATCCCGGATCATAGCGTACAGCGTGGTGGATTTACCGGAACCGGTGGGGCCTACCAGCAAGATCACGCCGCTGGTGTTTTTCAAAAGGGCGTTGTACAGCTCCAGGTCCCGGCCCTCGATGCCAAGGCTCTCCTTGTCCAGGTTCCGGTTGGACTTATCCAGCAGACGGAGCACGATCTTCTCGCCGTAAACCGTGGGCAGAGACGAGATACGCAGATCGACCTCGTGGCCCTTGAGCTGCACCACCGCCTGACCGTCCTGGGGGATCTTGTGCTCGGCGATGTTCATGCCGCCCATGATCTTCAGGCGGGAGATCACGGTGCTTTGCAGCTCCGTAGGGACGGTGAACAGGCGCTGCAGCAGACCGTCGATCCGCATCCGCACCACCATTTCCCTCTCCTGCGGCTCCAGATGGATATCGCTGGCCCGCTCGTGGAACGCCCGCTCGATGAGGCTGTTGACAAAGCGGATGGTAGGGGCGGAATCTGCGGTCTCCCCGGTCATCTGCGCCGGGACGATGTCCGGCGCGGCGGTACCGGCCTCCCGCTTCATCTCCTCGATAACGCGGGCGGTGCCCTCGTTGCCGTACAGGCGGGCGATGGCCTGCTCGGTGGCCTGACGGGTGGCGATCATGGGGATCACCTTTTTCCGGGACGCCGCCTTGACCTGCTCCTGGGCTACGAAGTCCAGAGGGTCGCTCATGGCCAGGTACAGGGTGTCCTGCACCAGCTTCACCGGCACCACGCAGAATTTCCGCGCGATATTGCGAGGCACATACCGGGCCAGCTCCACCGGGATGGAGACCGCCGTCAGATCCACGAACTCAACGCCCAGTTGGATCTGCAGCGCGTCGATGAGGTTCCGCTCCGTAATGAAGCCGTTCTGCATCAGCACGTCGCCCAGACGCTGGTGGGTCTCCTTTTGGACGGCCAGGGCCTTATCCAGTTGTTCCTGCGTGATGACGCCGGAGGCGATCAGCAGATCGCCCAGCCGCATATATGCCATATCTATCACTCCAAAATACGCGCCGCCCCGTTTCATTCTGCTGAAAAAATGATTTTTTTCGGTAAAACTACTTTATTTTTCGGAATTTTTATATTATAATTGCCCCTGCATAATTTTTTTCGACTTTAAATAGCCAAAATCCGCCGGAATAACCGCGGCCGGATTCTGGCGGGCGTCCCTCGGTGGGACAGGAACTGAGAACGATATGAAGCTAAATCGCAAAGGTTTTACATTGATGGAGATGCTGATCGTTATCGCGATCGTTGCCGTGCTGATCTCCGTCGCGGTCCCGGTGCTTTCCTCGCAGTTGGAAAGGAGCCGGGAGGCGGTGGATCTGGCCAACGTGCGCGCCGCCTATGCGCAGGTCTCCACAGAGGCCCTGCTTGGAAAGACCGATGTCACCGTCACGGTCAATCTGAAGCAGAAGCAGGCCGGGTGGCAGTCGGTGGACCCCGTGAACATCGGCGGCATCGTCCATTCCAAAAACGAGGGCGACACGAATAACTGGAAGGGTAATGCCGCGCCGGGCGGAAGCTGCGAGGTCTCCTATAACGAAGCTTACGGCGTGGTGCTCACATGGAACGGAACGGCAGCGCCGGTCAAGCCCAGCCATCCGTTCGATACCACGCACACGCAGTTTTTTGATAATGTGCTGTATAAAACCGACTTTTGGAAGAACGGTGAGGTAAAACAGTATAATTTTGAGTTTGACTCCCGCTGTCCGGACTCAAGCTACATCCCGCAGATCAAAGAAGCACTCAAAGGAAACATGACCAACAGCCTTCTGCAGCAGGAGAACTGCACCTGGGCTTTTTTAGGGGACGGGCGTGATGGATATACGGCGGACCGCTACCTTTTCTGGACCTCTCTTGACACGAACAAGGTCGGCGCCGGAGTGAAGATCCCCGTGCTCATCCAGACCGGTGACGGGAAATACTATGTTTCCGAAACTACGACCGGGGAGCGAACAAAGGGAAATGGAACTCAGAAAAAAACATACATTGCAGTATCCGAACAGATCACAGAGAAAAAAGACTATAAAAAGTTTTTGAAAGCTGAAGCGCAATACTCTTCTTTGACTGAAGCCTACGATGCCTATGTAAAGGCTCTAGCTGATCCAAAATATGAAGGCGTCCGTGCCACACAGACTTCTGCACCGTAAGCGGGATCACGGCTTCAACCCTTGCGTCCCAGTCAAATCAAGATATAAAAGCACTTGCGCATGGAAGCAGGTGCTTTTATGGAATCGTCAGGTTTCCCTGCCATTCAACCGTTCGCTTGCCTTTTCCCGATTTTCCCTGCTTCTATTATATACCGTACATCGATGTACGGTACAAGAGTTTTTTCGTTTCAAGGGAAATTTTTTTCAAAATGTAGGAAATGGGCGTTTCCTGTTGGTTAAATCGCCAAAACTCCACTTCGGTCTCTCCTGCGGCCGCTGCCACCCGGGTCTGACCGGCATTTTCCGCCGCTATCCCCTGTTTTCCGAAAGATCCTGCCAAAAAAAGCCCAGGAACGTTACGTTCCTGGGCTTTGTCTATGTAGGCTTTTACGCTGGTTTTAAAAGGTGATGACCTCTTTGTCCGTTTCAAACTGGGCAGGCTCGCCGTTTTTGATGCTGCGGATGGTATCCAGCATCTGATTGTTGTGCTCCTCCGCCTTGGGGTCGTTGTTCCAGGTGTTCTCGTACTTGAAGATCACGTGGGAGATAGAGCGGCCCTTCTTATGTTTGCGGAAGGAAACCTTCAGGTTCGTATACTGGTTGATAAAGCCCAGATTCACCTCAATGACGTTGCGCACAAAGTCACCAGCGCTCTTGTACTTATCGTTGCAGTCGAAGAAATCCCGCAGGTAGTCGATGGCCAGCACGATCTCGTCCGGGTCGGTGGAGATATCCGGGAAGGCCGGGGTGTTCTCCCCCTTGATGATGATATTCACCCAGCTGGTCAGCAGCTCAAAGAGGCGGATGGAATAGTTGGTGGGCAGTTTGATGATGCTGTCGTAGGAATAGAGGGTGAACATTTCGCTCAGGCCGATGAGGTACGGCTTCAGCTCGTCGCTGAGGCGGTAGGTCAAAGTGCCGTCCTTATACTCCACGCTGCTGAGCCAGTGGAGAATCTTGTAGTTGGGCTTGCCTTTCTTATCAGGCACTTCCTTGTCCCGAATGAAGATGACCCGCTGCATGAGGCTGATGTTGATGTCCTGCATGGAGCGGTAGACATTGGTCTTAGGCACCTCCAGAAATTCCGCCAGCTGCGAGACATTGACCTTGTAGGTCCGCAGATCCTTGTCCCCCTTCATGATCTGGGAGACCGCCAGGCGGATCAGCTTGGATTCCATCAGCGTCAGATCGGACTGCTTGCTCCGCAGCAGCTCGTTGGCCTGCACGATATTGAAGTCCTTGCTGTAACGGATGGCAATGCCGCTTTCCCCGGACAGATTATCCTCCGGAGTCTCTTGGATCAGCGTATAATTGTCACGTTCCTCTGCGTCTGCATTTACATCCGGGATCTGGATCTGTTTTTCTTCCATGTTCTTCTCCTCTGTGCGGCTTTCTGCAAATTCATTAATTATCATATTCTATTTACGAAAAAGAGTCAACCCAATTTTTCGAAGTTTATGTTTTTTCCTTCCTGCCCCTTCGACCAGCCTGCTGCCTGCCCAAGCTGCCGTCCTGCCCTGCCCTTACCGCGGCAGCCCTTCTGCTATTCACGAGGTTTTGATTCTTCTAAGCCGCCTATGAGCCGTTTCTGCTTATGGGAGACTGTATCATTCACGAGGTTTTGATCTCGTTTTGGGAATTTACGAGGTTTTGATCTCTCCCATATCCCGCCGAAGGGCATTTACGAGGCCAATGTCACTCCGGCAGCCTATTTACGAGGTTTTGATCTCGTTTATTGTACCATTTTCGGTATGATCGTTCGGAATTTCTGTTTATCGGTAAACTCTGTAAAGTATTATTGCTTTTCACTTCTTTTTGTGAATTTCACCCTCTCTTATGGGGAGCAGCCCCGTTTTTCCTGCCTCTTTTCCGGCAAAAATCAACGTTTTTCGTAGAAACCGCCCAATCTAACTCTCAATATCTTGTTGCTTTTTTATGAAAGTGAATCACATTTGGTGTCCGCCTCCGGCCTCTCCCAGCGTCATCCCATATACGAGGTTTTGATCTCGTTTTTGGGGTTCCGCGCGTCGGTGAGAGATACAAACCTCGTGAATCAGCTCCCTGCGTCACGCCAGCAGAGAGATCAAAACCTCGTGAATTGGATCAGGCCGAAAGCTGACTGAGCGAGATCAAAACCTCGTATATACATTATATATATAGTATATATCTCGTCTTTCCTGAGATCAAAACCTCGTAAATCAAGTCTCCCTGGGTGAAAATGTGAGATCAAAACCTCTTAAATCATGCCAGAAACGGCAAGTGGAGAGATCAAAACCTCGTGAATAATGCAGTCTTCCATAAGCAGAATCGGCTCATAGGCGGCTTAGAAGAATCAAAACCTCGTATATACGCGGGCACCGCCCATTTTTTCGTGGTTAAAATGTTCTTAAATTAGAAGCTTTTCGAGAAATCGCCTGTGGATCTCCTAAATTTTGTTCCCGGTTTTTTCGTCATTTTTTGAGGGTAAAATTGAGACATTGGCCTCGTAAATCAGCTGATTTCGGTATGAAAAGAGAGATCAAAACCTCGTATCAAAAGATACATCCCTCGTACTTCAGAGATAAAACCCTCGTCTATATACGATACGAACCTCGCAGAAACGAGATACAAACCTCGTACCGGGAGGGGCGATACTTATTAAATAAAAATAATAAAATAGAAAAAGTTCTATAAAAGTAGGAAAAACCGACTGAGGTCCCCTACGGGGACTCAGTCGATTCTGCTTTTCGAAGAAAAAGCCTTCTGATATTTACAGCGAAATACGTTCCTCTGGCTTCCAGTCAGGAAAACGACTCCATTTCCTTCGATCACGGCGGAGAAACAGACTCTCCAGAGCAAGAAGCTGGAAGAATCGAGCTACAAACACGCCTTCTATACGTTTACCCACTCGGATTCCAAGCCTAAAATCTTCAGAACCAGCTATTCTGCCGACACAAACGTGCTGGAACAGGAAAATGCATGAGAGCGCTGACCGAAAAATGGACTTACAGGCAAAAGAACGCAGAGCCAAGATAACGATACTGCCTTGCTCTTTTAGAGTCTCTCGGTTGTTTTACCCTCTTTTTGGCGACATTTGAGTCATGGGTCCGCAGAAAATCTGTAAAACCCGGTTTAGAACGGTGACAGATCGGTTAAACTGATGATAGTGGCTGCGGAGCACATGGGAGAGATTTGAATTCCGCCATGTGAGAATGAGTTTACATAAAACTTTTCGCAGAAGCAAACGGACCCCTGGACCGGCAGAAAATTATGCCAAGTTCGTCTTTGTGTTCCAAAAGGGTCTAAAGCCTTGCGACTTCAAGGGCTCAAGAAAGCAAGGGACACAAAAAATTGGAGCAAATGATAGGGCACTCAATAAGTAAACGATTACGTTATAGAATTCAGCCAATGCCATATACTCATAAGAGGTCTTACAAGAAGAATTTCCTTGCGTACAATTGAGACGGCGCTGCCTGATACGGCAAACCCAAATGAGACGGTCCCTGTAAATACGGGCCATTGCCGGCGGCCTCTCCCCTTCCCGCAAGGAATGACAGTCGAATGACTGGCTTGCGCTTCCACAAAAGCTGCTGATCGACAAAAAGCAAATATCATGTTGAAAAAGATGACTTTCAGTTCAAATCACTTTTCCATTTCCGATGGTTTAGCTCCTATAATATGCGCAAGGTATCCCAAAAATCAACTAATTTCCCTTTTTGCTCCTATACGCTCCTAAGCCCTTGAAGTTGCAAGACTTTAGAACCTTTTGAAAAACAAAGTTGAACTGAGACAAAATAAATACTGAACGGAGAAAATGCAGCCCGCTCATTTTCGCAGCTGCTGCGATCTTCCCCTCGTATTTCCATGGAGGTATAAAGGCGCGGGAAAGCAACGTGAAGATGGAAAAGAAACCCGAAGGAGCGCCCAGATCAGGCACCCCTTCGGGATATTCGAATTCCCTGTTCAGTTTACAGCAACCCCCGCAGATCCAGATAATCCAGCAGAAAGCTGGTGCGGACGGCACCGATGCTTGCGTTCAACCGGCGAGCCAACTCCAGCATGGCCTCCTGAGTTCCCGGCAGCAGATACACATTCATCCGATTGGAGCTGAGATTGACGGCGTGATTTTTGGTCAGCGTGTAGACCTCGGCCATTTCGTGCAGCTCGTAGTCCGCAGGCAGGTCTGTCAGGGTCTCCTCCATGATCACCGTCAGCATTTTCGGGACGGAATACCGGTTTTCCGCAGCCAACTGCCGCAACCGGTCCATCAGACCGATATTTACCCGCATTTTCACGGGGACACGCTGCTCCGGGCCTTTTGGACGGGCCATTACTGTCCGTTCCGCAGGAGATCGGCCAGCTCCGCGGCCTCCTTGGCCAGCTTATCCAGACTTTCGACAATGGAACCGTCCCCATCGGCAGCGTCCATTTTCCGCAGAGAATTCAGCCGCCGCTTGCTGGAGGTGATTTTAGAGAGGTCAAACGTGACCTTATCGTACTTCCGGATCAGCGTGGCCTTTTGGGTGCGGACCGCCACATCTCCGGCGGGTTTGGCGTGAACCGGCGGAATAATGGCATCTTCCAGCCGGGCCAGTTCATCTTCCCGGCCGTTGGTCATGCGGGCGGCCTGAGCGGCCCGGTCCGTGATCCGGGTGACATAGGTATGCTCCAGAGCCTTGTCCCCATTGGACATCTGAATGGCCTTATTGATGGCATTTACATAGAGAACCTGCTCGCTGGGTTCCAGCGGGCAGAGCGACAGGGCCTGGGCGTGAGAAATGGTGCCATTTTGGAAGAATTCCTTCACATCGTCGATCAAAGACTTGTCAAACTGGGTGTAACGCTGGACCGTGGAGTCCGTCATCTGGGTGCGGGACTTGAAATATGCCTCGGCAGCCCGGCGATCTACCTGAAATTTCGCCTGCAAATTGTCCAAATACCGGGAAATGCAGGCCTGAATGGTCTTTGCATCACCGGAAAGGCCACGAACCATGATATTTGCCTCGTCCAGAATGATCAGCTCAGACAACTCATCCAGTCCGGTGTAGGTTTGGGCCTGCACCCGATCCCATTTATGAGCCTTCTGGCCGGTGGGATCGCTTTCCTGCTCCCGTTTTTGCAGTAAACGCAGGGCTTTTACCCGGCGTTCACCGGAAAGCAGCATAAATGTGCCGTCTTCCCGTTGACTGACCACGATGTTGTGCAGCAGGCCGTTGCGCTCGATAGCGTCCGCTAGCTGCTGGATGCTCTCGTCATCATCGTTGCAGGACCAGAGGTTATGGGGGTTAAATTCAATGTTTCGCAAGAGAATTCGGGTCAATTCCGTGCCTTCGTTCTGGAAGGACATGGCGATCTCCGTTTTTGCCAGGTGGTTTTTGGTAGATAATTCCTGAGAACCCTGGGGAATTTGGCTTTTTAGCTTATCAAGCTTACCCATTATTCGTCAGCCTCCTTTTTTGCCAGACGCTGTTTGATCTCGTTCCAGAGCTGCATGTAGTCCACGGAGGGATTGGATTTTTTGGCGTAGCGCACCACCGGTACGGCAGCAATGGTGCTCTCCGGCACGGCGCTGCCCTTGCGGATGCCGGTTTTGAAGAGAACAGAAGCGTATTCAGGGTTTTCCTCGAACATCTGGCGTACCAGATTGACGGCAGCCGTCCGCTCCACCTGGGTCAAAACCACGCCTAAAATGTCTATTTTGACATCTTCCCGGGTTTCCAGATCCAAAATCATGGCCAAAGTGGTCTCAAAACCCTCCAAAGAGAAGTTATCGCACCGGACAGGGATCAAAACCTCGTCGGCGCAGAACAGGGCGCTGATGGTGAGGTTGTCCCGGGCGGGAGGGGTGTCGATGACGATGTAATCATAATCATCGTTGATATTGGCCAGACAGTGGATCAGGAAGGTGTAATTCTTCATTTTGTACTCGTCCGCCAGCAGATCCAGCTGGTGAACGGCACGAGGCGTCTGAGCAGTGCTGGGGATAATATGAACGCCCTCCACATTGGTGGGGTGGATGTAGGGTGTCAGATCCATCCCGCCCAGATCGAAGTTCATGAACATATTCACCAGACCGTGACCCTTGTAGAAGTTCTCGGCCTTCTTGTGCTGGGTCAGCATGTAGGTGGTGTTGGCCTGCTGGTCCATATCCACCACCAGGACCCGCTTTCCCTCAGCGGCCATCAGAGCAGCCAGATTGACGACTGTGGTTGTTTTGCCGGTACCGCCCTTTTCAATGGCGGTTGTCAGGATCAGAGACATAAAACCCCTCCGTTTTGCGTGTTTCGGGAGATTTACCCCCGGTTTTGCTGTATTTTTTACGTTCTCATTATAGCTTGCTTATTATAGAACTGTCAATATAAAGCCGCACATTTCTCTGACTTTCTCAAAAAGAAATTCAAATGACACGGACCCTGTAAATGGACCACAGCAGAACAAACCCACTTGACACGGTCCCTATAAATGACAGTCAAGAGCGGAAAGCCCAAATGAGACGGTCCCTGTAAATCTGCCTAATCCCGCAGCGGAGTGGGGGACAGCCTCATCATACCACCTGCCGCCCGGTATTTTTTGTCGGAGACTGACAGCTGAGGACTCAAAAGGGAGGGGAGGTCTCAGAATAATACGTTAAAAAATTAACAATCAAAGGTAAGGCCGATCCCGCTGCCCCGCACACGCCTGTTTCCCCTCGGAAACAAATCGTGGCAACCGCCGCCACTTTGTTGTATACTATACAAAAAACAAGCAGGGAAGGAGGGGAGCGCCATGCTTACCGAACAGCTGACCGCCGACGCAGCAGCGCTGCATCAGGCTATCCTGCGCCACGGCGGCGAGGTCTCCCCGTTCTTCTGCGGAAAAGAGTTGGGCTGGGAGCACCGCCGCATCGCTCGGGCCATGGAGGAGCTGGTGGCCGCTGGGATCATAGACCCAGCAGCCGCCGTCCTGCCAAAGCCCCTGAAACAGCGGAAAACCTACGATTTCCCGGAAATTCAGGCCATTTTGGCGGACTTTCCGGCCTTTGCCCGGGCGGTACACGCCGTGGAACACGCCGCGGGCCGCCGCCTGCCCACGGCGGATCTCAGCGCCCTGACGGAGCTGTTCGACTTTCACGGCCTGTCTCCGGAGGCACTGGAGCTGCTGACGGCCCAGTGCTGCGACGAAGCCATCCTCCGGGGCGAGGAGCGCCCCACGGCCCGCCGCATCGAAAAGTTGGGGCTGGAATGGGCCCGTCTGGGCGTGCGCTCCCGGACGGATGCCGTGGCCGCGATCCGTCGGATGGCCCGGCGGGAACAGACGGTGGCGGAGGTCCGCCGTCGGCTGCGGCTGGAACCGGACGCGCGGATCCCGTCGGATGACGCCTACATCGCCGCGTGGCTGGACTGGGGCTTCACCCCGGCGCTCATCGAGCTGGCCTTCGACCGCACCGTGCTGAACTGCGGCCGCCTGAACTGGAAATATTGTCACGGAATTCTGGAAAGCTGGCGGAAAAACAGCCTGTTCACCGTGGCGGACGTTCTGGAAAAGGACGCGCCGCCCCGCAAGCCGGAAACCGCGCCGGAACCGGAGGACCCGTGGCGCTACATCCCCTGATCCCCCGCGAAAACCGTCATATTCGGACAGAACTTGGTAAGTTCTGTCCGTTTTTTTGTCCTCCCCCGCAAACCACTATATAAAAAAGAATGCCCCGGCCTCAGTTACACAGACCTCCTCAATGTTACAACCGTGTAACAAATCGGCGTAACCACTTGCATTTCAAAAAGTCGAATGTTATCTTAGCATTACAAAACAATGTGATCGAAACTTACCCCCGGTTCAGATATTGGGTAGGCTAGCCACGATATGTAAATCGGGGCGGTTAAGAAAACCTTGTTTTGTAAAACCAACTCCCGACAGGGAGAATCTAAAAGGAGGAAACCCCATGAAGAAGTTCCTTTCTCTGGTACTGGCTCTGGTGATGACCATGTCTCTGGTCACCGTCTCTGCTGGTGCCAAGGACTTCACCGACAGCAGCAAGATCACCTATTCTGAAGCTGTCGACGTGATGTCCGCCGTGAAGGTCATCGACGGCTATGCCGAAGGTGACTTCCGTCCCACCGCCACCCTGACCCGTGGCGCTGCTGCCAAGATCATCTGCAACCTGATCCTTGGCCCCACCACTGCTGGTGCTCTGGTGGCTGACGCTGCTCCTTACAAGGACGTTCCTACCAACCACACCTTCGCTGGCTACATCGCTTACTGCCAGAAGGAAGGCATCATCTCCGGTTACGCTGACGGCACCTTCCGTCCCGCCAACTCCCTGACCGGCTATGCCTTCATGAAGATGCTGCTGGGCGCTCTGGGCTATGACGCCGAGGTCGAGGGCTACACTGGCCCCAACTGGTCCGTCAACGTTGCTAAGCGCGCTCTGAACATCGGCCTGGCTGATGATCTGAACGGCGAGTTCAACGGCGTCAAGGCTGTCAACCGCGAGGAGGCTTGCCTGTACGCTCTGAACACCCTGACCGCTGACATGGTCGAGTATGATGCCAAGACCACCGTTTCTACCAATGGCACCACCGTTGTCATCGCTGGCTCCAAGGCCAAGGAGATGGTCAACAACGGCAACACCGATGGCAAGATCTTCACCAAGGACGGCGTCATGCAGTTCGCTGAGAAGTATTTCGACAACCTGACCGTCAAGACTGGTTCCGATGACTTCTCTCGTCCCGCTAACGTGTGGAAGGTGAAGGCTGAGGAGATCGGCACCTACACCAACACTCCCGACGCTTCCTACACCAAGAAGGTCGAAGTTGGCGACATCTACAAGGATCTGGGCCTGGGCTCCAAGATCGAGAAGAAGAATGTCTCCGTTTACGTTGACGGTGTTGCGAATGCCTCTCAGCCCGCTTACGCCATCACCAAGGGCGATGACGCCAACAAGTATGGCGATAACGGCGTTCTGACCGAGGTCTTCTATGATGACGACGCTGAAACCGTTACCATCACCGAGATCAACACCTACATCGACTCCATCAACAAGACCGTCAAGGCTACCGACAAGAAGGACGCCTATGTGGTCGTGACTGCTGAGGGCCCCGTCCCCGTGCAGGGCTTCGACAATGAGTTCGAGACCGACGAGAAGTTCGAGGACGACGCTTATGTCCTGTACACCTATTCTCTGTCCGCCAAGGAGATCAAGTCCGTTGAGCTGGCTAAGAAGGTTGAGGGCAAGGTCACCGTCGCTGAGAACAGCGATACCAATAACAACGATAAGAAGGCTCTGACCATCGACGGCACCCGTTATAAGGCTGCTAAGATGATCGGCGGCGAGAACCTGGCTGACGTTTCCGTCAAGCAGGACTACACCATCTATGTTGACTCCTATGGCTACATGATCTATGTCGAGGAGAACGAGGAGATCGGCGATTACGCTCTGATCCTGAACATCAAGGGCGGTTCCGACTGGTATCTGGGCAACCGCGTTGAGCTGCTGTTCACCGACGGCACCACCAAGATCGTCACCACCGACAAGGATTACGCTGCCAAGAAGGGCATGACCAAGAACCAGATCGTCACCTACAAGGTGAACGATGGTGGCGAGTACACCCTGAAGGCTCTGGACTCCACCAAGACCTTCGCTGAGACTGACAATACCACCTTCAAGATGGAGAATGACAAGGCTGGCATCATTGTCAAGACTGTTGGCTCCACCAACACTGTTGTCACCGCTAACAGCGCTTCTCAGTTCGTTGTTCGCGATACCAACGATACCGATGATTACACCGCTTACACCGGCATCAAGAACGCTCCCTCCATCACTGCTGGCACTGTTGCCAACAAGGCGGACGTTGACGTTTACTACTACTGCAAGTCCGGCAAGATGGTCACTGTCATGTTCATCATGACCTCTGCCAACACTGCCGTTGAGGATGACAGCAGCAACGCTCTGTTCATCGCCAAGGGCTCTGTCTCCAACCTGATCCACGACAACGACGGTGACTACTTCACCTACAGCGCTGTGGTCAACGGCGAGATCAAGACCGTGAAGGTTGCCAGCGATGTGAAGGTGGGCAATGTTGCTATTTATCCCACCTCTAAGGATGTAAAGGACAACGTGGGCGGCCTGTACAAGAGCTACTCCGTTGATAAGCACGGCATCATCACCAACCTGAACACCTACACCACTTCTGCTAACGGCACCGTTGTCGATACCACGAAGAATGAGACTGCTGGTGTGTACACCGGTATCAAGAAGACCTCCAAGGAGTACACCATCAGCGTTGGTCTGAAGGCCGATGGCTCCTACACCGATATCCTCACCGTTGGTGATGACGCTAAGATCTTCTATGTCAACGATGACGATGAGATCTCTGTTTCCTCCTACAACGCCATCGCCGAGGACAGCAACGATAAGATCCATGTGGTTCTGAAGGACTATGTCGTGAAGACCCTGGTCATCTACGAGAAGTCCGGCAACACCACCAACAATAGCCAGACCCTCAATCCCGGTGAGAAGCCCGTTGACGCTCAGCTCGTCGGCAGCGACCTCTACATCAATGTGATTGATAACGACACCACCGCTGCTGCCAACGCTGCGACCAAGGTTCTGAAGGACGCTGGCTATCGCAGAATCGACCTCAGCAACGGTGAGGCGATTGATGCCAACGGCGATTACTTCTACTTCGATACCATCACCACCAATTACTACACTCTGAAGGTTGATGGTGAGGTTGTCGAGTATATCAAGAAGAACGCCAAATCTGAGACCACTCTGGGCCAGATTCAGGGTGAGGGCACTGGCTACATCAAGGATAACGGTGCTTCCGTTATTGGCTATTCTGCCAAGACCGTCAAGACCGAGGTTGTGAGCAACGCTACCGCTGCTACCGTCATCGAGACTGGTTATGTCAACGTGAACACCAATTCCGTCTCCGATGTTAGCGTTGAGGCTGGTTATGCCAAGGTTGGTTCCACCGTTAAGGTGACCTATACTGGTACCGTTGCTGCTAACGAGTCCCTGACCCTGACCTACAACACCGATAAGACCGTTGATGCCGTGAACAAGGTGTTCAGCATCAAGGCTGACAAGGACATCACTCTGGTCAAGGTTGATAAGGTTGCCACCTACACCGTGGCTGCTCCCACTGTGTCTGCCAGCCCCGTTAAGGGCCTGACCGTCACTGCCGTTGCTGACAAGACCTCTGCCAAGGCTGGCGAGAAGGTCACTGTGACTGTCACCATTAAGGGTGAGGCTACTGGTGATGCCACTCTGACTATTTCTGGTGCTTCTTGGCTCGCTCCCTCTGTTCCCACTGGTGTCACTTACACCAGCAGCACTGTGCTGACGGTTAACAATGGCACGAACCTCGGCGATGGCGTGACTGCTCAGTACACCATCACCGTCTCTGCCGACGTGAACACCAATGTGATCACTGTTGCGTAGTTGAAAAACCGTCTCTTTGAATATGCAAAGACATTTTCCCACTGGCTGCTTTAGCAGCTTCTTGAAGAACTGATAAAGCGACTGGTCGAACTGCTTTTGAATATTTAAAAGACACTCCCCGCTCCTTACGGAGCGGGGAGCTTTGTTTTTTCCCTTATTCTGCTTCCAAAATGGCAAATATGCCGTAGTTGGCCTTTCCGTTGGCCGAAACAATGCCGGAATTATTTGTATTGGTCCATGTAACGCTGTTTTCCTCCCATGTGGCCTGAAGCTGATGGGTCATTGACCCCAAATGCGTGGTTCCGATGGAAAAATCCCGGATCAAAACCGTGATACTCTGTCCGATGATGATTACCAGCACGGGTTTTGCCGGAAATGTCCAAGATTTCGTGGCTTCACCGTCCCCGGTGTAACTGGCCGTGTAAAATCGGCAGTTGCGCGTCCCCAGCGCCGTGTCGATCTTGTCCCAGTTGTCATTGAATTCCTCCACCAGAATGCGGTCCGTCCCCGCCCAGCGGGACAGCCGGTAGTTGGGTGTCTGTTGGCTTGCCATATGCCTAAACCTATCCTTTCCTTCAACGTTATTGTTGCATAACAAAATACGAAATCAAACATATTTTCTCAGAATTGGATGTTGCATATGGATTTTTACGATTCTAACGAATCCGACAGAACCTTCTACCGTTCCCCAAAAGAAATGTTGCATGGACTGTCTCCGGAGCGCCCCTTGACGGCCCTCCGGAGACCTGTTATCATGACCCTGAGAACAACACCGGGAGGGGCCTATGATTTTTCAAAAATCCGCCTGCATCGAAACGCTGTACACGGAGCTGCCCTTTTTAGAGCGGTTTCGCGCCGCCAGAGCCGACGGCTTCGAGTTTGTAGAATTCTGGAGCTGGACCGACAAGGATCTCGCCGCCGTAAAGGCCGCCGCGGACGCTGCCGGGGTCGGTATTTCCGGCTTCAACGGGGACGCGGAGCTGTCCCTCATCGACCCTGCCCAGAAAACGGCCTACAAGGCCTTCCTGCGGCGTTCTCTGGACGCCGCTGTGGGGATCGGTGCAAGGTCCGTCACGGTCCACTCAAACGGTCTGGGGGAGGGAGGAAGGGTCCTTTGCCCCTATGACGACCTCAGCGACGCCGTGAAGCTCTGCACCATGTTCGACACGCTGAAAATCGCGGCGGAATGGGCGGAAACTTGCGGCGTGCGGATCAATCTGGAGCCGCTGAACGTCACCACGGACCATCCCGGCAATTTCCTCCGCCATACCCGCACGGCCGCCGAACTGACCCGGCTCATCGGCTCCCCGTACTTGAAGGTGCTGTACGATGTGTACCACATGCAGCTCAACGAGGGCAGCCTGTGCGACCATATCCGCGCCTATGCCGACCAGTTCGGCCACATCCACATGGCGGACGCGCCGGGCCGTCACGAGCCGGGCACCGGGGAAATTTATTATCCGGCGGTGTTCGCCGCCTTGGAGCAGGCGGGCTACCGGGGACTCATTGGCTACGAGCTGTTCCCCAAAACCGACACGAAAACCGCCGTCCGGGCCATCATGGCGGA
>ERZ809296.753-NODE-753-length-46760-cov-37.428905_pt1 | contig 46760 bp, 40 predicted proteins | sample MGYA00520511_ERZ809296 | MGnify/ENA primary metagenome ERZ809296 (study PRJEB31576, sample SAMEA3212662) | Homo sapiens | biome: human-gut; feature: human gut; material: fecal | place: Sweden | collected 2012 ...
CACCAGAGCGAGTAACTTTTTCATATAATGTTACTCTCCTTTCTGAAATTTCCGCGCATGGGGATGCCATATCCCCATATAAGCGGATTGTATTTGCAAACTCGGATGTTTCAGATATTTCTCGATCCACTTACCGTGGCATGCCGTTCCCGTAACTGAACCGGGAACATATCCTGCCCACCTTCATTTGCAGGCTCATCGTACACTACTAAAAAAATTTTTTCAAGAGGAAACCATACTTTGTAATAATCTCGTAACATAGCCGACATTTTGTTGCAAACCATCAAATACTGTTTCAGGCAAATAGCAAGCTGCAGGTCAGCGCCGTCACACCTCCACTGACAGAGTACACATCAGCCCCTCCCGAGCCACAATCTGGCTACAGCCGAAGCCTATGAGCCAGGCTCAAAACGCTTCAATGCTTCCAATGGCCGAGGCAGCTCCAGCTGGCATGGTCACTCTCATATACTCCTTGTACACAAAAAGCCCCGGTGCTGAGTCAAAGCCTGATCTCTACACCAGGGCCTTTTATTACCACTTGCTCATGATTTTCCCGAACACCTGTAGCTTTTCATCATCATAACGCTGGACGACCAGCATCACGTTCTCGCCTACCATGAAGTCGGAGTCCTCATGCTGGTAGGAATAGTTGCACATACAGACCACGCCGTCTGGCAGGTTGCAGAACACGCCGCCGCCATACTTACCAGAGATGACTGCAAGGCGTCTGCAGCCCACCGGATGGCGCAGCTCCGCCCCAAGGAAGGGATTGGTCTCTATCTCCTTGATGGAAATGACCAGTTCATCTTTCTCAGGATCATAGACCTTGACGATACAATCAAGCTCTACGCCCGCGTGGTATTTGTTGCGCAGGTCGGGAATTGCCGTATAGCTTATCTCGCGCTGGGTAAGGTCAATGTCGTGGCCGTAGCACTCTGCAAGACACCGCCGGGGGCCCACCGCCATAAGCTGGCATTTCACGCGCGCTCCAATGCTATGCAGGTCCTCGCGGTGGGCGAAGAAGTACCGCTGGCTGCGGCTCGCAAGGCGATGGGAGCCAACGGCAAAGCCCGCCTCACGCTCGACCTTGATGATAATGAAGTCGATCTTTGCACCGACCATATTTTGCAGCACGTAATCAGGTCGTTCTTCACCCTCCTCCCACATCTCCGTTTCGGGGATCATGATACGCACGCGGTAAGGGACCACGATGGCGCAGTACATGGTGAGTTTTTCCTTCTTCTCCGTCCGCGGATTCCAGACATAAATGGAGCGCGGGTCCACACCGATGATCGTGCCGGTAAGGGCGCTGCGGCCGCGGTAGGAGGCGTAGATGGAGTTCCACTCCTGCCGTTCCTCCGGCGTCAGGCCGCGGTCAAGCTCGTTGAATTTCAGCTCAAAGAAGAGCTGTCTGTCGCTCTTTACAGCCGCCTTTGGCAGCACGGACGGCACAGACGGCACGGACGGCGCAGGTCGTACGGGCAGCACGATTGACGCGGGCTGCGCAGGCGCTTCCTCTCCGGTCACCTCCCTGCGCGGCTCCCGGAAGCCCCAGTCATCCTCCTCGGCGTCAGGCGAGGCTGCATCCCTTGCCGGCACAGGTTCAGGCTCTTCAGAAAGATCTATGCTGTACTCTGGCGGTTCCAATGCAGCTTCGTGCGCTTCGTATATTTCCGGAAGCTTTCCGGGCGTGATATCTACGCCGTCGGCATCTCTTTCGGTCTCAGGCCCCGCCGTATCTTTGCTGCGGGCGGCCAACACGCTCTCCACCGCGGCAGCAATCGCATCGGCCGGTTCAGGCCCAGTTTCTTCCTCCATAGGTTGTTCTTCCATGGGCGCAGGTTCCGCTTCCTCCTCGGCAGGAATATCTGCCGCAGGCATTTCCGCCGAGGCAGTCTCCGCAAGGTCTTCTTCCCTGCCCTCCTTTGGCGGGTCGCCGCCCACGCTCGTACCGTCGGCATCCTTGGTCGCCTCCATCGCGGGAACAGCTTCCGCGCCGCGGCCTTCTGCCGTCCCGCTTTCGCTGGGCGGAAGGTCATTTTGCGTCATGTCGCCGACGTCTGCCGCTGCGCTTTCTTCAGGCGCAACGGTCTTAGGCGTCTCCTCTTCCGGGGTGATCTTTTTTCTTGCCATGCTCGTATCCTCCTGGCATTATATTTTTTCCGGCTCCTGCGAGCCAAAAAAGCGATGGGTGCCGTCCTCCTGACGGACGGCGAGAATATGGTGACGGGGAAGCTCGATGCCGTAACCGTTCGACCAGTCCGAGAGCCAGATAATCCTCTCCCCCTTCATGCGCTGTATCTCCATAATGCGATACGGGGTATCCATCCACGTGACCGTGTGGAGAAAGGGCAGCTTCCCGGTCTGCCCTGTGAAGCGAAGCAGGCGGGGCGGCTCCAGCCGTTCGCAGGAAAAGAACTCCGGCTCGCAGTATGTCAGCTTCAGCATGACGTCAACGGCCTCCAGATAGCGCTCGTCTACCGTGCGCTTGCCGTAGCAGACCACATCCTCCTGAAAGTACACGAAGTTTGTCCCCGTCCGAAGCTGACGCAGCATAACATCCATTCGGTGCTGTGAGATCACAAAGCGCTCCTTCCGGTAATGCTGGACGGTGAGCGCATATAGCTGGCGCAGGCGTATATACTTGACCTGCTGAAGCACGGAAATAATGTACTTTTGTTGATCAGATAGCAGCATATGTGTCTCCTCCTTCATGCCGTAGAGGAGAGCGAATTGAGATACGGGTCGATCAGCAGGTCGCTCTCACCCTCGGCAATACAGTTGAACAGCACAGCCATGATGTAGGCCGTGCTGTTCTTCACGTTTTCTTCTCGATTTTCACGCAGCTTATGCTCCACTTCCCGCAGGATCATGCCGTCCAGCCGCCGCAGCTTTGCCCGCACGCGGCTCTGCGGCAGCGTGGCATTCCCGATGCGGTAGCTGTCCGCGTAATAAAGGCGTTCAATGGCGTTTTCAAATACCAGTGCCGTTTCCGGTGGGAAGTAGGAAAGCTCGCAGGCATCCAAAATATCCAGAAAGTCCTCTTCTCTTTCCTCGTCCGTCAGTCCGTCGCGCGCGTGCGCGGGACAAGACAGACTGACTTTGATCTGACTACGATCTATTTCCCTTTTTTCTTTCTTACTTGGCGTCCTATTCTGCGGTTCTGTAGCCTCAATCTCTGCGGTTCTGCAATCGCACATTTCACGGCTCTTGGGACGCAGATCCTGCGGTTCTTGCGCGGACACACGATCCCCAGCCCCATCAAGAGGCGCAGGATCAGCGGTTCTTGAACCGTGGTCCTCTTCCGGCGCGGTAAAGGGGGCGCTGGTGTAGGCGGGATCGTCCTGCGGCGTCACATAAGCAAGATAGATCTGATTGGCGTCGCCGCGGCCGCAGCGCTTTTCCCACACAAGCTCCAGCTCCACGAGCTTTTTGAATGCCGCCGTCACACGCTGCTCGCAGATCCGCAACTCCTTGGCAAGCGCCTTGCGGGGGAAGATCACAAAGACTTCGCCGCGCTCGTTGACCCATCCGTTCCTGCGCGAGAGCTGGAAGCGGTTCAAAAGGAAGGTGTAGGTCACCTTGGCGTCCAGGCTCATCTCGCAGTAGCGGGGATCGGAAAAAAGCCAGCGGGGCATCTGCATGTGGTAGATGCTCTGCACATCGGTCTGGACCATCAGCTGAAAGGATGGCCGCTCTGTCATTTTCGCTGCCCTCATGGTGGGTACCTCCTGTTTTTTGATTTTAGGAATGTGAATATAAAGAGAGACAGGAGCCGCAACGGTCTCTGCCTCATGTTTCACTATGCAAACCAACGGATGGCTTTATGGAGTAGGGGAGATCGAAAGAAATCGGTTTTGCGTTGACAAACTGCTACCGTAGTATTATAATTAAGCTACTACCACAGTATCACTTTTGAAAGCAGGTGAGCACATGGCAAACGACCTTACCATTTACCACGGCTCACAGCAGCTCGTGGAGACGCCGCAGTTCGGCGTTGGAAAACCGTATAATGATTACGGGCAGGGCTTCTACTGCACGGAAAGCCCCGAGCTTGCAAAGGAGTGGGCCTGCCCGGTCAAAAATGACGGCTACTGCAACTGTTATCAGCTTCATCTGGACGATCTGCAGGTGATGCGCCTGACGCATGGCGAATTCAATATTTTAAGCTGGCTTGCCATTCTCCTCACGCACCGGAGGTTCGACATCAGCTCCCCGGTCGCGCAAGGGGCAAGGGACTATATCCTCTCACACTTCCTGCCGGACGCCTCCGGCGTGGATGTGATGATCGGCTACCGTGCCGACGATTCCTACTTCTCCTTTGCCGAGGACTTTGTGAGCAACACCATTTCGCTTCGGGACCTGAACATGGCCATGCAGCTCGGGACATTGGGCGAGCAGCTCGTATTGCTCTCCAAGCGGTCCTTTGGACACATCGAGTTTACCGGCTATGAGGTCGCGGACTATCGGGAATACTACTATAAGCGCTTTGAACGAGACCGGAAGGCCAGAGCCGATTACGCCCGCCGGAAGAAAACCTTACAGCAGCTCACAGAGGATATTTTTATCCTCGACATCATCAGGGAGGGCATGGACAATGACGATCCGCGCTTACGACTCCAACTATCTCTCTAAGGCGTCCCGCGCTCTCGGTACAATGCTCCACGATGCCGTTTACCAGTTTGGTATGGGCGGTGGTGTATTTCTCGGCCTTTTTATCCAATCCGGCGTTGCCGAAGCCTTTGAAAACGGCAGTCCCAAATACATCGCAGGGAAAAGCGGACTGGAGCTTTATCTGGAGGTCATGGAACGAACGACCGGACGCGGCGTGCAAGCGCAGGCTGAGGAGAGCTATGAGCGCAGCGACGCCTACTGGGTAGGCTGGATGCTGGCACACTATCAGTGGTACTCCGGTCACAGCTTCCGCAGCATTCTGGATACCGTTCCATACGATGAATTAGCCGGACTGTATGGAACGCTCCATGAGGCGGATATCCAGAAGGCCTATGAGGTCATGGACGCACACTTTTCGCAGAGCATGTGCGCCTTAAAAGCTGCAAGAAAGCGCGCGGGACTGACGCAGGAGGAGCTATCCGAGCGCTCCGGCGTTTCGCTCAGCGCGCTGCGTGCCTACGAGCGCCCCGGAAAGGATCTCAGCCGTGCGCAAGCCGAAACCGTGCTGCGTCTCGCAAAGGCTCTAAAATGTGAGATCTCGGATATTCTCGACTGATCTTAGGAGGCCGGACGGCCTCCTTTTCCTTTTGTGCAGGGCTCTCGCTCCCGCCTTCGTCAGATCCCCCGGCCGGGCGGTATCCGGCTGTGCTCGTCGTCCAGCTCCTCAAGCTCCGGAGCATCGTCCCCGGCGATCTCAGACCAGGACATCTCTACAAGCCCGATATCGTCCGGCGCGGTCCCTTTCATGTCCGGAAAGTCATAGATGCACGACGCTCCGGACGTCTGCCGCGGCATGGGCGGTGATTTGTGCTGCCGCACAGCGCCATGCTCTCCATACGCCGGCATCTGCGACGCGCAGGAGGCCGGGGCGTATGAGTGGGGCCGCTCCTCTCCAAGCGCAGCCTCCTGCGTCGGGAGGTGTCCCCCTTTCCGCTGTGCAGAGTCAGGCGGATATTCCCGCTGCGTGGGCGCGCTTTTTTTCGGCGCATGCTTTTCGTTTTCCTCTTCACGCCTTTTCCATTCCGGTACATAGTCAAAGACGCTGCACTTGCTCAGCTCCCCATACGCAGGCAGCTCCTCCAACGCGATTTTATAGAGCTGTGCAGGCTTATAATGGTTGAACATCACGATGCACTTGTGCTTATCCAAGCGTGCAAATTCGTCCGGCTGAATGAGGTCTCGCTGGATGTTGCTGCGTGTTTGCGAATAGGGACGGGTGGTATTATAAATCGGGGAGAACAGCGGAGCGAGCGGGTACTGGTTGTTGGTAACAGAAATCGTGACCTTGCCGCACTTTTTAGCGAAGTATTCGGCGCTGGTCATATCGTTGCAGCCCATGTAGAGCGTCATATCAAAGGAGCCGAGCTGATTTTCCCACTCCTTCCCCGGATACTTTTCCTGCCATTGGGAGAGTGACTGCACCGCCACCTGCACGGACATATTGAAGCCGCGGATGGAGTTGAAGACATCGGAGATGCCCTCCATATAGCCGATGTTGAGGTATTCCTCCAAGCAGAAGCTTGTCAGCACGGGAAGGCGTCCGCCGTGGAGGCGCGCGTAGTTGGAGAGCTGGGGGAAGGTCAGAGAGAAAAAGAGAGAGCTTAAAAAGCGGTAAGCGCTGTCCTGTGCGGAGATGATGACGAAGTAGGCGCAGGGCCTTTGCCCCGGGAGCAGCAGATCCACATCATGGTTGCGGGTGATCTTATCCACCAGCGGGTTTTGGAACACCGCGAGACGGTTGCCGAGACCGATGATGATGTTGCCCCAAAGGTTTTCTCTCGCCTTTAGGAAGAGCCCGTGGGGGCCCTTGGCCGGATGCTCCGGCGGAAGCTCCGCCAGCGTGCGGTTGATCTCGTTGACGCTCTTATAGGCGAGGATCTTATAAACATCACCAAGGCTGCGCTGCTCCAAAGGAAGCAGGTTTCCACGTTCGTCCTTTTTATTACAGACATAGTGGATCAGCGCCATGAGAAGGTTCAGCTCCGCACGGCTCCAGAAGTCGTCGGCTTCCTTGGGGCCGGAGGTATTTTGAATGATGGTGTTCGCCACGGTGGTCACAAGGTCGGGGTTGGTATCCAGCCCCGCAAGGCAGTTCCAGCCGTCCGAGTGCGCCATATCGAGGAAATTGACCGCCTTGACATAAAAGCCCTTTTTCCGAAAGTATGGCGCCATCATTTCAAAAAGCTCGGCCTTCGGATCAGTCGCAATCACAGACTCCGGAGCGCCGCTGCTGCTTCGCTGTGCGCAGCCCATGAGAAAGGGAATGATAAAGCCCCTGGACTTATAAGAGCCCGGAGCGCCGATACAGAGGATATTGTTGTTCTCACCCGGCTTCATGCGGTGAGCGACATAGGAGGAATACCTGTCGGGGTCATCGGGATGCCTCTTGATGCGGCCGAGGAGCATACCCGTAACCTCCCCGATGCCGCCGAGCTCCAAATGCTCGCCGAGCTCTCTTTTCGTCGCAAAGCCGGAGGTGCCGTGAGTCCCCTCCGGGAGAATGTCAAAGCCGCGCGGATCACGGGTAAAATGATAGCCGGAAAACCATTTGTAGCCCTTCCTTGTGAGCAGGCAGATCAAAAGGATGATCACAGCCGTGGTGCCGAGGCCGAAGGGAGTAAGCACCACAAAGAAATTCTTGAAGGGGTTGAGCACCCAGATGCTCTCCACCTTCTCGCCGGTCATGTGAAATACGGATTCCTTTCCGAGCCGCAGGGAGTTGAGCAGCATCCCATAGAAGTACCAGCCGAGGCCGCCGAGCACGGCATACAGCGGCACACGCGCTTTGTTTCGCTCATACCAGCTGCCCCATCTATTTGCAACGAGGTCCTCTATCTTTTCCAAGAGCTTTGATAAGCGGGGCATTGACGACATCTCCCTTCTTCGTGAGGAATTGTGTGCAGGGCGGCTCATAGAGAGCCGGTGTGTGACCGAATAGCTTTGTCAGCACGCCGTCCGTGACCTTATAGACGGTGGCATAGCCGGGATCGGCATAGCGTGCCAGCAGCACCGCGCTGCCCTGCGCGTCCAGCGCGGCAAGGGCAATGGGAAGACAATTCCGCTCTCTCGCCATTCTGATCGCGGCGTCGATCCGTCGCAGCTCCATATCCGCGCCGATCACAAAGGGATGACCGTTGTAGAGGGCGTCCCATGCGGGGGCGTCCTCCGGCGGAGGCTGATAGGCGGAGCGAAGCATGAGCCGCGCCAGCTTTTCACGGTAGTACGGCACGGCCATGATCTGAAGCTGGCGTGCGCCGGTCTCGTCGCAGGAGAGCAGATGGATCGGGTAGTGCAGCTCGCGGTAGGCCTCACTGTAACGGATCAGCTTTCCCTCGCTCTTTTTCCCGCGCGCCTTCAGCTCCTCAAGAATGCACCCATAGCTTGGACCGGCAAAGAGGAACGCGCGCCGGGTATCCTTGCCGAAGTTGGTGTGGTTATGGAGCGCCGAGAGCTCATCGTTGACTGCCATGCGCCCGATGCCGGGACAGACATAATGCGCGGCATAGTAAATGCCGCCTAAATGGGCGATGGCGCCGACTCGTGCGCTGCCCCATGGATTGTGTCCGTGATTTCGTGTGATCGAGGTAATAAGAAGTGACGGCCTCTCTCCGTCGCCACCCACCGATGTCGTAAACACATCGACGCCTGCATAGTAGGCGGTCAGCACCAATTCGGATAATCGAAGGCGCCGCTCAATGGCGGCATCATGGTAGGAAATACGCAGGCCGGGGATAACTCCGTTGAGAAGCAGCTCAACGAAAGCTCTGCCTTTATTGGTGAGGAGCAGGGTGCCGCTCCGCTCGTGTGTTTTGATAAATCCCATCGTCATCAAATTCTCTCGTTCTTCCTTTGTGGAAACGCCATTTAAGCTATTGGGCTTAATATTTTGACACCAGCAAAGCAAGCGCAGAACGTCAATATCCCGCACACTGAAAAGCACACCACGCACCTCCCTCTCTTTCCTGCGAACGCCGAAATCATTCTTGCGCCGCTGCCGGCGCAAGAACATTTTCGGCGTTTTTCTCAGCCGCCGTGCGGGGGCAATCTGCCGCCCCCGCATAGTAGGCAGATGAATACGGTAATTCCGGCACCTCACACGCCCTAAAAAGTCAGTCACATCAAGGCTTTCAGAGCCATACACCCGCGGCAGGTCAATCGCGGCGAAAAGAGCTCTCCAAGCAGCCAAAATGAGGAGGTCACCTGCCGCGGGTTTTGCAGCTTTTTCGCCTGTTTCGCGCTCAGCACCATTGTCCTGAGTAGAAGTCGCCGGAGGCATAATCGCTGGAATGCGCGGAGAAAAAGTCGTGGGCGTCCTCTATGGGGAGCAGGGTAATATGGCAGCGCTCCTCTCCCTCCGTTCTCGTGGATAAAAGTGTTACGGCGAGGGTGTGCTGGTCATCGTCCGGAATGAGGCGGCCCTTGATGGCGTTGCTGACAGCCTTCCAGCCCTTGTTATCCTGATCGAAAATGTGGCGTCCCTCTATGCCGGTGTGCTCGTCGATCACAAGCAGCGCTCTGGAATAGAACGGCAGCCTTTTGCCGCATGCCTCATACCCATCCAGCAGCCTTCGTATCGTGTCGCTCAGCCAGCCCGGCGTCTGATACCGGCAGTGCGGCAGGAGTGTATGTAGCATAATGTGAAGCCAGCCGTAGCCGAACTCCTCCACGCTGCCCGCAACCTCTACGGCGGGCAGGATCGGCTTGTGCATAAAGCCTCCCACGCCCGGCGCATACCGCTCACAGAGCTGCCGCAGCTCCAGCGTGGAGCGCTCGAAATAATCCATGGTCTGCTCCAGTGTTTTTTGCAGCTTATTGGGGTTCATCTGCCCGCCGTCGGTCAGCGCCACCAGTGAGCCGGTCGCGCTGAAGGCAGTCCCCACAAGCTCTTGAATGTGGATCAGGTCTTGCCTTGCGTCATTCATCGCTGTCTCCCTGCCTTCCTCTGCGTAAGTCGGTCGGAGAGGTCGTGATCGCTTCATACTCCTTGGGCGTCGTATAGAACGCCACCGGCACATGATTATAGCCGATGCAAAGCAGCCCTTCACCGCGTCGGAAGCGGGTGATCTGACGCACCTCGTCCTCCGAAAGATTGAGCTTGTCCTGAATGAGCCGCGCCTCCTGCTCCTCCATCTGCATGACGAGCTTGATGCGGCTGGCGTCCAGTATTCCCTTGCCGTAGCTGCCGCCCTCCAAGCCAAAAAGATCCTGCATTCCCTGCGTGCTCGTGACGGCGATGCCGCCAAGCCCGCGGATGGTCTTTACCATTTCCAGAATGAAGCCTGCCGCCTGCGGATTGGCCGTCGCGCCCACAAGGCTCCACAGCTCGTCCGCGAGCAGAGCGGAAAGGCCGCTCTCGCAGTTCATAATGAGATCGTAGGCAACGCTGGTTGCCCAAAAGGTGCCGTCTGCGATCATGTCGTCCGGCATGCCGGAGAGATCGAGGACAATGTACTTGTTATCGAGGTCAATGTCGTTTCGGCTCGCCATTGCCGCAGCGGAGCCGGTGACGTAGCGGGAGAGGACGACCGCTAAATGACGGGTATCCGGGTTTTGAGAAAGCACCTCATGCCAGTCCGCAATGACCGGCATGGTGCGGAAGTTACCAGCTTCGTCTACGATGGTGCGGTTATCAAAGGCGATGCCGTAACGCCCGTACACCTCCACCAGCGACGAGTCGAGGCGGCTTTTGTCCTCCTCGTTGAGGTCCTTTTTCTTCAAGGAAAACCAGATGATGAGCTGCGCGATCTTATCCGCCAGCACGGAGTCGTCGCGGGCTGCGATGTTCTTGAGCTTTGCGTAGGAATCGAGCGACCTCCGCCGAATGGCCATCAGATTCGGGCAGTCCTTAGAGGACGGCGACATCCGCAGGTACAGCCCGCCCAACTTCTCGCAGAGCGGGCGGAACTCATGCCCCTTTTTCGGCGCGATGATGATAACGCGCTTGCCCTGCTGCCGAAGCCGCCCACCGAGGCACTGGAGCGTGACCGTCTTACCCGCGCCGGTGGAGCCGCCGATCCACCAATTCCCGTTGGTGTACTTGTAGTCGTCGTAGGGGTCAAGAAACACCGGCGAGCGGTTATAGAGGTTCAGTCCGAGGAATATCCCGTTGTGGTCGCTCAGCTCATAGGAGGCAAAGGGAAACGCCGCAGCCACACCGGAGGTCAGCGCATTGCGCCGCGCTTTTCGCTCAATATCCGAGTCAAGAGAGAGAATCGGGAGCGAGGAGAGAAAAGCCTGCTCATTTTTGTAGTCGCAGCGCCGAGCGATCATATCCACGGACACGCAGAGCTTTTCCACCTCTGTCGCCCGCTGCTCCAGCGTTTCGGGATCAGGCGCCGTGACCTCGATGAGCGTGTGCATATAATAGAAATCCTCGCCCTGCCGGTTCATCACATCCTTGAGGTAGAGACCGGAGCTGATGGCACTGTCAAGCTCTTCATAGTCCTGGCGTGTATCGCCCACCTCCCGCATACGGGAGCGGTTCATCATCGTTGTCTGCGAGATCTTGGAGAGTATCTTCTCCTTTGATTGCCGCTTGACAAGGAAGCTCATGTTGATCCCCTCGCCGGCCTCCACCAGTGGGGCCAGCCAACACGAGCCGACTGTGGTGGAGTAGCCGTATCCAGTGACATAGAGATAGGCATGATACACGCCGTCCACAACGATGTAGTCTTTGCTTTTGGTATCAACTGTGGTGGGTGAGAGAATATCAAGGATCGTGGTGGAGCCTGCCTCCAATTCAGTAAGATCCGGCTTCTCTTCACCGAAGATCACGCGCTTCAAAAGCGGTCGGTTAGGCTGTTCAACTTCACTCGGCTTTTTCTTCCGAGGTTGTTCAGGAGGCACCCTCTTTAACGCCGTCCTCTTTTTATTGGGTGGTTGCTTTTTCATTGTCGTATCACATCCTGTTTCAGCTATCAGATTGAAAACAAATGCGCCCTTCCTTTCGGAAAGACGCATTTGCAGGTATATTTTGTTGTTTATAAAATCTCTTGAATCAAGAATCCGCGCCAAAAATATGAAACATGTAGTTCTTTCGTGCATCAGCCAAATGGTAAATATAGACCGTTTCACCCTCGATTTTATAGACGCACACATATTGATCGATAAAAAGCGCCCGAAACCCATATCGTCCCATCACACTATCATGCTTCAGAACACCCATTTCTGGAAATTCGGACAGCTGCTCTACGGAGCTAAGCACCTTGTCTGCAAACCTCTCCGCGTACTGCGTGCCTACCTCCGTCTTATAATACTGCAAAAACGCGCGAAATTCGCCTCTTGCCTCACTAAGCCATTCAACTCTCACGGAGCATTGCCTCCGCATCTGATCTCATTTCCTCCGCAGTATAGGTCTTTGCGCCGGCCATTCTGCTCTGTTCCCTGCGAAGCATCTCAGCAAACAATTCCAGTTCGGCCTGCCGCTTTTCCCACAATTCAATGGGAAGGAAGACCATTTCCCCATCCCCATTTCTCGTCAGGTAGATCGGTTCCTGTTTTTCCATGGAGAGCTTCACCATTCCATCGTAATCATTCCGAAGAGCCGTTGCAGAGCGGATCATCATAGTAATCACTCCTTCACCAATTATTATGTAATAATTATATACGAATTATTACCTCAAGTCAATGTTTTGTTAAGTGCAAAAAAATGGGCTCACTCTTCGTAGATGCCGTGTACCGCCGTCGTCATGTCAAAGACACCCTCCGGCAGACGGACACGCTGACCGGTTTGTTTATTTAGGATCTCATAGAGCAGCTTCAATACAAAGTTGTCGCTGTACCGTGGCTCCAGCACCTCCAGCTCACAGGCGTCAAGATACCGCCGCGCGGTATCAGCCTCCTCGTTGAGCCGCTGGAGGATGGCTTTGGCGGTGTTGTGCTTTGCCCGCATATTAGCCTCGTATTGAAACACGAGAAAAAAGCGATGTCGCATGGCGTCGCTTGCAATGCCGTACCCGATCTCTTGAATATTGTCTTCGATCATCTCACGGCAATCCTCGTTTTCCTCCTGCTCCGCGAAGCGGCGCATCTGCTCCACATACACCTGGGTATCCGCCGGCAGTGTGCGTGCCACCATCTGTAAATCGTTCGGCGCGATCTTGAGATAGGCGGCAAAAGAGGAAACAATGTTCTGCCGGTCATTGGCTGACTTCAAATAGACGTTGACCGGCAGCAGCTCGAGGATCTTCACAAAGCGGTTGTCCTTCGTGATAACGACACCGCCGATGATGTTTTTGATGGGCAGCCAGGCTTGAATGCTGTCGCGGTACACACCGCCCTCGCCTCCGGAGCTTGCCCCCTTGCCGAAAATCAGTTCCTTCAGATTCATTTTCTGACCTCACCTCGAAAAAGAATGATCCGGCGCCTTCTGCGCCAGCGCCACCAGTCCTCCAGCCAGCGTGTCATGCTGTCATCGTTGACGCCGATAAGGCCAAAGCCCCCGACGGGTACGACGGCCACCAGCGTCACCATGATCTTTGTGCTCAGGGCGAATGGAAGGAAGGCGATGCAAAGATACAAGACGGGGGTCGTCAGGACCACGGCCTCAACCAGATTCCGAAGCTCAAAGAGACCCATGACGCGCCCCGCGTCCGTAAAGTTTGTAGGAATGTGGTAGACCTCATAATTCATCCGAATCCGCCTCCACGGCTTCTAATAGCCGCCCCTGATATTGCAGCAGCGTTTCTCTCAGTCCGCCAAGGGATCGCTCGCGGGAGCTGATGACCTCCTCCATCGCACAGCAGAGAAGCCGCTCATTTCTCTCCGTGCGCTTGGCATTTCCCAACTCCAGCGCGCTTAAATATTGATTGCTGAGGCTGCTGTGCCGCTCCAGCTCAAGAAGCGATATGCCGTATTTGAGGCGTATCGCCCGCAGATAAGTCGTCTCTGCCATTATCTTTCCTCCCGATAGTCGATGTAGGGGAGCTTTCCCCAGCCCTGCCAGCCGCGGTCGCTGACCTTTGTTTTCACAACGCCCTTTCGCGTCCCCATAGCTTCTATGGCGTACCCTCCGCCAATGTAGACCCCCGCGTGTCCGCTCTTCCAGAGCATGAGGCCGGGGAGCTCGGGCAAGGTGGATATCGGCCCGTAGTCCTCATTCTGCACACCGGCATTCTTGCACGCCCGATACATCTGATCCGCGCCATAGTCCGGCATTCCGTTTGTCGCATAGCCGATGGTCATGCTATCCGTATCCAGCCAGCCATACCCCTTGATAAGACCGATACAGTCGGCTGTGCGGCGGCCGAGCCAGCGGCTTTCAATAAAGTCGGCATAGTTCCCTACGCCCTCCGGATACTGCTGCTTTTTGTAGTCAAAAAGAGCGCGCGTCAGAACATTGCCATAGGTACCCCATACATAGCCCCAGTTGTTTTCCCATGCCTGTATCGCATAAGCGGCAAGGTCCAGATTATTCTTTGTGCTGGGATCAATGAAGCCGGATATGTCGATCGTGTTGTCGTAATCCGTTCCATACTGAACATCACCGGAATACGAGCCGTCGCCGCTGTAATCGGGGCGATGCGTCTCGAAGTATGTCCGGTACTTATTGATGGCACCGCTCTGCTCCAGAGTCTCATAGAGCGCACCCGCCCATTGTCTGGTGTCCTCATCAAAGTCAAGTCCTTCCATCAGGTCCTCGGGGTCAAGATGTTTAACCTCTACTCTTAAGGTCGTCACAACTCCGTCACCGCTGCCTTCTGCAAAGCCAATCGACGGGAAATACGACAGGCTCGATTTGCAGAAATCCCGAACAAGGTCGGCGCTCATAGCATTGAGGTCCTGTCGATAGGCCGCGGAGTTGATAGCGATGATCCATAGGAGATCCTTAGCTGTCATAGAGCTGGACACCTCTATGCGGTCAATGGCTGTTCCGTTTTTCTCATACTCCGCAACGATGCCGGTCACAACGGAGTCGATCTGTGCTGCCTCAAAATCTTCGAGGCTCATATACACTCCGCCGATGGTCATGGCCTGCCCTGTCATTTGCGCGATGGCGTCCGTATCAGAGGAGCTATACCCAAAGAAGATGTTGGGAAGTGCCGTAAAAATCACCATAGGGAGCACGATAAGCGCAACGAGAACGGCAAGCAGGCGCTTCACAAGAAACGGAGCCGTCTCTTTGACCGCGACGGCAGCGGCGCCGTGCAGGCCGCCCGCTGCCGCTGCCTGAAGAATACGGCGTGCGGCTCTTGCCGCATAAGCGAGGTCTACTGCTCTTTGGAGCCCCGTGCGGGTATTCTCATGTTCCTTCATGCTTTTTCCCTCGCTGCTTTCGGCTTGGCGTCAGAGCCTTTTCTTTTTTCCCCGCTCCCTTCATAGCTTCCGTGACAGACGGCTTTGAAAGCCCGCCTGTTCGCGCAGTCTTCGGCATAGACATTCGCGCCCCTGCGATCGGGCGAGACTGTGCCTTTTCACGGCTGTTTGCCCCGTTTCCTGCGGGGCCGGGGTGCTGAACGGAGACTGCACCTCTCATGGGGCGAGCGCTGCCGTCTCCGACCGTGCGCGGTTCCTGCCGCACCGAGTCATGCTGCCTCGCTTGTTCAAAGGGTGCTGTACGGGCTTGGGACAGGTTTCTGCCGGGCCGGGGTTCAACGGTCAGAGCAGGGACAGAAGGCGGAGGCGTTGTTCCTGCGGGACCGGGACGCGGCGATTCCGCGCGAAGCGTTGTCTGCCGCGCGGCAGCCCTTTGCGCCGCTGCTTTCGGCACCGTCTGCACCGGGCGCTGCGTATATCGTGTCTGTGCAGGCGGCGGCGATGCGTTATGCCGCCCCTCCTCCGACGCCGGAGATGTATTCCCCGCGGTGCCAGCGGGCGGCTTCTGCCCTGTGATCGAGGTCGTATTCCTAACCGTCTGTCCGGTAACGCTTCGGCTCTGCGTGGTCTGCGTATTCGCCTGTGATATGCGGGTCGAGGACGCCGCCGCCTGTGTTCCTGCGGGACCATGCCTGCCGTCCGGAGTTCTTACGCTATCCGATAGGGTGCGGCTCGCCGGTGAAGCGGGAGCAGGCGTCTGGCGTGTGCCATGCAGCGCTGCACCATTCCGCTTTGCGCCTTCCGTGAATGTTTGCTGCCGGATCACGGAGCTGCTCTGCGACATGGATGCTGCGCTATGTTCCTGCGAGGCTGTCTGCACTCCGCCCGTCTGAACCGTGTCGCTGTGGGAGGCGTAGGCTCGCTCGCCTGCCCCTTGCTGTGCGCTTTGCCGCTGTGCTTTCTGATAGAAGCCGCTCGCAGTATATCCTGCAAAGCGGCCTCCGCCGAACGGTCCGCCCGTGCGTGGGCCTCTGCCGCTCGGAGAAGCGCCGGAGGAGAAGCCGCTGCCTCTGCCGCCGGCAGACTTCCCAACACTCTTGGTAATGTGCGAGGCCGCCGAGCGCACAACCATGTAGGTCAGTGCGCCGGGCAGCGGCCGCCCGAGAGAGTCGCCGGTGATGGCCGGATTCAACCCAATGCGGGTGATGATGGCATCCGCCTTTCTTGCGACCTTTACGAGGGTCAGGATCAGCACGATCCACAGAAATACATCCAGCCCGCTTGGCACTGTGGAGAGGACGGACAGAAGCATTTTGAAGAAGATCACATTGGTCACCATCAAAAGGCACATGGAGCCGTACATTCTGCACCAGCCGCTGAAGATGTCCGCGGTGCTTTTGCTGCCGCCCATGGCAAATGCCAACGGCGCCGTCATGGTGAGTACGGCGAGGATAACATACCGCTCCGCAATTTCCAGCAGGAGCCTGAGTGTCTTGAATATGATAATAATACCGAATAGGATCGCGAGCAGCCACGACGCGGTAAGCGTGCCGAATACGCTCTTATCCACCAGCGTCACATGAACAGCGGTCGGGACTTGCAGCAGGTCAATGATCCTTGCGGTAATGCTAAGCCCGATCTCGCAGATCTGCTGGCTTGCCAGCAGGAGAAAGGAGAAAACAAAGCTTCGGGTAAAAAGCAGCTTCGGGTCCTCGCCTTCAAAGCCGAGGCCGGACATCATGCTTTTGAGCGCTTGAAAGACGAGATTACCGATCAGAAGCGCCCATCCGACCGCCATAAGCACCTGTATGATGTCATCCATCACGGGAACATGGCTTTTCATGTACGCATAGTCCATGCTCATAATGTCCAGCAGCGCGGTCGAGAAATACTCCCAGCATTCCAGCACCAGCTCGTACGCCCACTCCGCAAAGCCTTGGAAAATCAGCTCAAGCAATTTGGATACCCCCTTTGTGCCGGAGCGGTAATATCCTTATGGCGTCAAGGTCGCAAGCCCGCTGAACAGCGGGGCAACATAGGCGATGAACGCGCCGATGCCGTTGATGACAGCCCACGCAAGCCAAATACGCTTGAGCCAGTCCCATGCCTGATCAGTCTTTTGCTGGTTATTGGACAGCTTGGCCCCAATCACCGCGATCGCGGACATAAGGCCGGCCAGCACGGTGCTGATGCTGACGATCTTAGCGTAAACGTCTACGATGATCCGATTTGCCACCGTCCACATATCCTCCACCGCGAGAGCGGGCGTTATCATTACGGCAACGACCAGCACAAGAGATAGGGCGGCGAGGTACATTTGATATAGTCTTTTTGTCATAGTCCATGCTCCTTATGAAAGCTGCGGCAGCAGGCGGTTGTGTCCGCCTGCCGCCGCACTCCCACATCTTGTCTTGAATTTGGGTATCTCATCTGATATAATCGGTTTCGTGAGATGAGGTGAGATTGCTATGATTTATACCAACGAAGAAGCCGCGATGATCGACGGCATGATCGGCACGCTCTTTGGCGGCGCGAATGTCGCGGGAAATGTGCGCGACGCATATCAGACCGTCCGTCGTCATCTCACGGAGGGCTCGTTAGATCAGAAGGACCTCAGCCGCATCTCGGCAGCAGTTGATTTTGCGCTGAAAAATCAATTCTGCGACTCCTGCAGCAAGGAAAGTCAGCGCGTTTTGACAACGATCCTCATCAAAACCGTTTCCTCAGCTTGAACCCGTTTCAAACGAGAGTGGCGGCAGCAAAAAGCTGCCGCCACTCTTTTGTCAGAATCCCGTTTTCGGAAGTGTGATGGGCCGCACTGGTGTCAGGCTTCGGATGACCGTCACCCAGCTTGCCGTTGCGGTCTGCCATGTGCCCTGATATTTGCCGCCCACATCGGCGCGGTTGACCATCTGATAGCCATTGACCGCGTTTCCGTTCACCATCACGCTCAGCGTGGGATTAACAACGCTTTGGAAGCCGACAGGAACCTTGCCGAAGTCAAAATAGATGTCGGTCACCACTTCGCCGGCCTGCATGGGAATGGCGTTGAGGCTGAAGCTGTAGTTGTTGCTGGTGAGCAGGTTGCTCGCCAGCACCTGATAGCTCGTGTTGTAATTGGTTTTGTAGAGGACACGGTAGTTGAGCCGCGCGCTGTAAGTGCCGGTGGTGAGCGTCGTGGGACGCGCCACATCATAGGGAATCTTATCGTGCCAGAAGAAGGATTCCAGCGGCACATTGGAGGTGTTCGCCACCGTCAGATCGTAGCGCATGGACTGGCCCGCCATGACCTGTGCGTTGCCGCGCTTGGTGATGGTAACGCCGAGACTGGCAGGCTTATCATAGGCAGAGAGCTTGATGATCTGACCGGGATATTCCAGCGTCACATCATGCACGGTAGGGTCGAGCTGCCAATAGGCGGGCGCTGTGACCTCTCGGATCTGATAGCGGGTCAGCGGCAGCGGCTTGCTGGCCGCAACGCCCCGGGCATCCGTTGTGATGTAGTCCACCACCTTGCCGCTGCGAGCATTGACGATCTCGTAAACAGCGCCCTTGAGGGGAGTCCCGGGCGCGGTGCCGGTGACCTCGTTATACTCAGCGGCGTACTTATAAATCTGGATCTGGCCCGTGACAGCGGTATTTTCCCACTCGATCTCCACGGTCTTGCCCGGAGAGACACAGACGGTCTTATACTGCTTATCCAGCGTGTAGCCGGGGGCGGCTTCCAGCTCTCTCAGATAAAAGCGGCCACTCAGCCCGCCAGGGATCTCGTCAATGTAGATGTAGCCCTCATCGTCCGAGGTGTACTCGCCGATGGGCTTCTTGTTCGCATCATAGAGGACAAACTTTACACCATAGATCCCCTCGCCCGTGGCGCTGTCGATTTTGTGGATGACGATGCCGCTGAGCTTTTTGTTGGTCACCTGAAGCGTCACACGCTTGCCGTCCTTGATCTCAAAATAGTGGGGCGTGTCATCCAGCCGGAACGATTTGTTCGATGTGACCTCTTTTGCATAGTAACTACCATCCTCCAGAGCCACGAACACACGGCCATTTTTGTCCGTCGTAACGGTATCCACCAAGGCATCGTCCACCTTGCGGATCTCAAAGGTCGTATTGGGGATGCGCTCACTGTGGTTATCCTCGTTGACCTTGATGATCTCCACGCCACCAATAGGCGTGTTGTAGAAATGGAGAGTCTGTGTATCGTTGGGGTTGACAACCACGGTCTGGGTACGGGTGTTTTCGTCAATGGAGTAACCGGGGATCGATTTCACCTCCGTCACTACTATGGTGCCGGAGATGCCGGAAATGGAGATTTTACCCGCCTTATCCGTCCGATACAGTCCGGTGGAAGACAGCGTGCCGCCCGCAGCATCTACATAGGAACCGTCGGCATAGACAATCTTGAACTGTACGCCCTCCAGAGGTTCTTTTGTAACGGAGTCCTGCTTGACGATGATGAGGTTGCCCTTGGGCTGATTTCTGAACTCTACCGTGGTGACTTCGTTGGATTTGACCTTAACCGTCTGCGGCGTATCGTCCAGGATATAACCATCCTTGGCATGAGTTTCCTTGATGACGAGTGTGGTGTCGGGAGCAACATCCGTAATGGTAAAAGTACCTGCACTGTCCGTCACATATTTGCCGTTGGCATTACCGATGAAGTTTCCATCGGAGTCGGTCACGAGGAACTCAACATCGGAGATCGGTTCGTTCGTTGCAGCATCGACCTTTCGAACTAACACACCGCCCTTGGGTTGATTGCGGAACTCCAGCGTCATGACAGAGTTTCGCTTGATCTTGATGCTCTGCGGGGTATCGTCGAGGATATAGCCATCCTTGGCGCGCACCTCTTTTACAATGACCGTCATGCCAGGAGTCAGGCCATCAATACGGATGGTGCCGGCGCTATCGGTCACATACTTTCCGTTGGCGTTGCCGATCACGCTGCCATCCGAATCCGTGATGAAGAACTCCACGTCGGAAATGGGGGCGCCGGTCACGGCATCCTTTTTGACGATGAGCAGAGAGCCCATCTTATCGTTGCCGAAGGTCACGGTAATGACGTCCTGATCCTTACCGGAGAGATAGACCGTTTCCGTGGCGTCTGTGATCACGTACCCGTCCGGCGCGGAAATCTCCTCGCAGACATAAGTGCCTGCGGCGAGGCCTGTTAAAATGGCGGTCCCGTTTTGCGAGGTTTTGATCTCTCCGACCACGGTGCCGCCGGTGCCGGAGGTGCCGCCAAGGTAGCGGATGCGGAACCACGCGCCCTCCAGCGGCTGACCGCTCTCGCTGTCCACCTTGCGGATGATGATGGCGGAAAGAGGCGTGTTCTCAAAGGTCAGGACTTTGCTCTCACCACCGGAGATGAAGCATTCCTGCGTGGCAGGCTCCTTGATGGCATACCCGGACGCAGGTTCCAATTCCGTTACTTTGTACCAGCCATCTTTTACTTCGGGGAGAATGATCTTTCCGCTTGCGTCAGAAAAGTAGGTGCCGAGGTCATTGAGCTCGCCGGTGTCGGTATGGTTGCTGCCATACCAGATCTGGAACTTGGCACCCTTGACGGGATCGCCGGTGACGCTGTCTACCTTGCGGATTTCCAAGCTGGGCTTGAGGGCGTTGAAGAAGGTGACGGTAGAGGTTTCGCCGGGCTTCAATGCCACTTCCTGCGGGATGGGGCAGAGAATGACATGGCTTGGAACATTTTTCTCCGTCACTTTGAATGTGCCGACCGGGACAGAGTCGAGGAAAATCCGCCCGTGGTTATCGGTGGTGGCGCTGGTGGAGAAGCTGCCGTCGATCTGCTCGATGCGATAGGTCACGCCCTCGATGGGCTCACCATTGGCGATGTTCTTCTTGATAATTTCAAGACCGGGCTTTTCATAGTTAACGAAAGTGACCTCGGAGGTTTTGCCAGGGCGAAGCGCCACGGTCTGTTCGGTGTGAGACATCACATAAGGCTCTGGCACGGATTCTTCCCGTACCACATAAACATCTGCGGGAATGGCCGAGAGCGTCGCGGAACCATCTGTGCCGGTAGTAACGGATGTGGAGAAGTTGCCCGTGACAGATTTAATGGAGAACACCGTGCCGGCGATGGGCTTACCGCTCATGGCGTCGCGCTTGGTGATCTTCATATCGGGCAGCTTGTGGTTTTCGGCGGTCACGGTGTATTGCTTGTCCCCATCTGTGGTATCCACATAGACGCTGATGGGCGTGGAGTCGGCACAGTAGCCCTCCGGGGCCTCGGTTTCCACGAAGGACCACAGGCCCTTGGTGACATCCTTGACCTCAATGATTCCGCCATTTTGGGTCACATCGCTGCCGACGATCTGTCCGTCGCGGTAAATATTGAATTTCGCGCCATCCAAACCACGGGTCGTTCCTGCGGCAACCTTCTTCAGCGTAATATCCGCATCGCCGGCAGGAGGATTATCCGGATCAGGTTTTGGCGTGTTGACAGCAAGTTTCCTTGGCGCATAATAATTAAAAAAAGACTGGTTCTTGTGATTGCTTGACAAGGCAAATACCGCCCATTTGAGACTATCGTCTTCCACAATGGTTGCTACTATGCCCTGTGCAGCATACGCTTCAATCTGACGCTGAAATTCGGCATCCTCCTGCGCCTTCTGCGCAAGCATGGAGTCGATGAGGCTCAGATACAGGTCATAGGTGTCCGCGTTGGCATAACCGCCCGCATCTCCGGTGCCATCTCCCGCGCCCTTATAGCTTTGATGGTCCCAAATATAAGTCTGCACCGCCATAAAGAGCTGCCCTATATTGGATGCCTTGCTGTCGTTGATGTAGGTCATGAGCCACTTGACATTGGCGAGCGTCGCCGCGTCCATCTCGCCAAGGCCGCTGTTGGCAACAGCGGTTTTGAGAACGGCGTCGGCGTCTGCATTGGTAGCCGAGGTGTAGGTATAAGAATCGCAGTATGACGGCGTAGCGTTGTGGTAGCCGAGCCCGCTGTCGAGGCAGTAGAGCAGCCGACCCGCCGCCTCCGGTGGGCGGTAGCTGTACGGTGTGCCGTTGGCCAGTATGCGCGTGGACCAGTACACTTGATTGGTCGTGATCGTAATGCCCTTGCCTGTACCGGTCGCGGCAAATGCCATGGTGGGCAGCAGGCTGAGCAGCGTCATGACAACCAAGAGTGTCGAAATGAGCCTTGTTTTGATCGTTTTCAATGTGATACCTCCTACAATTTTTGCATAAGAAAAGCAGGCCGAGAGGTACCTCGGTCTGCTTCGCTTGGCTATGAAGTTTTTGTCAAAGTTGCCTACTCATATCTCTGCGGCTATAGATGATACGGCGCACTTCCATCGTGTCTCCGATCACCACATAGAAGATCGTGTAGTTTCTGGAGTGAGTTACCCCTTTGCCGGCGTATCCACCCATGTGATATGGTATCCATCCCGGAGGAATAGCTGGACACAGTACCAGCACTCGAGGCCATTGCCATCAATTCCTCGCGCAAGCCCCACACCAATCGAGGCATAGCTTGCATTGATCATATTCTCCATGTGCCCTGCGGACTTTGACCATGAGTGCACAACGGTTCCCGCAAGCTCTCCCTTTTGCTGTTCCAGATATAGCAATGGGATTTGGTGGATGTTTTCACCGACATATTTGCAGTCTGTGACCGTGGTGTATTCTCGCCCATCCGGGCGGGTATGGGAGTAGACGCTGTTTGCCGCCATTTCGTCGGCGCGAACCTGTGCTGCCTGCATGAGCTTGTCACTGGTGGTCAGCGATGCGATACCTCTCTCGGTGCGGAGCGCGTTGGTACGCTCCACGATATCCCGCTTCATAGCGTCCACATCAACAGTGGAAGCGTTTGGTCCTGACTGTAAATCCGACTCGACATCTCCGGTTCTAATGGGTGCCTCGCCGGTGTACGGTTGACCCGTTTCGATTTGTACCGTTCTGTCCTCGGCAATCCAATAAACATTAAAGCCAACCGCCTTACCGATGTCGCGGAGCTTGAAATAGTTGTGTCCATTGATGGTGTACGCTTCAATCTCAACGGGAGCACCGTTGAGGAGAATAGGCGAGGTGCAGCGCTGTGCGAGGATACCCTCAATAGCCTGTGCCGCAGGCGAACCAAGGGCAAAGCCTAACGCAAGCCCGATAAGCAAATACAAAATCTTCTTCATTGTATCACGCTCCCTTCCGATAAAATGTGGTGGTCACGCTGGCAGTCATACGGCGAGTGTCGGGATCATAAATGCACCGCTCAAACTCGTAAATGCCGAGCTGCTCAGCCTGTTCAGCTACTTCTGCAGGAAGGTCAACGGTGATATCCATTTTTACTCTGATCTCATCGTCCTTCCTCTTCGGTCTGAATTGCTGTATCAATCTGATACTTCCTTTTTTGATTTTATTCTCCGGAGTGGTTTGAGCATAATACAGAAATAATGGCTTGTCAAAGGTTTATTTTAAATGCTTACGGCAGAAAAATAATTTTGCACAAAAGCCTTGCACTGCAAGGGTTTCAACTGCTTACCTCTACTGCCTGAACGCACACCCTTTTGCTCGGTCGGTCAGCAGGGCAGGTGGTGATGGTGATGCGGTTATCAGCGGTCGCCTGCAAATAACTCCAGTCGGAATCCGAGATCGTCTTTACCAAAATGACCGCATAGGTTCGTGTTCCGTAGACCGTCGAATAGGTAATGGTATCGCCGATCTCCAGATTTCTGATGCTGCCAATATTGTATTTCGCGCCGCGGTTATGCCCGCAGATGCCGACGTTGCCGTCCCATCCGGAGGTGGAGCTATAGTGTCCCAGTCCCTTTGCCATACTGGCGTTGGTCTCACCCTCCCATACCTTCATATTGATATTCAGAGATGGGATCTTCAGCGTGCCGATACTGCCATCCTTACGCTCCATGCCGTCAACGCTGGTGTAGGTCGGCACGCCCGGTTTGACTGAGGATATAGAGCCAGAGGGGAAATCATAGAACCCACCGGAGGGACCGTTCTCGCTGGAAATGGAAGTACCAGCATTTTGCTGTAAGCCAGGCAAATAGTTTTTCTCCATAATGCCGATCTGCGTCGTACTGGACACGCCGTAGGGCAATTCGGGGATCTGATAGTCCACAAGGTTAGAGCCGCCATAGTTGTATGCAGCACCATACATAACCTCGTAAGAGGTGGAGGGATAGTATTCCGTGTTATCCTCCGTCTCAATACTGTATTCCATGGCAAAGGCACTGACCGACAGTGCAGCCATCGTCATGAGCATCAGTGCCAATCCGGTCAATCGTCTGAAATGATTCATTCCGTTTCCTCCTCTGAAATACTCGCATCCCCATCATCCGTCTCAGCATGGGCAGCTCTGTGCCGACGCACATACGATACATATACGATGCCGAAAATCACGGCAGCTCCCATCGCGGCACCGACAATAAGTACAAGCCAGTTTGCCGCAAAGAAGCCGCCCACATTGGAAAGCACATGAGCGATACCGACCTTTGTTCCCAGGTAAGTCAGCACATAGGTGATGCTCTCAACGCCCTCGTGCGTGACCTCGCCGGTATATTCCGCAGTTGTGACATAGCCGGTAGCCGCCTGATAGGTCGCCTTTGCAGAATAGGTGGCAACGGCCTGATAAGACGATGGCACCAATGCCTCACCAACAAGGTCGGTTCCCGTGACCTGCCATTCCACATTGGCAAGGTTCAAGGTGCGTCCGTTTTTTACGGTAGTAGACGGGACATAGGACATATCGTTACGGTCAAGTCGTCCGATGGTCTTGACTTCGCTCACGGTGTAGCTCTTAGCTGCATAGCCGGACGCCTCGGTGTTGAGACTGGTGTGGTCGAGGGCGAGCGTGCCCTTGAAGGTGCCGTCGTCAAATTCGACGGTAGGCTTCAGCTGCTGCAAAATCAGGGCGAGGTCATTCTTGTCCGTCTCCACCGTGATGACCTCGGTATGGGGCTTGGATTCCTCTACGGCATTTTCCGTTTTGACAATATCCGTAAAGGTGTAGAGATAGCCCTCCAGCTCAAAGGGCCGTTCGATCAGGCTCTGCGGGTCCTGATCTGCCGGGATCGTAAAGGTTTTGATGACCTGCTGGCTGCCATTCAGATTTTGCACCACGGTATCTGTCGGTACCTCCAATGCAAACGCCGAGACCGACATGGACAGTGTCAGCAGTACACAGAGAATTGCCTTTTTCATGTTGTGGAAACCTCCTAATGTAGAAATTTGTTATGATCTGCTATTTTCGCGGTATCAAAGGATGTGCGGTCGTCTCATGCTCCCTCCTCTCTGACCTTGTATTCTACCGTGCGCTCCGGATGCTCCCGCAGCGCATCGAGTATGCTGAGAGACTGCTCTAACGCCTGCATCGTATCACGCTTCTGGCGCTTGACGAACGCATAAAGGAGCATAGTATCTCCGTTGGCGCATGGGTAAAAGATAACGCGAACGCAGAGCTTGGTCTTCACCCGCAGCTCGCATAGGCTCCGATACCGCTCAAGTGAAAAACGCTTGAAATGCGGTTCCTTCATTTCCGGCTTCTGCGGCAGCGTCAATCGGTATAGCTGACGAATGATCTTTTCTCTGAGCCGCGGCTCCAGATCCTCTATAAAGGCAGCGACCTGCGAGGCTCTGCCCGGAGGCTGATATACCAAAATCCCCTTCACCGCACTTCCTCCTCACAGCCGCTCAATTTCTTTAAGTGCCGGATAAAGTGTTCTGCAAATTCGCCCGCGATCTCAGGTGTCCCGCTGATCCACCAAATGGGATCAGGCAGGACTTGGGATAGGCGGTCATATTGCAGGCAGAGCAGCAGAAATTTCTGCCTCGGCTCTGCACAATCCACTGCGTCAAACAGCTGCTGCAATTCGGTTTGGACACCGGAATAGTCCTGACTGGCATCGCACAAATCGTCAAACAGCAATCCGGCGAAGGTATGAGCCAGCGCAGTCAAGGCCGATGCCTTGATGCTCCCCGTCTCGGTAAGCAGCCCCATGCGCCGCAAACGCTCCCTCGCACCGTCGTCAAACGGATTATGAGCGCGGGACCGGCAGTTATTTGTTGTCTCTTTCATTTCTCTCACCTCGGAGTCATAGGAAAAGGCCCGGCACCTTACGGTGTCGAGCCTTTCAGCATTTCTTATCTTATTTTGCGTTTGTCTGCACTGAAATAACATTTTCCTGAAGTCAGGAAAATGTTATTTTGTTTTAAGTTCATCCGGACGGTCAAGCACTTGCGCCGACGCTTCGATCATTTCTGTAACCACCGCATTTAGCTGTGCGGCATTCTGTGCTGTAATGACGGGAAGGCCGGTTTCCGCCTCAAGCTGCTGCCGTGCAACATTTGCAACATTACCGCCACGTTTGGCCACCTTCACATTTTCGTCAAAGCCTTCCGGTTTTGTTGCTTTGGAAATATCCCGCGTTGACGCTTCCGCCAGCATGGTCAGCACGAGCTCGGTATCGCTCATATTATCACGCAGGTTCTCCTTTTTGAGCCCCTTGAGGTTTTTATACTGCCGCGTGGTCATGCCGGACCATGCCTTTGAGATCTCGTCGGTCAAGATCGCAAATTCGCGGCCCTTTTCCACGCCGCGCTTCTGCCATTCATTGGTCAGTTCGTTGCGAATGCGGATGGAAAGCAGCCTTTGATGCACCCAATCGGGATCATATCCCTTTTTCAGATAGGTTTCCAAGGCCCGGTCAATGGCCTGTTCAGGGTCAATGGTTTCTTCAATTCTCTCCCGACCGACTTCTGCAAGCCAGAGCCTAAACGGTTCAGCTTTTGGTGATGGGATAGACTGGATGATACGCAGAAGTTGCTCTGTCGTGGCAACATCCGTTGCGCGGCGCTTTCCGTCTGAGGCAATCATTTTCAACTGCTGACAATTTGTCAGCAGTTCATCCGCCCCTTCCTCTTTCAAACGCTGCTTGAGTTTGGCCCAGTAGTTGCTTGCCCCGCGTGCGGTAGGCTGTTCTGTTAAAACAGCAATGACATCGGTAACAGAAAAATACCATTCTTCTTTCTCTGTATCCCATGCAGTACGAATTTTCTGATTCTCAAAAAGCTGTATCTTATCCTGTTCGCTCATAGCGTTAAGTCCTTTCTTTCTTTTCTGTGATTATACATTAGTTGACCCGCTGCCGCAAGAACTCTAAAAACAGCTCTTCAATTTCCTTGTCACTGCCCAACTTCTCAAGGTAGGGGGCAAATTTTCTGCGGTCAAAGCTGATTTTCTTCGGCAGTGCAGCACGTCTCTGTGTCTCCCTTGCGCGTGTCTGCCGCCATGCGGCGAAAATGTCCTGATGATTTGCAGATGGAGGTGGACAGGCATGGACGATGCTTTGCATAGCAGCCTTATTGAGCGTGTAGTCCTCGATAGAACACATCTCCACAAATGCCTGCTGCGTAGCTGCGTCATAGTCAGCGATCAGCTCGGCACAGGCAATCGGCAGCTTGCGCGGGTTGTTCTCCAGAATGTCGGCGAGAGACGGAATCAACCCCGCCAGCTTGATGGCTTTACGAATCTCATACTCGGTCACACCGAAGAAATCGGCAACAAGTTTGCGGGCGTTGTACCTTTGGCGAGAATCGCCAAAGGTCTCATCGTCGATCACTTGCCCCAACTTTTGGCGATTCTCGCCAAAAGTTTCTTCATTGATTGCCGCTCCCAACTTTTGGCGATTCTCGCCAAAAGTTGTTGAGGTCTGTGCTGCGTTCCGCTGGCCGTGGCGATTGTTCTCCTCGAGCAAGGCCCGATATGCCTTGCCGCGCTCTATGATGGTAAGATCCTGCCGCCGCAGGAGGTTCGTGGCAACAGCAATGGAGACTGCTCTTGCATCATCGGTGTTCACGACTTCAGCAGGGATCGTTGTGTGTCCAGTCAGCCGCCACGCCTCCGTACGGTTATGCCCTGCGAGGATCTCATAGTCCTCGCTTTCGGGAATGGGGCGCACAATGATCCTCTCATAGATGCCTTGCTCTGCAAGCTGCTGTGAAAACGCCTTGAGCTTCTCCTGCGGATATGGGTGAAAACCAATATCCGCGGTGAAGAAAGGGCGGAGCCTGTCCAGCGGCAGATCACAAAATTTTGAGGCGGACGATGCCAGCTTGCCTTGAAACAGCATCTCATAGGCTTCATCGCCTACTGTGACCTCCGCCGCCTGCTGCGTCGCGCTCATACGCCGTTTCAGCAGGTCATTCATATCGCGTTTAGCCAAGCTGAAGCACCTCCTGCGCGAGACTGCGATAGGATTCCGCCGCCGGATTTCGCGGTGCATAATCGAGAATGCTCATGCCTGCCGCGGGGCACTCCGCGACCTTGATGGTCTGCTCGATGGGACGCTCAAACACCCGTAAGCTGTCACCATACAGCTCTGCGACCGCGGCGCGGACGCTCTGGCAGAGCTGCGGCCGGGATTGATACATGGTAAGAAGAATGCCCGCAACCTCCAACTTTGAATTGAAGCGGCTCTGCACATTTTTGACCAGCTCCAGCACATCGGGGATGCCCTCGCTTGCAAGGAAGTGTGCCTGCACGGGAATGATGCAGTAATCCGCTGCGGCAAGTGCGTTAACGGTCAGCAGCTCATGCTTCAAGCCGCAATCGATGATGATATAATCATACTGTGCACGGAAAGCATCCAACAGCCTGTCCATCATCATTTCGCAGGGTGTCTCTGCCGCTTCCGCCATGTTGTACTGCGAAAGCTGCATGACCTGCAAGCGAGCTGCGGCATCTGCCAAGCGTTTATTGGCGGGGATCAGGTCAATGCCGGTCTCTGTATGTATCACGGTACGGGGAAGGTGAAGCTCCAGATCCTCCGGCGAGTCGATCTGAACAAGCAGCAGCTTTGCCAGCGTGTTCTTCTGTTCGCCGGGCGTGTAGCCCAAAGCCGAGGTAAGGTTCCCCTGCGGATCGTTGTCGATCAGCAAGACCCTTCTGCTTTCTGAGGCAAGTGCAGCCCCAAGGTTCAATGCGGTCGTGGTCTTGCCAACGCCACCCTTAAAATTGGTAATTGTAATAATCATGATTCTGTTCTCCTCTTTATTACTTGAACGGAAACAGTAAGGCAAAATCCTCGTTTGCAATAGATTTGCAAAAGGAATAAAATTATTTGGCTTTTGCAAAAAAAGCTATCATTAGATAACAAAATCCGGGCTATTTGCAATTTGAGCCTGCAATGCCTCTTGGTGAAGGCTTTACAACAAAAAAACCTCCGGATTATGAGCTTCTCTGTTAGAAACTCATAACCCGGAGGTCGGAGGTTCAAGTCCTCCTCCCGCAACCATCTTGAGTGACCAAAATAGATACACTCACCTGAAACCCTTGAGAAATCAGGGGTTTCACCGTTTTTATGGCTCATTTTTTCAAAGCGTGTTTTATAGATACACAAAGCCAATTAAGAGCGTTAGGCAGGACTTGAACTAAATTCTCGGCTGATTTGGCCTGCTTTATGGCGGACTTTACGCTCTCGGATACTTTTTATTGCTCGTCTTTCCTAAATAATTTGAAACTTTTTATTGAAGAGGCTGGTATCACATTTTGATACCAACCTCTTTTCAGTTTATCAAATCCTTAGGGCGGAGATGAGCATCCAATGAACACAGAAGCTGTAATCTGTCCCCTTTGCGGCGCAATCAACAAAGACCTCTAAGACCGGATGCATATCGGTAAGATGGTCAGCGCACAATGAAGTAGAGAATCATCGCAGACACGCCGCTCTTAATGTCTTTATTTATTGACAATTATAGGTGTATCGTCTATAATAACAAGCACAAAGATGATGTAGAGGTGGTGTGCAGAATGGGACGAAAGAGTGTTGCTGTGCTGCCGCAGACGCAGGCGATTTTAGAACAGCTGGGAGAACAGATCAAACTTGCCAGATTACGGCGGCATCTGTCTGCCGAATTGGTCGCGGAAAGAGCCGGTGTGAGCCGAGCCACAGTGTGGAATGTTGAAAAGGGAAACCCCTCTGTCGCGATTGGGATCTATGCCGCAGTTCTGCACGCACTGAACAATATGGATAAAGACCTTCTGCTCGTTGCAAAGGATGATGAGCTGGGGCGTAAACTCCAAGACCTTGAACTTACCACGCGCAAGAGAGCACCACGAAACGGAGGTGATTGACCGTGGCGTCAAACCAAAAAGTAATTTATGTCTATGAGAGCTTCAGATCTACAACGCCAAACTTCCTGGGGACTCTCTTCGTGGAGAATGTTCGCGGCCGGGAGAGCTACTCCTTGAGTATGATGCTGACTGGTTAAAAAGCAGCGCAAACTACATGTGTCGGTGCTGCTCTTTATGGCAGCCGCTCTCGTCACGCTGGAGAAAAGCGCCAAGGGCGGCATGCAGAAATTCTTCAAGTACGTTCCTGCGGTCGTTCTCTGCTACCTCATCGCCATGCTCCTGTGCACGCTGGGCGTGTGGGATATGGCCGAGACCAAGCCCGCATACTCCGCTTTGAAAAACAACCTCACCTACGCGATGATCTTCGCGATGCTGCTCCGCTGCAACATCCGTAAGGTCCTCAAGCTCGGCCCGAAGATGCTCATCGGCTTCTTCAGCGCCACCCTCACCATCATGATCGGCTTTGTCTGCGCGTTCGTGCTGATGAAGGGAACGATCGGCTCCGACGTCTGGATGGGCCTTTGCGCTCTCTGCGGCAGCTGGATCGGCGGCAGCGGCAACATGGTCGCCATGCAGGACGCGCTTCCCGTCGACCCCGGCGCGTATGCCTGCGCGCTCACGCTTAATACCGTCTGCTACTCTGTGTGGATCGCCCTTCTGATCTTCATGGTCCGCTACTCCTCCAAGTGGGACAAGTCCGTTAAGGCGGACACCTCCAAGCTCTCCGCGATCGCCGATGTCGCCAACGAAGAGGTCGAAAAGGAGAAGAAGGCTAAGGCGACCTCGGGCGACTGGGTCTGGATGATCGGCCTTGCTCTCATTGTTTCCGCGCTCTCTCAGTGGGTCGGCGCGAAGATGGGCGCTGGTTTCGCCGGTATGGGACTCAAGATGTTTGATAAGGGTACTTGCACGACTCTGTTCGTCACGGTCCTCGGTCTCGCCTGCGCCATGACTCCGCTCGGCAAGCTGCCCGCCGCGAATGAGCTTTCCAGCGTTCTTCTCTATGCCGTTGTTGCTCTGCTTGCCACGCAGGCGCCTCTGAACGCTCTGATCGAGGCTCCGATGTGGGTCGTCTACGGTGTGTTCATCCTCGTTCTCCATGTTGTCGGTATGTACATTCTCTCCAAGCTGTTCCATTGGGATTTGTGCATGGTCTCCACAGCGTCGGTCGCCAACATCGGCGGTCCGGCCTCCGCGCCGATCATCGCCGTCGCCTACAATCCCAACTATGCCGGTATCGGCGTTCTGATGGGCATCTTCGGCCAGGCGATCGGTAACTTTTTCGGTCTCGGCATGGGCTGGCTGCTCAACCTGATGGCATGAGCTCCCTGCCTCTTCCACAGAAAAGAGAGGACCTGCCCGCAGCAGGCAGGCAGGTCCCCCTCTTCCCCAGATCAACGGGAGGCCTATCCATGAACAGCAACGATAATCTGCGCTTTCTGAATGTCGGCCTGCCGGACGACATTGCAAGGTGCAAGGCATGGGGCGACTTTGAGGGAGCCATACGGCTCATCGACCGCCGCCTCGCGCAGGATAACATTCCCGATGCGCTGCGCGCCTGCCTGACGGCAGAGCGTGAGATCATGCGGCGCATCCCCGCGGACTACCCGCTCACGCGCGCCGACGCGCTCGCCGAGGTACGCGCGCACATTCCCGACTTTACCGAGGAGGAATTCGACGAGCGCGTGGACGCGGGCAAGATCGGCTGGCTGTACATCGGCGGCGAGATGCGTTTTTTTGACCGCTTCTTTTCCACCATGTGCAAGGCCGAGCCCGCTTTCGCCGCGCGTGCGGGCGTGAAGCTGTACGGCGTGGAAAGCGTGACGGCGGAGGAGGGCGAGGGCCGTCTTGACCATGTCCACCGGCGGATGCGCGAAAACGGAAAGATCGCAAACCGCATCCGCATTCGCGCGAGCGTACGCGTGAAGGACGAGGTCTTCACGCCCGGTATGTTTGTGCGCGTCCACCTGCCGCTGCCCGCCGCCTGCGAGCAGCAAAGCGACATCCGCATCGAGGCGCTCTATCCCCCGAACGGGCGTCCCGCACCGGAGGACGCGCTCCAGCGCACCGTGTGCTGGGAGGAAACGATGACGGAGAACCACGAGTTCTCGGTCGAATACTCCTATGTCCACACGGCCCGTTATCACGATGTTTCCGCCATCGAGCCGGACGCGGCACAGCCCTGCTTCGACACAGGCGAGGAGGCGCCGCACATCATCTTTACGCCCTATCTCCGCGCGCTGGTCCAAGCGCTGACGGAGGGCGTGGACAGTCTGCTGGAGAGGGCGCGTATTTTCTACGACTTCATCACACTGAATATGAAGTATACCTTTATGCCCGCCTACTTCATTTTGGAAAACATTGCCGAAGCCGCGGCACGGAGCTACACGGGCGACTGCGGCGTATTTGCGCTGCTGTTCGTCACGCTGTGCCGCTGCGCGGGCATTCCCGCTCAATGGCAAAGCGGTCTGACCGCCGAGCCGGACTTCTGCGGCGGTCATGACTGGGCGCGCTTCTACATTGCGCCCTACGGCTGGCTCTACGCCGACCCAAGCTACGGCATCGCCGCCGTGCGCGCCCGGAACGAGACACGCCGCCGGTTCTACTTCGGCAATCTCGACGCCTACCGCATGGTGGCAAACAATGCGTTTCAGGCGCCGTTTACCGTTCCAAAGCAGCACTGGCGCGCCGACCCTTATGACAATCAGGTCGGCGAGATCGAAACAGCGGAACGCGGACTCGGCTACGGCGAATTTGAACGCAGCAAGGAAGTTCTTCTCTGCGAGGAGCTTCCCCTCTGACCCCAAGCAAAGAAAGGAAGCTTGATTTATGAACAGCTATGGATTGATCGACCTGCACTGCGACACGCTGGCAGAATACTGGAAATACGCGCACACCGGCAATCCCGATACGCTGGACGACCCCGGCCGCGTGCTGTCGCTGTCCAATATGCCGAAGGATGTCCACTGGGCGCAGTTCTACGCCGTGTTCATCCCCGATGAGGAGCGCGGGCAGGCCGCCATCGACTGCTTTGAAAAGAACCGCGCAAATTTCTACCGCCAGATGGAGAAGTTCGGCGACCGCGTCGCCCCCTGCCGCAACGCCGACGATATGGAGAAGGCCTGGGCGGCGGGCAAGACCGCCGCGTTCCTGACCATTGAGAACGGCAGCGTGCTCGCCGGCGACCTTTCCCGCGTCCACACGCTCGCCGAGCAGGGCGTGCGTGCCATCACTCTGACCTGGAACGGCGAGAACGAGCTCGGCTCGGGCCACACCACGGACCACGGCATGAGCGAGTTCGGCAAGGCCGCCGTGCGCGAGATGGAAAAGGAAAACATTCTGGTGGATGTGTCCCACCTCAACGACCCCGGCTTCGCGGATCTGCTGGAGGTCGCGACGAAGCCCTTCGTCGCCACGCACTCCAACGCCCGCGCGCTGTGCAGCCACAAGCGCAACCTGACGGACGACATGATCCGCGAGATGGTGCGCCGCGACTGCCTGATCGGTCTGAACTACTTTGTGAAGTTCCTGCGCGACGACGGCGACGTAAAGAGCCTTGACGATCTCTACCGCCACGCCATGCACTTCTTCGAGCTGGGCGCGCGGAAGAATCTCGCCCTCGGCTCGGACTTCGACGGCTCTGTGCTGCCCGAATGCCTGAATACGCCCGCCAAGGTCGCCTCGTTCTACGAATACCTGCTCTCCCGCGGCGTTTCGCAGGAGGACGCGGACGGCGTCTTCTACAGGAACGCACAGGCGTTCTTCCACAAGAATCTTCGGTGACCGCAAGGGCGGATGGCTCATACGACAGAAAGGCCGGCGTTTTCTCCGTGAAAACGCCGGCCTTTTCTTGGTGCCTTCCGGCGCCAATCACAGCGGGGCGGCCCGATGGGCCGCCCCTCGTTCTTCTTTATGAAGCCGCATCCGACGGATCGTCGGACGCTGGTCGAAAAGGGACGCTTCCTTTTGTGGAAACGCCCCTCTTGCAAAAGTAAAATATTGTGTTACAATCGCGGCATAAAGCATTGAGGAGGTAACGCCACATGGCTGCAAACACCGATCCGCGCCTGCAAAATCAGGTGATCTATTCCATTTACGTCCGCAACCACACGCCGGCGGGCACCTTCCGCGCCGTCATTCCCGACCTCGACCGCATCCGCGCGCTGGGGACGGATATCATCTGGCTGATGCCCATTCACCCCATCGGCGTCGAGGGCAAGAAAGGCACGCTGGGCTGCCCCTATGCCAACCGCGATTACCGCGCCGTCAACCCTGCCTACGGCACGATGGAGGACTTTGAAGCGCTGGTGCGCGAGATCCACGCGCACGGCATGAAATGCATGATCGATGTGGTCTACAACCACACCTCGCCCGACTCTGTTCTCTACCGCGAGCATCCGGAATACTTCTACCGCGGGCCCGACGGCAAGCCGGGCAACAAGCTCGGTGATTGGGCAGACGTCATCGACCTTGATTACTCCAACCGCGGGCTTTGGCAATATCTGACGGATACGCTCGTAATGTGGGCCGGTCTGGTGGACGGCTTCCGCTGCGATGTGGCATCCTTCGTCCCCGTGGAATTCTGGCTGCAGGCCCGCGCGGCGGTCGCCGCCGTAAACCCGGACTGCGTCTGGCTCGCCGAGACGGTCCACCGCAGCTATGGCTGTCTCGCGCGTCGGCACGGCGTCTATTCCGCGTCGGACGGCGAGGTGTTTCGGGCTTTCGATCTGGAGTACGAGTACGATGTGCGCGAGGTATTCGACCAGTATCTGCGCGGCGAGGTCCCCCTGAGCCGCTATCTGGACGCGCTGAGCTTTCAGGAGGCCTGCTACCCCGCGAACTACAACAAGCTCCGCTTTCTGGAAAACCACGACCAGCCGCGCATCGCGTCCTTCGTGCGCGACGAGCGCGCGCTCGTGAACTACACGGCGATGCTCTATTTTCTCAAGGGCACGACGTTGCTCTACGCGGGGCAGGAATTTGAAAACGACCATCTGCCCAGCCTTTTTGACATCGACCCCATCGACCGCCGCACCGGCCGCGACCTGAGTGGGCTGCTGCGCCGCCTGTACGCGGTCAAGCAGCAGTTCGGCAGCGCCGACTGGTTCTTCGCCGACGCGGACGATGTGAACGACCTCGCGCTCCTTCAGCGCGGAAGCGCGGGCAAGCGTTTTGTGGGCGTATTCTCCCTCAAGGCGAAAGCCGCCGACGTGCGCGTGGACGCCGCCGACGGCGTGTATGAAAACCTCATCGACCGCAGTGCCGTCACCGTGAAAAACGGTATTCTCTCCTGCACGGGCGAGCCGGTGATCCTCCGCGCGGAGGGCTGAGCGTTTACCGCTCCACCCGCGCAAGCAGCGGCTTCATCGTCTCCGCCGCGCGGCGGATAGCATCCCCCGCCGGCAAGGCGAGCACATTCGGGTCCATGACCTCGACGGAGCAGGGGCCGTCGTAGCCGGTCTCCCGGACGCTCCGCAGCAGCTCCTCCAAGGGAGCGTCGCCCTCGCCGGGCCAGTAGCTCTCCGCGCGCTGCGCCGTGAACGGGGCGCGTGCTGGGCAGTCGCTGACATGGACCATAAAGAGCCGGTCGCCGCGCAGAGCCGACAGCTCCTCCGGCTGCGAGCCGCCGGCACAGAAATGCCAGGTGTCGAGCAGCATTCCCACGTTGGCGCGGTCCACGGCTTCCAGGATCTCTGCGCACTGCGCGAAGGTTTGCACGGAGCTGCCCGGCATGGCCATAAATTCCAGCGCCAGCCGCACGCCGTAGTCCGCCGCGGCGTCCGAGAGCCGCAGCAGCGAATCGGCGGTCTCGCGGCAGATCGCCGCCGTGGAGATCCCCTCCGGCACATTAAAGGAAGCAATGACCTCCATGCAGCCGCAGCCGAGCACGCGGCAGGCCGCAAAGCACCATTCGCTCAGCTCGCGCAGCATCCGCCCGCCGGCCTTGGTCTGAAAGGAAACGCTCTCAAGCGCGTTCAGACTCGCCGCGCGGACATGCTGCTCTTCCAGCGTCTGCCACAGTGCCTCCAGCGTCCCGCCGCCGCGCAGATAGCGCAGGAGCGTACCCTTGCGCAGCTCCACGGCGGAAAAGCCCGCCTGTGCGCAAAGCGCGATGTCCTCCGGCAGCGCGCCGTTTTTCATCACGGTCATTTCATTGAAGCAAAGCTCCATTCTCTCGCTCTCCTTTGTTTTTCAGAAATTCTGCGCGGAGGGCCCCCGCCCTCACGCGTCCCGCAGCACCGCGCGGTACTGCCGCGCGGTGCTGCGCTATCTATTTCTTCCGCCATACACGCAGCGCCCGCACGAGCGTCGCCGCATCGAGCGATTTTTCGTCTCATCATACCATATTTTCCCGGCTCTGCCAAGAGTCCGGCAGGCGCGGTATGCATTTCGTGCCGCAAAAACATACATTTCAGGCAGATTGTTCGCACCCGCTCAAATGTTGTGGTATGCTCTATTTTGTAAAATTGTCGGGAAACAAGTCGCTTCCCCTCGAATTTTTGGAATAAGGACGCGTCGCGTTTTTATTTCCTGACCGGGTTTCCCGTTCAGCATGGCAGATCAACCGCAGACTTTTAGGGAGGACAGAGAAAATCATGGACAAGAAGAGCAACATGAAGAAGGCTATGTACGAAATGTTCGGCGTCGGCGGAGACGGCTCCGAGGCGGCAAGTACTGCTCCGGCGCAGGTCAAGAGCGCGTCCGTCGAGGTCAAGAGCGCCCCTGGTGCGGAGAAAAAGAGCGTGGATCACGCTCCGGTCAAGACACCCGAGGCCAGACCCGCCGCCAGCTTTCTTGCCCCCGGCACGGTCTTTGAGGGCTCCTTCCGCGCCAAGGGCGACATTGAGATCGCCGGCGAGCTCAAGGGCGACGTGACCTCCGAGGGCAGCGTGCTGCTGCGCTCCAACCTGCAGAGCAATATCACGGCGGGCAGCGTGAAGCTCACCGGCTGCACCCTCATCGGCGATATCACCGCGAACGGTCCCGTCACCGTCAGCGAGGATTCCAAGGTCACGGGCAACATCACGGCGCAGTCTCTGCTGTGCGCCGGCGAGATCAACGGCGATATCCGCATCAGCGGCAACACCCAGATGGACGCTAACGCGCGCGTGAGCGGCAGTGTTGTCACCGGCACGATCTCCGTGGCGGCGGGCGCGGTCCTGAACGGCAGCGTTGAGATGAAGGGCACAATGGAGGCGAAGTCTTGAACGCCGCGGCAAAGGAACTGCCCGTCTCCTACGATCTGAGCAAGCCGCAGGAGGACAAGGAGCCCTACGTCGGCAGCGTTCTGTTTTTCAAGCACGTCATCTTCACTGTGACGCTGCTGATCCTCATTCCCACCACGCTGTCCATCTACCTCTTCGCACAGGTTCGCAGCCTGAACCGGCAGCTCGACGCGGCAGGCAGCCAACTGGCAGCCATGCAGGAACAGCTCTCGTCGACCGCGCCCGAGGGCGGCGAGCCTACGCCGGCCGAGCCCGAGCCTCCGGCGGCCGAGGTCCCCGCCTACACGGAGCTTTACCCCGAGCTGTACGCCGACGATTCGCTGCGCGGCACCGTGGACGTGGACAACGCCGTCTACCTGACCTTTGACGACGGTCCCTCGGCGCGGACGGATGAAATTCTGGAGATCCTTGACAAGTACGGCGTCAAGGCTACCTTCTTCGTGGTCGGCGCAAACGAGGAGGGCGATCTCGAGCGGATGCAGAAGATCGTCGCGGCGGGCCACACGCTTGCTATCCACAGCTATTCGCACGACTACAAGAAAATTTACGCCTCGGTCGAAGCGTATCTGGAGGACTTCAACCAGATGTTCTGCCAGATCTACGAGGCCACCGGCGTCAAGCCGCAGATCTTCCGCTTCCCCGGCGGCAGCGTCAACAGCTATAATGTCGGCATCCATCAGCAGCTCATCGCCGAAATGACGCGGCGCGGCTTCGTCTACTTCGACTGGAACGTCGCCAACGGCGACGCCGTGTTCTCCAAAATTCAGCCCTCGTCGACGCTGACGGCCAACGCGCTCAAGGGTGTCGGCACCGCGCGGCGCGCCATCATCCTCATGCACGACAGCAGCGCCAAGACCACCACCGTCGAGGCCCTGCCTGCCATCATCGAGGGCTATCTTGAGGCGGGCTACTCCTTCGCCGCTCTCACCCCATCGACCCGTTCCGTCACGTTCAGCTATCTGGACTGACCGCAAACGGCAAAAAAAGATCGACCCCGCAGGGCCATTTGGCCCTGCGGGGTTTTCCGTTCGCATCCTTCGCCGCAGTCCGCGTCGGACTGTGGCGGGCAGGATGTCAGCCGAGCTTTTCGCACAGGTCCTCAAGCGCGGCGGTCATGGCCTCCTCGAAGGAGGGGTGCGGGCGCATCGCGCGGCAGAACTGCTCGGCGGTCAGGCGGTTGGCGAGCGCCTGCGCCGCGCCGCCGATCATGTCGCTCGCATGCTCGCACATGAGCTGCGCGCCGACAAGCTCGTGCGTTTCGGCGTGGGAGACAAACTTCATGAAGCAGCGGCCCGGGTCGGCGATGACCGTCTTGGCGTTGCCGAACATGACGTGCTTGCCGACCTTGACGGGGATCCCCATCTCTTTGGCTTCCGCCTCCGTGAGGCCGACGACCGCGATCTCGGGACGACAGTAGATGCAGCTCGGCACGACCGAGAGATCGGTGTGATCCTGCACGCCGCACAGACGCTCGACACAGGCAATACCCTGCGCGGTGGCGACGTGGGCGAGCTGGATTTTTGAGGACACATCGCCGATGGCGTAGACGTGCGGCAGGCTCGTTTCAAAATTCGCGTTCACCGCGATGCCGCGGCCATTCATTTCGACGCCGACGCCGTCGGCGAACAGGCCGTCGCAGTAAGAACGGCGGCCGATGGCGCAGAGCACCGCTTCGCCGGAGACGGTCTCCTCCTTTTCCTTGCAGGTGAAGTGTACGGCAAGGTCCTCGCCCGCCTGCTCCACGCGCTGTACCATCGCGTTCGTGAAGACCTTCACGCCCTGCTTTTTCAGAATGAGCGCAAGGTTCTGCCCCAGCTCCTTATCCATGTTCGGCAGCAGGCGGTCCATGCCCTCGATGACCGTGACGGCACAGCCGAGGTCGGCGTAAAACGTGGCAAATTCGATGCCGATGACGCCGCCGCCGATGATGACGATGGAGCGGTAGAGATGATCGCAGCCCTCCAGCAGCTCGTCGGAGGTCATGGCAAGCTCCAGCCCCGGGATCGGCGGGCGGGACGGCACGGAGCCGGTGGCAATGAGAATGTCGTCGCAGGTGTAGTCGTTGGCGCTGCCGTCCGCGTCCGCCACGCGGACACAGCCGGAGCCGGTGATGAGCGCCGTGCCGCGCAGCAGGTCGATCTTCGCGGTCTTGAAAAGCGACTCGATGCCGGCGGAGAGCTTCTGTGAAACGGCGCGCTTGTAAGCAAAAATTTCAGCCATGTCGGCATGGATATCCTCGGTGTGGATGCCGCAGTGCGCGCCGTTCTTCGCGTCGCGGTAGATGGCGGAGGCGTGGAGCAGCGTTTTGGTCGGGATGCAGCCGCGGTTCAGGCAGGTGCCGCCCGCCTCGCGCCGCTCGACCACGGCGACTTTTTTGCCCAGCTTTGCCGCGCGGAGCGCAGCCTCGTAGCCGCCGGGACCGGCGCCGATGACGATGAGTTGATAATCAGCCATAGTGTTTCTTTCCTTTTGAGGGCAATGCCGCCGTTTTCGCGGCGGCATTGCGTGTTTTTTATTGCGCGAACGAATAGCGCAGGATCATATTGCGTGCCGCGCCGACCTCGTCAAGACGGCGGACGGGCGTATCATGCGGCGCGGTATGGAGCGCGTCGGGGTCGGAATAGGCAAGGTCAAAGAGCCTGCCGTAGATGTCGCAGACCTCGTCCATCGTCTCCTTGCTCTCGGTCTCGCAGGGCTCGACCATGAGCGCCTCGTGGACGATGAGCGGGAAGTACATCGTGGGCGGGTGCAGGCCGTAGTCGAGCATTCCCTTGGCAAGGTCGAGTGCGGAAACGCCCGTCTCCTTGTGCAGATCGACCAGCGACATGACGAACTCGTGCATACAGATCTCGTCGTAGGCCATGGTGAACTTCTCCGCGAGCTTCACGCGCATATAGTTGGCGTTGAGCACGGCGTTCATCGCCGCCTCTGGAATGCCGGTCCTTCCGAGCGTGAGCACATAGGTCAGCGCCTTGATGCAGACGTCGAAGTTGCCGTAGAACAGCTTCACGCGGCCGATGGACTTCTCGGGATAGTCGAAGGCAAGCCTGCCGTCCTTCTCCACCACCAGCGGGCCGGGCATATACTTGCGCAGAAAGTCCTTGCAGCCGACCGCGCCCGCACCGGGGCCACCGCCGCCATGCGGCGTGGCAAAGGTCTTGTGCAGGTTCGAGTGGATGCAGTCGAAGCCCATGTCGCCGGGACGTACAACGCCCATGACGGCGTTGAGGTTCGCGCCGTCGTAGTAGCACAATCCGCCCGCGTCGTGGACGATCTTCGTGATCTCCAGAATGTTCTTATCGAAGATGCCGACCGTGTTCGGGTTTGTGAGCATCAGTCCCGCCGTGTCGGGGCCGACGGCGGCGCGCAGCGCGTCGAGATCGACGCAGCCGTCCGCGCCGGAGGGGATGTTCACCACCTGATAGCCGCACATTGCTGCGGTGGCGGGGTTGGTGCCGTGGGCGGAGTCGGGCACGATGATCTTCGTGCGCGCAGCGTCGCCGCGGTCGGTATGGTATGCCTTGATGAGCAGCACGCCGGTGAATTCGCCGTGTGCGCCCGCGGCAGGCTGGAACGTGACCGCGTCCATGCCGAAGATCTCGCCCAGCTCGCTGCCCAGAACATGCAGCGCCTCGAGCGCGCCCTGCGCCGTTTCGACCGGCTGGAGCGGGTGGAGCCGCGTGAAGCCAGGCAGCGCCGCCATGTCCTCGTCGATTTTGGGGTTGTACTTCATCGTGCAGGAGCCGAGGGGATAGAAGCCGTCGTTCACGCCGTGGATGCGCTTGCAAAGCGCCGTGTAGTGGCGCGTCAGCTCATTTTCACTCACATGGGGTAGGCGTAGGGGCGCTGTGCGCTCCTCTGGGAGCGTGTATTCCGGCACATCGCACGCAGGCATCAGGCTCAGACCGCGGCCCTCCGTGCCAAGCTCAAAGATCAGCTTCATTTCAGCACCTCCTTCACGATGGAAACGGCTTTATCAAGCTGCGCCTTGCTCACAAGCTCGGTCACGCACCAGAGGATGCCGCCGTCCACCTCCGCACCGCCGAGGATGTCCGCCGCGTCGAGCGCGTCAAGGATCTTTTTGCGGCAGTTGGGGCACTCAACCTCGGTCACGAACTCGTGGAAGAATTCGCCCTGATACTTGAGCTTGCAGCCGGCCTTGACAAGCTCGGCGGCAAAGTAGTGCGCCTTTGAAGTGCAGAGCCGTGCGCACTGCTTCATGCCCGCTTCGCCCATCGCCGCCATGTAAACGCCCGCGGTGAAGGCGCACAGCGCCTGATTCGAGCAGATGTTGGAGCTGGCCTTCTCGCGGCGGATGTGCTGCTCGCGCGCGGAGAGCGTGAGCACATAGCCGGTCTTGCCGTCTACGTCCTTCGTCTGACCGACGATGCGGCCGGGCAGCTTGCGCGTCATGGCGGCGGTCGTCGCCATAAAACCGAGGTAGGGGCCGCCGAAAGCAGTGTCGAGCCCGAGGGGCTGACCGTCGCCCACGGCGATGTCAGCGCCCATCTCACGTGGAGTTGGCAAAAGAGCACAGGCGATGGGGTTCACGCCCATGACGAACTTCGCGCCCGTTGCATGGACGAGCTCGCCGATGGCCCTTGCATCTTCGATCTGCCCGAAGTAGTTCGGCTGCTGGAGGTAGAAGCACGCGGCGTCCTCGCCGAGCGCGGCCTTGAGCGCGTCGAGGTCGGTCCTGCCGTCCTTTGCGGGAACGACGGTCAGCTCGGTGTTCGAGGCGAAGCAGTAGGTCCGCATGACCTCGATGACCTGCGGGTTCACGCAGGCGGAAACATACGCCTTTGTACGCTTGCGGTCGCGGCACATGGGGATGGTCTCGGCGGCAGCGGTCGCGCCGTCGTAGTGGGAGGCGTTGGCAACGTCCATGCCCGTCAGTTCGCAGATCATAGTCTGGAACTCGAACGTGCCTTGCAGCACGCCCTGACTGATCTCCGCCTGATAGGGCGTGTAGCAGGTGACCAGCTCCTCGCGGGAGGTGATGGACTTCACAACGGCGGGAATGAAGTGGCGGTAGGCGCCCGCGCCGCGCAGAACGGTCTTGTAGACCTTGTTCTTCTCCGCCATGGCGGTGACGGCCTCGCGTACCTCCAGCTCGCTCATGCCCCCGGGGATGTTGAGCGTCCCGTTCAGCAGCATCCCCTGCGGGACCGCCTGATACAGGTCCTCAAGGCTTTTGACCCCGATGGCAGCAAGCATTTCCTCCCGTTCCGCCGCGGTGGTCGGAACATAAGAGCCCATCAGCCCTCCTCGGCGCAATGCGCCTCATAAGCCGCCGCGTCGAGCAGCTCCTCGGTGCCGCCGATGCCCTCGACCTTGATGATCCACGCGCCGTAGGGATCGGAGTTGAGCGTTTCGGGCGCGTCGGCCAGCGCCTCGTTGACCGCGCAGATGGTGCCGCTGACGGGGGAAATGATGTCGGAGACCGCCTTGACGGATTCAACATCGCCGAAGCTCTCGCCTGCGGTGACCGCGTCGCCCTCGGCGGGCAGGTTGATAAACACCACATCGCCCAGCGCGTCCTGCGCAAAATCGGAGATGCCGACGACGGCGATCTCGCCGTCCATCCTGACCCACTCGTGGGACTTGGAATACTTCAGCTCAGCAGGGAAATTCATTGTGTTGTCCTCCTCAAATTTTTGTTGTAGAAATCGTTGTGGTAGTATGTATGCTTACTTGTCCAGCTTATAGAACGGCATGGGCACGATCTCCAGCTCGACCATGCGCCCGCGCACATCGGCGTTCAAGTGCTTGCCGATCTCGATATCCTCGACCGGGATGTAGCCCATCGCGACGCCGCAGCCGATAAACGGCGCGAATGTGCCGGAGGACGTCCAGCCGAGCTTCTCGCCCTCCATCGAATAGAGGTCGCAGTGCTCGCGCACAATGCCGCGGCCGACCACTTTCATGCCGATGCGCTTCAGTTTCGGCGCGCCAAGCGCGACGAGCGCGTCGTGGCCGATGAAGTCCTTGCCGGTCAGCTTGCAGGGAAGGCCCGCCATCTTCGGCGTGATCTCCTCGTTCATCTCGTGGCCGTAGAGCGGCATGGAGGCCTCGAGCCGCAGCGTGTCGCGCGCGCCGAGTCCGCAGGGGATCAGGCCGTACTCCTCGCCCGCGGCGAGCAGGGCGTGCCAGAGGTCAACGGTGTCCTCAGCCCTGCAGTAGAGCTCAAAGCCGTATTCGCCGGTATAGCCCGTCTGGGAGACGAGAGCGTGAATGGTGCGGCTGCCGAGGTTCAGCGGAACGTTGTCGATAAAGGTGTAATATTTCGCGGGAATGTACTGCTCCGCGCAGAGCTTTTTGAGAATGTCGCCGGACTTTGGCCCTTGCAGCGCGACCTGTCCCCAGTCGTCACCCTCGTCGCGGTAGTCCACGTCGCCGAACAGATGGCTCTCGACCCACGCGGCGTCCTTGTCGCGGTTGCCCGCATTGACGACCAGCCAGTAGTTGTCGGCGGCACAGCGGTAAACGATGAAATCGTCAATAATGCCGCCCGCGTCGTTACAGAACATGGCGTACTTGATGTCGCCGTCCTGCATGGCGGAGATGTCCGCGGTGATGAGCTTCTGCACGTTTGCGACCGCGTCGGGGCCCTTGAGCCGCAGCTCGCCCATGTGCGACACGTCAAAGAGTCCCGCCTTCTGCCGCACGGCCATGTGCTCGGCGAGCACACCGGTGGGATACTGCACGGGCATCAGAAAGCCGCCGAACTCAACGATCTTTCCGCCCGCGTCCACATGGGTCTGATACAGGGGTGTTTTCCTTTCCATAAGCTGTTTCCTCCTCTATTATCATTTTTGAACGATAGTATAAAAATGATTAAAATATGGCATAGAAAAAAGGCACAAAGTCCCCCTTGGAACTTTGTGCCTCCGTTTTATGACCTGAGAGTTTCCCTGACACAGCATATCGCATCCTGCAGGTTGCACCTTCGGCGTGCGGCAAGCCGCACTTTTCGGAGCGTCGTCCGAGTCCGGTCCTTTTGCCTGAGAGCTTCTGCGTTCCCCTTCGGCGCCGCGGCAGATATTCCGCGGTCTCTCCCGTGACCCATCATCCGATCACCTTATCCACTTACCTTTTTAAGGTAACACAGGCTGCGTGCTTTTGTCAAGAAAGATATTTTGTCGTTTTGCCGAAAAATATGCAGGTGCGAGAGAAGGGCTGCTTTTCGGACGTTTTGTTACCAAACGCTCACGCGCGTCTCCGGCGCGGTCCACATCCCGTCGCCGGGCTGGATACCATAGGTCGTGTAGAATTCCGGCAGCGTCTGCAGTACGCGGTTGCAGCGCAGCTTATCCGGCGCGTGGACGTCGGTCACGGCCAAATACTCGCGCATCTGCCGCGAGGTCGTGGACGCCCAGGTGTTCGCGACGGCGCGGAAGAGCTTGTCGAGGTCGGGGTGGTCGAGCCTCTTCGCCGCCGCGACGATGCACTTTGCCGCGCCGAGGTCGGCCACGTTTTCGGAAATGGTCAGTGCGCCGCTGCACGCGATGCCGGGATAGACCTCCTGCCCGTCGTACCATTCGGCCACAGCCTGACATTTCCGCTGGAAGGCGGCGTAGTCCTCCGCCGTCCACCAGTCGGCGGCGCTGCCGTTCTCGTCGAACTTCGCACCGTTGTTGTCGAAGGCGTGGGTGATCTCGTGGGCGATGATGTAGCCGATGCCGCCGAGATTCTCCTCCCGGCTGGCGTTCACGTCGTAAAGCGGCGATTGCAGAATGGCGGCGGGGAAGGTGATGTCGTTGGCGCTGGGATTGTAGCAGGCGTTGACCGTAAAGGGCGTCATGATCCATTCGCTCTTGTCCGGCGCGTCGTTCTGGTGGGCGAGGACATCCTGCTTCATCGCCATCTGGATGGCGATGACGTTGGAGAAGAAGGAGCCGCCCTCGGCGGGGGACTTGATCTCCGCGCGGTCAAGACAGCTTTCCCAGCTGTCGGGATAGCCGACCTTGACGCCCATGGTGTCGAGCTTCTTTACGGCCTTGGCCTTGGTTTCGGCGCTCATCCAGTCCTGCGCCAGAATGCGCTCCCTGTAGATGGCGATGAACTCGCCGATCATCTCCTCCACATCGGCCTTGGCTTTGGCGGAGAAGTATTCGTCCACATAGACGCGGCTGAGGTAATCCGCCAGAAGCGCCTGCACCTGCTGCGCCGCGATCTGCTCATTGCTCTGGCGGGCATCTACGCCGTAGTAGGCCAGCACGAAGTCGAAGTACGCGTCCATAAATCCCTGATTGAGCGATGTGGCCACGCTTTGCAGCAGCGCCAGACGCGCCGCGGTCTTGAGCAGGGCAAGGTGGGCGTCGTCGTAGAGCGCCGCGGCTGCCTTCAGCGCGCCGACGTCGCTGACCATGATCCGCTCCGCGTTTTCAATGCCGCTGGCGGCAAGAACGGCGTCAAGGTCCACGTTCGGCAGCAGCGTCTTGAGCTCGCCGAGCGTGAAGAGGTTGTAGGTCTTGTCCACGTTGCTGTAGTCCTGCGGGTCGAGCGAGGCCGCGGAGATCGCCGCCTCGGCGTCATAGAACGCAGCGACGCGCTGCGCCGCCTCGTCCGCGCCAAGGCCGGAGAGCGTCAGCAGCGATGTGAGATATGTGGTGTAGGCGCTCCTTTGCGCATCGGCGCCGTTGACGTAGAAGTCCTTGTCCATACCCGCGCCGATGAGCGAGAATGCGGCGATCCTGCGGCTCGAATCCGCGAGGTCGGTCGTCAGGCCGAAGCCGAGGAGCATGGACAGCCCCAGCTCCTTCTGCATCTGCGCATCGACGCTCACCAGCTCGTCGAGCGTTTTGGCGTTTTCGATGGCATCAAGGTACTTCTGAATGGGCGCGACGCCGGCCCTCTCGCGGCCCTCGGCGTCCATCACGCAGTCGTAGAGCGCCTTGATCTTCGCCTCGGCGGTGCCGGGAGTCTGTTCGTGCGCGTCGATCTCGCGGATAAGCGCCGCGATCTGCTCGTTGACCGTCAGGCTCAGACCGTAGAACGGACCGTTGATGGACAGGCCCGCGGGAATGTCGGAGCCGTCCAGCCAGCTCTTGTTGACGGCGGCGTAGTAGTCGTCCTTGAGGTTCGTGCCCTTGGCGGCGTAGGCGCGGCGGAGCAGCGTCGAGAGTGCTTCGGCGCTCATAGCCTCGTTCTCGTCGCCGTCCGCAAGGCCGGCGGCGAGAACGGGGGAAAGCTCCTCCGCCGCCCATGCGGGAACATTCGTCAGGCTGCTTGCGGGCAGCGCCATGCGGGCGTTGTCCCCCACAGGGACGGCAAAGCCGCCGAAGGCGCGCGTGAGCATCACCAGCGCCTGTGCGCGTGTCAGCGTGCCGTCGAGCGCAAGGCTGCCGTCGGGATAGCCCTTGAGAATGTCGGACCGCTGCACGCCGGGGTTATAGTCCTGCGCGGCGGAGAGCAGCGCCTGCGCGGCCTCGCCGCGCGTGAGCGCCGCCTCCTGCACGGGCGGCGTGCCGAGCGCCAGCACC
>ERZ809296.756-NODE-756-length-46645-cov-5.267590_pt1 | contig 46645 bp, 47 predicted proteins | sample MGYA00520511_ERZ809296 | MGnify/ENA primary metagenome ERZ809296 (study PRJEB31576, sample SAMEA3212662) | Homo sapiens | biome: human-gut; feature: human gut; material: fecal | place: Sweden | collected 2012 ...
GGCGGTAGAACTCATCGAAGTTCTTACCGGGGGTACGCACGTCGATGTAGAACACATACACATCGGTGTCCGGGTACTTGTCCCGGATCAGCATGGCATGCTTGGCGGTGTACATGCAGCAGATCTTGGAGCAGTACTCCTTGCCCTTTTCGGCGCAGGACGCGCAGCGGGAACCCACGCACTGGACGAACACGATGGTGTGGGGATGCTCCCGGTCGGAGGGGCGCAGCAGGGTGCCGCCGGTGGGGCCCGCGGCGTTCATCAGGCGCTCCAGCTCCAGAGAGGTGATCACGTCCTTGGACTGGGAGTAGGCGAACTCGTCGAACTTGTCCATGGAGATGGGGTTGAAGCCGGTGGCGACGACGATGGCCCCGTACTTCTCCTCCACAAACTCGTCCTTGGCCTTGTAATCGATGGCTCCGGCGGCGCAGACCTTGGAGCACAGGCCGCACTTGCCGTTCTTGAGCATCATGCAGTACCGGGGGTCGATGGTGGCCACCTTCGGCACCGCCTGCGCAAAGGGAATGTACACGGCGTGGCGCTCGTCCATGCCCAGGTTGAACTCGTTGGGCACGTGCTTCATGGGGCACTTTTCGGTGCAGGCGCCGCAGCCGGTGCACACGTCTTCCTTCACATAGCGGGCCTTGCGCTTGATGGTCACGTCAAAGTTGCCCACGAAGCCCTTGACCTGCGTCACTTCGGAATAGGAGAAGATGCGGATCTTCTCGTGCTGCGCCACATCCACCATCTTGGGGGTCAGGATACAGGCGGCGCAGTCCAGCGTGGGGAAGGTCTTGTCCAGCTGGGCCATCTTACCGCCGATGGTGGGCTTGGTCTCTACGATGTCCACCGGGAAGCCCGCGTCGGCAATGTCCAGCGCGGTCTGGATACCGGCGATACCGCCGCCGATCACCAGCGCCCGCTTGGTCACGGGGCTTTCGCCGGGGGTCAGGGGGGTGTTCAGGTTGACCTTGGCCACGGCGGCCTTGCCGAGGATGATGGCCTTTTCGGTGCCGACGGGCATATCCTTATGCACCCAGGAGCACTGCTCGCGCACGTTGGCGATTTCCACCATGTACGGGTTGATGCCCGCGCTCTGGGCCGTTTTGCGGAAGGTGTTCTCGTGCATCCGGGGGGAGCAGGAGCACACCACGATGCCGGTCAGATGATGTTCCTTGATGGCGTCCTTGATCAGGTTCTGGCCTGCCTGAGAGCACATATACTGGTAGTTGGTGGAGAACACAACCCCAGGCTCGTTTTTCAGCGCTTCGGACACAGCCTTTACGTCTACGGTTCCGGCGATATTGCTGCCGCACCAGCAGACAAACACACCAATTCTCTGCATGGTTCTGCTTCTCCTTTCACTTCGCGTATTTGCGCAGGGCGCTTACGATGGCCTGCTGGGGCATATCGTCGTCCAGCAGGGCGGGGATGTCGTCCGCCGTCATGTGGTTCATGCCCTTTTGACGGATGGCCACCAGACGGATGGCCTCCACCAGCTTGGCGGGCTCCACGTTGCGGGGGCAGCGCTCCACGCAGGCGAAGCAGGACAGGCACTGGTAGAGGGACTTCGAATTCAGCAGGGGCTCGATCTCGCCCCGCTCCACCATGTACACGAACTGATGGGGATGATACTCCATCTCGTCATAGGCGGGGCAGGTAGCGCTGCACTTGCCGCAGCGCATGCACTTGAGCGGATTGACGCCGCTCATGCGGACGACCTGCTCTTTCAGGCGTTCATTCTTCGTTTGCATTACGCTTCCTCCTCCACGCCCAGAGCCTGCGCCAGCAGCTCGGTGAAGTAGACCACCGGCACGTCCGCGCTGTACTTGGACAGATTATAGCGGCACAGCGGGCAGGCGGTGACGATCAGATCCGCGCCGTGAGCCTGCGCGTCGCTCAGCACCTTCTCGCTCTTCTTGCGGGCGGAAGGCTCGTTCTCCAGCGCTACATAGCCGCCGCAGCATTCGTTGCGAGCGGCCCAGACCACGGGCTCGCCGCCCAGCGCCCGGATTAGATCCTCCATGATGCGGGGGTTCTCCGGGTCGTCCATTTGCATCACCTTGCCGGGACGCAAAAGCAGGCAGCCGTAATAACAGGCCACCTTCTTCCCCGTCAGAGGCTTTTGTACCTTTGCTTTGACCTGATCGAAGCCTACGGTGTCCCGCAGAAGCTCCAGATAGTGCTGCACCACGGTCTCGCCGTGATAGGGCTCTCCCGCGTCTTTGTCCTGCGCCATGTAACGGTTCACCTTGTCGGCAAACTCGGCGTCCGTCTGCATGGCGTGATTGGTCTGCTTAATGACGTTGTGGCAGGCGGAGCACACCGTGACCAGAGGCTGGGAGGCGTCTCTGGCCGCCTTCAGCGCGCGCACGCTGCTGAGCTTCGAGGCAACTTCGTCCTTAGCGGTGACGAACACACCGCCGCAGCACTGCCAGTTTTCGATCTCACACAGCTCTACGCCCAGCGCCTGTGCGCATTTCCGCGCCTGGAGATCAAGCTCTTTTGCCTTCGTGCGGAGGGTGCAGCCGGGAAAATAACTTACTCTCATCAGAAATGAAACCTCCGTTTGTTGGTGGAGGGACGTTGGGGCCTTTGCGGCCCCAAGCCCCGCAGTCAAGGGCTTCGCCCTTGACAATCCCGTCATTGACCGCGCAGAGCGCGGTCAAAAAAATATCCATTTGCAGGCAAAATCCGAATACCTGATTTTCCCAAGCGAGCCGTGGGGTTTTGGGAACCCCACGGCGGTATTTCAGAAATTGTCTGCTTGCCCACTCACCGTGCGCAAGCGCACAGTTCCGTGTTCGTAGCATTGCCCATTGGATTGCCCACCGAATGGTGAAACCGGCAGGGAACATCACCAGACCGGCGAGCCGCGAGGCCCTCCGCCGAGCGGCGGTAAAACCCCGGCCAGCTCACTTTCCCGCGAGCACCCCCGCGCCCTGCGGGCGCGGTCCGGGGTCCAGGGGCACTGCCCCAAGCTCCACGCGCATCCCGTTGGGGTTAACCGGCCAACTGGAACGCGAACCGGGGTCCAGGGGCACTGCCCCTGGTTAGACCATTTGCTCGGGGTGGAAGACCTCGTCGAACTTCTCGGCGGTCAGGAAGCCAAGGGCCACGCAGGCTTCCTTGAGGGAGATGTTCTCCTTGTAGGCCTTCTTGGCGGTCTTGGCGGCGTTTTCGTAGCCGATGTAGGGGTTCAGCGCCGTGACCAGCATGAGGGAGTTGTGCAGGTTGTGGTACATCTTGTCCCGGTTGGCGGTGATGCCCACGGCGCACTTGTTAGTGAAGGAAACGATGGCTTCCGCCAGCAGGCGCGCAGACTGCAGGAAGTTGTATGCCGCTACGGGCATGAACACGTTCAGCTCGAAGTTGCCCTGAGAGGCGGCCATGCCCACGGCCACATCGTTGCCCATGACCTGCACGGCCACCATGGTGACGGCCTCGCACTGGGTGGGGTTCACCTTGCCGGGCATGATGGAGGAGCCGGGCTCGTTCTCGGGAATATGGATCTCGCCCAGACCGTCCCGGGGGCCGGAAGCCAGCCAGCGCACGTCGTTGGCGATCTTCATCATGTCGCAGGCGGTCGCCTTGATGGCGCCGTGAGCGAACACCAGCTCATCCTTGGAGGTCAGCGCGTGGAACTTGTTGGGGGCGGTGATGAAATCCTTGCCGGTCAGCTGCGCTACCTGCGCGGCCACGGCTTCGCCGAAGCCCTTGGGGGCGTTCAGCCCGGTGCCCACGGCGGTGCCGCCCAGCGCCAGTTCCTTCAGGGGCTTCACGGCCAGCTTCAGCAGCTCCGCGTCCCGCTCCAGAGAGGAACGCCAGCCGCTGATCTCCTGGCTGAACTTGATGGGGGTCGCATCCTGCAGATGGGTGCGGCCGGACTTCACGATGCCCTCGTTCTCCGCTTCCAGCTTCTTGAAGGTGGCCACCAGATGGTCGATGGCGGGCAGCAGCTTATCCTCGATGGCGATCACCGCGGAGATGTGCATCGCCGTGGGGAAGGTGTCGTTGGAGGACTGGCTCATGTTCACGTCGTCGTTGGGGTGCACCAGCTTCTGGCCCGCCAGCTGGTTGGCGCGGTTAGCCACCACTTCGTTGGCGTTCATGTTGGACTGGGTGCCGGAACCGGTTTGCCATACCACCAGCGGGAAGTGGCCGTTCAGCTGGCCGGAGATCACTTCGTCGCAGGCGCGGGTGATGACGTCGGTCTTTTCATCGGTCATCTTTTCAGGCTTGAGCTGGTGATTGGCCAGCGCGGCGGCCTTCTTCAGGATGCCGAAGGCGTGGATGATCTCGGCGGGCATGGTCTCGATGCCCACGCCGATCTCGAAGTTCTCGTGGCTGCGCTGGGTCTGCGCGGCCCAGAGCCGGTCGGCGGGAACCTTCATCTCGCCCATAGAGTCATGTTCGATGCGGTATTCCATGGGAAAAACCTCCTTGCGGCTTGGAAAATCAGATGTCCAGATTGCTGATGACGTCCTTGAGCACGTCCGCGCTGTGGCGCAGCAGGCCGGTCTCTTCCTCGGTGAGGGGAGCCAGCAGCTTGGAGTGCACGCCTTCCCAGCCCACGGTGTTCAGCACGCTGAGGCACACGTCCTCGATGCCGTATTCGCCGTGCATCATGGTGGAGACGGTCAGGGTCGTGTCCATGCCGTCCAGCAGGCACTTGCAGATGTGGCACACGGACACGGCCACGGCGTAGAAGGTAGCGCCTTTGCGGGCGATGACCCGGCCGCCGGACTTGCGGATGTACTGCTCCACATCGGCGGTGTTCAGCTCAGGAGCCATGGACATGTCGCCTTCCACCTTGTTGCGGAAGTCGGTGACGGGGATGTTGGAGATGTTGGCCAGACTCCACGGCACGAAAGAGGAATCGCCGTGCTCGCCGAACACGTAGGCGTGAACGTTGCTCTGGCTGATGTTGTAGTACTCGGACAGGCGGGCCTTCAGACGGGCGGTGTCCAGAATGGTGCCGGAACCGATGATGTGGTTCTCCGGCAGGCCGGAGCGCTTGCACCACTGATAGGTCAGGATGTCGACGGGGTTGCTGACGATGATGTACATGGCGTCAGGCGCATACTTGGTCACCTGAGGCATGATGGACTTCATGATGTTCACGTTGGTCTGGGCCAGCTCCAGACGGCTCTGGCCGGGCTTCCGGGCCACGCCGGAGGTGATGACCACGATGTTGGAGTTGGCGGCGTCCGGATAGTCGCCGGCATAAACGCTGCAGTTGCTGGAGAACGGCGTGCCCTGCCGGATGTCCAGCGCTTCGCCCAGCGCCAGTTCGTGGTTGATGTCGATCATGACGATGTCCTTGGCCAGATTCATGACGGACAGCGTGTACGCGATGGTGGAACCGACTTTGCCCGCTCCGATGATCGTGATTTTGTTCATAGAAAATAACCCCTTCCTTCGTGATTCGTCTTATTTTCCTGCAAATCGTGTTTTTTTGCAATAATTATTTTTATATATACCCCTTATCAATAAGGATATGAACGATTGAAAAACACCAGTGTTTTCAATGGATGCGGCGTTATTCAGCCCTTCGAACTTTCCCTTGGGAAATGCCGGGGCGAAAGGAAAATTTTTGGCCCCCTTCTGCCCGGTTTTTCTCGGAGGATCGAAGAAGCTCAGCCCATCAGCTGCCGGTCGATGGCCGAGGCGGCAGTCTTGCCCGCACCCATGGCCAGGATCACCGTGGCCGCGCCCGAAACCGCGTCGCCGCCGGCGTATACGCCCGGCCGGGAGGTCAGCCCCGTGTCCGCGTCCGCCACGATGCCGCCCCACTTCTGGGTTTCCAGACCCTCTGTGGTGGACTTGATCAGCGGGTTGGGGGAGGTGCCCAGCGCCATGATGACGCAGTCCATGGGCAGCTCCATCTCGCTGCCCTCCACCGGCACGGGACGGCGGCGGCCGGAAGCGTCCGGCTCGCCCAGCGCCATTTCCTGACAGCGGATGCTCCGCACCCAGCCCTGATCGTCCGCCAGAATCTCCAGCGGATTGGTCAGGAAACGGAACTGGATGCCTTCTTCCTTGGCGTGCTCCACCTCTTCCTTGCGGGCGGGCAGCTCAGCCTCGGTGCGGCGGTAGACGATGGTGACTTCCGCGCCCAGACGGCGGGCGCAGCGGGCCGCGTCCATGGCCACGTTGCCGCCGCCCACCACGGCTACCTTTTTGCCGTGCTGCACGGGGGTGGCGCTGTTGGGCCGGTAGGCCTTCATCAGATTGATGCGGGTCAGGAACTCGTTGGCGGAGTATACGCCCTTCCAGCTTTCGCCGGGGATGCCCATGAACTTGGGCAGACCCGCGCCGCTGCCGATGAATACGGCCTCGAAGCCGTATTCCTTTTGCAACTCGTCAATGGTCAGCGTCTTGCCGATGACCACGTTGGTCTCCACGTCCACGCCCAGCGCCTGCAGGTTCTCGATCTCCCGGCGCACGATGCGCTTGGGCAGGCGGAACTCGGGAATGCCGTACACCAGCACGCCGCCCGACAGATGCAGGGCCTCGAACACCGTGACCGCATAGCCTTTCCGCGCCAGCTCGCCCGCGCAGCTCAGGCCGGAGGGGCCGGAGCCGATCACCGCCACCTTGTGGCCGTTGGGCGCGGGACGGACGGGCTTTTCCGTGGCGTTGGCGCTGTGCCAGTCGGCCACGAAGCGCTCCAACCGGCCGATGCCCACCGGCTCGCCCTTGATGCCGCAGACGCAGCGGCTTTCGCACTGGCTTTCCTGCGGGCAGACCCGGCCGCAGACCGCGGGCAGCGCCGTGGAGCGGGAAAGAATCTCATACGCGCCCTCGAAATTCCGTTCGGCCACCTCGTGGATAAAGGCGGGAATGTTGATACTGACCGGGCAGCCGCCCACGCAGGGCTTGTTGCGGCAGTTCAGGCAGCGCTGCGCCTCCGACACGGCCTGTTCCTCGGTGTAGCCCAGCGCTACCTCGTCAAAGTTGCGGCTGCGGACCTTCGGCTCCTGGACCGGCATGGGCGTTTTCTGCTTGGAGGGATTATGCATCGGTCTTCACCCCCCTGAAAAGGTTGCAGGCTTCTTCATAGGCATGGCGCTCGAAGTCCCGGTAGGCGGCGTTGCGGGCCATGGCTTCGTCGAAGTCGATCTCGTGGCCGTCGAACTCCGGACCGTCCACGCAGGCAAAACGCATCTTGCCGCCTACCGTCAGGCGGCAGCCGCCGCACATGCCCGTGCCGTCAATCATGATGGGGTTCATGCTGGCCACGGTCTTTACGCCAAATTCCTTCGTCAGCTTGCAGACGAATTTCATCATGATGAGGGGCCCGATGGTGATGACCTCGTCGTACTGTTCGCCGCTTTCGATCAGCTTGCGCAGGGCGTCGGTCACAAGGCCCTTTTCACCCCAGGAGCCGTCGTCGCTCATGGGCACGAAGCGGCTGCTGGCCTGACGGAATTCCTTTTCCAGAATGACCAGATCCTGATTGCGGAAGCCCACGATGGCGTGCACCTCGCAGCCCTGCTCGTGCAGTTTTTTGGTCACGGGGTACGCGATGGCACAGCCAACGCCGCCGCCCACCACGGCCACTTTTTTCAGGCCCTCGGTGCGGGTGGCCCGGCCCAGCGGCCCTACGAAGTCGTGAAGCATATCGCCCGGCTGCAGGTGATTCAGCTTTTCGGTCGTTGCGCCCACCACCTGAAAGATCACGGTGACGCTGCCTTCCTCCCGGTCAAAATCCGCCACGGTCAGCGGGATCCGCTCGCCGTTCTCGTCCGTCCGCAGAATGACGAATTGCCCGGGTTCCGCCTTGCGGGCGATGAGCGGAGCCTCCACCTTCAGCCGTGTGACCGTCGGGTTGAGCGCCTCCCGTTCCAGGATCCGATTCATGCGCATCAGTCTCCTTTTGATGAATGAAAATTGCGATTTCGGGGAAAGTTCCCGACTTCTAATTTCGATGTTTTTTCCCGAAACCCTGCCGTTTTTCGACAGAAAAGGCTGGAAGGACTGGAAACAGCCAAATTGGACAAAAAAACGCCCCGCAGATGGAAAACTGCGGGGCGCCGGTGTGTCAAAAAAGTGGAGGTGCAGGAGGCACTGCTGCCACTCAATCGTCGCAGGGACTACTGCCGTAGTCCCTGCTCGTTTCGTGTCACACCTGCGGGTCGCTAACCGCCTACGGCGGTTGTGCCCACCGGGCACTCGCTTCCCTGCGGTGCCTGTCGGTGTTTTAGGGGCAGAGCCCCTAAGCCTTATGCCGCAGCATTCTTCCCGCGAACCAGCGAAGCGCTGTTCGCGGGCGCGGGCGGTCGATCAGGGGTTTTTCGACAGTCTGACGCCCCGCAGATGGAAAACTGCGGGGCGCGAAGCTTATTCTTTTTCCCGAAGGGCCTTGCCCTCCAGAACCAGCTGGTTCAGCTCGTCCATAAAGCTGGACACGTCGGTGAACTGGCGGTACACGGACGCAAAGCGCACGTAGGCCACCTCGTCCAGCTGCTTCAGCTCGGCCATGACGGCCTCGCCGATGCGGCGGGAGGAAATCTCGTCCTCTCCGGCGGCATAGACCTGCTTTTCCACCTTTTCGACGATGTTGTCGATGTCCTTCATGCTGATGGGCCGCTTCTGACAGGCGTGGATCAGCCCTTCCTTCATTTTGGAGGCGTTGAAGGGCTCCCGCCGCATGTCTTTTTTGACGACCATGATGGGCGAGGTCTCGATCTTTTCATAGGTGGTAAAGCGGCGGCCGCAGCGAAGACATTCCCGGCGGCGGCGAATGGCGCTGCCCTCTTCCGTGGGGCGGCTGTCGATCACCTTGCTGTCCAGATAGCCGCAGTATTGGCACCTCATGAAAACCCACGCTCCCTTCCTTGCCTGAATCCTGTATTCATGATAGCAAGTTCAGGAAAATATTTCAAGCAAAATCTGGCCGGGCAGATCAGGCGGCGGCAGCGGCCTTCCGATTCTTCGCGATCGCGTACCACACAAGCCCGACGACCAGACCCGCCAGCGCGGGGCAGATCCAGCCAACGCCCAGATCGAAGAAGGGCAGCGCCTTCTGCGCAAAGGCTACCGCGCCCCGCAGATGCAGGGAGGAGATCATGGTCTCGGACAGCACGTCCGCCCCCAGCATGGCCTTGGCAAAGTCGAACAGGGCGGCCACGAAGGTAAAGCCAGTCACAGTGCTGTACACGATACGGCTGTGGCCGAAGAACTTGCCGAACAGACCCAGCAGGATCAGGGTGATGGCCAGCGGGTAGAGGAACATCAGCACCGGCACGGAGCAGGCGATGATGGCGCTCAGGCCCAGATTGGCGATGGCGAAGGACACCACGCTGAAAATGACGGCCCACGCCTTGTACTTGGGGCCCTGGGGGAAAAGCTGCTCGAAGGTCTCGGCGCAGCTGGTCACCAGACCCACGGAGGTCTTCAGGCAGGCCATCGTCACCGTGGCGGCCAGAATCCACACGCCCGCGTCGCCGAAGTAATACTGGGCGATCAGGGACAGCACTTCACCGCCATTTGCGCAGACCACGCCCGCGTTTTCGGCGATCACGCGGCACTGCACGCCCACCAGCGTCACCGCCAGATAGATCACCGCCATGATGAGGCAGCTGGACACGCCGGCTTTCACCGTGCAAAGAGCCACGTGCTCGGGCTTTTCCACGCCCAGGCCGCGAATGACGTTGATGACCACGATGCCGAAGGCCAGGCAGGCCAGCGCGTCCATGGTGTTGTAGCCTTCCAGAAAGCCGGTGAAGAAGGCGTTGCTTTCATAGGTTCCCTGCGCTTCCAGCGTGGAGATGGCGGCGGTGGGGTTCACCAGCGCGGCGATCACCAGCACGGCCAGAAGCACCAGAAAGATGGGGGTCAGGATCTTGCCTACATGGGTGAGAATCTTGCCGGGCTTGAGCGAGAACGCCAGTACGATGGCAAAAAACAAGAAGGAGAAGATCGCCAGCGCCAACGACTGGTTGGAGCCTTCCGGCATCAGCGTCGCCACCGCCACGGTGAAGGGGGTGGTGGCGCAACGGGGGATGGCGAAGAAGGGTCCGATGGTCAGGTACAGCGCGCAGGTAAAGAAGTAGCTGTACGGGCGGCTGACCTTGGAGCTGAGCTCCATCAGGCCGTCGCTGCGACTGATGCCCATGGCGGCGATGCCCAGAAGGGGCAGGCCTACGCCGGTAATGACGAAGCCAATGATCGCCTGCCACATATTTTTTCCGGCCAGCTGTCCCATGTACGCGGGGAAGATCAGATTTCCCGCGCCAAAGAACAGGCCGAAGAGCATGGTAGCGATGAGCACGTTTTCCTTTTTAGTCAGCCGTTCCTTCATCCCGATCACATCCTTGTGCGTTATGTTTGCAATAATATAACACCGTTTGCGGTATGGCGCAAGGACAATTTTGCTAAAGTACGGCTCCGGAAATTGTATTTATATTGTTTTTTCTTTTCGGGCGAAAACAGAACCGTTTCCGCCCGCCTTTTCTGCCCTGCAGGCGGTTTCTCTTGCGCTGGGGCCCGTTTTCCCGTATAATGGCGTTGCCGTCTTCTTCATTACTTCATTTTTCTTTTATTCTGGACTGATACGGAGGACTGCAACATTATGCAACAGAAAGGAATGGTTTGGGTCATTGGAGCATCGGGCGGACTGGGCCGCGCTACGGCGCAGGCCTTCGCCCAAAACGGCTGGAGCGTGATTGCGGGGGCCCGCTCCTTTGCCGAGGGAACCTCTCCGCTGGGGGAGGGCGTTACCGTCCTTCCATTGGACGTGACGAGCGAGGAAAGCTGCACGGCCTTTGTGAAAAAGGCCCTCGGCATGGAAAGCCGGGTGGATGTGCTGGTCTGCGCTGCGGCGCAGCTGGTGCTGGGCTCCTGCGAAAATACCACGGTGGACGAATTGGACAGGCTGCTGGACGTCAACGTGCTGGGCGCGGTACGGATGATCCAGCGGGCCCTGCCCCTGATGCGCGCGCAAAAAAGCGGAAAGATTATTCTGTTCTCATCCATTAACGGGCTTCTGGGCATTCCGTTCCAGAGCGCCTATACCGCCAGCAAGCACGCGCTGGAAGGGTACGCCGAGTGTCTGGCCATGGAAACGGAGGCCTTCGGCGTTCAGGTCTGTCTGGTAGAGCCGGGGGACCATCGGGGCGGCAGCAGCCACACCCGTCTTCACGCCAAAAATGAAACGAACACCGTTTACCAGAAGGCGTATGAAAACACCTGCGCCATTATTCATCACGACGAAGAAAACGGCCTCTTTCCGGACCGGCTGGGCCGGAAAATCGTGCGGAACGCCCAGCGACGGCATATGCGCTTCCGCCTGAGGGTCGCCAAGCCCGACCAGCATCTGGCCGTGCTTTTGCATACCCTTCTTCCCGCCAGCCTGAATCGGAAAATTCTCTGTTCCTATTATCGTGCTCATCTCTGAGACAAGTCTCTGAAGGTACATTCTGAGGAGGAAAAAAATTGAATTCATCTTACGCTTTGGAGCACAACTGTGCTCTTCTTGAGCAATCCAAAACGCTGGAAACCCTGTTCCGCCTGACCTGCGGCCACGGGGACGCGGACGCGGCCCTGTTTTTGGAAAACGGCGAGGAAAAGCGTTGGTCCTACCGGCAGTACGAGGCCATGACCCGGCAGTACGCCGCCTGCCTGCGCCGGGCCTTTCCGGAGGAGGGTTATATCGCCATCTCCGTGGACACGTGCAAGGAGTGGTTCTCCCTGTTCTGGGGCGTGATCCTCTCCGGCCACAACGCCCTGCTGATCGACGCGGCCTGCGCCGATGATACGGCTCTGCGGCTTCTGCGGGAGGCCGACTGCCACGCCATTGTCACCCAGCGCCGCCGCACCCTGCCGGAAACCGTTCAGACGCTGGATTTCGCCGTGCTGGCGGAGCAGGCGGCCGCCGAACCGGAGGACGGCTTCCGCCCCGGTGCGTTCGGCCAGTGCGTGGCCCTGTGCACCAGCGGCACCACCGGCCAGAGCCGGGTCTTCGTCTATGACGGCGAGGCCATCGCCGAGCAGGTGCTCAATTCCAAGCTGATCTATGAGGAAAACCGACGCATCGTGGAGGAGGCCAACCGCCGTTCGCTGGCGTTTCTGCCCTTCCATCACGTGCTGGGCTTCATGGTCGATCTGCTGTGGTGCAGCTTTCTGGGCTATGCCAACATCTACCTGAGGGACCGCACCCCCGCGACCATCATCGAAACCTCCCGCCGCTTCCAGCCGGAGCTGGTGGTGGCCGTGCCGCTTCTGGCCAACAACCTCTGCACCTCCCTGCGCAAGCAGGTGGCCCGGGAGAGCCGCCTGAAACGGGCGCTGTTCGCCTCGGCGAAGAATTTCAGCCTGAACCTGCAGCGGGTCACGCCGGAGGCGGGCCTGTGGCTGGCGGAGAAGATCCTCTTCCGCCGCATTACCAAAAGCATGCTGGGCACGGAGGTCAAGTGCATCATTCTGGGCGGCAGCCACACGCCGCAGGAGCAGCTGAAGCTGCTCAACGCTCTTGGCTATTACACCGTCTGCGGCTTCGGCATGACGGAGACCGCCGTCACCAGCGTGGAGATGAGCAAGCGGCTGAAGAAGCGGGTCAGCGGCTCCGTGGGCAAACCCCTGCGCAGCGTGGAATACCGCCTGAAGGATCAGGAAAGCAGCCGGGTTCGCCGGGGCGAAATGCTGGTGCGGGGCAAAACCGTTCACACCGGCCGCCTGCACGACGGCCGGATGCTCCCGCCGGACACGCTGGAGGGCGGCTGGTACCCCACCGGCGACATCGTCCGGCTGAAGCGGGGCGACCGGGTGTTTGTGGAGGGCCGCAGCAAGGAGGTCATCATCAACGAATCCGGCGAAAACGTATATCCGGACGAGCTGGAGGAGACCTTCTCCGGGCTGGAAAGCGTACATCAGTACACGGTGCTGGGCCTGAAAAAGCCCGGCAGGGATCAGCACTATGAGGACATCGCTCTGGTCATGAGCGTGGGCGACCGCTACGGGGACGGGGAGGCCATGGAGGCGCTGCGGGGCCGGGTGGCCCAGCGGAACCGGAAGCTGCCCGCCGTGAAGCGGCTGACCCGGGTGCTGGTCACGCCGGAGGAGCTGCCGCTGGTCAACGGCATCAAGGTAAAGCGGATCGCCCTGCGGGAGATGATCGCCCAGGAGCGGCTGACCTGCCGGGAATTGTCCCTCAGCGGCGCGCCCCGGATGGAGGAGGAAAAGCCGGACGGCGCTCCGGACGCGGCCGCCGGGCAGGACGACCGGATTCGCCGCACCGTCCGCAGGCTGTACGCCGAGGCGCTGGACGTGAAGGAGGGCAGCTTCGGCGACGACGAGCATTTCATCGACGATCTGGGGGGCGACAGCCTGCAGGTCTTGTCGGTTTCCCTCAAGGTGGAGGAGCAGTTCGGCGTGATGCTTTCCGCCGAGGAATACGGCCAGTGCACCACGGTGAACGACCTGACCCGGGTCATCCGGAACCACCTGAACGGCGGGACGGAGGAAAAAACGGAGGAGGGCGGGCATGTTGCCCCCATTACCCGTTTTGAGGACGCGCCGGAATATCAGGCCTTCGCCCGGCGTCAGCAGGAGCTGAACGCCTCCGGCGAGGGCAATCCCTACTTTGTCTGCCATGACTCTCCCCTGCGGGATACCAGCCTGATGGCCGGGCAGGAGGTGCTCAACTTCGGCAGCTACAACTACGTGGGCATGAGCGGCCGCAAGGAGGTGCAGGAGGCTGCCAAGGCCGCCATCGACCGCTACGGCACCAGCGCCAGCGGCAGCCGCCTGCTGGCAGGCGAGAAAAGCCTGTATCAGGAATTGGAGCGGGAAATCGCCGACTGGAAGCACGCGGAGGACGCGCTGGTCTGCGTGGGCGGCCATTCCACCAACGTGACGGTGGTGGGCAACTTCTGCGGCAAGGGCGACCTGATCGTCTACGACGCGCTGGCCCATAACTCCATCGAGCAGGGCTGCCGCCTGAGCCGGGCCGTTTCCAAGCCCTTCCCCCACAATGACCCGGAGGCGCTGGAAAACATCCTGAAAGTACACCGCTCCCACTTCGCCAAGGTGCTGATCGTCATCGAGGGCGCGTACAGCATGGACGGCGACGTCGCCGATGTGCCCGCCTTTGTGGCCCTGAAGAAGAAGTACGGCTGCTTCCTCATGGTGGACGAGGCCCACAGCGCCTGCGTCATCGGCCAGACCGGCGGCGGCGTGGACGAGTACTTCCATCTGGAGCCCACGGACGTCGATATTAAGATGGGTACGCTTTCGAAGGGGCTGGGCACCTGCGGCGGCTATCTGGCGGGCCGGAAATGCCTGATCGAGTACCTGCGCTACAATCTGCCCGGCTTCGTTTTCAGCGTGGGCATTTCTCCCGCGCTGGCGGCGGGCACGCTGGAGGCCATCCGGCAGCTGCGCCACAACCCGCAGATCATGGCGGACATGAAGCGGAACATTCAGTGCTTCGCAGACTGCGCCAAAAAGCACCGCTTCGACGTCTGCCTGGCCGGCGAAACCGCCATTCTGCCCGTGATGGTGGGCAGGGACGAGGACGCCTTCGCCCTGAGCAACGAAATGCGCCGCCGGGGCGTGTTCGTTCCCCCGGCGGTGTTCCCCGCCGTGCCCAAGAACAGGGCCCGGCTCCGGTTCTGCGTCATCAGCGAGCACAGGCCCGAGCAGATCGAGCGGGCGCTGGACGTATTGGAAGAGGTGGCCGCCGCCCTGAACATCTCCCTCCCCCGCGTGCAGCAGGGGTAGTACCCCTGCACCCCACACCGCGCCCATCGGGCGCGGGGATGTCGTGGGGATGCGGGTTGGCTTCTTTTTACCGCCGCTCGGCAACGGGCCTCGCGGCTCGCGGGCCTGGTGTGGTTTTCTGGCCCGTTCAGGGGAAAAACAGGCGGCGCGTCGAATTTTCGCTTGCGGAATGAGACGAATTTCGCTATACTCTGGGGAACCGTGCACAGCGGTTCCCCGGAAAGGGCGGAGGCGCGGGCTTCTGCCAAAGAACTCGGGGCTGGAAAGGCTCCGGGCGTTTTTTGATTTAGGGTGAAGGAAGCGAAAGATGATGAAGAAGAGTTCTCCCCGGTCGATTTTCCTGCTGCTGTTGACAGCTTTGGTCTGGGGCTTCGGGTTCGTGGCGCAGGACATGGCCACGGGCAGCGTCCGGGCCTTTACGTTCAATGGAACGCGTATGGCGCTGGCAGCGCTGGTGGTATTTTTATTCTGCCTGTACCGGGACAGCCGGGGAAAGGGCGACCCGGAAACGGGCGACGGCGTGCCCTTCCGGCAGATGACGGCCTCGCAGAAAAAGACGCTGCTGCTGGGCGGCGCCTTCTGCGGTCTGGCGCTGGCCGTCGCCAGCGCACTGCAGCAGATCGGCATCGAGCAGGGCACGTCCGCCGGAAAAGCCGGGTTTATCACGGCCATGTACATTCTGTTCGTACCGCTGGGAGAACTGCTGATCTTCCGCAAAAAGCTGCGCTGGCTGCTCTTGCCCGCGGTGCTTTTAAGCGTGACGGGGCTTTACCTTCTGTGCATGAAGGCGGGCGCGGCGCTGACGCTGGAGGGCGGCGACGGCACGCTGCTTCTGTGCGCCGTGGCGTTTACTGCCCATATTCTTATCATTGACCGGGTCAGCCCCCGTACCGACGGCGTGAAGCTGAGCTGCGTTCAGTTCGCCGTGGCGGCGGTAGTCAGCCTGATCGTGGCGCTGATCGCGGAAAAGCCCTCCTGGGATGAGATCATCCGCTGCTGGGTGCCCATTGCCTATGCGGGGATTATGAGCGGCGGCGTGGGCTACACTCTGCAGATCGTGGGCCAGAAGGACACCGACCCCACCGTGGCCTCCCTGATCCTGTGCTTGGAAAGCGTGTTTGCGGTGCTGGGTGGCTGGCTGATTTTGGGGGATAAAATGACAGCCCGCGAATACGCGGGCTGCGGCATGATGCTTATCGGGATTTTGCTGGCTCAGTGGCCGGAGAAGAAGCCGGCGGCTTCGGGATCCAGCCGACCGTAAAGCGGAAGATCACGAATACCAGCGTACTCAGGAACCAGGTGATGGGGTAGACGAAGACCACCTGGCGCAGGTCGGTGAACGACGCCGAGAACAGGGAGATGTAGATCACCCGCACCAGACACCAGCAGACGGCGATCACGACCATGGGGACGACGGCCTTGCCGGTGCCGCGCAGAACGCTGGCCACGGCGTGGGAGAACGCCATCAGGAAGTAAAACGGCGTAACCGTGCGGGCATATCGAATGCCGAAGGCGATCATGTCCGGGTCGCCGCCGAACAGGGACAGAAGCTGCGGGGCCAGCAGGTAGATCAGCAGCGCCACGCCCTCGGCCATCACCATGCAGGAGATCACACCGAAGCGCGCCCCCTCCTTGGCGCGGCCATATTCCTTCGCCCCCAGATTCTGGCTGACGAAGGTGGTCAGGGCCAGCACGAACGCGTTGATGGGCAGGAAGCCGAAGCCCTCGATCTTGAGGTAGGCGCCCGCGCCCGCGATAGCCGTCGCGCCGAACAGGTTGATGCCGGACTGCACAAAAATATTGCCAATGGAAATAATGGAATTTTGCAGACCCGCCGGAATGCCCATATGCAGCACTTTCGCCAGCATGGGGCCGTTCAGGCGGACTTTTTTCGGCTCCACCCGGTAAATGGCGTCGGAGCGGATCAGACGGATGAAGCCCAGCACCGCGCTGACCGCCTGAGAGATCACCGTCGCCAGCGCCGCACCGTCCACGCCCATGTGGAACACGGCCACGAACAGAAGGTCCAGCACCACGTTGGTGACGGAGGAAATAATGAGGTAATACAGCGGATGCTTGCTGTCGCCCACGGCCTGCAGAATGCCGGTGGCGGTGTTATACAGGGTAACGAACACCACGCCGGAGAAATAGATGCGGAAGTACAGCGCCGAATTGGCGAAGACACTTTCCGGTGTGCCGATCCACCGAAGCAGGGTGGGGGACACGGCCACGCCCACCACGGACAGCACCACGCCCGCCAGCAGGCCGAAGGCCACGGTGGTGTGGATGGCGGTGTGCATCTTCTGATGCTCCTGCGCGCCGAAGTAGCCGGAAATGACCACGCTCGCGCCGGTGAACAGGCCGCTGAACAGGCCTACCAGCAGGAAAATGATATGGCCGGAGGAACCTACCGCGGCCAGCGCGTCGCTGCCCAGAAAGTTGCCCACGACCAGAGAGTCCACAATGTTATAAAGCTGCTGAAACAGGTTTCCCCAAAAAACAGGAAGGGCGAAACGCACGATTTGCCGGCGGACGGAGCCGCCGGTCATGAGCGTTACGCCCTGAGAATGTTCCTCATTATTTTCCCGGGTGTGCATAGGCGATGATCATCTCCGCAATTTCTTCAGGGGTGTGGTCGTCGGTGCGCAGCATCAGGTCGTAGTTGCTCCGAACGCCCCAGTTGCCGTCGGCAAAGAAATTGTAGTAGCTCTTGCGCTGCTTGTCGGTTTTGCGGATCAGTTCCCGGGCCTTGTCTGCATCCACGTGCTCCAGCCGCATGATGCGCTCCACCCGCTTTTCCAGCGAGGCATAGAGGAAGATGTGGGTCACATGATCCATATCCCGCAGCACATAGTCGGCGCAGCGGCCCACGATGACGCAGGACTGCTCCTTGGCCAGATTGGTGATGACCTCGAACTGGGCCAGAAAGACCCGCTGGTTCATGGGCATCTGCAGCCCGAGCCCCACGCCCGCGCCGAAGCCCGTGCCAGCCGTGACCGGCAGCATGTCGGACACGGTGGTCTTTTCATCGTTGTGCTCGAAAATCTCCTGACAAATGCCGCTCTTCTGAGCCGCCAGGGTCAAAAGCTCCTTATCATAAAACGGAACGTTCAATTTCTGCGCGACCAATTTGGCAATTGCCCGGCCGCCGCTTCCGTATTCCCGTCCCACGGTGATGACGAAATGTTCCTTCATAGCCTTTTCGCTCCCAACTGTGGCATGGTTTTTGCAGTTTTCCTTTCCACAGTCCCATTATACAACACCGGCCTCAAAAGTTCAAACCCCCAAAGAGGAGAAATTCATTCCGAAACGCCCGGACGGGCATGGCTGCTTGCGTCTGCGGCCGCGTCCGAATATAATAAGAAAAGAAGCGAGAACACGGTTCTTTCGGGGAAGGGGGAAGGGCGATGGAATTTGTTTCCGTCCGGGCCACGGCGGAGCGCTGGGGCGTTTCCGTGCGCAACGTGCAGCGGCTTTTGAAGGAGGAACGCATCCATGGCGCATACAAGTGCAGCGGCTGCTGGATGATCCCGGCGGACGCGCCCAAGCCGGACGATCCGCGCCGGGAACGCAAAAAGGCCCGGGAAGCGAAAACGGCGGATGCTGCGGCTCCGGCGGCGGAAACGGAAACGCTTCGGCCACGGCGGCTGGGGTATGGCCTTTTGTCCGTCATCATCCCCATGCCCCGGCGCGACGCGGATGCGGTGCTGCCCCTGCTGAAGGAAACCGCCCTGCGGCGCGAATACGAAATGGAGCTGGCCTCCCTGCGGGGCAACTACGAGCTGGCCGCCCGCCGCTTCGGCGAGACGCAGCCCGAGGAACCGACACGGTTCTGTGCCGCCATGCTGACGATGCTGGCCTGCATTCATATCAACAACGGAGATTTGTATGCACGGGTCGCTCACGAGATGGAACAGGAAATGCTCATCGGGGACAAGGACTCCGCCCATATGGCGGAGGTGGCGCTGACCTATCCGTCCCTGAGCATGAAGGATATGGGCCGGGTATCGCAATGGGTGCAGAAGGGCGACTTTTCCCGGCTGCTGCCGGAAGCCCGGCCCATGGGCATGTACCTGAGCCTGAAAAATCTGCAGGGTCAGCGGCACTACGCCGAGCTGCTGTGCGCCTGCAAGGCGGCGATCGCCCTTTGGGAACGGGAGGACACCTTCACCATTCTGGATATTTATCTGCGGATGCTCTGCGCCACGGCCTGCTACGAGCTGGACCGGGTGGATGAATGCGACGATCATTTGCTGGAGGCCATGAAGATCGCCCTGCCCAACGGGTTCGTCACGCCGTTTGTCCAGTCCTGGATGACCACGGGCTGCGAGATCGAGCATCTGCTGGAGCAGCGTTATCCCCAGTGGAGAGACCCGGTGGAACGGGTCAGCATGGCCACATGGAAAAACTGGATCGCTTTCCACAACCGCTACACCCGGGAGAATATCACTACGCTGCTTACCCAGCGGGAATACCGGGTGGCGCAGATGATCGTGGCCGGAAGCACCTACCAGAATGTGGCGGACGAATTGTATTTGTCCGTCGGCACGGTGAAAAAGCTGGTTTCATCCCTTTATGACAAGCTGATGATCCACTCCCGGGCGGAATTAGCCGATATGATCATGTAAGCGGTCAAAATCTGACCGGGATTTGACCTGGCCGCCCTCTGGCAGTCCGCCCCGCTTTATGCTATACTGAAAGACGCCGGCGGCGGCCGGACGGAAAGGAGAACCCCCATGAGCCTGAATGAAACGGCCCATCCCTACACCATGGAAGCCCTGAGGGCCAAAAAAGGATACATTATTGATATGGACGGCGTGATCTACCATGGCAACATGCTGCTGCCCGGGGTGGAGCGCTTTGTGGATTTTCTGAAAAAGAACGATAAACGATTTCTATTCCTGACCAACTCCAGCGAGCGCGCTCCTCGGGAGCTGCAGCAGAAGCTGGCCCGGCTGGGGCTGGACGTGGACGAGAGCCACTTCTACACCAGCGCCATGAGCACCGCGGCCTTCCTCAAGGGCCAGTGTCCCGGCGGCAGCGTGTACGCTATCGGCGAGCCGGGCCTGTTCGGCGCGCTGTACGATGCGGGCTTTACCATGAACGAGGTCAACCCGGACTATGTGGTGCTGGGGGAGACCCATACCTACAATTACGAAAAGATCGAGCGGGCGGTGCAGCTGGTGCTGGGCGGCGCAAAGCTGATCGGCACCAACCCCGACCTGACCGGCCCCATCGAAAACGGCATCGCCCCCGCCTGCAAGGCGCTGATCGCCCCCATCGAGCTGGCCACCGGCCACAGCGCCTATTTTCTGGGCAAGCCCAATCCCCTGATGATGCGCCACGGCCTGCGCCGTCTGGGCGTCAGCACGGACGAGGCCGCCATCATCGGCGACCGGATGGATACTGACGTGATCGCGGGCGTGGAAAGCGGCATCGACACGGTGCTGGTGCTTTCCGGCGTGACCACCCGGGAGGAAATGAGCAAGTTCCCCTACCGGCCCCGCTATGTTCTCAACGGCGTGGGCGACGTGGTAGGCTGACCGATTTTCGCGGCCTTCGCCGCAGCGGAAAAACAAAAGGGGAATGCAAATGCACGGAATTTCTGGCATTTCGGAAAAAACAGCGCGCGTGTTGACGGCGCTGTTTTTCCTGCTTCTGGCGCTGGCGGGCTTCTTGACGGTGCGGGATTACGGTATGCCCTACGACGAATACACCGAAATGGCGATCTTCCACAGCAATGTGGAGGAGTACCGCCTGCATTGGCCCTTCCCCATTAAGGAGGGCTATTTCGCCAGTGAAGGAGGCCAGCCCATTTCCCAGAGCATCGAAAAAGACCACGGCATCTGCGCCTATTACCCGCTGATCCCGTTGCTGCCGTGGCTGCGGCAGGATATCAACACCTATTCGCTGGTGTGGAGCATCCTGACCGAGTGCTGGTTTTTGCTGGGCTGCATCGCTGTGTACGGCGTGTGCCGCAATCTGGGCATGGGATGGCTGAGCAGCTGCGCCGCCGTGCTGCTGCTTTATCTCTGTCCCCGGTTCTTTGCGGAGGGACATTACAATAATAAGGACGTAGTGCTGCTGTGTCTGTTCCTGCTGACCTTCTGGCAGGGAGCCCGGCTGCTCCGCAAGCCCACCCTGTCCCGGGGAATGCTGCTGTCCTTTTTCGGGGCCATGGCGTTCAATACCAAGATCGTGGGCATTTTCGCGTGGGGCCTGATGGGCCTTGCCATGATCGTTTCCCTGACGGCTCGGAAGAAGTGGAACCGTTCCATGGTAGGGCTGGCGGTCGCGACCATCCTTAGCTTCGTCGGTTTTTACGTGCTGCTGACCCCGGCCCTCTGGTCGGACCCCATCGGCTTTTTCCACTGGTGCATGGACAACGCGGTGAATTTCTCCCGCTTCGGCGGCGAGGTGCTGTTCCGGGGCGCGCGGTTTTGGGATATCAATCAGGAAACGCCCCTGCCCTGGTACTATCTGCCCTTCATGATCCTGGTCACGGTGCCGCTGCCCACGCTGTTTTTGGTGGCGGCGGGCAGTGCCCGGGCGCTGGCGAAGCCTCTGCGGAAGAAAACGCGGAATTTGTCCGATCCCCGGCAGGTGCTGGGTCTGGCCTTTCTGGCGGCATTCACGGTGCCCGTTTTGTACAGCTGCGTGGGCAAGCCCCTGATGTACAACGGCTGGCGACATTTCTACTTTGTGTATGCGGGCATGGTGCTGCTGGCGGCCATGGGACTGGATGGCTTTTTGCGCGGGCTGCGGCAGCGGAAGGCCCTTCGCCGGACGGCGGCCGGGCTGACGGCGGGCTTCCTTGCGCTGAGCGCCGTGGGGATCGCCCTGAACCATCCCTACGAGTGCGCCTATTATAATGTGCTGATCCCCCGAGACGCTACCGAGACCATGGAAATGGACACGTGGAATGTCTGCCCCACCGGCGCGTACCGGCAGTTGCTGAGCCGGACTCAGGGGCATGTGACCATCGGCTGCTATTTCAACGACCTGATCCCGGCGGCCTACAAACTGCCCGCCGACCTGCGGGCCCGGCTGACCGTCACCCATGAGGACGACGAGCCGTACCTTTATTATGGGGCTACCTATGCGTGGGTGTATCACGCCGTGCCGCCGGCGGGCTACCGGGAGCTTTTCTCCATCAAAAGCTACGGAAATACCGTGGGAACGGTCTATGAGCGGGTGGAGAAACCCTGAGTGCCGAACTTTATTCCTATTTTCTCAAAAAACACTCCGAATTTTGGAGTGTTTTTTTCTTGACATTCGTATCAACCTCTCCTACAATGTTACATACGGTCAGAAAGCTGGCCAGAACTATATAAGGATGATACAGCAAGATGGACGAACTTCGATTTATCCCTATCAATACCGAAGACAGCGACCCCGGCGTATTTGTTCAGGGCATTCACGTCCCTGCGCGGCTGGTAGAAGAAAGCGGTGTGTGGATCCGGGAGGCGGGCAGCGCCATTCTGACCCAGGACCAGTACCAGATCGCGCCTTTTTATCATACGCTGTGGCTGGTCGCCGACGAGGGCGACATGACCATGACCTTCGGCAATCAGCGCCTATGCTTCAAGAAGGGCGAATGCTTCGTCATCCCGGCGGGCACGACGGACTGTCGTCTGGAAGAAGCCCGGGACAGCCGCCTTCTGTGGTTCACGGTGGACGGCGCGCTGGCCACGTCCTTCCTGCGGCAGATGAACGCCCACAATCTGGTGCCCGCCCGGCAGGGCATCCTGCCCAATCAGGTGCTGCTGATCCGGCAGATCGTGCAGGTGCTGGTGCGCCACAGCGGCACCGATCAGGCCAGCTTCCAGCTGGCGCAGCTGCTCTGGGCGCTGCTGGCGGCCCATAGCGGCCACAGCGTAGCCACCAACGCGGTGCTGAGCCATGAGATCGCCCGGGTGGTGGACGCCATGCGGCAAAGCCAGTATCAGGCCAATTTCAGTCTGGCGGAAATGGCCGCCATCAGCCGTATGCCCATGGAGACCTTCCGCAAGCGCTTCACCACGGAGCTGGGCATCCCCCCGCTGGGCTACCTGCAGTTCCAGAAGATGGAGCGTGCCAGGACCCTGCTGCGGGGCGGCATGAGCGTGCGCCAGACCGGCGTGGAGATCGGTATGCCCGACCCCTACCATTTCTCCAAGCAGTTCAAGCACATCGTGGGCATGAGCCCCACCGCCTACCTCAAGCACGTGGGCCCCATGGAGCCCGACGGCCGGGCCTGACCGGGGAAAAAAGAAAAGAACCTTTTATTTCTGCGCAAGCCTTTGTGAAAAAGTCAACCCTAAATGCGAAAAAACTACAAAAAATTTTCCCATCCCCTCAAACCCTTACCCCATAACCCCCGAACGCCTCCGCCGCCGTGCCGAAGCCGAATAATTCCCGGGGATAATGGTTGATCCAACGTTCCACGCGCTGCACCTCCGCCGCCGTAATCCCCGTCAGGTCGGTGCCCTTCGGATAGAAACGGCGGATCAATTTGTTCTGGTTTTCGTTGGAGCCGCGTTCCCAACTGCTGTAGGGGTGGCAGTAGTAAATGTGTGTCCGGCGCTGACCGTCAAAAAGGGCTGACCGCTCCATTCCGGCGCAGTCCGCAAATTCTGACCCGTTGTCCACCGTGATCGTCTGAAAAACGGACGTGAATCCGTCCCCGTATTCCTGCTCGATCCTGTCCAAAGCGGCGACGACGCTTTTGGCGGTCTGATCCGGCATCAGTCGGATGATCTCGCCCCGCGTTTTTCGCTCTGTCAGCACCAGCAGCGTTTTCCGCGTGCCCTTCTTGCCCTCTACGCAGTCCATTTCCCAATGCCCAAAAACGGCGCGGCTGTTGATGCTTTCAGGCCGCTTTTCAATGCTGTCCCCCTTCGGAGGCCGGGCGGCGTGTACTTTGTGATAATGGTTCCGCCGCGTCCCTTTCACCACAAGATGCTTGTTGGTCAGGTGCAGAAAAATTCCCTTGTCGATATAGCTGTATAGCGTGGTCTTGCAGATCGTGGTGGAGAACGCAAGCCCCTTCCGCGCGATCTCGCCCAGCACGGCAGCCGGAGAAAAGCGGTCGTGAATGATTCTCGTTTCAATATACTGCGCTAAAGCGTGGTCTTTCCCGATCTTCAGCCCTGTCCCCTTGGCTTTCAGGTTGTCCCGGTACTTCTGCTGGGCAATGTCCGGGCTGTATCGCGTTTCGGTTGTCCAGTCCGTATTCAGGTGTTCGAAAACGCCCCGTTTGATCTCTCGGTAGATGGTGGAAATGTGTACGCCAATCTCTTCCGCAATTTTCCTGACAGTATGGCCCGTTTTCAGCATGGTTTCAATTTTGATCCTGTCCGTCCATGATAAATGCCTGAAGCGCCTGCACACGTGAAAGCCCCCTGTAAGACAAAAAGGGCGGCACGAAACCGCCCTTTTCCGTTATTCGCTCAAAAACTGCTCGATTGCCTTTTTAATCACCTGCGCTTGCGGGATCCCCTTTTCAAGGCACTTGGCTTTGAAGGCCGCAGCCATTTCTTTGGGGACGCGCACAGCGATATTGTCATATACCTTTTCATTGTATCGCTGTTTTACCGCTGTGGACGTGTGGGTTTTCCGTTTCGTCTCGGTCATGGTTTTCAGCCTTTCTTCTGATTTTTTCGATGCTTGCGAATGACGTTTCGAATTTCCCGAATGCCGCCGACTGCTCCCACCGCCGCCACGATCAGCAGCGCCACAGTCAAAATGACCCGAAGAATCATGCTCATCGTTTGACTTTTCCGCCTTCTATGGTAAAATAAAAGAGAAGGGGTGGGGGACTTTCGTCCCCCGGGAGTGTTACCTCCAAAGAGCAATCGCTGTCAGCAGTGCAGCCACACTACCGATCAGCTTAGCGGCGGCTTTCATCAGCGCTGCTTTCTCTTTGGGGCTTAACCCCTTCTTTTTCTTTCCCATCGGCGTTCCCTCCTTTCTCTCGGCCCGTTCCACGCCTTGCGGCGCGTTACGGGCTTCGCGTCTGCGGGTGCGCTTCGCGCCGTCCTCAACGCTCGGTTCGCTCCGCTCACCCTTTCCTCTCTTGATGATTTTATTATATCATACTGCTTGCAGTATGTCAACATTTTTTCAAAAGAATTTATAAAAAAGGGCGGCAAAAGCCGCCCAAAACTTTCTTAAAACAGATCGTTTTCGTGAATGTACTTTTGAAGCGCATCTTCATCCGGCGCGATCTCATCCGAAACATGATAGTCGATCTTCACCCCGCCGACGATCCTTGCAATCGTCCAGCCGCTTTGTGTTTTGGTTGCGGTAAATTCCTTTTCTCCTTTTTGAATCACCATTTGATACGCCTCCCGTTGGTTTCATCCTCTTGCGGTTCTTTTCTTCGCCTGTTATAATGAGAAGCGAGGAAGGGCGGTTTCCCGCCCCTCCCGTCCGCTTACTTGGCGGGCTTGGCCTTGCCGGGCTTTGGCTTTACCAGCGTGATTGTAACTTTGATGCGTTCAACTTCGTCGTTACTTTCAACCGCTTTTGCCAGCTCCTGCAAGGCTTTTTCTATGCTTTCCATCGGCGTTCCCTCCTTTCCTCTCTTGATGGTCTTATTATATCATACTGCTTGCAGTATGTCAACACTTTTATCAAAAAAAGAAAAGAAAAAGCGGCGTTTTTTCGCCGCTTAATCTTTGCCCATCAACCATTCCAACGGTACGCCCAGCACCTTCGAAAGGATCAGCAGTTCGTAGTCCGCTACCACTCTTTCGCCTGATTCTATCCGGCTGACGGCCTTTTGACTGATCTGTACGCCTTCCACCTGCATTCGGGCGGCAAGCTGTTCCTGCGTGATCTGGTTCCGCTGCCGCGCTTCTTTCACCCGTTTTCCGCATAGGTTGCACAAGCCGCCATAGCTGTATATTTTCAAAAGAAACGCCCCTTTGTTTCACTCGCCGCGTATGCCAATAAGGGATATTCCCGTTTGACTTTATCATTTATTTTTTCTATAATTATCCCAATGGTAACTAAAGCCAAATCAAAGGGGGATCATCTGATGAAAATTCTCTCTCGCATTCTGCTGGTTCTGGCCGTTTTGATGCTCTGCTTCGGCCTTCTGGTCTGCGTTGCCTTCCAGACGGAAAACGCACAGCAAACAGCCGGGGTATATATATTGACCGGCCTTCTGCTGCTCTGGCTGTCCCGCCGCCTTTCCCGGCGCGCCCGTTCCAAAAACCAGAATCAGCCCTACGGAATAAAGCCTTCCAAGGAAAAGCCCCACCCGCCCGTTCTGCCCACGCCGGAAAGGTATGAACTGAAATATTCCTATCAGGACGTGGACGTTGCCGGAAGCGCCCATTATTCCCAAAAGGGAGTGTATCTCGGTCAGCCCGTCCAGCTCGTTCCCGAACCGCAAAATCCGCACGATCCAAGCGCCGTCGCCGTCCAGATCGGCGGCAAAACGCGCGGCTATCTTCCCGCCAATAAGCTGCTTCAAATGTATCACGACTTCGAGCGGCGCGACGGCAGTGTGCGGGCCTTCGTTTCCAAGACCGGCAAGAGCAGCTTGCAGCTGCTCCTTGGGTATTATGACCGGCGGCCGACGGAGTATGAAAATCTGGTGGCTGCCGGGGCAAAATTCAAAAAGGTATCTCTGACGGGAAGCGGCAGCGCCGAAATACAGGAAAAATTGCTCTTTCTGGAGCCGGGGGAAGAATTGTACGCCCGGTACGATTCGGAGAAAGACCGTTACTGCGCCAGTGATTACAGCGGCCCGTTGGGGTACTTTCCCGCCTCGGTTTCGTCCCTGCTGGAAGACGATCCCCGCATATTCGTTTCCGAAGTGAAGCAAAGCCCCACCACGGATAAATACAGCGTTTCTGCTGCCATTCTGCTTGAAGAGTAAAAAAGCCACAAAAAAAGAACCCGCAAAGGCCCTTTTGTGACCTTTGCGGGTTTTCCTGATGAATCCATCCAGACGTTCACGGCTTCCATTCAAAGCCCAGCGCCTTCAACGTGTATTCTCCTGCGCGCCCGTCCACAATCAGGCCGTGATATGCCTGAAAGCAGCGCACGGCATAGGCTGTGGCAGGGCCGTAAAGGCCGGCTCTGTGTTCCTCGCCGCAATGGAATTTCCTTGCGATCAGGGCCGCTTGCAGCGCTTGCACGTCCTCGCCTTCCATGGGCCTTTCGCCGGGGACGATCTCCAATGTACGGGCGAAGCGAACGGGAATTTCTTCATTCGGCTGTTCCGCCGCCTGCGGCTTCTTTTTGGCTGCCATGGGTTATCCCTCCTGTTCCGGCTGCGCTTCTGCCGCCGGTTCTGGCGCTTCCGGCTCTTTTACGCCGGTCTTGGGCAGGGCGAAGGCCGCCGCCTCAATCAGGCCGTCCACCACTTTTTCCACGTCCGGCGTACCTTCGATCTGGGCCACCTTCAGGCATTCATAAATAATCTCTCTGGCCTTGTCCTTCCGTTCGTCCGCCTGAATCATGGCGGCCTTGTACATCTGTTCCGCCGCTTTGACGGCCTGTTTCGCATAATCAATGATCTTGTCCACCACGGTCAGCGCCGCGCTTTCGGGGAAGATGCCCGTCAGCCCGTCCACGACCAGCCCGGCAGTATCAAGGACGTTGGACGTGCCCTCCAACGTGCCGTTCACGTTCAGCCCCTTGCGGATCAGCATGGGGAACAACAGGCACACGCCCGCCATCACCGCCGCCACAATGCCAACGATCAGGATTACCATCATCGTATTGTCCATATTTTTCCTCCTAGGTAGTTTTGTGGCCTGCTCCACCACTGCGGGGGTATTGCAGGCTTCGCATCCTTACTTTCGGCCTACCAGCCATTTGTTGATATTTTCGGACGCATGGGCCATTTCGTCCGCGTTGCCGTTGTGCAGCTCGTGGTTCAATAACGCCTGCACGCCGAAGCATAATTCCCTTTGGCCGTTGCGCACGTCCTGAAGCTGCTTGAAGTCCTGTTCCAGCTTTCGTTCGCAGGTTTCCAAGCGGTTCTGAACGTCCGAATCGTTTTCTTTCGCCGGTTTCCACCACCCTCGAAAGGTGTCGATGGTCTTGCCCAGCAGATTGATAAATTCCATCACGGCCACCGTTACCAGCAGCGTCACCAGCAGATTGTTTCCCGTCAAAGCCTCCATAGCGATTTTCCCCCCCTTTCTTGCGGCCTGCCCCCACGCCTTACGGCGGGTCGCAGGCTTCGCGTTTGCGGTTGCGCTTCGCGCCGTGCTCAACGCTCGGTGCCTTCGGCACCCTTCTTTTCGGCCTACGCCCTCACCTTCGGTGGTGCGCAGGCTTCGCCGCTGCGCTGGCGCGTTGCGCCGTGCTCACGGCTCGGTTCGCTTGGCTCACCCTTCTTTTCGGCCCACCCCGGCCCTGTGGGCCGTCGTGGGCTTCGGGACTGTGGAGCCGTACGGTTGCGCGTCCCGAACTCGTTCGGGCCGTGCAATTCCGGCCCTTGGGCCGGAACAGTCTGGCCACGTTCCGTGGACAGACTGCCCTTGGCGCCGCTGTCCTCGCCCCTCGGTGCTTCGCACCCTTTCTTTCGGCCCCCCAGCCCTTCGGGCTGTCGTGGTCATTCCTCCGCCAGATACGCGCTCATCATCCACGCCCGGCGGGTATGTCCATCGGTGCAGATCGCCGTGACCAGCGCCCAATCGCCTTTGCGGCGCTCCACCTGCACCCGCGCGCCGTGGTTCACCAGCCAGTAGACGTTTTCCGCCTTGCTGGCGCTTTTCCGCAGCTTGACGGGGCCGCCGTCCGGCGTTCTGACCGTCGCATAGGCAGGCGCGGCGGGCGTTCCGGCGGTCAGGCCCACGGCGGCATTCTCCCCGCCGTCCTCCTGCCCGATCTCCGCGCCCAGCGTGACCCCCGGCGAAACCTCCGCGCCGTAGTCGATTTCCTGCGCCCAGCCTACATGCGTCCAGCCATTTTTCAACGTGGAGCCGCATATCCTGCCCATGCTCTGAGAGCTGTGCACTACGTCGCATTCCCGGCGCTGGCCGTTCTTGTCCGTGTCGGTCAGGGCGTTTTCTCCCACATAGATTCCCACATGGGAGAAGTCCCCGAAGCCGTCCCCCTGATACCGGGCCGGAAGGCCGCTTTCGTCGTCCTCATGGATAAACAACAGCGCCCCCGGCACCAGCTTTCCTTCGGCCTGCGCGTTCTCAATGGTTCCCAGCCATGCCGCGTTTCGCGCCATGTCGTTGCTGCCCCGGTAGTCCATCTGACCGCCCACGTTCCGCACGGCCTGCTCGATCAGGGCCTGACAGTCCAGCTCCTGATAGCTGTGGTAGCTCTGGGCCAGCGTCACTGCCGCAGCAGCGGCCATTTTTCCTGTTGGTTTCATTAGTTCCCTTCCTCTCTGAAAAAGAGAAGGGAGCGAGTGAACTCGCTCCCCAGTTCGGCCCGCCCCGCTGCGCGTCGCAAGCCTCAATTCTCCTTTACTTCCCGTCCGCCGTGCCGCCGTACTCCGTCGGCACCAGCTCCGGCAGGCCGCTGTCGATCAGCACTTCCGCCACGCCCGCCTTCAGGGCCTTCGGGACATTTTCAAAGGTCGTCTTGCCAAGGATTACCCGTTGCGCGAAAAACATAGCCATCATGAGAATACCGTCCTTTCCAAAGATGATTTTTATTGTCAGCAGCCGAACGGCTGTTGCAATCCTACTCTCCATACACCACCGTCGCCATTTCGGCAATGCAGTCTTCAATAAAATCGTTTCGGTCGCTGATGGCCTGAATCTGGGCTTTCAGCATGGGCAGCTCCTCCTGCATGGTCTGCACCTCCTGCCGGGCCGCCGTCAGCGGGGAGACCACCTTTTCCCCGTCCCGGTAGAAGTCCTGCCCGTCCCACGTGTCGCCAATGCCGACGGGCACGTCCCCGCAGGGCACGGCCCCCGGAAAATCCTTGGCATTGCTGGGATATAAGACGATGATGTTGGTGACAACGCCGTCCTCGATTACAGCGTATCTCATACTGCGTCCCTCCTTATGATACTGTCAGCGTGGCTTCCGCGCTAGTTACCTGATTGCCGTTGCTGTCCGTGATAACGCAATGGTATTGATAGCCGTTGCGGTAACTGAGTGCCTGCACGGTCAGTTGGTTGGTCTTTGCTCCCGTGGCGCTCGTGTCGCTCCACTGGACATTGCTGCCCGTCGGCAAAAACTGCCACTGATAGCTCAGGCCCGTGCCGGTGGCCGTTACCGTGAAGACCGCATTGGCGCTCTCCGCCGCCGTCGCGTTCTGCGGCTGCTGGGTGATTTTAATTGCATGCTGCCGCGTATTTCGGATAATCACAATTCCTGATCCGCCGGAACCGGTGGTCGTTCCGTTGGCGGCTCCGCCACCGCCGCCTGTATTGTCTTTTCCATTTGTACCATTTCCCGCGCCTCCGCCGCCATTGCCACCGGCTCCGGCTGTCGAACCCCATCCGCCGCCGCCACCTGCGTACACGTCTCCGCCGGATTCGCCAAATTCTCGCGTCGTCGTTCCCTGCCCGGTTCCGCCAGACCAGTACTGTGAAGAGCCGCCGTCGGAACCATCCGCGCCGCCAGCGCCGCCAGCCACATTTGCTTGTCCATTTTTTCCGCCGGTGGCTCCGCCGCCGGATGCGCCTCCGCTCCCGTCACCGGCTCCCTGTTGGTTCCATGATTTACCGCCCTGTCCGCCGGTAGCGGATACGCCTAATGCGGACGTTGTTCCACCGTCGTTTCCTTTTGCGCTGGCGTTCCCGGCCACGCCAGCGCCTCCTGCACCAATCACGATTGGGTAGGCGACATCCTTAATAACGCTCTTGGTCGCAGTCTTCGTGTAACCTCCGCCCCCGCCGAAGCCAACGCCTCCGCCGGAAGCTCCGCCGCCGACGCAAAATACATCCACCCCGCCCTTGGCGCTCCCCAGCTTTGTAAAGGTCAGCGTCCCGCTGGTCAGAAACTTGATGCGCCAGTTACCGTCTCCGTCGTCGATCAGCTGGCACACGCCGTTTTCATATGTAAATTCCGGCAGGCCGGTTCCTCCGCCAGCGCTTCCGCCGGGAAAATGGCTGATAATGCCCATGTCAGCCCACCTCCATTATCAGAATAGGAATCGCCGCTTCCGGCTTGTCCCCGTAGGCGCTGATAGTAATGCTGCCCGCCGCCTGTGCCGTCGCCAGCAGCATGGCAGACGCAGCCGCCTCCACCTGCTCCGCCGTAGCGGAGGGGGCAAGCCCTACGATCAGGTGTGCGTCCGCCGCAAGGCCGGAAATCGTGACGGCCTGCGTATAGGGCGCTTCGTCGCCCGTCCAGCCCGCCGCCGTCAGGGTAGCGGTTCGTTCGATGGTTTTTGCCGCCTTCTGATTGATCTGGTTCAGCAGATTCCCGGCCACGTCGCCGCTCAAGGCGTTCTGTACGTTTTCAAACCACGTCTCAAACTCGCTTTCCATTTCGGCACGCTGGGCTTTCAGCTGCTCGGAATAGCTGGAAAAATCCAACTGGTCGATCAGCCCCGTTACAATGCCGCACAGGTTGGATGAATAGCGCCGATCCGTAATGTTGCTTTGTTCAATGGCAGTAGCGCCCGCGCCGACCAGCACATCCGCAATGGCGATTTCGTAAGCGTCCGCGTCCCGCTGCAATTCCGGCGCTGCGGGCACAGCCGACGGCGTGGAGGATTTGACCGCCGCCGTGATCTTCCGTTCGGATAAGTCCCAGCGGATCACAATGCGGTCGATCCGCTGCAATACGCCGTCGGCGGTTTTCAGCGTCACCAGCAGGTCGGAGGTGTTGTAGTAAAAATAGCCGTTAATCCATGCTTTCCCCGCCTGAATCTTCACCGTCATTCCCGTCTGTGCCACGCATTGCAGCCCGGAGGATGGCACAGGAAACACGCCGTTCCCGATGAAGGAACCGAAGTATTCCGCCCAATCCTCCGCCTTGTATTTGCGATCCCCGCCGACGGAATTGAAAAAGCTCGAAAATTCCATATGCTCATCCTTTCATTGCCTGACGCAGCTTGTCGATCAGCGCCGGAAGGCTCTCCCCAAAGGTCACGTCAATATCTTCCTTTCCGGCTTGATAGGTTTCCGTCACTTCCGTAATCCGCACGTTGATTTTGATCCCCCATCGCTTGTTGATGCAGGTAACGCGGTCGCCAACGTCATAATCCTCTCTGTATTTCAGGTTTCCGTGGGTATTGATCGTCGAGGCGAAGCCCAGCGTTTCCGCATACTGCTGCAATTCCGTCCCGCCTCTTGCTTCCAGCGCCGCCAGATATTCCGCGTCCGTCAGGGTGATTTCGTTTCCGCTTTCCTTGTCCTTGTAGGAATGCACAATATCCGTAGCGTTCACGAAAACCTCCGCCCGGTTCAGACCGCTGTATTCGCCGCCCACCGCCGCAATCTGGCGCTGTACGCCGCTTTTTTCCTCGCCGCCCACATAGGCGGTCGTTTTCAGGTTTTCAACGCTGTTGGTATATTCCTGCTCGGTGATGTTGTCATACTCCTGCGAAAACACGCAGGGCGGCTCGGCGCTTTGGTCGATGGTCAAATTCCGGCCCTGATAAACGCTGAAGGAATGCTTCCGGGCCTTCCTGTCCGTTCGCACCCGCAGACCCAGAGCGGCGGCCTTCGCCGCATCTTCACAGGCAAGCTGCGCGTTGATGAAGGCTTCCGACGTATAGCTGATGGTTTCTGTTCCCAAAACCCCGTCCGAAGCGGAAATCAGTAGGTTTGGAATCGCTCTGCTTTCGTCTGCCGGGCTGACCGCGTTTTCCCGTACAATGCGGTATAGAATTTCCTGCGCGGTCGCCGCAGCAATGATCTGTTCCCGAACGATCCGCTTTCCCAGCCACGATAGCAGGAATTTTCCCTGCACTTCGATCTCTTCCAGCCCATTTCCGTTTTTGTTGATATGGACGTATTGAATCTGCCCGGCTTCATCGTCGCCGCGCTTCATCACCAAGCGCCCCTTCTGCAACAGGCGCACGTGGTTTTCAGTAAATGGCGCCAGCAGCTTAAATTCCCCGCAGCTCCAATACCGCCTTGTCCATACCAGAGAAGTCAGCATATCCATTACGCCCAGCAGCGTCATTTCCGTATCGTAGATGTACAGTTCCACCCTTACACCCCCAGATACAGATTGTTGTGGTAGATCGTCACTTCCAGCGATTCGGGATTCTTTTCCGCTGCATAACGGAACAGGTTATCCCCGACTTCCAACTGAAAATAGGTGCTGTCCGTGTCCAGATAGCGGAAAGCGTCCGTTTCCACGCCGTTCCGCTTCAGGACGGCTGTTTTTTCTCCGTAGCCCGTCGAAATGGAAAGCACGTCGCCCGCCTGCATGGCGATCTCGAATTTGATAAATTCCTGCGTGTTCACATTGAGGATCGAAGGATTGTTAACCGCGCCGATCGCCTTGAAATCCCCCCGGATTCCGGCGCGAACGTCCCCGCCGTTCAGCACGTTTACGATCAGGGACGGTTGCCGGGAACCGATTTCCCACTTGTTCACGCTGTCGATCTCAAGGCCGCCGGTTTCCGTTGGAAACTCAAACCCGCTTGTCCACGAAGCAATTTCTTCCCGCGTCTCCTTTTCTTCCCGCCAAAAGGGATTCGGGCACAAAAGCTGAACCGTAAAGTCCTGAAAAACGGCTTTCCGGCTGTAGATCGGCGCGCTGTCTACCTTGCAGTCGATCTGTCGTATGAAGTCCCCAAACTGATAGATCAGCTTTGCGGAATACTGCGGGTTTAGTACCCGGTTCAGATTCCGGCGCAGCTCGTGCATATAGTCCTTGTTCCGGGTGTTGATGCTCCCCGTCAGCTCAATTTCGCGGCTTTCGATCCGATTGCCAAGGTAGGTGTCGCCGTCCTGTCCCATGGAGGAAATGGAGTAAATGGCGTTTCGAACGTCTGAAAGGCCGGTCACGCTGTTCAGGTGGTACTTTGATTGGCAGGAAAATTCAATTTTTTCTCCCCGTTCGTTTACGTAGATCAATTTTTCAATCTTTCGCATCAAAGCATTACCTCCCGGGCGATCTGACGGAAATTCTTGGCGGCCTCCCGCTGCTGTTTCGCATAGTCGGTCTCGCTGGTATAGAAATACTGGTTCACTGCCACCGTCGTTCCCTGACGCTGCCTTTCTTCCCGATAAACGGTTTCGCTCTGTCGGCTGCCGCCCGTAGCCGGAATCGTCTGGTTCACGGCCTGCGTAATCCGTTCCTGAACGCCGTCCATCTGCTTTTCAAAGCCAACGCCCAGCCCCTCCGCCATAAATGCGCCGATCTCGGCAAATACGCGGGAGGGGGACTGAATTTTCATTTCGTTTTTGACCTTCTGCACCAGCTTGCGCATATAGGACGTTACCTGCGTGTCAAGCCAGCCTTTCATATCGGCAAAGCCGTCCCAGATACCCCGGGCCATGTTCTGGCCGATATAGTAAAACTGGCTCCACTCCGCATTGAGCGCGGCAGCCATGGAACCGACGATCTGCGGCATTTTCTGCGTAATCAGTACGCTTCCGCTCACCATGCCTTCGCCAATGCTCTTGTCCATGTCGGAACCCGTCGTTTGAAGATTCGTCGCCTGCGCGGCCAGCCCCAGCGATACGCCGTCTACGATTGCATTGATGCCGGTGTCCAGCGCGGTAATGTTCGCCAAAATTCCAGCGTTCACAGCTTCTACGGCGCTGACCGCCGTCGCGTCGCCCACGCCGCTGACGGCTCCCGTCATGTCGCCTTCTACGCCGCTCATTTCGTCCCCGAAGCCGGTGCCAACGCCCGCCGCCATATTGCCGCCGATCTCCGCAAACACCGTCGAAGGGGAATGAATCCCCAGAAAGTTCTTTACGCTCTCCACGATTCCGCCGAAGAATCCTGTCACATTTTCCTTCAAGGTTTCGGCCCAACTGGAAATGCCGTCCCAGATGCCGCTTACGATATTCCCGCCGATTTCGGAAAGCGACGCTAGAAAATCCGGGGTGATGCCGAAAATGGCCTTGATCGTTTCCCATGCATTCGAAAAGGCTGTTTTTGCCGTTTCCCACATTCCAGCCCAGTCGATGCTTAAAAAGGTTTCTGAAATGCCGCTCCACATTTGACCCCAGTCAAAGGCTTTGAAGGTTTCAACAATGCTGCTGATAACGGATGGAATATAGGCAATCAACGCGGCAATGATCGTCGGAAAATTCGCTATGATCCCCGCCACAATCTGAATCGCCGCCTCTACCAGCGCTGGCAGCGAAGCGACAAGCGCTTCCACGATCGCCGCAATCATCGTCGGAATGGCGGTAATCAGTTCAGGAATGGCCGCAACGATCCCGTTTGCCAGTCCCACCACCAGTTGAAGCGCCGCTTCAATCAGCAGGGGAAGATTGTCCGCGATGGTCTGGCCGATCAGAAGCAGCATATTGACAATTTGAGGCACAAGTTCCGGCAGGGCTTGACCGATACCGCCCGCCAGCGCCGCCACGATCTGCAACGCCCCGTCTGCCAGCGACGGCAGCATTTCCACAATCCCGCTTATCAGGCTTTCTACAATGCTGACGGCTGCGGCGGCAATGGCCGGAATCTGGCTCGTGATGCCCTGCACCACGGAAGAAATAATCTCCATTCCCATGCTGGCGACAATCGGCAGCATTTCCGATAAGCTGGAAAGCATTTCCGTAAACAGCGTGGTCGCCGCTGAAACCAGCTCCGGCGCGACTTCCTTCATTCCGCTCATAGCTGAACGAATCGCCGTCGGCAGGGACTTGGCAAGATTTTGAATCACCGGCGTAACATTGTGAATCACAGCCGTAAAGGCGGAAACGACGTTTGCGGCCAGATGGGCAATGTCCGCCGTGCTGTTGCCCAATCCGCCGGTCAGGGCCGTTACGGAGGCTTGCAGCATTCCGAAGGAACCTGAAATGGTTTCCGTGCTTTCACGGGCAAAATTGCCTGCATACTGTTCTGTTTTGTCAAAGAACATCTGCATGGCAAGCTCGGCCTTATCCGCCTGAGACATGCTCTGCCACATTCGGTTGGCCGCCCTCGTGTTTTTCGCCATGCCGCTGGATAGCATATAGGCTTTCAGCGTCGTATCGTTCATGGAAACGCCCAAGTTGTCCATCATGGTATAGTTGCCCTTGGCCGCGCCTGCTACCGCTTCCATGGCGCTGGAAGTTTCAATGCCCATGACGGAGGCCATATCCGCCGCACGCTGCATAGCCTGTTCCGTCAGTTCAAGGCTTCGCTGCTGCTCTACGCCGCTTCCCTGAAACAACGCTCCCATTTTGTTGGCGGTCGCCAGATATTCGCTTTGGGAAACGCCAAGGTTCTTGTATGCGTCTTCGCCCGCTCGTTGGATCGCCAGCGCATAATCTCCGAAAACTGCCTCGGAACCGCCCAAATTCTGTTCCAGTTCTCCGAAGGAACTCACTACGTCTTTTCCGACTTTGACTGCCAGGGCAGCCGCAGCCGCCGTGACCGTTGCGATTCCCGTGCCGATTCCCTTGGCGACGCTGCCCACCGTTTCGCCCAATGCCGACCAGTCCAGTTTCGACTTTTTCAATGCCTCGGAATTGGCCTTCAAAGCATTCTCCGTCTTGGTCATGGCCGTTTTCGCATCGTTCAGTTCAATTTGCAGGTCTTGAACGGCTTTGCTGGTCTTCTTAACGCCGTCCTTTTCATACTGCTTCATCATGGCTTCGGCGGCTTTTACCTTGTTTTTTTGCTCTTCCAGCCTTTTTTGCAGCAGCTCTTGCTGACCCTTCAACGCCTTTGTGCTTTTTTCGTTTCCCTTGTATTCAGCCGAAAGAAGCCGCATTTCGGAGGCTGTGCCCGAGAGTGCTGTATTGATCTGCGCGCAGGCCTGTTTATACTCCCGTTCGCCGCTGATCTCTACTTTGGTATTGATCGCCTTTTCTTCTTTCGCGCCCACTTACATCCCTCCCAGCGCCCGGTCAATATCTGCCATTTCTTCCGTTTCCTGCGTAAAACGATCCGGGTTGAACTCCCGGTGAAGCCGGAAAAGGGTTAAAATTTTGTAGGGTGTCATACGCCATACCTCTTTTTCAGGCCAGCGAAGCAGCGTTACCCCGATATACAGAAGGCGGGCAAGGTCTATTTTTCCTCGCCCGCCGCCGCGTTTTTTCGTTCTGCTTCGTCTTCTTCATCCTCTTCGTCTTCCATGGCAAGGGAATCGGGGTCGCCCGCATTTCCGAAGGAAAACGCCTTGAACATATCGCTTCTGATCGAAGCAAGATTGCCGGTATGAACCATCCGCCCTACCTGTTCTTCGGTCAGCGGTTCTTCTTCCTCTTCACGGCCCTCGTTAATGACCAGAGCCAGCAGCCATTTCAGATTTCGGATGCCGCTTTTTCCTTCCAGCGCCTCCGCCATTTTATCGAAGCCGCCAAATTTGTCCTGCATTTCATCCAGCACATTCAGCGAAAACAGCATATGCCGTTCCCGATCCAGTGTAATAGGGTAACGTCCGTCCTTGATAGCGCTCATAGCAAAAATAGGGGAAGCCCTGCGGCCTCCCCGTTCCTCCCTTCAAAAAGCAATCGTTTTTAGGCGGCGGCCTTCACCTTGACGGCAGTAAACCACGCCTTCGCCGTATCGTCCGTAGGCTCGGCAGTATAGTCCGCCTTCCACATTCCATCGTCCCGCTTGACGATCTTGCCGACGATCTCCGGCGTTTTGAATTCAATGCCGTTTTCTTTCGTCTGGTATTCTTCGTCCGGCGTGGAAAATTTGACCTTGTACAGCCAGATATAGCGGTAAGTGCCGCCCGGTTTTTTCGCCCGAAAGCCGATCGCCACATAAGGCGGATCATCGGTTTCCCCGGCATAAATAACGCCGTCCGCGTCCTGCGTCTGGCCGAACAGCAGCGCAACGTCGGCAGGCGCAAGGTCGTTGACGTTCAGCGTCAGTTCACCCGACACAAATTCTTTCTCGTATACGTCCACACCATCGTCGGCGTACAGGGTGCCGTCCGCATATTCGATGGACATTTTGGCGGAAATCGCCTTGGCCAGTCTTCTGGGCGTACCGTAGGTCTCTGCACCGCCATCCGCCTTCGTAATGGTCGCAACGTATAAGTCCCGAAGTCCAACAGTTGCCATTTTTACACCTCCAAATACCGCGCCTCAAAAGGCACGTGATAATAACCCGTATCGTTTTCGTATATTTCCGCCTCTATGGAAATATCGAAAAAGCCCGCCTCCTTCAGCGCGCTCTTTACCTTGCGTATCAGCTCCACATGGTTTCCCTTGGAAAACAGGTCGATCGAGTAAAGCGTTTCTTCTGCCTCCGCCTCATCGTCTGAAAATTCTCTTTCCTGATGGTTCAGAAGCGAATAGACGATATACGTATCTGCCGTTCTCCCAAAGCGAAGACGCTCATAGGGCAGACCTATGGTATTCAGCGCGGCCACAATCGCCCGTTCGGATGCCGTCAGATTCATTTACTTCCTCCGTTCCAGACTGAAAGCATGGCCTCCTGAATTTCCGACTTGGCATTTTCAATCGCCGTTGTCAGCCATGGCCGCGCTTCCTGCTTGCTGCTTCCGTATTGAGCTACAAAGCCTTTCGTAGCGTTACGCACGCCCTTTTTGTCCTTCCCGTGCGGGTAAACTTCGATATAGTAGCTTGAAGCCGTTTCTTTTACTTTTCCGGCTTTGACGGATTCAACCAGCGCGTGCTTGTCGATCAGATCAAAGGCTTCGATTTGCTTTTTTTCTTCACGGGCAAGCACCTCCGCGCCTGCAAGTAGCATCTGGGCTATCGTATCGCCGATTCCTTCCTGTTCTGTTCGCAAGGCTTTTTCCACGTCTTCGAAGCCTTCAAATGTCAGACGGGCCATGCTACGCGCCTTCTTTCAGATCGGAAAGCGTCAGTTCCGTTATGTCGCCCGTTCCCTTTAGATAGGTTCTCGTAACGGCGTAGCGTCTTCCGTCATACTCCGCGATAACCTGACCGTCGTATTCCTCCGTGTAGACCTCTACCGTTAGAGAAACGCTGTTCCCGGCCCGCTGCGCTTCGTAGAATTCGGTCATGCCCACCTTGCGAACGTTGGCAAACAGCGTCCGCTTTTCTTCGGAAGGGGGTTGAGGAAACCCGTTTGCATCAACAGGCTGTTCGGGCTGCTGGATGGCGATCAACGTAATTTCATCATTCCAGCGCATACCGTCAGCCCCCCTTCTTTCTCTGCATAATCGCTTGAAAGCACCAGAGAACATTTCAGCGCTTCATACGCCTTGCGGAATCGTTCGCAGTCTTCGTCCTCTCCATAGCCGAAGTTCGCTTTTGCATACAGAATAGCAGCCCGTTCCAAAAGCGGATCGCCCGCCGAAGGTTCTTGACCCTCGGCGGGCGATTGATTCAGGCAGCCCACCCCGGCAATTTTCAGGTCTTTCATACAAGCGTCGATCAGCCCTTGAATTTCTCCGTCAAATGCCGTGGTTTTTACCCTCACGGCGGCTTTTACTTTATCAAGAAGCACTTATGCCGCCTCCTTTTTATCAGCCCCCGGCACCGGGAGTAGCAGCAGCCTTCTTCGCCAGCGTGACAAGGCTGTTCTTGTCCACCACCTTGCCGTCTACCAGCATGACCGCCTTCGTCACGGTGTCTTCCGTGTCGTTGTCCTCATACTTTTTAATGGTCATGGCATAGTTGGTGTTCAGCGTGTAATCCCTGAAATTGAACAGGAAGGCAAATACCTTTCCGGCAGTCAGGCTTTCGGAATAGGTGTCCACGCCGTCGTTGGCAAGGATCACCGGGCGGCCCAGAAGCACGCGCTCTACCTTGCCTTCGATGCCGTAATTGATCCGTGCGATAGGCTGACCGTTTGCATCCACCATACCGGCAAAGGCCGCAAAGGTTTTCTTCGTCATGCACCATTTTGCATTGTTCTCGTAGGCCAGCGGCAGCGCCGCTTCCGCATCGATAAGCGCCTGATAGCTGGGCTGTTCATAGCTCAACGCCTGCCCCGTGGGAGCGGTTTCCGCCAGAATCCCCTTCGGCTTGCCCGTGCCGTTGCCGCTCACGATAGCCGTTTCCAACGTCATCGTCATGGCTTCGGTGATGTTGTTTTCAATCACCATTTCAAAGGCGGAAAGAGCCATCGTTTCCATTTCCAAGGTCGCGGCAATGGCGCAGCGCAGTTTATGATAAGCAAAGGTAACGGAGCCAAGCGCTTTTTTCTGCTTATCGCTGCCAGCCCCTTCGTTTACCCACGTCGCCGCAGGCTTCGCGGATGCCGTCGGAATCGAAACGCCGCCCTTATACGCCGTCCGCGTTACCTCGGTCAAAATATGGCCGTACTGCTCCATTTTTTCTACGACCCGGTTGACAATATTGGTCGGAATAACGGCCCCTGCATCACTGGTTTTGGTCGTAGCATCCGCACGAAATTCAGCGGGGATTTCTGCGCCGCGCATCACGTAATTCTGAAAGGCCCGGCGGTATTCCGGCGTTGCGTACGGGTCGCTTTCTTCATTGCTGCGCTGCTGCACGTCGCCGATCGTTCCAATGCTGCGCAGGACGGTTCCGGCGGTTCTTCCTTCGGCAATAGATGCAAGCAGGTTTTGCCGCTGCTCCGCCGCATTCTTCATGGCTTCCTGCTTGTCCAGCAGCTCCCGCGCCTCTTTTTCAAGGGCCGTCAGCCGCTCTTCGGTAATAGCGTCGCCAAGCTGTTCGATTTCAGCGGCAATTTCCGTCAGCCGCTTTTTGATTTCTTCCATCGTCATGGTGTCATACCTCCATTTTCAATCTGAGTAATAGCGATCTCCGCCGCAGCGCCTCCCGCTTCCTCGCTTCGGTCACTCCGCCGATAAAGGAACGGGCGGAAATCTCGGTATCGCCGTTCGCCGGATAGGAAACCGCCGAAACGTCGTAAACCTTTTTAATCTTCTGGATTGTCCGCAGGTGCTTTTCCTTGTCCCACGCTTCTTCCTGTACGGTAAAAGCCCAGCTCATTTTCGTAATCAGCCCATTGCTGATTTCCTCATGCATATCCTGTGCGGCCCTGCTCTTGGACAAATCCGCAAAAGTAAAGAGGCCGTGTTCGTCGGCCTCAATTCCCAAGGTGCCGTTGCTTTGCCGCGCAAGCACCTTTCCTTCATGGTTGTACTGCATGATAACGTCGGAAACGTCCGCGCCTTCCAGCGCGTTCCGTGCAATCTGCTCCCAAATTTGATAGCCGTCCTCAAATTCATAAAGCAAATACGGCTGGTCGAAGGTGGTCGCATAACCTTCAACGTAATAATCGCTTTGCAGCCGTTTTTCCGCTTCTCGAACCTTAACGGCCATTGGCAGGCTCATACGCCTGTATTCACGATTCTGTACCATTGGCATTTTGATTCACCTCTGTTTCTTCTACTTTCCCAACTTCTGATACTTCGGCGTATTCTTTTCTGATCCAGCGTTTATCTCCACCCGGTACATGGGCCATCTGCCATATATCCATCACTTGATTGGTGGAAATCAAGCCCCGGTCAAAAAGCTGTGTGGAAATGCTTAGTTTGGTCGTATTGCTTGCATATTGCAAACGGTTCGCCGTCCATATATAGCTGTTTCCACAGGCAATCTGCCTTTCGGAAAAGTCCATATTCGTCATGGCAAGGGATAGTTGAAGGGCAAACGGCTCGATTTTGCCTTCATAATAGGCATTCCATTGCTCTTCCGAATAGGAATTGTTCAGGATCGCCGCATTGGTGCCGAAATAGCGAAATACATTCTCGGTAATCTGCTGCATCTGCGGGGCGTTAACCAAAAACGGTTTGCTGTCAACCTGCTTCATTTCGGAGAACTTGTTATCATAGATAATCATGCCGCTTTTATTTTCAGCGGAAAGATTGTCCTCTGTAAAACGATCCCGTTCTTTCCTGATGTCCTCCGGGTTAATCATATTGCCGATTTTCGCCAGAAAACGAATGGCAGCGGAATTTTTCACTCCGTTGATGATTCCTTCGTTCTGCGTATGAATCATACGAATTGTAGGCCGCAGCGCCGCATTGCTCGAACCAAAGAAATCGTCTTCGTACTGAAACTGCGTCAGAACGCCCACACGTTTGAACTCAATCGCGGCTCGTTGACCCGTCGCAAAGGTATACCGCAAATAAGGCTCTCCGCCAACGTCCAATACTTCACAATTCTGCGGCAGCAGGGGAAAGAAACCCATCGTCTGGCCGTATTCGTTTTCCATCGGAACAATAAACGCCGTGTTGTTGACGGACAGGATGGTGGCGACCCTGTACAAAAACTGCGACGTACTCATAAACGGGTTAGCCCGGTATTGCAGCGTTTTTCCCAACGCGGCGCGGGCCGATCCAGTCACTTCCGGCTTTAGCTTTGAACAGAACGTAGCGAACGAATGAATTGCCGCCCGCGTGATCTCCATTTCATAAATGCTTTCCGGCGCATTTGTGAAAACTGGCGTATACCCGTTGAGCATCTTAAAATAGCCCTGTGCCGCCGCGTCGGCCCTCGGCTTTGGAAACAATTTCTCAAAGATACCCATTTCTATCACCCCTTCTTTACAGCCCGTTTCCGGCGCTATGCGCCTTTTCGTTCAGCCTTGTTTTGCAGCATGATTCCAATTTCCGCATTGTATTTCTGCCGGACGGTCAGTGCGTCGATCACGGAAACAAAGCCGTCGATTCTGGCCCGCTGTTCGATCTTTACCGGGCGGAACTTTCTGGTTTCCATGTTGTGCTTGAGCGCCACATTCAGCAAATGCGCCTGTAATAAGGCGTTATCGGCGATCTTGAATTTCCGATCCTTTATGATCCCTTCAAATTCTCGAATCACCGGCGCAAGGTTTTCACCCTGAAAAACGTCGTCCGTCTGATAACCGTAGGCTTTTAGATCGTCTATCAGGTATTGAGCGGAATAGCGGTCGTAGCCGATTTTCAGCACATAGATTTCATGCACCTGCTGTAAATCAACGAAAAATTGATATACGTCCCGATAGTCCACGTGATTTTCTCCCGACAGAACCAGCACGCCCTTTCTGACAAAAATATCATAAGGAACGCCGTCCGTTGCCTGCGCTTTTTCCAATCTGGATGTAGGCATGAAGAAGCGCGTAAAAGCGTGAATCACGCCGTCCCGTTCGATCAGGACGCTTGCCGCCGTCAGGTCGGTTGTCTGCGACAGGTCAATACCGCCGACGGCATAGCAGCCCCGGAAAGCCTCCAATGTCGCTTCTTCCTTCGCTGCATCTACAATGGCATAATCAAGCCATGCGACGCTTGAATTTTGCTTGATATTGCAATACTTGGTTAGAAATTCCACCCGCTTCGAAAGCGACATTTCCGCCACGGCAATTTCTTCCTCAAAGAAAGAAGGCTGAACAGAAACGCCCATGTTCGGATTGCTCTTTTTCAGTTCTTCAATGCTGTTCCATTTTTCCGTATCGTCGATGATGTACAGCATAGGCAGCAGCCGTCTTTCCTTGCTGTTCCCCTTGAGAAAAGAAGTCGCGCGTTTCATCAGTTCATCATAGATACCGTCGTTGATATAGCCTGCCGTGCTGATGGACAAAATCATTGGTTGGCGGCGTGAACCCAGAGCGGACTTCATCACCTCGTATTGCTTTAGCCCCGGATCGCCTACCCAGCTTGCCACTTCGTCGTTAATCACCAGATGAGGATTGAAGCCGTCACTTTTCTTGGCCGAAAAGGCCAGTTTCATAACGGTTGTGTTGCTTTCCTCTATGTAAATATCAGAGCGGCGTTTCTTCGCAAGCGTTCGAAGCTCCGGCTCTGCTTTTACCATTTGATAGAAGCCGTCAAAGGCTTTGCCCGCCTGATCCAGCTTCGGTGCAAGGCAATAAATTTTCGCGCCGTATTCATCATCCATATACGCCATATAGGCCATGATTGCGGACGCAAGAATGGTCTTTCCGTTTTTTCGGCCTATGACAACGAAAACCTCCCGAAACATCCGCAGGCCGTCACTATCCACGATCCCAAACATACATGACACAAGGGCCTTTTGCCATAGTTCCAGTTTCAACAGCCCTTCTCCACCCTCGAAATGGTGACAAAAGCCCTCGATAAACTGAACGGCCTTGTTTGCCTTTCTCGCATCAAAAAAGAAGGCGCTTTTTTCTAGCCCGTCTATAATCATTCGATACGCGGCCAGAATCCAACGCCCTGCCGTTATCTTTCCGCTTTTGATTGCCGCGTAATACTCAAATATATAATTGCTGTATGGCACGGCTATTCATCCCTTAGCAGTTGAAGACGGCTCTTTTGCTTTGGCGGTGCTTGCGGGGCGATTTCGGTCAACTGTTTGATGATAACCGCAAGATTCTTCGTCATGGCAATATGGGTCTTGACTGCATCAGATTGCTTTTCTCCAAATTGGTTCTCACCGTTTTTGTATTCGGAGATATACCCCTTTTCGTTGATCTCGTTTTCCAATTCTTCAAGGGAAGCCGTTAGAAAGGCCGCTCGTTCAATCAGGCTGTCAACCGTGCGGCGTTTATTTTCATCAAGGTCTTTGAAAACTCTCCGAAGTCTGGCTTTTTCTTTTTTTATCTTTTCTTCTTTGGACAAGTCAGCCTTTTTCGGCATAGGTTTTCACCGTCCTTTCTCGTACACCACACCCCTACACGGTCGCGTATAGCCCCTTCGGAGTTTTTTTAATCTCCGCCCCTCGGTGTTTCACCCCTCCTAGATCGTTGGCGAATAGGGGGGATCAGCTCGCCATTGTCGTTAATTTCGTATCTTTTTGCCGCTTTATTGCCGTGATGTTCCCGATTATGGCACGTTTGGCACAGTGCTTCCAGATTGTCCCACGACAGAGAAATAGCCGGATCGTGAATATTCTGCGGCGTAAGCCATATCTTGTGATGGGCGATCTTTGCTATAACCGGATCATCCGGCTTCGAGCAGCGTTCGCAGTACACCCGTGCCGACAAAAAAGAAGCCTGTGTCTGTTTCCACTGTTTGCTTGAATAGAACCATTCCGCCCATTGCTTCACTGCCGCCCCTTCTTTCCCGGCATAGAAAAGAACGCGGAAGCAGTCTGGCCCCGCGCCCTTTGTATAGCTATTCACTGTCTGTATACTACCATATTGTTTGTGCCCGCCGAAAGTGCAGAAAAATTTTCGCGTCCCGTGCATTACAAGGCTTCCACGCCGTAAAGCAATACGGCTATTTTTCTCACCAGCCGCCCGCGATTCCGGCGCACGGTGGACGGGTCGCAGGGAATCGTTTCCGCAATGCGATCATCCGTCATGCCGTCCAGAAACTTTCCCTTCACGGAAAGAAAATACGGATCGTCGGCAATGTCCTTGAGCGCCCTGCCCAGCGTTTCCACCTCGTATTCGTCCGCCGCGATCCGTGCCCGCAAATCCCGAATCATGGCTTCCAGCATTTCTTCGGGCGATACCCGCGCGCCGGAACGGGAATACCGTACCAGACTTTTGCTTCGTCCCGGCACTCCGTTCTGCTCCATGTCCAGAAGCCGCGCCTTGTCCTCCACGATCTTTTTCATCAGAAGCGGATAAGCATATAGCCGCTTCTCGGTGTCCTTGTAAGCGTCCTTCGGCTTTCGCTCCGCATAGAGAACCCCGGCTCTCAGTCCGGCGCTGACGGCCTCCTGAATCGCCGCCTTCACGGCTCTGTTCACGCCTTCCGTTTTCATTCTAACCCCTCCTTCTTTCCATTAGGCTTTGCCGTCCAATAGCGTCGCGGCATGAAGACAAACCCTTCGCATATTGATCTCTTCGCCGTCTTCGGTTTCGCAGGACGCATCATAGGGAATCCGTTCTGCGACCGTCCGAAGCTGCTGCGCCGCCCGTTTCATGGCCGACGTTCTGCCGGAAGGAACCTCCGGCGTGATAACGAAGGCAGCTCGTTCCGGCTGACTCTGCCCTGCATTCCCGCTGACCGTTCTGCCTTCCTCGCCCTCGGCGGACTGCGGCCACGCGGCTTTCGCTTCAGGGCCTGCGCCGCCGTCCTCGCCCCTCGGCGCTTCCTTCTGCTTCTTTACGGCTTCGCAGACGAAAGCACAGGAACCGTCCTTCGCGCTGATGCAGCACTGGCAGCACCCGGCGCAGCCTTCCAGATTGCCATTCTTTACGTGGGCGGCGATCCCGGCGGCGTTTCCGCACGTCCCGCCAAACGAACAGACCCGCTTGGAAAATGCTTCCTCCACCCGTTCCCGGCAGCTTTTCCGCCTGACAGCCTGCTTCACTGCCTCCGCCCCCTGCTGCCGGTAGGCTTCCAACGTCTGCCGCTGCTGATCCTCCGGCAGGGTAGAAGCGTCGTATGCGGTGGTAATGCCGATGTTTCCGCCTTTCAGTTCTTCCTTAAATTCGGGAATCAGCCTTTCGGAAACGCTTTCCAGCCTGCCCACCTGCGCCGGAGAAACGTCCAGCACGTCCGCGACGATCTCCCGCAAACGTCCCCTGATCTCATATCCCTCCGCCCGAAGCTGCCGGAATAGTTCCTTCATCCGCTGGGTCTGTACGGTCTTTTCGTAATCGGTCAGTTCCCGGGCGGTGGCGTTGGCAAAGATCAGCTTCAGTTCCGCCAGCGCGTCGCTTTGCGCGTCCTCCACTTTTGCCGGGATTGTCTCAAAGCTCTTGTTTCCGCCGTCCCGAAGCAGCTTGCAGGCGCGGTAGCGGCGCTCCCCGCTGATGATCTCATAGCGCCCGCCCTCTTTCCGCCGCACCACCAGATTGTGCAGAAGTCCCATGCTTTCAATGCTGGCCGCCAGTTCTTCAATTTCCCGGATGCCGTAAAGGTTGGCGGAGGAAGGGTCGATCCGATCCAACGGAATCGTTGTGATTTCAAAGCCGCCGTCCTTCCTGTTTTCGTTTTTGGATTGCCGGTTCAAAAGATCGTTCATGTTGAATTTCGCCATGTGGGAAAGCTCCTTTCTTTGCGGCCCGCTCCCCTTCGGGTTGCGGGCTTCGGGCCTGCGGAGCGGCTGCGCCGCTGTCCTCAGCCCTCGGTGCT
>ERZ809296.762-NODE-762-length-46162-cov-7.616479_pt1 | contig 46162 bp, 42 predicted proteins | sample MGYA00520511_ERZ809296 | MGnify/ENA primary metagenome ERZ809296 (study PRJEB31576, sample SAMEA3212662) | Homo sapiens | biome: human-gut; feature: human gut; material: fecal | place: Sweden | collected 2012 ...
GGGGACGGGGCGGCCCGCGCCCGCCATCTCGATCTCGCCCGGGCGCGCCTCGTGCGCAATGACCTCGACGCGGCCGGCCGCGCGGATCGCCTGCTCGACCGTGGGGATATCCATGCCGAGCCAGCCGGCCAGCTGGCGCGTGTACTCGGCGCGCAGGGCGCGATCCTTGATGTGCGCGACGATGCCGGCCGAGGCGCGCAGGCCCTGCACGCGGCCCTCGGCGCTGCGCAGGTCCATCTGGGACAGGACGGAGCGGATCGCGAATTCAAAGAGCGGGATGCGCGAGTTCACCAGGTCAACAATCGCCTGATCGCCCTGGGATAGGCGCAGGTCGCAGGGGTCCTGCCCACCCGGCGCCACCGCCACAAAGGTCTGGGCCGCGAAGTTCTGGTCCTCGCCGTAGGCGCGCAGCGCGGCCTTTTGCCCGGCGCTGTCGCCGTCGAAGGTGAAAATGACCTCCGAGCCGTGCGCTCGTCCCGTGGACAGGAGCACGCCGGCGGCAGGATCCGCATGGTCGCCCAGCAGGCGGCGAATGATCTTGACATGCTCGGAGCCAAAGGCGGTACCACACGTGGCCACGGCGTTCGTCACGCCCGCGACGTGTGCGGCCATGACATCCGTGTAGCCCTCGACGATGACGACCTTGTGTTCGGTCGCGATCGTCTTCTTCGCCAGGTCCAGGCCGTACAGGAGCTGCGACTTCTTATAGATCGGCGTCTCGGGGGTGTTCAGGTACTTGGGCGATTCCTTGTCGCTGTCATCCAGGCGACGCGCGCCGAAACCCACCGTCGCGCCCGTGATATCGCGGATCGGCCACACGAGGCGCCCACGGAAACGGTCATACACGCCGCGGTTTCCCTGCGACCCCAGGCCCGAAATCTGGATCTCCTGGTCCGTGAAGCCCTTGGAACGCAGGTGGCGGGTGAGGGAATCCCACGAGGCCGGGGCATAGCCGACCCCAAAATGCGCGCACATCGCCTGGGTGAAGCCACGCTCGGCGAGGAACGTGCGGCCCTTGTGTGCCTCGGGGGAGGCCAGCTGCTGCTGGTAGAACTCTTCGGCGACGCGGTGGGCGTCGAGGAGACGCTGGCGCTTGCCCGGCTCCTCGGTGCGCACGCGCGCCCCGCCCTCTTCGTAGTGGAGGGTGATCCCGGCCTTCGCCGCCAGCATCTCCACCGCCTCGGTGAAGGGCAGGTGGTCGATCTTTTGCACGAAGGAGATGACATCTCCGCTTTCACCGCACCCGAAGCAGTGGAACATGCCCAGGTGGGGGCGCACGTTGAAGGAGGGGGTGCGCTCGTCATGGAAGGGGCACAGGCCCTTCAAGGAGCCGATACCCGCGGGTCGAAGCGCTACGTGTTCGCCGATGATCTCGTCGATCTTCACTGCGTTACGTACCGCTTCGATGTCGTCCTTACGAATCAGACCCGCCATGATCTCAGTCTACCGATGCCCGCCCGCGTCTGCGTCCAATCATGCTCACAGCTGCGAAGACAGCATGCCGCACCAGCGGGCGTGCCACGCGGAGGCCGACACGTCGGTGAGCGAGGCGACCTGGTCGATGACCGCGCGCAGGCGCACACCGTCATCGGAGGCGGCCCGCCACTGCGCGGCGAACACGGGCTCCAGGGCGTCGGCCCCAGCCTCGTAGAGCGCGTCGACGAGGTCGGCCAGGAGCGTGCGCTGCTGGTAGTAGACCGGCTCGGTCTCGCGAGGGCTCATGACGTAGTGGACGGCCATGCCCTTGAGGATCTGGATCTCGGCGCGAACCTCGCGCGGCACGACGAGGTCCGCGCGGTAGCGTCCCAGCGGCTCGTGCCCGAAGGTCTCACGCGTGGCGGCAACGGTCGCCGAACAGAAGCGACCGATCAGCTCGCTCGTCGCGTCCTTCAGGTGCGCGAGGGAGGCATAGGACCCGTCGAAGGAGCGCAACCACACGGGCATGGAGACGATGCGTTCGAGGGCTTCCTCCAGGTCCGAGCGCGCCACCGAGGGTCCGTACCAGTCCAGGGTCGAGGCCACGACCGCCGAGCAGTGCGCGTCATCGAACAGGTCCGCGGGGTCCAGCTTGCGGGTCGCGACCGCGTCCTCCACGTCGTGCACCGAGTAGGCGATGTCGTCCGAGAGGTCCATGATCTGGGCTTCCAGGCATCGCCGCCCGGCGGGCGCGCCCTGGCGCATCCACGCGAACACGGGCGCGTCGTCGGGGTACACGGAGTACTTGCGCGTCGACTTGGCCAGGTCCGGGCCGCCAGCCTTGACCCACGGGTACTTGCAGATCGCGTCCAGGGTCGCCCGCGTCAGGTTCAGGCCCGCAGGAATACCACCCGCGCCGATGACCTTGGGCTCTAGGCGCGTGACGACGCGCAGGGTCTGGGCGTTGCCCTCAAACCCGCCGATCGAGGCGGCCGCCGCGTCGAGCGCGCGCTCGCCGTTATGCCCGAAGGGAGGATGGCCGAGGTCGTGGGACAGACACGCCGCGTCCACGACATCCGGGTCGGCCCCCAGCTCCTTGCCGAGCTCACGGCCCACCTGGGCGACCTCGAGGGAGTGCGTGAGGCGAGTGCGCACGAAGTCGTCCGAGATCGGGCCCAGCACCTGCGTCTTTTCGCCGAGGCGACGCAGCGCCGAGGAGTGGAGGATGCGCGCGCGGTCGCGCTCAAACTCGGTGCGCTCGGAGGACTTGTGGTCTTCGGGCACCCAGCGCTCGGAATCGGCGGCCGCGTACGGGCGGCGCGCGTCGCCACCATCAACACCGGGGATCGCCAAGGAAAACTCATTCACGGGGCCATGTTACTAGGGAAACGCCTGCGCAGAACGAGCCCGGGCCTCGTTACTGTCAAAGCGCCACAAATTACCGACAAAGTGCTGTGAGATACCACGTCGGATCTTTCAGCATTTGTTCAAACATGCTAATTGTCAAGAGTCGCATTCAGCGTCGAATCCTCATCCACGGAAGGAGTCCCGCGTGTCCAACACGGCACAGGAAATCCTCGATGCAGTCGGTGGCCCCGGCAACATCACCCACTTCACCCACTGCGCGACGCGTCTGCGCTTCGAACTCAACGACGCGTCGATCATCGACAAGGACCGAGTCGAGGCCATTGACGGCGTCCTCGGTGCCGTCCCGCAGTCGGGAGACCGCTACCAGATCGTTATCGGCGGTGCCGTGCAGTCGGTCTTCAACGAGATCAACAACCTGCCGTCAATGAAGTCGGGCGCCGCAGCCTCAAACGATGACGTCAAGGCCGCCGCCCGCGCAAAGGCTCGCGGCAAGAACGCCATCGTTGACGCTTTCTTCGAGTACCTGTCGGACTCGTTCCGCCCGCTGCTGCCAGTCCTCCTCGGCGCGTCCCTGATCCTGGCGTTCCTGGCGGTCCTGGAAGCTTTCGGCATCGTCAACACACGCGCCGAGACCATCCCGGTGTGGCTGGGCTACGTCAACTCCATGTGGCGCGCGGTCTTCTACTTCCTGCCCGCCATGGTCGCCTACAACGCCTCCAAGAAGCTGGACATCGACCCCTGGGTCGGCACCGCCGTCATCCTGTCGCTGCTCACCCCCAACTTCCTGGGCCTGAGCAACGTTAACAAGTTCCCCGCCACCACCTGCATCCAGCTCGTCGAAGGCCGCGACGACCTGCTGCAGTGCACGACCCAGATCGACAATGTTCCGCTGATCGGCAGCCTGCCTCTGCAGCTGTCCGACTACGGCGGCCAGGTCTTCGTGCCGCTGCTCATGGTGCCGATCCTGGCGCTGGTCTACAAGGGCCTGAAGAAGATCATCCCGGCGAACGTCCAGATGGTGTTCGTCCCCTTCATCTCCTTCATCATCATCATGCCGCTGACCGCCTTCCTGATCGGCCCCCTGTCGATCTGGATCGGTAACGGTCTGGGTGGCGGCCTGGCCTGGCTCAACGGCCACGCCCCCATCCTCTTCGCGATCATCATTCCGATCATCTACCCCTTCCTGGTGCCGCTGGGTCTGCACTGGCCGCTCAACGCCCTGCAGCTGGCGAACATCGCCTCGACGGGTTCAGACTTCATCCAGGGCCCCATGGGCGCGTGGAACTTCGCCTGCTTCGGCGCCACCGCCGGCGTTCTCTTCCTGTCGATCCGCGACCGCGACACCGACATGCGTCAGACCGCGTCCGGCGCCCTGGCGGCCGGCCTCTTCGGTGGCATCTCCGAGCCGTCCCTGTACGGCATCCATCTGCGCTTCAAGCGCATCTACCCGCTGATGCTCACCGGCTGTGTCGTCGGTGGTCTGGTCATCGGCATCGGTCGCGGCGTGATCACCCACACCTTCGTATTCACGTCGCTGCTGACGATCCCTGTCTTCTCCCCCATGGCCGTCTACAGCCTGGGTATTGCCGCCGCGTTCTTCACCGCCTTCCTGATGGTCGTCTTCTTCGACTACCGTACGAAGGAGCAGAAGGCTGAGGCTCGCGCCAAGAAGTCCCTCCTCGAGGACGACGCCCCCGCGGTTGCTCCGTCCGCCGCTCCCGCACCCGCTGCCGCTCCGGTGGCCGAGGCCGCTCCCGAGTTCAGCAACGAGGCGAAGGCTGACCTGACGCTCACCTCCCCCATGGCGGGTACCACTGTTGCGCTGTCGGACGTTGCCGACGAGGCCTTTGCCGCCGGCGCGCTCGGCCCCGGCATCGCCGTGTCCCCCGCCGCTGGCGCCGTGGTTGTTGCCCCGTGCGACGGCAAGGTGTCCGTCGTATTCCCGACGGGCCACGCCTACGGCATCAAGTCCGCGTCCGGCGTCCAGGTGCTCATCCACATCGGCATGGACACCGTCAAGCTGGAGGGCAAGGGCTTCACGCCTCGCGTTGCCAAGGGCGACGTCGTCAAGCGCGGCGACGTCCTGGCTGAGGTTGACTGGGATGTCATCCGCGAGGCCGGCTACGACACCATCACCCCGATGGTCGTGACGAACAAGAAGAAGTTCGGCGAGATCACCCCGGCCGCCCCCGGCCCGGTGGGTATCACTGACACGGTCGTGACCGTGTCCCCCAAGGAGGCGTGAGCTTTCCGAGCATCGCTGACATAGCTGTGGGTGCGGGCCGCTTGGCCCGCACCCACACCTGTTGAGAACCCGCGTATCACCGACGCACGCTGTAACCGCACGCAATGTGCGTGAGGGGCGCTGGAGAACTCTCACGCCCTACTTTCTATGGAACCTCGGGCTCGTGCCTAAGTGGATGGGGTAGGTGTTGTCTTTGTTGGTGACCTGTGATTCGTCGAGGCCTCGGTAGGCGTAGGAATTGTCATAGGCTATTTCGGTGGGATCGACGAGGCCGTCGGCGTACTGCTGGACCTCTGCGGGGGTGGGGCTGGTACCGCCGCCCTTGTCTGCCAACGGATTCTCGTCGGGGTACTGGCTCGGGTCGGTGTTGAGCATCTTTCCAGGGTTAATTGCCCCATAACCGCTATAGATGTTCTGTCCTTCTACAGGCAACGTAGCGGTATTGATGAGTAACTGTAAGAGTTGGTTCGTGGTTACGTTGGGCCACTTTGCGCGCGCCTGAGCGAGAGCTCCAGCAACAATGGGGGCGGAATAAGAGGTGCCCTGGGTAGTGCCGATTTTTCCGTCAGATATGTTCCGCTCCGTGAATGGTCCACCTACCGCGGTGGTCGTGACGCCCTGGCCCCACGATGAGTAGGAAGCAAACTTTCCTTGGTCATCAATAGCAGAGACCCCGACAACGCCAGACCACCTGGACAGGTGGCTTTCGTTTTCGTCTGCTCCACTGTTTCCAACCGATGCTGTAATAATGACTCCCTGGCTCATGGCCCGGGCTATGGCCCATTTCAGATCAGCCCTGCGCATTGAACTTGAAGCTGAAAAGTTGATGATGGATGCACCATCGTTGATAGCTTGATTCACCAACGAGGATAAATCTGTCGGCAGAGCCCCTGCCTTCATTGGGCAGTCTTTCCCTGCATAACTTGTTGAGTCAATGTACTGATATGCCAATAGCGTGGCATCGGGGACGATTCCATAGTCTCGGGAAACTAGGAGAGAAGCGACACCCGTCCCGTGGCTAGTGCTTTCGTTGCTGCCGTTGACAGTACAGGGACTTTTGTCAACAACGTTGGCACCGACTAATTCGGGGACGGAGGTATCCACTTTTCCGTCGATAATGGCGATGGTAACGCCTTTCCCCGTGTAGCCCTTAGCTCGTGCAGCATCCAGGTGATAGTACGAGAAGTAGGCCTGGTCGGCGGCCGTGATCTGACGGTCGTCCGCTAGCGTAGGGGTGGCTGCCAATGCGCTGCCTGCCAAAGCAAGCACGCATCCAGATGCTACTGCAGCGCGCCGTGAGCCTTTCCTCAGAGCGCTGGTGAGCGTTGCGCATCGTACCGTCACCATTGGTTGGGATCCCATCCGTCGTCGCGCCGGCGTGCCGGCGCAATGTCCTTGTCTGTACCGTACGTCTGAGACAACGGATTGACGTATCCACGAGGCAGCGCATCATCATCCTCATCATCGACGCGGAAGGCCTCGTACTTGCGGCGGCGCTGCTTCTTATCTTCCTTCGCGCCACCGGCACCAGCGCCAGAGGCACCCATGAAACCGCCCCGCTGACCGGCGGCAGCACCCTGCCCGGCGGCAGCTCCTGCCGATTGACCGGAACCTGGTGGCGTGTAGGTGCCCATGCCCGTTCCGCTGTACGTTCCCGTACGCAGAGCGGACGAACCAGCTACCGCACTGCCGCGACCGAGCGCTCCGGCACCAGAGGTGCCAAACGAGCCTGCTCCTACGCCTCCCATTCGCCCCATAGCCCCCATGCTAACGGAACCCATGCGAGCAGCTCCCCGTAGTCCGAGAACTCCAGCCCCCATCACACCGATGCCGCCAAGGCGGCCTGCTGTTTGGGATTCCGCAGCACGAGAAGCATTCAAACCCCACAGCGGATGATCACGGTCGATCGGAGGGGCTGGAGTATGCCCGCCAATGACGCCGTTTGCGTGTCGATCGCCATTGACGCGCGTGTGCAGCAGGTCCATGTCCATGAGATCCTGCGGATCCGTGATCGGATTCGCGCGCGAACCTGCTTCTCCCTCAGGGAAATAACGGCTCGGCACGCGCGGCGACTGCATGACGCGCTGGTTGCTCCCCTCGCCGTTGTCGTATCCTCCCGGATAAAGACCCGAGTCTGAACCTCTTAGATCAGCGTTGCCGAATGCATCCGAACGGGAGCGACCGTAAGCGCCGCCTTCATACGGTGAGATAGTGATATGACCTTTTTCGAGGGCATCAGCTGAGTCCTTTGGGATTTCAGGAATTGGGGTCCACCCTTCGAGATTTCCTGGATTCGATGTATCTGGCCCTTCCGACGTGTGATCCTTGAGGCGTGTACTCAGGTTGTTCATCGTGGACTCAAGGTGCTCGATGATCTCGGTTGATTTGGCCTCCCGCTGCGCGTTGGCCTGGGCCTCGACAGCATCGACGTACGCAGCGCCGGTGACAGCAAGGGAGTTCGCGAACAGCCCCGGAAGACCGAAGTTGGAGGCGACAGGGATTGTCACCGTAGCGACGTCACGCATAGCTTCGGTCATCGGATCCAACAACGTGGGCGACAGCTGGCGGGCTTCCTCAGCGGCCAGCATGATCGCACGGCGTGCCTCAACGTAGTACGACATGCCTGTCAGGTAGAAGTTTGCCTGGCCGTTGAATCGAGTAAAGGCACGCACGGCCTCTGCGCTCATCGCATCGCCGGCCTGCCCCGTGAAGCCCTGGTGATCTTTGAAATGCTCAATCTTCTCCTGGGCCTTGCGGATAGCCTTGACGACGGTCGAGTGCTCGTCGTCCCAGCCGTAGAGCTTTTCATTCTCCGGCGCGCTATCAGCAAACTGCATCAAGCGGTCGTACATGGGTGAAGACACCACTTCTATAATCTCCTTGATCCAGTTTGTTTTAGTAGCTATTGGGCTCATCGTGAGACGGTGTTTGCCCAACGGTATTGGATGACTCCTGCTCGCTTTCATGCTCGATGCCCTGCACAGCCTCGTCCTTGGGCTTATTCTCACTCGTTAGTTTATCGATGGTTTCCTGCGAATAGACCTGATGCGCGCTCTCTCCCTGGTTCAGCGACAGCAGCGCAGTGCCGACAGCGGCCATCGCGGCGCGAGCATCCTCCTCGGTCCCCTCGAAGTCGGCCACCGCCTGATTTACTTTCACGTCCATATCACCGACGAACTGCGCCTCATGTGCCATTTGCGAGGAAAAGGCCGTCAGGAATGAACGGACTGCCTTTCCCATGTCCTGAGCCGCATTTTCCGTTGTCCAATGCCCGAACATCTGCGCCATCGCGAGCACATTGGCGGACATGGCGGAGGCTGCGAGTTCCTGCCCACTGTCGTGTACGTCATGGCTCGCCTGCGCGTGACGTTCCGAATCAAAAGCAACGTCTGGCATTACCCAGCTCTCCTTCAGTTGAACTCAACCTCGCTCCCCAACAGCGAGGTAACCATATGGTCACAGTCTATCGATGGAGGCTGAAATCCTGCAAGGAATTACGATCCTTCGGACACCACAGAATGACAATAATGTTGGCGAGGGGCGCTGGAGAACACTCCAGCGCCCCTCTTTTTCGTCGCTTTCTTCAGGGCCGCGTTGACACCGGCGATCGGGCTTAGTCCTCCGAGGCCTCGACAATGTCGAGGACCGCGCGCACCTGCTCGACGGTGAACTGTCCGGGGGCGCTGCCTTCCCACCCGGGCAGGGTCGCGAAGGTGGCCGCGGAACCGAGGGCAGAGCCCACCAGGCGCGTGGGTGCGCCGTTGGGGCCCATCGCGATGCCGATGACGGGACGGTCGTAGGCCTCGCGCGCCCACGCCTGCGCGGCAAGCACACGGGCCGCATCCGTGGCGCTGTTCGCCATGCACGCGAACTTCAGGACGTCGGCACCCGCGTAGTTCATGGCTGCAAGGACCTCGGCAAGCTGCTCGTCGCCGGGCGTGCCCTCAAAATCGTGGAAGGAGGCGACGACGATCGCGCCGGCCTCGTGCACCTCATCGATAAGCGCGGAGGATCCGTCGCGTGAGATCTCCACGTCCACACCGCCCGCGAAGGAGGCAAGCCGACGCACGAGGGCGCAGTATTCCTCGTCGTCCAGGTAGGCCTCGCCACCCTCGACCGACGTGCGGATGGTCGCCAAAACCGGCAGCGGCGAGGAATCCGCGACGTAGCGGGCCATGCGCACAAGGTCTTCCTCCACGTCCGAGGCAGACACGAAATGTGCCCCAACAAGGGAGGACAGGAAGGTGTCAGCCCTCCACTCAACGATGTCCGCGCGGCACGAGGCCAGCGCCTCGACCTGCCCGCTCAGGGCTGTCGCGTCCCCACTGACGGGGACGATGACCTGGGTACGTCCCCCGAGGCTCGCCTTCTTGGCGGCTTTCCCGATGGTGACGAGTCCGGGCGCAGGGTCGGGGTCGGGCGCAGATGGGTGAGGCATGATTCCTTCGCTTAGTATCCGATTTCTGCCAGGTGCAGGCGATCTCGTTCGCTCTGCGTGAGGTAGGGGTGGTCCAGCCAGCCGTCGGGCAGGTGGGGGGTCTTTTCGCCGCCGGCTCGGCCGCGCGGTCCGCGTGCGGCGGGCGGGAAGGCCTGGTCGAGGTCGAGGTCCGCGAGGCGCTCGTGGAGCTCCTGGAGGGTCGAGACCATAGAGAGGGCGTGACGCTGGGGGCCGCCAACGGCGAATCCGCGCAGGTACCAGCCGATGTGCTTGCGCATCTCGCGCAGCGCGCGCCCCTCGTCGCCCTGTTCGACGACGCACCAGGCGGCGTGACGCTCGATGACGGAGACGACCTCGGCGAGGCTGGGGCCAGGCGGGATGGCGGCACCGTGGTAGGCGGCGACGATGTCGCGGAAAATCCAGGGGCGCCCCTGGGCACCGCGCCCGACGCTGATGCCGTCACAGCCGGTGCGCTCCAGCATGGCCAGGGCATCGGCGGCCTCGAAGACGTCGCCGTTACCGAAGACGGGGATGTCGAGCAGGTCCTTGAGGCGTGCAATTTCGTCCCAGTGGGCTTGGCCCGCGTAGTGCTGATTCTGGGTGCGCGCGTGCAGGGTGAGCGCGGCGGCACCGAGCTTTTGTGCACTCAGTGCGGCGTCCGTCGCGGTCTCGTGCTCGGAGTCGATGCCGATGCGGATCTTGACGGTCACGGGGATCTCGCGCCCCACGCGCTCCCCGGCTTCATCGCAGGCGCGCACGACGGCGCCGACGAGGTCGGAGAACAGGTCGCGCTTCCAGGGCAGGGCCGCTCCCCCGCCCTTCTTCGTCACCTTGGGGACGGGGCAACCGAAGTTCAGGTCGATGTGGTCGGTGAGGTCACGCTCGACGAGCATCGTCGCGGCCTTCGCCATGACGGCTGGGTTGACGCCGTAGAGCTGCAGGGAGTGCACGCGCTCGGCGGGGTCGGGGCGCACCATCTCCAGGGTGCGTTCGTTTTCTTCGACGAGGGCACGGCTGGTCACCATCTCGGTGACGTACAGGCCGGCGGGCGCGTCCACGCGCGGGATGGCGACGTGGTGCGGCCCATTGGACGCCTGACCCGGGCTCGTCGGGGACGAGGCCGTGGCCCCCTTCCCCGACTCGGCGGCCCACGAGGGGATGCCGGCGGGCCGCAGGTGGTCGGGCAGGCCCGACTCGCCCATGATGCGGCACAGGCGCCGGAAGGGCACGTCCGTCACCCCGGCCATGGGGGCCAGGACGACGGGTGTCCACAGGCGCAGCGGCCCCACGCGTAGCGGGGCCGCTGCGGATGTTGAGGCTATCTGCAAGTCAGCAGCCCAGGCGTTCGATCAGGTACGACTTAACCTTGTCAAGCGGGATGCGCACCTGCTCCATCGTGTCACGCTCACGGATGGTGACGGCGTGGTCCTCGATCGAGTCGAAGTCGTAGGTGATGCAGAACGGCGTGCCGATCTCGTCCTGGCGACGGTAGCGGCGGCCAACGGCACCGGCGTCGTCATAGTCGACGTTCCAGATGCCGCGCAGCTCGTCAGCCAGCTCCTGGGCGGGGCCGGTCAGTTCGGGCTTGCGGGACAGGGGCAGGACGGCGGCCTTGACGGGGGCCAGGCGCGGGTCCAGCTTGAGCACGACGCGCTTGTCGACGCCACCCTTGGCGTTGGGGGCCTCGTCCTCGTGGTAGGCCTCGATGAGGAAGGCCATGAGGGAACGGGTCAGGCCCGCCGAGGGCTCAATGACGTAGGGGGTCCAGCGTTCCTTGGTGTTCGGGTCGAAGTAGTCGAGCTTCGCGCCGGAAGCCTCGGAGTGGACGGTCAGGTCATAGTCGGTGCGGTTGGCGATGCCTTCGAGCTCGCCCCACTCGCTGCCCTGGAAGCCGAAGCGGTATTCCAGGTCGACGGTGCGCTTGGAGTAGTGCGAGAGCTTCTCCTGCGGGTGCTCGTACTCGCGCAGGTTCTCCGGGTCGATGCCCAGGTCCACGTACCAGGCCTTGCGGTAGTCGATCCAATACTGGTGCCATTCCTCATCGGTGCCAGGCTCGCAGAAGAACTCGAGTTCCATCTGCTCGAACTCGCGGGTACGGAAGATGAAGTTACCGGGCGTGATCTCGTTGCGGAAGGACTTGCCGATCTGGCCGATGCCGAACGGCGGCTTCTTGCGCGCGGCGTTCATGACGTTCGCGTAGTTGATGAAGATGCCCTGGGCGGTCTCGGGGCGCAGGTAGTGCAGGCCGGCCTCGTCGTCGACGGGGCCCAGGTAGGTCTTAAGCAGGCCGGAGAAGGCGCGGGGCTCGGTCCACTGGCCGCGCACGCCACAGTTGGGGCAGGCGATGTCGGCGTTGCTCAGCGAGGACTCTTCGACGCCCTTCTTCTCGGCGAGCTCTTCGATGAGCTGATCCTGGCGGGCGCGCTTGTGGCAGTTGAGGCACTCGATGAGCGGGTCGGTGAAGGCCTTGACGTGGCCGGAGGCGACCCACACTTCGCGCGGGAGGATGACGGAGGAGTCGAGGCCGACGACGTCGGCGCGGCGGCGGACCATGGCGTTCCACCAGGCGCGCTTGATGTTTTCCTTCAGTTCCACGCCGAGCGGGCCGTAGTCCCACGCGGAGCGGGTGCCACCGTAGATGTCACCGCAGGGGAAGACGAAGCCGCGGCGCTTGGCCAGGCTGATCACGTTGTCGAGGCGGGAGGGTCCCTTAGCCACTTGTCACTCCTTGAATATTTGGGGCACGACTGGCTGTCGTGTCGCCATCGATACTAGTCGATAACTACTGTTTCGGGCGCCTCCGGACCCTTGCTCGCTCATGGATCCCACCACAGGTGCGCGCTGGGAGTTCTGGCTGGGTCCTGCGGCACTCTCCTCGAGCGCAGTCACGGATAGGTTATGAAGTTCTGGATAGGTAATGAAGATCCGGATAGGTAATGCAGATCTGGATAGGTTATTAACCTATCCAGATGTCAATAACCTATCCACATCGTCGCAACCTATCCGGATCAGGAGGGGCAGGCTCCGCTACAGCGAGTGCGAGCACGCCAACTTCGAACCTATCCGCATGCGAGCATGCCAGCACCGAAAGAGCCGACAGAGCCGACAGCCACCACCCACGCTCACCAAGCACAGCACCCCAAAAGTCGCAGGCAATTCCCCTTTACCTATTTCATGATTTGAAACCATAGCGTTGAAATTCCGCCATTTTTAGCACTTGATTGAACATTCCATCATCGAATTGCATGCGAAATTGCAGGGCGCGCACAGAACTACGGTGCCGCACTCAGCAACAAGTAGCGCCTGAGCATCCCCCCACAGCAACTCGCAGCGCCTGGACACTCACATGGCGCCACCACAACACGCCCGAATGCATAAAACAGCCCCGGCCTCGTCGCTCCAACGGGAGGGAACGAGGCCGGGGCCGGGTCTGGGGTCACGCGCCCAAAGCCCAACTGACGTTCAGTTGAGGCCGCGGATCCTGCCCGTGAGGGTCAGGCGCCAGTTCGCGATCACGACGACGAGGGGAATGATTCCCAACAGCCAGAGGGACGGGGGCATGGGACCGGTGACTCCGGCCTTGTGAATGAGGGTCAGCGGCAGCCAGGCAGCCGGGACGGCGACGGTAAGGGCGCCCACGAACGACGCGATGGCGACTCTCCATCCCCCACCACGACGCCGGAACACGTTCGCGCCGAGGCGACCTGCGGCGTCACAGGTGATCCAAAAGACCACGACGAGCAACCAGGTGTCGACGCCGGGGGTGTAGACCGTTTTCGGCATGAAAAACAGGTACGGCCGGACCAGGATGAGCACCCACCAGATGATGCTGCCCATGGCAATGCACACGACGGAGGTGACGTAGCTCGCGAGCGCCAGGGTGCGGCGCGGTGCTCCGCTCAGCGACCCTGCGCGCATGTACGAGATCGTCTGGTTGACCCCTGCAACGACGAGGACGATCCCCACAACTAAAGCTGCGTTAAAGGCTGCCAGACTGACGGACTCCGGGCCCCTATCGCTGCTTGCACCGAAGACGATGGCGAAGAGTGCGTTGAGTGCATACTGCGCGGCGATGCCGCCGAGGCAGGAAAGGACTGCAGGCCAGATACTGACCATGCCGAGGCGCCAGGCGCTGGGGGTGCGGGAGACGGTGGTTGCGGTGCTCATTGGTCGTTCTCCTGGATGAGGTAGGCGAAGGCGTCCTGGAAGGAACAGGGCGAAGAGGTCAGGGAGTGGGTTGCTAGCTCAGTTTCTCCGACGGCGCTAGCGCGCAGGTCCACGACGATTTCTCGCGTGGGGCCGAGTTCGCGGCTCGCGATGAGGGCGAGGTCCGGGTGGGCGGCAAGGAAGCGCTCAACGTCGGAGGCGTGGCCGGTCAGTGCACAGACTCGGCAGGTGAAGTCGTCGATGCTCTCGTGGGTGAGAAGCGCGCCTTTCTTCAAGACGATCACGTCTTCGGCGACCTTTTCGAGTTCGGACACCATGTGAGAAGAGATGAGGAAGCGCCTCGGAGGGCGTTTTCCTTCTAGGCACTCCCCCGCCAGGGCGAGGATCTCCTCGTAGAGCGCATAGCGCGTGGGCACGTCCAGTGGAGCCTGGATCTCATCGAGGAGGGTGAGGGGCGCGCCCGACGCCAGGGCGATCGAGGCGGAGAGAATGGCTGCCTGCCCGCCGGAGAGCTTGCGCACGTACTTGCGGTTGACTGTCAGGTCGAAGCACTGGGTGTAGTGGGCGAAAAGCTGCTCGTCCCAGGTGGGTCGCAGACGCGCGTAGGTGACGAGGCACTGGCTGGACAGGTTATCAAAGTCGCGAGCGGAGGAAGCGATGATCGAGCCGGTGAGCAGCTCGTCTGCACTGGCCTGGGCTCCGTCGATGGAGATGCTCCCCGAGGTGGGGACCATCACACCGCCGAGGATCTGCACGAGCGTCGTCTTACCCGAGCCATTGGGGCCAACGAGGGCGGTGACGGTGGAGTCTCCGAGGGCGAGCGAGATGTCGCGCAGCGCCGCCTCATTCTCTCCCGGATAGGTGTGGGTGATGGAGTCGAGGGTGATCATGAGTTGTCCTTGGCGGTCGTGTCGGCGCCGTAGGCGCGGACGTGGTCGATGATGGCGTCGATGTCGAGGCCCAGGGCCAGGCCCGCTTCGACGGCGGGGTTCAGGGTCTCCTCCACGTAGGACGCGAGCCCGTCGGCCACGAGCGCGCGCTGTGCGCCTTCGGCGACGAACATGCCGATGCCGCGTCGCTTTTCGACGAGTCCCTCGTCGACGAGGATCGCGAAGGCCTTGCCGACGGTGGCCGGGTTGATGCGGTAGGTCGCGGAGTACTCCGTGGTGGAGGTGAGCTGATCCCCAGCACGCAGGGCGCCACGCAGGATCTGCGCACGGATGTCGTCGGCGATCTGCACGTAGATGGGAATCCCCGAGACAAATGTTGGTGCCATGGGCAACCTCCCCGGTTCAGTGGTTCACTACATGACTAATGAACCATATAACCAACCAACCTGTCAAGCGATCTCACCACTTGACCCTCAGGCCATCCCACTCCCCCGCGCCCGAGCGCACAAAACAGCCCCGGCCTCGTCCCACGGGGATAGGGGACGAGGCCGGGGCAGGGCAGGAGGGCGCGGAGCGCTTACTCCTTGACGCCGCCGGCGGTCAGGCCGGAGACGATGTACTTCTGCAGGTACTGGAACAGCAGGATCACCGGGACGGCCGCGATGACGGAGCCGGCCGCGAAGATGCCCCACGGAGCGTTACGAGCGTCGGCGGCCCAGTTGTACATACCAACGGCCAGCGTCAGCTGCTCCGGACTCTGCAACACCACGCGAGCGATCACGAAGTCACCCAGCGAGGAGATGAAGCTCAGCAGGCCGACAACCGCCAGGACCGGGCGAACCAGCGGCATGATGATCGTCCAGAAGGTCTGGGCATGCGTCGCACCATCGATCATGGCCGCCTCATCCAGCGAACGCGGGATCGAGTTGAAGAAGCCGTAGAGCAGGAAGGTGTTCGAGCCGAGCGCGCCACCGAGGTAGACGCAGATCAGGCCGAGCTTGGAGTCCAGGCCGAGCACCGGGAAGATGTCCTTGATGCCCAGGAGCAGCAGGAAGAGTGCCACGAAAGCCAGCATCTGCGGGAACATCTGCACCAGCAGCAGGCCAGTCAGGGTCGCGCGGCGCCCCTTGAAACGGAAGCGGCTGAACGCGTAGGCGGCAGCCGCGCCCATGAGGACGGTGCCCACAGCGGTCGCGGACGACACGATGAGGGAGTTCAGGACCCACGACCAGTACGCGGAGTACTGGCCACTGCCCAGGGCCGCGAAGTTCTCGAACGACACTTTCGAGAAGAGCTTGTTCGAGCCAGCGAGCGTACCACCCGGGTTCAGGGACACCGACAGGACGTAGAGCAGCGGGATAAGGCAGTAGATGATCATCGCGATGGCGACGATGTGGCGCCAACCGACCTCTTTCCACCAGCGCACACCCTTCAGGGTCGACTCGCGATTCTTCTTGATAGTTGCAGTGCTCATCACAGCTCCTCAAGGGTCTTCGTCTGGCGGAAACCAAGCCACGCGATCACGCCCACGACGATGAAGATGACGATAGACATGGCCGAAGCCAGGCCGTAGTTCGGGGAACCCGACTCGATCGCGATCTTGTAGACCATCGAGATCAGGATGTCAGTCTGGCCGACATCCATGCCCGGGTAGTTCGGGCCGCCGCCGGTCAGCATGTAGATGAGCGAGAAGTTGTTGAAGTTAAACGCGAAGGAGGCGATCAGCAGCGGCACCGTGGACTGCAGCACGAGCGGCAGCTTGATGGACCACACGGTGCGCAGGCCCGAGGCGCCGTCGATCTTCGCGGCCTCTTCGACGTCACCCGGGAGGGACTGCAGGGCACCCAGGCAGACGAGGAACATGTAGGGGAAGCCCAGCCACAGGTTCACGCCCAGGATCGAGAACTTCGCCAGCGTTCCGTCCGTCAACCACGGGATACTCGCGCCGCCGAGGAACACCTGGTTGATCAAGCCGAAGTCCTTGTTGAGCATGCCCTTCCACACCAGGGTGGCCAGGAAGGCCGGGAAGGCGTAGGGCAGGATCATGAGGGACTGGTAGATCTTACGACCCTTGATGCGCTTGTCTGCGAACACGAGGCCCAGGATCAGGCCGAGCGCGAAGGTCGACAGGACGGATGCTGCGGCGAAGACGAAGGACCACAGCAGGGCCTTCAGGAAGGGACCGGCCAGGTCGCCGCGGGCGAACATGTTCATGTAGTTGTCGAAGCCGACGAAAACACGCCAGCCCGGCTCGATCTGATTGCCGTCGGCGTCAACGAAGGCGCCGATCTTGTTGTTGGCCGTGTAGACGACGCCGGTCGTCGTGTCGGTCAGGGTGTCGGCGGCCTCGTCGTAGTTGTAGCGGGACTTGGCCAGGTAGGCGGTCGACCCATCATCACTGCGGTAGCTGCCGTCGTTCGGGTCGTCGGAGGCCGGAACCTTGATGGCGGAGACCTTCTGCTGCACCTCGGGCTTGAGAATATCGGCGAGCGTCAGGACCTTGTAACCGTCGACCGCGCTGATCGCGCCGGCGGCATACGTGCCGGACACCTCGTGCAGCGGGGTCTCGGAGTCACCCACGCGAATCTTGCCCGTCGCAGTGTCGACCACCGCGAGCCCGAGGCCGCTGCTGTCCTCAACGACAGCGGCGGGGAGGCTCGGCGCACCCTCGGCGCGCTGCTCGGAGGCCTGCAGGATCGAGGCGACGGCGTCATCCTTGCTGGAGTTATGGCCCTGGCCGTAGTTCGTGAAGGACACGTAGCCCGTGTACCCCATGACGAAGACCTGGTAGATGAGCAGGAAGACCATGCCCGGAACGAGGTACTTCGCAGGGATCATCCGCTTGGAGAAGTAGACCCAGTTCAGGGCGAAGATCAGGACGGCCAGGACGGCGAGCACCGTCCAGGACTTCACCAGGTAGGCGGTGAACATGCCGTAGAGCCCCAGGGCGTCGATGAGCATCATCAGGACAAGTTTGACGAAGAAACCGGGCCTGGTCACTTCACTGGCGTGCGAGGCTGTGCGCCCCTCTTTTTTCTTTGCTGTAGCCTTCGCTGGCTCAGACATCGTGTCCTCCACACGTGCGCGGTTTGCGCGTCATTGCGACGATACCCGCCTGGTGGCGGGTCGGAAAGCACCGTGAGGTGCGAGTGCACCGCACTGCGGCGCGAGCGTTTTGTGGGCCTCGCACCCGCCCGCCGCGTGGGACGCGGGCGGGTGCGAGGCTGGGTGCTCGCCTCAGGCGAGCGGGGTGCCAGTCGCTATGCAACCGGCGGGTTCGATCACTTGGAGGCGATCGCGTTGTTGATGTTGGTGATCATCGTAGCCCAACCCTCGGCGGGGGTCTCGATGCCGGACACGATGTTGGCCTCGGTCTGGCCCCAGAAGTTCCAGACGGAACCCATCGCGGGGATCGCGGGGGCGAGAGCGCCGGACTCGGCGACCTTCGCGAAGTCCTTGATGTCCTGGTCATCCGACTTGGAGGCGACCGAAGGCATGGCGGAGGCGCGACCACCGAGCTTCTGCATCTCTTCCTGAGCCTCGGGGGTGGCCAGGTAGTTGAAGAACTGCTTGGCAGCGACCGGGTTGGCAGACTTGGCGCTCTGGTAGAACATCTGGACGCCAACGAAGGGCTGAGCGGCCTGGGAGCCGGCGGAGGGGATCGGCAGGACTGAGACATCCATGCCGGCCTCGCGGAAGGCGGCGACGTTCCAGGGGCCGGTCACCGTGTAGGCGGCCTTGCCGTCGAGGAAGGACTGCTTGGCGATATCAGCCGTGATGGACGGGGAGAGCACATTCGCGTCAGCCTGCGCCTTCAGCCAGGTGGCGAAGTCGGTGCCGCCGGAGCCACCCATGGCCAGCTCGGAGGTGTACTCGCCGTCAGCGTTGGTGTTGAAGACGGGGGCGCCGAAGGAGGTCTGGAAGCCGTAGAAGTGGTACGGGTCACCCTTGTCGCCCATCTGGATAATGAAGGGGTACTCGACGCCGGCGGTCTTGCCGGAGGCGATCATGTCGTCGTACGTCTTGGGCTCATCCTTGGTAAGCGCGTTGTTACGCACCAGGGCGACGGACTCGACGGCGTAGGGAACGCCGTAGGTCTGGCCGTTGTAGGTGACGGCCTTGACGGCGACGTCTGCGAAGTTGGACTTGGCCTCGCCCAGGTCCACGGGTGCGACGACGCCGTTAGCGACGAGCGCGCCAAGCTTGTCGTGGGCCATGACGATCAGGTCGGGGCCGTTGCCGGTGGGCACCTGGGTGGTGAACTCGGTATCCATGTCGGATTCGGACTTCTGCACGACGTCGACCTTCACGCCGGTGTTGGTGGTAAAGTCCTCGGCGAGGTGCTGAACCTGGGAGAAGCGGGTGTCGTCCGCCCAGATCGTCAGGGTCGCCACAGCGTCGTTGCTCGCGCTGTCCGAGGAGGTCGAGGAAGAGGTCGTGCCGTTGTTGCAGGCGGCCAGGGCGGTAGCTGCCGCGAGGACGCCGAGCGCTGCGATGCCACGTCGCATTATTACTCCTGTGTTGTTCAGGCGGGTCGCCTCCATCAGCGACCTGCTACAGAGTCACTGTAATACGCCCTATTTTGTTTCTGCAACAATTTTCGCAATTGTGTGCAAGCTGTTACATTTGTAGGGAAACAGCTGCACTCGGACACCCAAAGGAGAGTTGAGCCGATGACCAAAAATCGTACAAGCATGGCCGATATTGCGGCCCATGCGGGCGTATCGACCGCAACTGTTTCACGCGTTTTCAACGGCGTCGGCCAGGTCTCCGAAGAGACGCGCCGCAGGGTCCTGACGGCGATTGATGAACTGGGCTACGACCGTCCACCCAGTGAACACACGCCCAGCACTCCGACGATCGGCGTTATCGTGCCGGAGCTGACGAATCCGGTCTTTGCCTCCTTCGCCCATCACCTTCAAGAGGAGATCTCCCGCGCGGGCGGCATCGCCCTCATCCGCACGCAGACGCCGGGCGCGACGTCCGAGTTCGACCACCTCTCTTCGCTTATTGATCACCGCGTCAGCGGGCTCATGTTCGTCTCCGGCAGGCACGCGGACCTCCTGTCCGACCTCTCCCCCTATCACGACGTCGCCGCACGTGGCATCCCCTTCGTCACGATCAATGGCGCACGCCCGGAGGTCCCGGCCCCCGACTTTTCCACCGGAGACTCTCTCGGCATCCGCGCCGCGGTCACTCACCTGCACGAGCTGGGTCACACGCGCATCGCGCTTCTCACCGGCCGCACGCACATCGTCCCGGCACTGCGCAAGGCCGAGGCATTCTCGCAGGTGATGGCCGAGCTGATCGGAGACCACTCCCCCATCATCGAGGAGACTTTCTACACGTACGAGGCCGCAGCCGCCTACACGCACGCCCTCCTGGAGCGCGGCGTAACGGCGATCATCACCGGATCCGACCTGCAGGCCCTCGGCGCCATCCGCACGATTTCCTCGCTCGGCCTGTCGGTCCCGGACGACATCTCGGTCATCGGTTTCGACGACACGTTCCTCATGAGCCACCTGGATCCGGCACTGACGACAATTCATCAGCCCGTTCAGTCGATCGTCGCATCCGCAGTGCGCGCCCTCTTCGAGGCGTTGAACACAGCCGACTACGCTCCCACGCACACCGACTACGTATTTTCACCCGATTTGATCGTACGCAGCTCAACGGGACGCGTCAGATAATTCCCCAGATCAGGACCGTCCGCGCACCAAGATTGACTTGACAAAGATTCTCAATTTTAAAGAGAATGATTTTCATGTCGAAGAGAATCCTTGCTGCCGCGTGCGCGGCTGCCACAGCGCTCACCCTGTCCGCCTGCATTTCCCCGAACGCGTCCGGAGGCAGCTCCTCCAAGGACGGCAAGCTGACCGTCATGGCCTCGTTCTACCCCCTGCAGTACCTGGCTGAGAAGATCGGCGGCGAGCACGTCTCCGTTTCCTCCCTGACCCCGGACGGCGCCGAGCCGCACGACCTCGAGCTCTCCCCCAAGATGGTCGACTCCCTGTCCTCCGCGGACGCAGTCATCTATCTCGCGGGCTTCCAGAGCGCCGTTGACGAGGCCATTGAGCAGCAGGCCCCCAAGACCGTCATCGACGTCTCCCCCGCAGCCGATCTGATTGAGGCCGGCACCGACGCCAACCACCCCTCCGAGGAGGAGGAAGAGGCCACCGACGAGGCCCAGTCCGGCGAGACCGAAGCCCACGACCATGATCATGAGGGCCACGACCACGAAGGTCACGACCACGAGGGCCACGACCACCACCACGACATGAGCGCAGACCCGCACTTCTGGCTGGATCCCACCCGCATGGCGCATGCCGCGACCCTGGTGGGCGACAAGCTCGCCGAGGCTGACTCCGCCCACGCCGACGTCTACAAGGCGAACGCAAAGGCCCTGGCCGAGGAGCTCAACACCCTGAGCGACACCCTGGTCACCAAGACCTCGAGCTGCAAGGTCAAGACCTTCGTCACCGCCCACACCGCCTTCGGTTACCTGGCGGACCGCACGGGCCTGACCCAGGTCGGCATCTCCGGCCTCGACCCCGAGTCCTCCCCCTCCCCCGCGCGCCTGGCTGAAATCGCCCAGATCGCCAAGGAGCAGGGCATGACGACGATCTTCACCGAGGCCCTGATCGATCCCAAGGTCGCCCAGACCCTGGCCGACGACCTCGGCATCACGACGGCCGTCCTGGACCCGATCGAGTCCCAGACCGACGCATCCAAGGACTACGCCGCGACGATGAACTCCAACATTGACGCCCTGACGAAAGCCCTCGACTGCCAGTGACAACGACTGACAACCCCACGACGGCGGGAGCCTCCTTCGCGGAGGCAACCGCCGTCGTACGTCTCGACAACCTGCACGTGGCCTGGGATACGGACCTGATCCTCCACGGGATTTCGCTCGATATCCCCGCCGGCCAGACCGTGGCGATCACGGGCTCTAACGGATCGGGCAAGTCCACGACCCTGAAGGCCCTGCTGGGCACCGCGCCCATCACGAGCGGTGATGCCCAGCTCTTCGGTCGCTCGATTTCCACGCGCCGCCGCGTGCCGTGGAACAAGATCGGCTACGTGCCCCAGCGCATCTCCTCGGGCGGCGCGATTAGCGCCAGCGCGATCGAGGTCGTGCGATCCGGCCTGCTCGGGCCTCGTCGCCTATGGGCACTGCCGGGCGACACGGCGAAGGCTCTGGCCGCCCTCGAACGCGTCGGCATGGCCCACCGCGCCCACTCCCCGCTCAACATTCTGTCGGGCGGGCAGGCCCAGCGCGTCCTCATCGCGCGCGCCCTGGTGCGCCGACCCGAGCTGCTCATCATGGACGAGCCGATGGCCGGAATCGACGCGACATCGCGAGCGCGCCTCGCGCAGATCGTCGCCGATGCCAAGGCGGAGGGGACGACGATCCTCATTGTCCTGCACGAGCTGGGCGAGCTCGGCCCGCTCCTGGACCGCGAGCTGCACATCAGCGCGGGACACGTCTCCTACGACGGCCCTCCCCACATCGAGGACGACCACGAACAGCATCACGGCGGCGGCGATCACTGCCACCCCACGACCGAGCCCGGCCCAACAGCGGGCGACCACGGCCTCGTGAGCGGAATCTAGACGGGAGTACGCATGATTAACGCACTGACGACCCTCCTGTCCTCGCCGATGATGCAGCGTTCGCTGCTCGCCGCCCTGATTGTGGGCCTCACCGCCCCGATCATCGGCACCTACCTGGTCCACCGGCGCCTGGCGATGCTCGGCGACGGCATCGGCCACATTTCTCTGACCGGCGTCGCGCTGGGCTGGCTGGCGGGCACATTCGCGAACGTGAGCCCCGCCGACTCGTGGGCGGTCCCCGGAGCAGTCATCATCTCCCTGCTGGGCGCCATCACGATCGAGCTGGTGCGCCAGAGCGGTCGCACATCCGGCGACACTGCCCTGGCCATGCTGTTCTACGGCGGCATCGCCGGCGGCGTCCTCCTGATCGGCCTTGCGGGCGGCACCTCCGCTCAGCTGAACTCCTACCTCTTCGGTTCGATCTCGACCGTGCGGTGGAGCGACATTACGCTCATCACGCTCCTCGGGGTCGCAATCGTGGCGCTCGGCGTGGGCCTGGCCCCCGCTCTCTTCTCGGTGACCAACGACGAGGACTTTGCGCGCTCGACGGGGCTGCCCGTGCGCACGCTGTCCCTGCTCATCGCAATCCTATCGGCACTGACTGTGGCCGTCGCGATGCGAGTCGTCGGCTCGCTCCTGGTCAGCGCACTGATGGTCATCCCCGTGGCAATCGCGCAGCTCGGAGCGCGCTCGTTCCGCTCCACGATGGGCATCGCGATGGCTCTCGGCGTCATCATCTGCACATGTGGTCTGTCGCTGACGTACTTCGTTGACCTGTCGCCCGGCGCGACCATCGTTGTCAGCGCAATCTGTCTGTACGCGATTGGATTCACGATCCGGGCTATTGTGGACCGTATCCGCAGGGTGCGCAGGCTTCGCGCAGCCCGCAGCCACAACCAGCATCCGGAGCGCGAACACCTCGCTCACGCAGACGCATCATGACGGAGGGAACACCATGCAGCGCATGACGAAGCAGCGTCAGGCGGTCCTCGATGAGCTGACCCGCGTCAGCGACTTTCGCAGCGCCCAGCAGATCTTCGAAGACCTCCACGTCCAGGGGCAGCGCGTGGGCCTGGCGACCGTGTACCGCTCGCTCCAGAGCCTCGCGGATGACGGCCGCGTCGACACGCTGCGTTCATCCGACGGCGAGGCCCTGTACCGCTCGTGCACGACGCACCACCACCATCACCACCTGGTGTGCCGCAAGTGCGGTTTCACCGAGGAGATCGAGCAGTCGCAGATCGAGTCGTGGGTGGACTCGGTCGCAGTGGCGCACGGATTTGGAGATGTCGAGCATTCCCTGGAGCTCTTCGGGGTGTGCAGCTCGTGCCAGTCGAAGAAGTGACCTACTGAGGCTGTATCAGTCACGACGAGGCCTGGGAAGCGGACGACGCTTTCCCAGGCCTCGTCCGTAGGTTAGGATAGGCTTCGTTTGGTTAGCCTCAGTCTGGGAGTGTCATGTTCGCCGCCGGAATCGACTCCATGGTCCCCGCCTTTGCACGCGAGGGCATCTGGCTCTTCGTCTTCCTTTTTGTGGTCGTATTCTTCCGCGCGCAGGCAACCTACTGGCTGGCCCGCGGCGCAGCCTCGGGTGCCGTCCTGGCGACGGGACGGCAGGGTTTCCTGGGCGCCATGGCCCGCTGGTTCGACGGCCCGGTTCCCCGCAAGGGTGCGGCCATGCTGGACAAGTGGGGCATCATCGTCATTCCCCTGTGCTTCCTGACGGTGGGCATCCAGACGGCGGTCAACGCGGGCGCAGGCCTGGTGCGCATGCGCTGGAGCACCTACACGATCGCAATGATCCCGGGGTGCGTCCTGTGGGCGCTGCTGTACGGCCTCGGCACGCTCGCTGTCTTCGCCGCGGCGATCCGAGCCGTCGCCGGTTCCCCCTGGGGCTGGGCGGGTCTCGCACTCATTATCGCGCTGATCGTCGCGAAGATCGCGTGGGGCCGCCGCAAGCGCCGCACGGTCGACGCGGCACTGGCAGCTGACAACGCCTAAGACTGAGCGACGCGGTCGATCGCACCGCCGAAGCGACGGTCGCGCCCGGCGAACTCCTCGAGGCATCCCCACAGCTCCTCGCGGTCGAACGCGGGCCAGGGGGTGTCGACGAACATCATTTCCGCATACGCCATCTGCCACAGCAGGTAGTTGGACAAGCGCTGCTCCCCCGACGTGCGGATCATGAGGTCGACGTCGGGCACGTCAGGCAGGTAGAGGTGGCGTGACAGCGTCTTTTCGGTGACGCCGCGCGGGCTCAGGCGCCCAGCCGCGACGTCCTCGGCGATGGATCGGGCAGCATCAGCCAGCTCGGCCCGACCTCCGTAGTTGACACACATGACCAGATCGAGGGTTGTGCAGTGTGAGGTCGCCCGATCGGCCTTCTCCAGCGCATTGATAACGCTCTTCCACAGCTTGGGACGGCGCCCGCTCCACCGCACGTGCACGCCCCACTGGGCGAGCTGGTCGGTTCGCCGCGCGAGCACGTCGGAGGCATAGTTCATGATGAAGGAGACCTCGGCGGGCGAGCGCTTCCAGTTTTCGGTTGAGAACGTGTAGACGCTCAGGTAGCGCACGCCCGCGTCGATGGCGCCGGCGATCGTGTCCATGAGGGCGTACTCCCCCGCCCGATGCCCCTCGGTGCGCGCCAAGCCTCGGCTATTGGCCCAGCGCCCGTTTCCGTCCATGATGAGGGCGATGTGCGCGGGCACCTCGCCCTTTCGAAAGACGGGCGCCTCACAGTGCCACTGGCCGGGCCCGAGCAGCGGCGCGGTGGGGTCGTGAGGGGCGCGGTCCATGGGGGTGGGTCGCAGGTCCGTCATGGGTGACTCCTATCGATGACGCTTAGCGAGCGCAGGCGACGTTCCAGATGCCATTGAGTGTACGAGGAGATGAGGCCCGAGGCCTCGGTGCGCGCGTAGGCTTCGCACCGGTCGGCCCGCTCCCAGTCGCCGCTGAGCAGCTGGCCGAGGAGGGCGACGGTGTCGGGCGCGGGCGAGGAGGCACCGGGCGGGCGGCAGGTATCGCAGACGGTGCCGCCGTCGGGGATGGAGAACGAGGTGTGGGGCCCCTGTGTGCCACACACGGCGCAGTCGAAGCAGGAGGGCGCCCAACCGGCCAGGGCGAGGGCGCGCAGCGTGTAGGACGTGCGAATGAGGGTCGGGTCGTGTCGGCCACGCGCCAGGGCATTGAGGGCGCCGAGAAGGAGCAGGTATTGGGAGTGGGTGCCATCGTGCGCGTCTGCGGTGAGACGCTCGGCGGTTTCGACGACGACGGTGGCCGCGAGGTAGAGGTCGTAGTTGGCGGCGATCGCATCGCCGTATTGTGCGATCGAGGCGACCTGGGTGAGTGTGTCGAGCGTGCGGCCGCGGTGCAGCTGGGCGTCGATGACGGAGAAGGGTTCGACGCGCGCACCGAACTTTGAGGTCGTCTTGCGCACGCCCTTGGCCACTGCACGCACCCGCCCATGTTCGGCGGTCAGCAGCGTGATGATGCGATCCGCTTCACCCAGCTTGTGGGTGCGCAGGACGATCGCCTCGTCTCGATAGGACTTCATCACACGAACATTGTGTCACGACCGCGCGCCTTGGGAGAGGAGGCCCGCCCCGCATCGCACGGCGCGAAATCTGTTGTGAAGTGCGCTGTCACATTGATCGACAAGCGTCCCCGCGTGCGCTGTCAACAATATATGAGAAACTGACAGCGTGGTCGGTTACACAGCCGGCAAGTGGTTTTCGAGTAGATAGTTTCTTCGTAACTGGATATGGTTTACCCATAACCGTCGAAGGAAGGAAACAAATGGCTCCGCCGATTGATGCCCGCGAAAAGCTTGGCACCGCACTGCGCCAGGCCCTGACGCAGACCCCGCTGTCAAAGATCTCTGTCAGCGCACTGACACGCTCCGCCGGGGTCACCCGTCAAGCGTTCTACTACCACTTCAACTCCCTCAACGACCTCAACGCTTGGGTTTTCCGCGAGGAGGTCACAGCGCACCTGACCACCAGTTCGGGAGAATGGCTCGACGCCATCGAAGCGACCATGACGTGGATGCACGCCCATCGCGACGAGACCGCCGCCGCCATGAAGACCATCGAGGCGAACGACCTGTGGGCATTCCTCGCCTCCCACATTCAGGAGCTCATCGAGTCCCGCCTCCCCGGCTCCGCCTCGGCCACGGCGCGCGACGTCGTCGCCCAGCACTTCGCTCTGGCGACCACCGCCCACATGGCACAGTGGATGCTCTCCGGCCTGGAGGTCAACCCCTCGCTCGCGATTGCGCGCATGCGAGTGCTCATGACCGACCAGACCACCCCTGCTCTGGGCCGTCTCGCCAAGTAATGCGGTAAATTCCCACCAACCGCACGAGGGCAGACACAGCTCACCCCCAGGCCCCGGCCTCGTTCCAACGAGACCGGGGCCTGGGGCACATCCGCAACATAATCGTGACAACCAATCCCTAGACGCGTGACCAGGGCCTCGCTGTACGATTGGTCAGTTCTGTCTAGACAGGCAGTAGGCAGCTCCGCGAATTTACATGTATAGTTCGCACGTAACCTCATTGTTTCTTGTCGCCGAGGATCACTGATGCCCCACCCCGATGCGAAAGAGCGGCTCGCACGCGCCCTGCGCGACGCCCTCACGACCGTCCCACTGTCGAAGGTGACGGTTTCCGGAATCACGCGCACTGCCGGCGTAACACGCCAGGCCTTCTACTACCACTTCTCCGACATCCGCGACCTCACCGTGTGGGTCTTCAAGCGCGAGGTCGCCGACCAGATCATCGCTCACACCACCTACGAGGACTGGTCCGATGGCCTGCTCGCCATGTTTGTATGGATGCAAAACCACCCCGAAGAGACCCGTTCCGTCCTCTCTTCCATCGGCATGGAGGATCTGCAGATTTTCCTCCACAAGCAGCTGCGCGCCGTCATGGAACCCATCGTCGATCAGCACAGTGCCGACCTGCCCGTCACCGAAGACGACCGAGTATTCGTCACCGACCACTTCACCCTTGCCATCCTCGGCCACATCTCTCAGTGGCTCGCAATCGGCATGAGCACCGACCCCTACATCCTCACCGAGCGTATCGCCCGCGTCCTCGACGGCCAGGTACGTCGATCCCTTGAGGCCCTGGCGGCCAACCCGATCCCGGCCGCACAGCGCGCCTGAAGACACGACGAACCCCGGCCTCGTTTCTCCATCAACGAGGCCGAGGTTCACCGTATCTGTCTGCGAGCGCTTAGCGCAGAGCTCGGTTGACCGCCGAGATGACGGCCTTGTAGGACGCGCGCGTGATCGAGGAGTCGATGCCGACGCCCCATACGATCTGACCGTCGACCGCAGCCTCCACGTAGGCGGCGGCACGGGCATCGCGGCCCTGACTCATCGCATGCTCGGAGTAGTCGAGGATGCGCACATCAAGATCGAACTCGTGCAGCGCCGAGACGAAGGCGTCGATCGGGCCCGTACCCATGGCCTGCACCTTCACGGTCTCGCCACCATCCGTGAGCGTCGCGTTGAGCTCAACGTGCTCGTCGTCGATCGACGAGACCTGCGAGGCGCGCATCTCGAAGCGGCCCCACGGCTCCAGACCGGGAGCGGCACTCGTGGGCAGGTACTCGTCCGCGAAGATCTGCCACAGCGTGGCCGCGTTGATCTCGCCACCGTACGTGTCGGTGTGGCGCTGGACGATGCGGGAGAACTCCACCTGCAGACGGCGAGGCAACTCCAGGGCATGCGCCGTCGACATGAGGTAGGCGACGCCACCCTTGCCGGACTGCGAGTTGACGCGCACCACGGCCTCGTACGAGCGGCCCACGTCGTGCGGGTCGATCGGCAGGTAGGGCAGCTCCCACACGACCGCTTCCTCGTCGCCGCCGGCCGCGTCAACCTTAGCCTTGCGGGCGGTGAAGCCCTTCTTGATCGCGTCCTGGTGGGACCCGGAGAAGCTCGTGTACACGAGGTCGCCAACGTAGGGGGCGCGCGGCGAGGTCTCCATCTGCGTGCAGTACTCGACCGTGCGACGGATCGAGTCCACGTCCGAGAAGTCGATGCCCGGATCGATGCCCTGGCTGAACAGGTTCAGGCCCAGCGTCACCAGGTCGACGTTGCCGGTGCGTTCGCCCTGACCGAGCAGGCAGCCCTCGATACGGTCCGCGCCGGCCAGGAGCGCCAGCTCGGCCGTCGCCACGCCGGTGCCGCGGTCGTTGTGGGGGTGCACGGACAGGGCCACGTACTCGCGGCGGCTCAGGTTGCGGCTCATCCACTCGATCTGGTCCGCGAAGACGTTCGGGGTGGAACGCTCGACCGTGGAGGGCAGGTTCAGGACGATCTCGCGCCCCTCGCCCGGCTCCCACACGTCCATGACGGACTCGCACGCCTCGAGGGCGAAATCGAGCTCGGTGTCCACGAAGATCTCGGGCGAGTACTCGAATCCGAAGATCGTCTCATCACCCAGGCGCTTCTCGGCCTGCGCAATAATCTCGCGCGCACCGGACTGAGCGAGCTCGATCGTCTGCGCCTTATCAGCGTGGAAGACGACCTCGCGGAACACAGGTGCCGTCGCGTTGTAGAGGTGCACCGTCGCGCGCGGGAAGCCGACCATGGCCTCGACCGTGCGCTCGATCAGCTCGGGGCGCGACTGGGTGAGCACCGAGATCGTCACGTCCTCGGGCACCGCGTCATCCTCGATCAGGGAGCGCACGAAGTCGTAGTCGGTCTGCGAGGCCGCGGGGAAACCGATTTCGATCTCCTTATAACCCAGCTTAATGAGCAGGTCGAACATGCGGCGCTTGCGGGCCGGATCCATCGGCTCGATGAGGGCCTGGTTGCCATCGCGCAGGTCGGTGGACATCCAGCGCGGCGCCTTCGTGATGCGCTTGGAGGGCCACTGGCGATCCGGCAGATCCACGGGATTCGTATCGAGGAACGGCCGATACTTGCGAATCGGCATGCGCGAGCCGGAGGGGACGGGAACGGCGGATGTAGTCTTCACGCTTCGTAGTCTATCGACGAGGCTCCGCCCGCGAGCAGGCGCTGCGCATACTGGACGTGAGATGCGGCGCGCTCCCCACCCAGCATTGACAAAGAAAAACGCTCAAAAGTGTGTAATCCTCTGCGTTCATATGTCATGATAATTGGGTCCAATGTCCCACACACTGACGCGCGGAGCAGCCATGACTTCTCTTTTGTTAGCCCAATCTTTTACCCCGTCGACAACTGCCGTCGCGGGTAACGTCTTCCTGACAGCCGTCGTCGGGCTCCTTCCGCTCGTCGTCTTCTTCGTCCTCATGGGCGTCTTCAAGGTCGCCACCCACTGGTGCTCGATCATCTCCCTCGTGCTGTCCCTGGGCATCGCGGTGTTCGCCTTCAAGATGCCCGTCGGTATGGCGCTCCTGTCCGGCACGCAGGGCGCCGCGATGGGCTTCATGCCGATCATCTACATCATCATCGCGGCCGTGTGGCTGTACAACCTGACCGAGAAGTCCGGACGCAGCTCCGACCTGAAGGCTGTCTTTAATACGATCGGACGCGGCGACCAGCGCGCCCAGGCCCTCATCGTGGCCTGGTGCTTCTGTGGCCTGCTCGAGGGCCTGGCCGGCTTCGGCGCACCCGTGGCCATCACCTGCGCCATGCTGGTGACCCTCGGCGTCCCGAAGATCAAGGCCGCCGTTGTCACCGTCGTCGGTAACGCCATCAACGTGGGCTTTGGCGCCATGGCGATCCCCACGACCACCGCCGGCAAGCTCGGCGGCGCAGACCCCGTCGTCGTCGCCGGCGACATGGGCCACCTGACCTGGATCTTCTGTCTGTTCATCCCGGTCCTGATGCTGTTCATCCTCGACGGCAGCCGCGGCGTGCGCCAGCTGTGGCCCCTCGCCCTCGTTGCGGGCGCCGCAGCAGGCATCGGCCACTTCTTCACCCCCTCGGTCTCCTACGAGCTGACCGCCGTCGTCGGCTCACTGCTCGGCTTCGCCGCCTGCTACGTCTTCCTGCTGGTCTGGGGCCCGACGACCCCTGCGGAGTGCGCGACCAAGGCCGACGAAGGCGACAAGCCCACCGGCTCGCGCATCGGACTGGCCCTGCTGCCCTACGTCCTCGTCGTCGTCATCATCGCGATCACGAAGCTCGCCAAGCCGGTCGCTGCTTTCTTCTCCTCGACGGACGTGAAGATCCCGTGGCCCGGTATCTACGGCAACCTGCTGACCGCCGACGGCTCGCCCTCGACCGCCGCCAACTACAACCTGCAGATCCTGTCTAACCCCGGCACGTGGATCTTCGTCACCGGCATCATCGTCGCCATCGTGTACGGCACGAACTCCTCGAACGGACGCTTCCAGACCTCCGTGGGTGAGATGTTCGCGGTCCTGCCTCGCACCATCTACTCGCTGCGCATGGCCATCCTGACGATCGCCTCCGTCATGGCGCTGGCCTTCGTCATGAACTTCTCGGGCCAGACCACCTCGATCGGCGCCGCCCTGGCGACGACGGGCGCGGCCTTCGCGTTCCTCTCCCCCATCCTGGGCTGGATCGGCACGGCCGTCGCAGGCTCCGCGACCTCGGCGGGCGCGCTCTTCGCAAACCTGCAGTCGACCGCCGCGGCCGGCGCGGGCCTCGACCCGTCGATCCTGCTGGCCGCCAACACAATCGGCGGCGGGATCGGCAAGATCGTGTCCCCGCAGAACCTCGCGATCGCCGCAACCGCGGTGGATTCGAAGGGCTCCGACGCGGAAATCCTCAAGAAGGCCGCCCCCTACTCGATCGGCCTGCTCCTCGTGCTGTGCACCCTGGTGTTCATCGCATCCCAGGGCTGGCTCGGCGCCTATATGCCGCACTGATCGGCGGCTCATGGGCTCGGGAGGTCCCGGGAAGCAAGTTGCTTCCCGGGACCTCCCCCTTGTAGGCTCCCAACAGAAGTACGGACAAAGGAGACGACAGTGCCCGACTTGAGTTTTTCGAGCGACGCCTTACGCACGGCCGCACAATACGTCGACGAAGCAGCAACCTGCACCACGGTCACGCCTCCCACCGGAGATCCCTGCAGCCACGTCTACGCGCAGAGGATCAGCGGGCCGATCAACAACCTCAACGAGGCAGAGACCGCCATCCAGGACGAGCTCAAGGCAATGCACGCCGACATGCTGAAGACGCTCCAGGAGTTCGAGGCGATGGAGAACGCGATCGCCGATTCCTTCAGCGCATCTAACGAGGGATGACACAGATGGTCACGAAAACTGAACTGTATGCACTTGACCTTTCTTCCTTTACGAAGACTGTTGAAAGCCTCGACGACCAGCTGCGAGCCAATCAGGAGAAGCTGGACGACATTGCCCACGCAAAAGAGATAATTTCTTCGAGCCTGGAGGGACAGAGCGCACAGGCGATGATCGCCAAGCTGGATGCGCTCGAGCAGAAGATCACCGATCACATCGCTTCGATCCAACAGACGCAGGCGGCCATCACCACCTACCGCGCCACCAAGCAGCAGCTCCAACGAGATGTTATCGATTGCGTTGATGACGCTGAACTCAACGATTACTCGATCTCCGACGACTGGATAGTGCGCCCTACTCTCGAGCTGCTGCGCAGTCTCACACCCGAACGAATCGGCATCAGATTTGCCGAAGCCTCCATCATCCAGACGAAGCTCTTCGCTCTTGTTTCAACGTTTGATCTATACGATCAGCATGCTCCCATTTCGTCCAGTGGTGGCGTCACACCGTACACGACATCGCAGGGCTTCTCGACCATTGAACCCGACCGTTCCATTGAGTGGGATGACTACTTTCCCCACGGTTCTAAAGCAGGCCAGGACACTCCGGAAGACTGGGCGAACTGGTACAAGTGGGAGGCCTACCGTCAGGGGGCGGGCAAAGTGTTGGAACACCACGACGCGTACGATTTCTATGGGCACTTCCGCGAAAATACTGGCACCCCCAAGACTTTCGACTACGCGAGGGCGTATGAAGAAGACGCAGGGGTTCGTAACAGCGTTAACTTGGACCTCAACGCCTCCCTGCAGGCTGCAAACGAGGCAGTAATGGCCGGCCAGACCGACCTCACTCTCTATTCCCCGAAACATTCCACTCCAAAGGGCTACTACCCACAAACAGAAAACTGGCAGAGAACCATCGGCGGCCACACGACGTACACTGACACAGACGTCAAAGTGGAGGGAGACACTGTTACCGCAACTGTCACGGTATATGCCCGGGACAAGTGGAATTTCAACAACGGGCAGAGCGACCCCGCTTCAGGGACGCCAGATGCTGTCAATGGGCGTTTTGAGGAGCTCGGGTGGGGAAAGAGCTTCGAGAGCAGCGGCAGCCTAACCCGCACATACACCTGGAAAGTCGGCGAGCAACCACCCATCCTTGACACGAATACCACCGAAAACAAAGAAGAAAAGAAGACGGACGACTACAAGAAATACAGCCCACTATGAGTTCACAACAGCTACTATCGGATGAGTGGCTCGACCGCTTATTTCCGGCCCACACTCTTTTCCAGATCCTGGACCGCAGAGTTTTCCTGCGCCCAGGAGAGCTCCTCATCGGCCCTTCGGATAGGTTTCTGATCATCTGCGCGGAGGCCACCGACGAGTGGAGTGCTCTGTTCGCCGAGCATTGCACTGGCGAATACACTGACGAGCTCCATCTACCTGACAGCCTCGCGCACCTCAGCACCGCAACATGGCTGACTGGTCCGTCACTACCGCTCGATCTGGGGATCATCTATCAGGCGACCCGTGTGGCGGTCTATGGGAACTATGTGTACATCTCGATGTATTTCGGAGCTTGATCGATGAAATCACTCTTCCGGATGTCCCTTCCCATGCTCGCCATCGCTGCGCTCGCCACCGCGTGCAACCCGTTCGCACACAAGGCAAGTCCTCAGTACCCGAAGGATCCACGCTTTTCCGAGTTCGTCTTCGACTTTAATGAAGAACCTAAGATCCAAACGCGCGTCGATTCACTTAACCTCCGTTGGCCGGGGCTGGCAGCTTCTGAAGCCCACATCACGGTCGAGTACTCTCGTTCGGGTTTTGGCATTCCGCAGACGGAACCAGAGTTTTGGATCACCGCTGTCGCGACCGTCCCGGACGAGACAATCACTCAGCTGGTAGACAACAACATCGGTGACTCCTCCCTCTTGCCCGGGATCTACCCCGGCCTCTATGAGTACGTCCCTCAGGACTGCCAGTTCACAACCATCGACGCCAAATTTGCCGACGATCGCCTCGGGATAGACATCGATAAGGCCACGAAAGGCTTCACCCCAATCCCGATCACCGGTTTTGCGGTGTCAAAGAACTGTCATCTGGTCGTGATGACAGCGCTCGGGCATGACTACACTCCCCCTTCATATCCTGGCCAATCCCAGTGAACAGTTGCGTGGCCGTAACTGGCAAGACACGCCCTCAAGCACCGCGTTGACGCCCCTCACGCCAGCCTCGTCAATGACAGTCCAAAGGACCAGCCAAGGAAAGCCATGAAGCTCCCTCTCAAGACCCTCGTGCCACTGCTCACGGTCGCTGCACTCGCCGCCGCGTGCAACCCGTTCGCACACAAGGCAAGTCCTCAGTACCCGAAGGATCCACGCTTTGCGGAGTTCGTCTTCAGAAGCGATGAAGAGCCCACCATCAAGGACCGGACGGACTCCGTGAACGTGCGTTGGCCAAATATGGAGGCGAGCGAGGCGCACCTCACCATCGCTAATTCCAGCCAAACAGGTTTCCTCCCCGACCAGGACCCCGAGTTCTGGCTGACCGCCGTTGCCACTGTCCCCGATGAGACGATCCAGCTCCTCGCGGAGGGCGCAGCCACCGACACACTCCTGCCTGGCATCTATCCTCATCTCTACGAGTACGTGCCCCAGGAGTGCAAGTTCACGACGATCGACCCGGAGTTCGCAGGCAAGGCCCTCGCACCGGATAAGGAGAAGATCCCACACGATTTCGGCCCCATGGACATACAAGCGCTGGCCATGTCCGAAGATTGCCACCTTCTCGTGTTCACCGCCCTCGGCCACTCCTGAGCCCCAGGGACCTCCCACTCGTCCTCTCCACCGCGCCCCGACCTCGTCAATGACAGCCCGAAGGACCACCCAAGGAAAGCCATGAAGCTCGCACTCAAGACCCTCGTGCCACTGCTCACGGTCGCTGCACTCGCCGCCGCGTGCAACCCGTTCGCGAGCGATTATACCCACGTGAGGGGTTTGCAGGACCCGCGATTCGCCCCATTCACCTACACGAGCGACCGCGAGACGAAGGTGCAGACACGCCTCGACTCGTTCAACGAGCGCTGGCCGGGAATGCAAGCAACCAACGGCAACGTGGTCACCGCTCGCACCCATTCGGGGATCCTCTACGCCCTCGAGCAGGATCCCGAATACTGGTTGACCGGAGTCGCCACCGTCCCCACCACGACGATCGACGCCCTCATGGAAGGATCGACCGGGGACGCGAGCGTTCTGCCCGGAATCGATCCGCGGCTCCAGAAGTTCGTGCCAGAGAACTGCCACTTCTCGACGATCAACCCCGATCACGCCAACGCCATCCTCCCACCCGAGAAAGGCAAGGGGAAGACCGGTTTTAGAACCCTGCCCATCACGGCTATAGCGGTATCCAAGGACTGCCAGCTGCTCGTCCTCACAGCGATCGGCCACCCCTAATTCCCCCGGCTTCATCATTCCTTCTTCACCATGCCCCGGCCTCGTCCGTTTTCGAGGCCGGGGGCGACCTCTTGTGCACACAGAATCATCGCGAAACTGAAAAACGAAAACTCACCCTGAGCTAAGTCACGCCCCGAAGGCCCTAAAACGCCCAATGAGAGGCCAATTTTCATTGATTAGCGGCAGAGATTTTTCCGCGCGAAATAGGGGGAAAATCAACCTCACCCACGCTGTCTGGATAAAAACGGCCACTGGGACCTCGGACCCAGTCATAACCTGAGTTGGACAGCACCCACGAGGAAGGATCCCCCAGTGCGCATCGCTCTCTTTTCCACCTGCCTGGCAGACGTCATGTTCCCCCAGGCTGCCCAGGCCACAGTGACCCTGCTTGAACGCCTCGGCCACGAGGTCGTCTTCCCTGAAGACCAGGTCTGCTGCGGACAGATGCACGCAAACACCGGCTACTTCGAAGACGCCGCGAAGATTACCCGCAACCACGTCAAGACCTTCGAGCCCGTGCTCGACGGCCAGTGGGACGCCATCGTCGTCCCCTCCGGCTCCTGCACCGGTGCAGCGCGCCACGAGCAGAAGGTCGTCGCCGAGCACGTGGGCGACGAGCATCTCGCGAAGCAGTCCCAGCGCATCGCTGAACACACCTACGACCTCACCGAGCTCATCACCGACGTTCTGGGCCTCGAGGACGTGGGCGCCTACTTCCCCCACACGGTCACCTACCACCCGACCTGCCACTCGCTGCGTGTCGCCAAGGTCGGCGACCGCCCCTACCGCCTCCTGCGCGCCGTCGAGGGCCTGACCCTCGTCGACCTGCCCGACGCCGAGGTCTGCTGTGGTTTCGGCGGCACCTTCGCCATGAAGAACTCCGAGACCTCCACCTCGATGCTCGCGGACAAGGTCACCAACGTGATGTCCACGCGTGCCGAGGTCCTCGTCATGGGCGACTACTCGTGCCTCATGCACGTCGGCGGCGGCCTCTCGCGTCTCAACTCGGGCATCCGCCCGATGCACCTCGCCGAGATCCTGGCATCCACCAAGGATCAGCCCTTCGAGGGCAACATCTCCTTCGCACCCGAAAGCGCACAGGTGATCTGACATGACCGCAACGTTCATCGGAATGCCCTCCGCCCCCGAGTCGCACACCGGCGGATGGCGCACCACCGTCACTATCCCCGAGGACACCCTCCGCTGGGGCACGACCTTCCCGGAAGGCGCCCACAAGACCCTGGCCAACACCCAGATGCGCCGCAACCTGGGTCACGCCACCCGCACGATCCGCACCAAGCGCGGACAGCGCGTCGCGGAAATGCCCGACTGGGAGGACCTGCGCAGCGCAGCCGAGGCCGTCAAGTTCGAGGTCGAGTCCCGCATGCCCGAGCTCCTCGAAGAGTTCGAACGCAACGTGACCGCTCGCGGTGGCATCGTCCACTGGGCGCGCGACAAGCACGAGGCCAACCGCATCATCGCGGACATCATCAAGTCCAAGGGTGTCGACGAGATCGTCAAGGTCAAATCCATGGCCACCCAGGAGACGAACCTCAACGAGTACCTGAAGGAACAGGGCATTCACGCTCGCGAGACCGACCTCGCCGAGATGATCGTCCAGCTGGCCGACGACATGCCCAGCCACATCGTGGTCCCCGCGATCCACCGAAACCGTTCCGAGGTTCGTGGCATCTTCCTGGATCGCATGGAGGACGCTCCTCGCGACCTCTCCGACGATCCGACCGAGCTGACCGCCGCGGCACGCTCCCACCTGCGTAAGAAGTTCCTGCACGCCAAGGTTGCTGTCTCCGGCACCAACATGGGCGTCGCGGAAACCGGCACGGTCTCGATCTTCGAGTCCGAGGGCAACGGCCGCATGTGCTTGACCCTGCCCGACACGCTCATCACCCTGATGGGCATCGAGAAGCTGGTCCCCCGCTTCCAGGACATCGAGATTTTCTCCCAGCTCCTGCCTCGTTCCGCCACCGGCGAGCGCATGAACCCCTACACCTCCATGTGGACGGGCGTCACCCCCGGCGACGGCCCCCAGGAATTCCACCTCATCCTCATGGACAACGGCCGTACCAAGGTCCTCGCCGACCCGATCGGACGCCAGGCCCTCGCATGTATCCGCTGCGGCTCGTGCATGAACATCTGCCCGGTGTACCAGCACACTTCCGGCCACGCCTACGGCTCCGTCTACCCGGGCCCCATCGGCGCGATCCTGACCCCGCAGCTCACCCAGGGCCTCGACGAGCACGATCCCGTGCACACCCTGCCCTTCGCGTCCTCCCTGTGTGGAGCGTGCGGCGAGGTCTGCCCCGTCAAGATCGACATCCCCACGATCCTTATTCACATGCGTGCGCGCACGGTTGACGTCAAGCGCAACCTTGTGCCGGACGTGTGGGACCTCGCGATGGGCCTGTCTACCCCGGTCATGTCGAACGCGAAGCTGTGGAAGGCCGCGAACGTGCCGACCAAGGCGACGCGCCTCTTTGCGAAGAAGGGCGCCATCGGCGCACTGCCCTTCCCGGCCTCGCTGTGGACCCGCGCACGCGACTTGCCGGTCGCCCCGAAGGAAACCTTCCGCGAGTGGTGGAAGCGCACCCACAAGGATTCCGACGCCAACGCGCCTCGCACCGACGCCCCAGCGACGGGCATCCCGCTCGCGTCCGAGCATGGCATGACCACCAACACGACCCCGAAGGAGGCGTGACATGAGCACCACCACCATGGACGCGAAGACCGCGATCCTGGCTCGCGCACGCGACGCCATCTCTCGTTCCCAGCAGGACCGTCCGGTGCGTCCGATCCCCCGCGACTACATCCGCTCCACCGAGCACGCGCCCGGTTCGCAGGCCGTCATTGACGAAATGATCGAGAAGCTCGAGGACTACTCCGCGCAGGTCGTCGTGGTCTCCAAGGAGTCCGAGGTCGCGGACGCGATCTCGACCTTCCTGGCCGACCAGAAGGCCACCTCCGTCGTGGTCCCCACCGGCCTGGACGACGCCTTCAAGGAGGCCGCCGCCCGTGACGGCCGCACGGTCCGCGAGGACAGCCGCGAGCAGGCCATCCCGACGCTGGAGCTCGACCAGATCGATGCCGTCGTCACGCGTTGCCGCGTCGCGATCTCTATCTCCGGTACCATCGTCCTCGATGGCGAGCCCGACCAGGGTCGCCGCGCGATCACGCTCGTGCCCGACACTCACGTCGTCGTCCTGCGCGCCTCTGACATCGTTCCCACGGTGCCCCAGGCCGTCGAGATCCTCGGCAAGAACCCGACCCGTCCGATGACCTGGCTCGCCGGCGGTTCGGCGACCTCCGATATCGAACTGGTCCGCGTCAACGGCGTGCACGGCCCCCGCTTCCTGCGAGTCGTCATCGTCAAGTGATCTGATCACAACGTAAGTGTGCCCGGCTGCCTCACGGCAGCCGGGCACCATGCTTATCTGGGCCGAGACCCACCTGATGTTTCCCTGCGACAGAGTCTCAGCGCAGGTAGCGTCCCGTCACCGAGGCCTCGCTGTCCACGATATCGCTCGGAGTGCCCTGCGCGACGATACGACCCCCTTCGATGCCGCCGCCCGGGCCCATATCAATGACCCAGTCAGCGCAACGGATCAGGTCCAGGTCGTGCTCGATGACGAGGACCGTCGCTCCGCGCTCAATGAGGTGCTGGAGCACGTTCAGGAGGACCTGCACATCATCCGGGTGCAGGCCGATCGTCGGCTCGTCGAAGATGAAGAGAGTGCCCTCCTGGCGCCTACCCATTTCGGAGGCAAGCTTGAGGCGCTGGGCCTCGCCACCTGACAGGGCGGGAGTGGCTTCCCCCAGCGTCAGGTATCCCAGGCCGAGGCCGGCCAGGGTCTCCAGGATCGCTCCGGCTTTCTTTAGCCCACGCACGGCCACCCGGGCCTCGTCGACGCTCATCGCCATGATGTCGGGCAGGCTCAGCCCATCGCGGCGGATCTGCGACGCCTGCGCGCCGTAGCGGCTCCCTCGACAATCCGTGCACTCGATGTCCACGTCGGGCAAAAATTGCACATCCAGGGTGATCTGCCCGGTCCCGTCGCACGTGGGGCATCGAAGCGAACCCGTGTTGTACGAGAATGCACCGGGCTTCAACCCGGCAGCCTGCGCCTCCTCGGTACGCGCAAACGCCCGGCGCAGCTCGTCCAAGACACCGGAGTACGTGGCCACGGTCGAGCGCACGTTCACTCCGATCGGCGTCGCGTCGATCAGGTTCACCCGTGAGATACCGGCGGCATCCACGTCGCGCACGTGCTCGGGCAAAGGCTCACCAGCAAGGCGCGCACGCAGCGCGGGAACCAGCGACTCAAGGACGAGTGTCGTCTTACCCGACCCACTGACGCCCGTGATGGCCGTCAACGAACCCAGTGGAATATCAACACTCAGGGGCCGCACCGTGTGGATCTGGTTAGTCTCCAGGTGAAGCGCACCGCGCCCATCGATATCCGCGCCCTGATCCGACTCCCCCACTGCACGCTCAACCCGACGGACCCCAGCCATGTACGGGCCGATGCGGGACGCGGGGGCGTGGGTGGCCTCGTTGATGGGGCCCTGGAAGATGACGCGACCACCGTCCGCTCCCGCTCCGGGTCCGATCTCGATCAGGTGATCCGCGGCTGCGAGGACACGCGTGTCATGGTCGACGACGACAGTGGAATTCCCGTCGGCGAGGAGTTCCCGGATGATCGCCAGGACGCCGTCGACGTTCGAGGGGTGTAGGCCAATGGTCGGCTCATCCAGCACGTAGAGGACCCCGGTCGTCCGGTTGCGTACGGCACGGGCGAGCTGCATGCGCTGGCGCTCACCGTTGGACAACGTCGAGGACGCGCGGTCGAGGGATAGGTAGGACAGGCCGAGCTGCACGAGGCGATCCATCGGCTCGGTCATCTCCTCGACAATGACGCGGGCCATGGGAGCTACCTCATCCGGAACGAGGCTGGGGACGCGCTGGACCCACTCGCGCAGCTCCGTGAGCGTGAGGCGCGAGGCCTCGCCCAGGTCGATGCCCTCGATCAGCGTGGAGCGTACACGTTCCCCCAGGCGCGTGCCGTCGCACGCGGGGCATGTGCGGGTGATGAGGTATTTTTCCACGCGGGCGAGGGCCTTCTCATCTTTCGCCTTCGACAAGGCGTTTTCGACCGTGGCGACCGCATTGAAGTAGGTGAAGTCCAGCTCCGCGCCACCGGTCTTGGTGGCGACGACGATGTGACGTTTCTCGGCGGGCCCCTCGTAGACGATCGCCTTCTCCGCATCGCTCAGGTCCCGGAAGGGCACGTTCGTGCGCACACCCATTTCACGGGCGACGTCCTTCATGAGCTTCCACATGAGGGATCCCCACGGGGAAACCGCGCCCTCGTCAATAGTGAGGGATTCATCGGGCACGAGGGACGCTCGGTTGACGACGCGCTGGACGCCCGTCCCCTCGCACACCGGGCACGCACCGCCCGAGTTAAAGGCCATCTCCTCCGCACCGAGGCCGTAGAAGGATTCCGCACACTGCGGGCACGTGAGAGGCACTTCTAGGGCCACGCCCAGCGAGGGCGGGACGCGGTGCCCGTTGGGGCACAGGTAGGAGCCAACGCGTGAGAACAGCAGGCGCAGGTGGTTGAGAAGCTCCGTCGCCGTACCAAAGGTAGAGCGCACGTCGGGTACACCTGGGCGCTGGCGCAGCGCGAGCGCGGCGGGCACGTGCTCAACCTCGTCGACCGAGGCCTTGGCAGCCTGGGAGATGCGCCGACGCGTGTAGGTCGCCAGGGACTCCAGGTAACGCCGCGATCCCTCCGCGTAGAGCGTGCCCAAGGCCAGGGAGGATTTGCCCGACCCGGACACGCCCGCGACTGCGACGAATTCGTTCAGGGGAACGTCAACGTCTACGTTCTTCAGGTTGTGGACGCGGGCGCCGCGTACACGGATGACGCTGGGCATGTCAGAACCCGAGGCGTCCCAGCATCTTCGGGTCGGACTGCCAGTCCTTCGCGGTGCGCACGTGCAGGTCGAGGTACACACGGCGGCCCAGCAGCTCCTCAATGTGCGCGCGGGCCTGGGTGCCAATCTGCTTGAGACGCGAGCCCTTGCGGCCGATGATGATGGCCTTCTGGGAGTCGCGCTCAACGTAGACGTTCACATGAATGTCGAGCATGGGCGGGCGGTCGTCACCCTCGCGGCGCGGCCTCTCGATGATCTCCTCGACCTGGACGGCCAGGGAGTGCGGCAGTTCATCGCGCACGCCCTCCAGGGCGGCCTCGCGGATGAACTCGGCGATCAGGGTGTCGCGGGACTCGTCGGTGACGTCACCCTCGGGGTACAGCGGCGGCGACAGCGGCACAGTCTGCGCGAGCACCTCGCGCAGGTGGTCGATGCCCTTGCCCTCCACGGAGGAGACGGGGACGATGGCGGCCCACTCCCCCAGCTTCTCGATGGACAGCAGGTGCTTCATGACGCGGTCGCGCGGCACGGCATCGCACTTGGTCGCCACCGCGATGATCGGGCGCTTGATGCCGCGCAGCTCGCGTGCGATGAACTGGTCGCCGGGGCCAATGCGCTGGTCGGCGGGCAGGCAGAAGAGCACGACATCGACCTCGGAGAGGGCCTCACGCACCATGTCGTTGAGTCGCTTGCCCAGCAGCGTGCGCGGGCGGTGGTATCCGGGGGTGTCTACGAGCACCAGCTGGTACTTATCCCCGTGCACGATGCCGCGGATGTTGTGGCGCGTCGTCTCGGGACGGCCCGAGGTGATCGCGATCTTGCGTCCGACCAGCGCGTTCGTCAGGGTCGACTTCCCGACGTTGGGGCGCCCAACGATCGAGATGAAGCCGGCACGGAAGTCCTCCGGGAAGTCCGGTATCTCGATAGTCGCGGCCGCGTCCTCGCGCAGGGACGCAAGCGAGGTCAGCGCCTCGAACGCATCGAGGTCGGCGTCCTCTTCGTCCTCCAGGCCCTCGAGGTCCTCGTACTCGTCGTCCTCCTCCTCGGAGTCGTCAAAGTCCTCGTCCTCGCCGGGCTGCGCCCCGGCCTCGTCCGTGGCTTCGTCGCCGAGGCCGGCGTCGATCTGCGCGCGAGCGTCGGCTTCCGGGTCGGCGGCGTCGGGGGCGACCTCGATGCGAGCGTCGCCGAAGGCGTTGGGGCCGGCCATCAGTTCGTCGTCGGAGGGGAATCGCATGTCAGTTGTCCTTGTCGTCGGTGGGGTTGAGGTCGGGGGTCAGGAGCTGCGCGTCGGGGTCGAGGCGGCAGAGGATCGTGGAGACTTGGCGGCGGCGCCCGCGCGCCTCTTCCGCCGTCATTGAAACGCCGGCGAGGGTGCCGGTCGCGCCGGGCAGGGGAACCCGCCCAATCGCTTTGGCAAGCAGGCCGCCGACGGAGTCGACGTCCTCATCCTCGATCTCGCGGTCGAGGAGCTCGCCCAGCTCGGATATCGGGTAGCGCGCGGGGACGCGCCAGACGCCCGGCTCAACTTCCTCGGGTTCGATGGCGTGGCGGTCGTGCTCGTCGGTCAGCTCGCCGACGACCTCCTCGAGGAGATCCTCGAGGGTCACGAGGCCCGCGACGCCGCCGTACTCGTCGATGACGATGGCCATGTGGAAACGCTCGGCCTGCATCTGGCGCAGCATGTCGTCCGCAGGCTTCATTTCCACGGCAAACTCGGCGGGGCGCATCATCTGCTCGGCGCGCATGTCGAGCTGGCCGCCCGTGGCCTCCCAGCGCGACACGAGGTCCTTGAAGTACAGGATGCCGCGGATATCGTCCACGTCGTCGCCGACGACGGGCACTCGCGAGAAGCCGGAGCGCACGAACAGGCGCAGGGCGGAGGGGGCGGGCGTGTCAGCGTCGATCGTCACCATATCGGTGCGCGGCACCATGACCTCGCGCACGAGCGTGTGCCCGAGGTCCAGGACGGAACGGACCATGTCGCGGTCCTCTTCCTCGAAGCTCTCGGGTTCGCCGACCTCGTCGACAATCTCACGCAGGTCGGAGATCAGCTCGGCGCGCACCTGGGCCTCGGTGGGCTCGGGGGCGGGGCGCGAGGAGCGCACGCGGGTCAGAAGCGGGTCCACCAGGTGGCTGAGGCGCGCAAGGCGATCCGCGAACCTGGTGCCCGCCAGGGCGATGCCCTCGGGGTTGCGCGCACCCCACTGGGCGGGCAGGAAGGACACGAAGAGCAGTTGCAGGGCCGCGATCACCAACACCGCGATGAGGGCGACCGCCCACCACGGCAGTCGGGTATCAACCAGGATGATCGTGCCCATGACCGCGTAGACGACCTGCCAGAAGGTACGGAAGGCGCGCAGCGACAGCAGAGTGCGGTGGCGGTGATCGACGAGGCCGTAGAGGACGCGCGCGTTCCGGCGCTCTTCCTCGATGAGGTCCTCGACGCCGGCCAGGGTCAGGCGCTGAACGGCCTGCTCGACGCTCTGGGCGACAGACGCGAACGCCAGGGCGACGACCGCGAGGACCAGGAGCGCCACGGAGGGCACATCCAGGATCGGCGAGGCCGGGGACGCCTGCAGGGAAAAGATCATCGGGTGGCCAGGAAGGTCAGGAGGAGCTTGCGCTGGAGGGCAAACATGACCTCGCGCTCGGCGTCGGTCGCATGGTCGTAGCCCAGGAGGTGCAGCATGCCGTGCGTGGCCAGGAGGAGCATCTCCTCGGCGGCGCTGTGGCCGGACTCGGCGGCCTGGCGGGCGGCGACCTGCGGGCAGATGCAGATGTCACCGAGCATGCCGGGAGGCGTGGGGTGATCCGCCGTGCCGGGGCGCAGCTCGTCCATGGGGAAGCTCATGACGTCGGTGGGGCCAGGCAGGTCCAGCCAGCGCACGTGCAGGTCTTCCATCGGCTCGGGCTCGATGAAGATGATGTTGACTTCCGCGTCGGAGCTGACGTGCATCTGGTCAAGCACGTAGTCGGCCAGCGCGGAAAACTCGGCTTCGTTGATTTCGTAGTCGGTCTCGTTGATGACCTCGGTCATGACGTGTACTCCCTGCGTGCGGTGTTGTGGCTGCGCGCGCGTGCGCGACGCGCGGCGTTTTTGTCGTCGAAGCGCTGGTAGGCATCAATGATCGCGCCGACCAGCTCGTGGCGCACGACGTCGGCGCTAGTCAGGTGGCAGAACTCGATGTCGTCGATGTCGCCGAGGATGTTTTCGACGACGGACAGGCCCGAAGTCTGGCTGCCGGGCAGGTCGATCTGCGAGGCGTCGCCCGTGACGACGACCTTGGAGCCGAAACCCAGGCGGGTGAGGAACATCTTCATCTGGCCGACCGTCGTGTTCTGGGCCTCGTCCAGGATGATGAAGGAGTCGTTGAGGGTGCGTCCGCGCATGTACGCCAGGGGCGCGACCTCGATCGTGCCGGCGGCCATGAGCTTGGGCAGGGCCTCGGGGTCGAGCATGTCCCCCAGGGCGTCGTAGAGGGGACGCAGGTAGGGGTCGATCTTGTCGGTGAGGGAGCCGGGCAGGAAGCCGAGGTTCTCCCCCGCCTCGACGGCCGGGCGGGTCAGGACGATGCGGCGGACCTCGCCGGAGAGGAGGCGGCGCACGGCCTGGGCCATGGCCAGGTAGGTCTTGCCGGTGCCCGCGGGACCGATGCCGAAGACGACGGTGGCGCGGTCGATGGCGTCCGTGTAGGCCTTCTGGCCGGGGGTCTTGGGGCGGATCGAACGCCCGCGCGCGGAGAGGATCTCTTCCGTGGGGGCTTCGCCCGAGGTGAGGCGTCCGAGCAGACCGATGGCCTGTTCGACGGCGGTGGCGTCCAGGGCGGTACCGCGTCTGGCCATGCCGATGAGTTCTTCGAGGAGGCCCGCGGCCACGTCAATGTCGGCCTGAGTGCCGGCGAGCGAGATTTCGCGCCCGGTGACGAGGAAACGGACGTGCGGGAAGCCGCGTTCGAGGGCGCGCAGGACCTGGTCTGCGACGCCGAGGACCACGATCGGGTCCATGTCTGCGGGGATGGTGACGCGCCCCGTGGTGTGTGCGAGGGTGGCCGCCGCGAGCGCCGGCGCTGTGTTCTCCGTAGTCATACTGCTTTCAGTCTACTCTGCCGCCCCATCTTCCTCACCCTCATTACCTTCGTATTAGCCTGTGTGTATGAACAAACAGACCGTGCACGTAGAAGCTGTCAGCGAGGACCAGATTGATGCGTGGGTCGCAGAGGCAGAAGCAGGGTACGACATTGAAATGCTGCGAAAAAACGGCAGCTCTACACAATGAAAGCCCGTCAGCAGTATCACACTCTTTTGGAAGAAAGAGCCATGCCCACCCTCGAAGAACTCGTTTCACACCCGCCACAGCTACCGGTCACGCGTGCCCTGGGCGATATCGCGGCGGCGACGCGGCCGGGCGGCAGCGCAGTGATCACGGCGCCTCCGGGCACGGGTAAGACGACGCTGCTGCCGCCCGCGGTGGCGGTGGCGTTGGCGGAAGCGGGCATGAGCGGCCGGGTTCTCGTCACGCAGCCCCGCAAGGTGGCCGCGCGGGCCGCTGCTCGCCGGATCGCCCGTCTGCTCGGCGAGGAGGTCGGCGGGCAGGTCGGCTATTCGGTGCGCGGGGATTCGCGCGTCAGCGAACGTACGCGCGTGGAGATGGTGACACCGGGCGTGGCGCTGCGCCGCCTGCAGCGCGACCCGGAGCTGCCCGGGGTATCCGCTCTGATCGTCGACGAGTTCCACGAGCGCGACCTGGACACGGACCTGGCGCTGGCGTTTGCGCTGGACGCGCGTTCGGCGCTGCGCGACGACCTGTTCGTGGCACTCACCTCGGCGACGCTCGAGGCCTCGCGCACGGTTGATTTCCTGCGCGCGTCGACGGGCGAGGAGCCCGCGCTCGTTGATATTCCGGGCGATATTTTTCCGCTGGAACTGCGCTACGCTCCCCCGCCGCGCGGCATCGAGGCCGTCGGCGCGATCGGCAACGAGCGCGTGGGTGTGCGCCGCGAGTACCTGGCGCACGTGGCACGCACGGTCGAGGAGACGGTCGCAGCCACCGAGGGGTCGGTCCTCGTGTTCTTGCCGGGTGTGGGCGAGATCGAGACCGTCCGAGGCAACCTGCGCCTGGGAGACATACCGGTCCTGACGCTTCACGGACAGCTGAGCGCCGCCGAGCAGGACCGCGCACTCTCCCCCGCCGCCGGTCGCCGCGTCATCCTCTCCACGTCCATCGCGGAGTCTTCGCTCACCGTTCCGGGCGTGTCCGTCGTCGTGGACGCGGGACTTGCGCGCGAGCCGCGCTTCGACGCGGGGCGCTCCCTCTCGTCTCTTGTGACCGTTCCGGCGGCGCTCGCCCGCCTCGAGCAGCGTGCGGGCCGCGCCGCGCGCACCGGCCCGGGTATC